>OFCV01000001.1_pt1 | contig 327322 bp, 303 predicted proteins | sample 1520931 | NCBI WGS metagenome assembly OFCV01 (sample SAMEA2699033, study PRJEB24076) | metagenome | biome: Human gut stool | place: Spain | collected 2012-10-21
TCGTGGATGCGACCATCATCAATGCCCCCAGCTCTACGAAAAATGCGGAGAAGAAGCGTGACCCTGAAATGCATCAGACCAAAAAGGGCAATGAGTGGAAATTCGGGATGAAATGCCACACCGGTGTGGATGCAGGCAGCGGCCTGGTTCATACCATTACGGTCACGGCGGCAAATGAGCATGACATCACACAGGCCGCCGCATTGATTCGCGAAGATGATGAAGTAGTATATGGGGATGCTGGGTATCTGGGAATCCACAAGCGCCCCGAGGTAGCCTGCGACGAGCATTTATCCAGCATTGACTACCGCATTAACCGCCGTCCCGGAAAGCTGCCTCATGTATCTGACAATGCAATTGACTGGGAACGGTATATTGAGAACCGCAAGTCCTCGGTGCGCTGTAAGGTAGAGCATGCGTTCCGAATCATCAAGTGCCAGTTTGGCTATAAGAAAACGGTGTATCGCGGACTGATGAAAAACGCGAATCGGCTGTACGCTTTGTTTGCCTGTGCCAATTTATACGCCCTTGCCATGGCCGGGCGAAAACTTTCCACAACCTGATATAGGGGCAGTCTGCCCTTTTTCAGGAAATGGGGCGGAAATGCAAAGGAATACTGGCTATTTTCCGACTGAATCGCTTGAACCTAGCGGTAATCGTCTATTTTCTCGCTCGGCGCTGAATGAAGGCGATTTATTCAGAGGTTCCCTAGGTGAATTTGTGATACACTGAAATTAATTCAGTATTTGCTGAAATGAAAGCATCAAATGCGTACTTTCACTGGGATGAGGTGTAAATATGGCGGTAAGCTATAAAAAGTTATGGAAGATACTAATTGATCGGGATATGAAGAAGAAAGATTTATGTGCTGCCGCAGGTATTAGCCACGCTTCAATGGCAAAACTCGGGAAAAGCGAAAACGTTACAACGGATGTCCTGGTGAAAATATGTACTGCTTTAAATTGTGATATCGGAGACATTATGGAATTGGTTCCGGACAATACAGACAATACAAATAAGGGAAAGTAAGGAGGTGTGTACATTGGCAGACCAAGCATTGAAACAGATGATCAATATTCAAGCAAAACCCATTTTGAAATGGGCCGGCGGAAAAACACAGATGCTGGGCGATTTGCTTCCCAAGGTACCATCCTCTTACGGACGGTATATTGAACCGTTTTTTGGCGGTGGTGCAATGTTTTTTACACTTCAACCAGAACAGGCTATTATTTCGGACAGCAACCCTGAACTCATTAATCTCTATCGCCAAGTAGCTGACAATGTGGATGATGTAATTCTTCGCCTAAAAAAATACGAGAATTCTTCCGAAATGTTTTATAGCGTACGGAGTCAAGATTGGACCAAACTGCCTAAATCTGAGGCTGCGGCACGAACCATCTTCTTAAATAAAACTTGCTTTAATGGTCTGTATCGTGTCAACAAAAAAGGTCAGTTTAATGTTCCTTTTGGCAAATACAAGAATCCAAAGATTTGCGATGAAGCGGGATTAAAGGCTGCTTCTGATGCACTAAAAAAAGCTGAAATTATTTGTGGTGACTAGGTGAATAATCCAGGTGCGAAGGAAAATGTCCGTCTTCTTTTTCCGTGATCGGTCGCTGCATAGAGAAAACGAGGGAGTGCTGTGCAAACGCTGCGAGACACTCCCTTTTTTCGCAGAAAAACGCCTTTCCCCTTTTTGAAGGGATGGAATCGGCGGCGCGGTCGGCATTAGCCCTTCACACCGCCGACCGTCATGCCGCGGATCAGCTGCTTTTGGAACAGCAGATAAAGGAGCACGATGGGGATCGTGGAGAGTGCCAGGCCAGCGACCAGGACCGACCATTCTCCAGATTCCTGCCCTTTGAGCGCCAAAAGGCCCACGGGAATCGTCTTTATGGCCGAGTTTTCGATGAAGCACAAGGCAAACATCATTTCATTCCAGGCATATCGGGCACACAAGAGGCCAGCCGTAGCTAGAATTGGTTTGCTCAACGGAAGGATGATGCGGGCGAACACCTTATTGCTGGAGCAGCCGTCAATAATGGCAGCTTCTTCCAGCTCTTTGGGAATGGTAACGAAATGAGACCAGATCAAAAAAGTGGAGAACGGGATGCGAAACGCCACATAGGGGATGATAAGCGCGAGCCGGGTGTCATATAAGTGCAGGAATGACAGAATTTTGTAGAGAGGGATAAGGCTGACCATCGGGGCAAGCATCATACCACTGAGGATGTAGATCAGAATCGCGGTGTTCCACCGGAAGCGGAAGCGTGCCAATGGATAGGCTACCATAGAGGAGACCAGCAGGCACAGCACCGTGGTCATCACCGTGGTAAAAAGGCTGTTAAGAAAGTATGAGGAAATACCCGCCCTCCACGCTGTGGCATAGTTTTCTGTCATCCATTCCGTGGGGAGCGCGAAGGGATCCAGCAGCATCTCTTTCGTGGTCTTGAATCCGGACATGAACATCCACAAAAAAGGGAGCAGTTCCGCCAGCGCAAGGCCCGCAAAAGCAAAATAGACCGCACCATGGAACAGTCGGTTTCCCTCGCGGCCACGGATCAGCGAGTCTGCCTTGAAGGACGTTCTCATCATGCATCCCTCCTTCCTACTCCGGAAATGCGCATTTGAACAACCGAAAAGATAAACGTGACCACAAACACCAGCGTTGCGATCGCCGACGCATACCCCATTTCATCGTTCCGGAATCCGCTGCGGAAAAGGTAAGTACCCAGCACTTCCGAGGATCGTCCAGGTCCGCCGCCTGTCATCACATACACTTCATCAAACACCTGAAACGCGCCGATAATGGTGGTCATGCAGTTGACCAAAATGATCTCACGGATGTTGGGAATGGTGACATGAAGAAATCTTTGCAAAGAACTTGCGCCATCAATGATTGCCGCCTCATACAGATCGCTCGGCACATTTTGCATCGCCACGAGGAACAACACCATTGTATAGCCAAAATATTGCCACTGCGATACGGCAATCACGGCAAAAATAGCAGTTTTTGTATTTCCCAACCAGTCTGTTGTCAGGAAGGCAAGGCCGATTTTTTCCAGCAGCGGGTTGACGATGCCAAAAATCGGGCTATAGATCGTCTGCCAGAGCAGACCTACCACTGTGAGCGAGATCATAGAAGGCAGAAAATAGACCGTGCGAAAAAACGGCTGGGCGCGGCGCATCCATTTTTCTTCCAGCAAAGCGGCAATAATCATGGATCCCCCCACCTGAAAGACGAGGGAAATGACCGCATACCACACATTGTTAAAAAATGCTGTGCGCACGGTATCATCCTGAAACATCCTTATAAAGTTATCCGCTCCAATGAATTCCCACTGGGTGGAAAAAGAGCTCCACCGGAACAGCGCATACACAAAATTCAGCAGTATCGGGAAAAAGACGAACGCCGTAAGGATCACCAGGGCAGGCAGAATATACAGCGCGATCGTCCGCTTTTTTACATACAGCATCTTTTCACCTCTCATTATAGATGAGCTGCCTGTCCCGTCACAGGCAGCTCACCCGGATATACATATTGGCCGAATGTCAGCCCTCTTCCCTCACCGTTTTGGCGATCTGCTGGACCTCCTTCATGATCTCCTCAGGCGCTTTGCCATCATAGAGCAGCTGGAAGTTTTCCAGCAGAACGTCGCACACACGGGCATCCGTGGCGGTGTCCAGATACTCCGAGAAGCCATTGCTCTCATTGGCCACATACTCGATAAAGTCCAGTTCCTTCGCGCTCGAATTGTCCTGCGTAGAGCTGCCCTCGACCACCGGGGTAAGCCAGGTCTCGGCGGGCAGTCGGGTCTGGTTTTCCTTGGAAGTAAGGAATTTCAAAAAGTCTACCGCCACCTCGGGGTGTTCCGACTGACTGGAAACGATGAACAGATCCGAAGCGCCGACCACGGTGTTTGTGCGGCCCACTGCATCCTCCAGGGAAGGGAACGGGAACCAATCCCAGTTTTCGCTGCCCATCTTCTCATCCATCGGGTCGAAGTTATACAGACCAGTATAGAACATGCCGCCCATGCCCGCAGCAAACATTTCCGTTGCCTGATCGTCGGTCATGCTGTTGATATTGTCGTTCAGGTAGCCCTTGTTTTGCATCTCCTGCATAAGGGCAAGCGCTTTGACGTAGCCCTCATCGGTCCACTCCCCGGTATCCGCATTGTAATCGGTCTCCCGGATATCCTGGGGTACCATCTGTTCGAACAACGCGGTGAACCACCAGGCCGAGATCCAGGGCTGGGCGTTTCCATACATCATAGGAGTGTATCCGGCGTCCAGAAGCTTCTGGCAGACGTTTTCGAATTCGCCCCAGGTTGTGGGTTCGGACAGGCCCAGCTCCTGGAAGATCCCCTTATTGTACATCATCGCACCGCCAGTAAAACGGAAGGGCACCCCATAATCCGCACCGTCCACATCCCCATCATCCCAATAGACTTCGGAGATGGAGGATTTCCACTCCGGATCTGCCTCCTGGTATGCAGTCAGATCCACCGCTACGCCTGCACGCACAAATTTTGCCGCAAACTCACCTGACCAGGAATAGTAAATGTCCGGCACGTCGCCTCCACCGACCATGACGCGCAGCTTTTCCTTCATCGCATCATCGCTGGCCGTATCGATCTGGAAAGTCACATTCGGATGCATCTGGGTGTATTCATCCGCCAAACTCTGGAAATAGGCCGCCTCCTCCTCGCTGGGGAAGCGATGCAGCCAGCGCAGAGTCACCGGCTGATCTGTGATCTCACCGGTTTCCAGATACTTTTGCACTGCGTCGGCCTTGGCGGCGCTCTCGGCGGCAGACGCCTGGGGCGCGGCCGTCCCGCACGCACTGAAGCAGCCCGCAATAAGGGCAAAGATCAGCATGATGCTGACAGATCGGTATGCCCAGCCTTTGTGCAAGAAATTTTGCTTTTTCATGGTATTTATCTCCTTTTGAACTGAATGTTTTGATACTCGCTGTCTTGTGGGCAGGGTAGCCCGTATCCGATCGAACCATAAAATCCACAGTTTTCAAAAGCAAACTGTGTGCCGGCCTGCATGCATTCCATCCACTCCCCCGAACCTTGCGGTGCGAGAGCGAATTTCTGAATCGCTGTTACAAGAAATGCCGTCAGGAACGAATCTCCTGCTCCCATAGTGTCCAATACCGGGCCGACTCTTGCCGCACAGCAAACGGGATCATCCATTCCGCGCGCATATGTTCGTGCACCCCGGGCGCCCATTGTCATCACAACGGCCCGGCAGCCGGCTGCGAGCCCCTTTTGGGCGAGGTCATCAATCTCCTGATCCTTCCGGTGACTGCAGGAAAAAAACGCGACTGTGCAGTGGGGCAGCACCGCCCAGGTCAGCTCATCCGGCTCCTCGTCGCCAAAGTCGTAAGCCAGCGGAATGCCCTTTGCTGCCAATTTTGCAAATTCCGCAGGAGCCATGCGCGAATATCGGTCGGACACCGTTATGTCATACTTTTCCAGAAAACGAAGGTCCGCCTCGTCAAGCCGGACCGGATGCCGCCCGGTGACTCCTCCGTTATTGCTGCCCAAGAACGTCCTGTCCCCTTGTTCCAATGTGACCATCGCCATGCCGCATTCTTCCGGATAGTGCCTGCACCGGGACAGATCCACGCCGGCCTGCAACGCCAACGCGTAATTTGCTCCGGAATAGAAATCCTTTCCAAAGCACCCGATGAAGGCGGCCTGTGCTCCCAGCCTTCTTGCGAAGATGCTTACGTTGTATTCATTTCCGCCGGGATATGCTTTCCCTTGGTTCTGATAGCAATCCACCACGTTTAATCCCACACACGCAAGCCGAGCCGGTTTGCGGATCTCTTTCGTATAAATTCCTCCTTTCTGAAGATGTTCCCTTTTTTCTCAGGCCTTTTCACGTTCCTGCAGCCTGGGCGCAAGAAACAAAATCACAAAAAAGCGCAAGAAAGAAGCCAGGATAAAAAGCAGTTGGTATTTATCCAGGGCGAGACCGGCCACCGGCAGCCGCCCTTCACCAATCCATCCGTGTATGGCACCCATTACGACGCCGCCGGCCAAGGTGGCCATTCCCTGGCCTAAAACCAGTGCGCACGTCGAGTACACCGCCACATATTGCTGTCGGCCCTCTTCGGGCGTTTGCGAGATCATCATATGTTGATTCAGAAGCTCCACCACGCACCATACTGTGCCCCCCAGCCCGTAAAACAGCACCGGCACCAGCATCTGGCCGGGCTTTGCGAACAGCCATAGGCAACCCACAGCGCCAATTCCACTGAAGGCCACATAGATGGTTTTCCTGCAGCCGAAACGATCGATGAAGCTTCCCCAGAAAGGCAAGGAACAAAGGGTTATCGCGTAATACAAATAGTTGCAGCAAACGGTAAATTGGGTAAAGCTCATGCCCAACGGACCAAGGCAGTATTTTGCGTTGAAGGGCGAAGCAAGGTAATAGCTGAAGTTCCACGCGACCCAGAAGCCAACATACCTGCGGAAAGCGCGGTCTTTCAAAAGCCTGCCGGCCCGGATAGGTTTGGGCGCAGCCTTGGACAGCCCGTTTGCCGGCAGTTCCTGCACCTTCCCGACAATCAGTGCATCTGCCATACAGCACAGCCCCGCAAAACTGAACACCACGACATAATTGTAAGGCGCCAGGAGGTGATCCAGGAGCAAAGACACCACAAGACCAAACACAAGATTGGCGGCAGTGCCTACGCGGCTCCGGCCCGACAGGTAGCGGCCGAGGATCCCGCCCGGCACCACAATGCCAAGCAACGTGGTTAGCGTCATGTTGACGAGAGCGCCAAACATCGCCGCCCCCACGCAAAGGATCATTGCGAATACGATTGGATCCAGGCATCCGTGGAACAGCGGCAGCAATCCGACCGCTGTCCAAAGAAAACCTTTGAGTATTCCCGCACAGCGATAGAGCTTCGTTTTCAGGTGTGCCCTTTCCAGAAGCCTTGCACCTATCAATTGAAACGCCGCACCGAGATAGGGCAGACTCATCATTACCCCATACTGCAGATCACTGGCACCCAAATAGGACAAATAGCCGGTAAACGGCGCCTCTGTCGTAATCATCAGCCAAACGGAGCTGAACACCATGCTGGCCATAAGCAACGAGAGGTTTTTTTTGTTGAGACCCGCTATCCCGCTTTCTATGGGGAGAAAAAGCCGGTCGAGAGAGATCCTTTTATGCATTTCAGCCCTCTTCTCCGCCTGGTGGGACAAAGGTTCAATATGCCACCTGCCACATATACCGGCGTACAGACCGGTCATGCCTGCGGGCCTTCCCCAAAAGATTCAGGTAATCACTCAAGACACTGCCAAGCACGAATCCGTTGAAATAGCCGCGCACCTTCTCCGGGATCGCATCCATGCAAAGCTCCTGTGCGTCCAGCACCTGGTGACCGCCATCATATTGGGCGAGAAAACGATCTGCACGCTCGTCCAGCGCACGGGTCGCCCCCTCGTTTTTCAGTAAAAGCACGGGAAGGTCCGGACCGGTCGTCTCAAACGGACCATGGAAATATTCCCCTGCATGCACCGTGGGAGAATGGATCCAGGAGATCTCCATCAGACTGCAGATAGAGAAGGCGTAAGCAGTTCCGAAGGAAGGACCGCTGCCGATCACATAGATCGTATCCTTCCTTTCATAGGCGTTCACAAACTTCTGCGCAAGAGGGCCCGCTTTCTGCCGCGCCGCCGCTATCACATCGTCCAGTACGGTCAGCCCTTTTTGCACATCCTGGTAGCCGGAGTAACCCTCCGCCTGGTGCAGGAGCTCAACGGCAAACTGAAACAGTTTCACGGAATTTCCTTCCAGACAGCTCAGCTTATCGCTGTTGCGGTACGGCATCATATATTTTCCGGCTCGTGCCAGTGCATAGTCGGGATCGCCCAGAAACGCTGGATCTCCTGTAAATGCGACGGTATACGCCCCTCGTTCTCTGCCGACCCGAAGGGCCTCCACTGTCTCCGGGGTTCCCCGCAGCGAGCAGGCCACCACGATCGAATGATCGTTGCAGCTGACAGGCGTTGCGTGTACAAACTCGTTGCTGGTGAAAAGCGTTGTAGCCATATGCTTGGCTTCCGTCTCCAAAAAGAACTTTGCCGGCCAGCAGGCTGCCCTTGACCCGCCGCACGCCACAAAAAAAATATTTTTAATCTCTGCTTTGGACAAAATGTCCTTCACAATTTCACTGATCGTCATGTTGTTGCTCCTTTCCGCGCGGCCGCCTTTAATATGCAACTTTGTGCATGTAACGCCGGTCTTGTTCACAATGCCCTCGCAGCCTGGCCAGAGCCGTATTGTAAATATCCATCACCGGCATAAAGACCAGCGGATCGAAGTACTCTCGCACCGAAGGGGCGATCCGATCGATGCCGAATGTCTTCGAATCGATCACCGTGAGATTGTCACAGTAGCGGTTCAGGAACCGAAGAGCCCGTTCGTCCAGCGCCCTTGTGCGACCTGTGCCGACCATCAGCATTACTGCCAGATTCTGGTCTGTGGTCTCAAAGGGTCCGTGAAAATATTCGCCTGTGTTCACCGCGATGGAATCGGTCCACATGCATTCCAGCAAATTGCAGATCGATGAAGCGTACATGGCACCATTGTTTGCTCCGCTGCCCATCACATAGATCATCGTTTCATTTTCCGCCTTTTGTGCGAAGATCGGCGCCCTGCGGTCGGAATAGCGCAGCCCTGCGAGCACGATGTCATTCAGCATTTCAAACCCTTCCATCGCCTGCGGATATGCGGCATACCCCTCCTTCTGCCACAGCAATTCAAACGCAAGGCGAAGTGCCCAGGCCAGCTTTGTCTCAGACGCATTGGTATCTCTCTTGCGCGCATCGAAATTTCGATAGCAAATGGAGTACGGTGCAATCTGCACCATTTGAGAATTGTCGCTTCCCACCAGAGCGATCACCTGCGCATTCAGCGCGCGGGCCCTTCGACACGCTTCCACCGTTTCAGGTGTATCCATCAGCGAGCAGCAGATCACCAAGGAACTTGGCCCGCATGCCGCCGGTGTCGCCTGGAGGAACTCGCTGCTGTTGTAATAAGCGGCACGCAGGGTCTTGGCCTCGCGGCTCAGCAAATACCATGCAGGATACAACCCGGCCAGCGATCCGCCGCATCCCACAAAAAACACTTGTTGGATGCCATCTTTTTTTGTATCGAGAAGGATGCTCTTCATTATCTGTTCGGCATTCATAATGTCCTCCCATTTATTTTGATAATACGTTATATAACGTCTTGCATATAAGATAGCATGCTTCCCTTGTCTTGTCCATAGCCCTTCTTACCAAAAATATTTTCTTTTTTTGTACAACCATTTCATTTCATTGGCATAACGTAACAAAACGTCTTGTTATTTATCACCAGTCATGGTACACTATTATTAACTAATAAAGGCTTTAGGAGGATCGTTATGGCTGAGCTGATTGCCGAGGGCATGATCCCGCTGTATCGCCAGGTGGCAGATCGCATACAAAGCGACATTATCAACGCAAGTGATGACCCTTCCCGCCCGATCCCCTCGGAGCTCATGCTGCAGCAGCGTTATGGCGTGAGCCGGATCACAGTGCGCAAAGCGGTGGTGGAATTGGTAAAAGAGGGGAGCCTTACCAAGATCCAGGGTAAGGGAACGTTTATATCCCGCAACAAGACAGTCTATCCCTTCGATCACGGTCAGGGTTTTACCTATAGCTGCCAGCTTCGCGGCGTGGTTCCCTCGACGCGTGTCCTGAATCTGGACTATGTGATCCCCACCGAGGAAGACAGGCTCTTTTTTCAGCTGAAAGAAAAGGAAAAAGTCCTCATGATCCAGCGCCTGCGGCTGGGGGATGACAAGCCCTGCATCCTTGAGACCTTGTTCTTCCCCATGACCTTCAGCTCGCTATGCGAGGAATCCCTTGATGTGTCCTTGTACTCCCTCTTGAAGGAGAAATACCATATCCAGCCGGTCAAGGGACACAAGTGGATCGAGATCTGCAAGGTGACTCCCTTTGAAGCACAAATGATGCAGGCGCAGCCGGGCGACGCGATGCTGCTGATGCATGAGATGGTCACAGACCAATTCAAAAAGCCTCTCCACACCTCAAAAATGATCTTTTCTCCTTCTTTTCGTTACTATATGTGAACGTCTCGCGACTTTTTTGCGACTTGTAGCCTGTGATGCTCGATCCTTTTTCTTTCTGTCACAGACGGCAATGGATGGTTGCCGCCTAGTTCCTGTAAAAAGGCAGATTGTCTTTGTCCAGGGGTACAGTAAGCGCTGCCCTGCCGATGCTGTTCGGTTGGGCGGAAGCTTCAGAGGTCAGAAGCGGCGGGACATGATTTTTGTAGCGGGATGATGACCTGTTTCCGTCTCTGGGTAGTAATGGTCAGAAGTCTGTGAGACGGGGCGCTTTTCCACTTTTTTACTTTCTTACAAAAGATGGCATCCGCAAGAAATCTCATCCTTCCTACAAGAAAAGCCCAAGTCAAAGGCTGGGCTTTTAACTCGAGTTGGATATCTGTCTTTCTCTTATAAAGAGCGCCGCAAGTCTTGTCATATACCGGCAATTATCGATGCTGATATAGAGGATATTTCACTGTCAGGCCCCCGGCTAAGTTGAGGTGACTTGGGTAATTCTTGGAAGGGGCTTCTTTCGGCAAGTCTTTAAGGAGGCTCCGAACATTCTTCTCCTTACACTAAGGTGAACAAATGAACCAGAGCCGGCCATCCATATGGATCGCCAGCTCTGGTTGCAACTTGCAGAAAAACCTGCTTTGGCAATCAGGCCAAAGCAGCTTTTTTCAATGAAAACAGAAAGAGCAGGGGAAAAGCAACGAAAAAACAGGTGCGTTTTGGGGTGATTGGGAGTGCATACCGTTATCCGGTGTCGGATGGCGGTCATTCCATTTCCAGACTGCCAGTTTTTTCAGATTCATGGCAGCAAACTTAAGCTTCACCCAGTTTGTCACCTGGGCCAAATTTCTGTACTGCGTGTAACGCATGCAGTGCTTCTCTTTCGCGTCGGCAAACACACGCTCGCTCTTCTCTTTTCGCGGCCGGCACAGCTCTTTGTACACCGGCATATACCGGACATGCTCCGCCATCTCCACATAGTCCTGCCAGATATGGCGCAGCACAGTTTCCTCACACCGGGAGCTTCCGGTACACATCCCTCTGGTGGGACAGCTCTTGAAAAGATAGCCCCGGCTTTTGTATTCCCGGTAGCCCTCCCGCTTTGTGGTGGAACAGTGCAGCGCGCGGTACTCCGGGCAGATCACGTCATCGAGGTATTCGTCATACACATAGGTCCACCAGGGATGGCAGTTCTCTTTGGTCTTGGGGCGGCTCTTTGTCACTGTCATCCGAGAACGGCTTTTTCCCATGTTCTTCCCGGTCTTTGTTCACCTCTTCGAACAGCTCTTTTGCATACTGCTTTGCCTGCTTGGGAACCGCCTTCCTGGCCTGTTTTTCAGATTGGCATTCGCTTTAATGTGGGTTCCATCCACAAAAATCGCTTCTGTGTCCAGATAGCCTTCCTCGGCGGCGACTTTCAACACCCAGCGGAACACATACTCCACCGTGGCATGGTTGAACCAGTGCTTGAAGTTGTAGCTCACCGTGGAAAAATGCGGCACTGCCTCATTCAGCGGATATCCAATGAACCACCGGTATGCCAGGTTCATGCTCACTTCTTCCAGAGTTCGGCGGAGTGAAGGAATCCCATAGATATGCTGGATCAGAACAATTTTGAACAGTACCACCGGGTCTACGCTTGGCCGGCCGTTGTCCTCGCAGTACAGATCCTCTACAAATTCGTAGATCTTCTTGAAGTCGATTGCTGTGTCGATCTTTCGCAGCAAGTGATCCTGCGGCACCATTTCTTCCAAGCTCACAAATTCCAATTGTCCTCAGTTTTCTGCTTTCTTTGCCAGCATTTTATCGTCCCACACCATTATACCGCATTCCCTCCTCCGATACGAGAAAAAGGCCACCGATAGGTGACCTTTTTCGGCAGGCTGTGGCACAGGAAAATCCTGTGCCATTTCTTCTGAGACCAATCAATGGATAAAAACAACAAATCCGAACCCGTCGCCAACTGGCGTAAGGTTCGGATTTGTCTTGTTTGGTGACCCGACCGGGAATCGAACCCGGGTTACCGCCGTGAAAGGGCGATGTCTTGACCGCTTGACCATCGGGCCATAATACAGGATTTTGCTGAATATTGCCAAAGCCTCACACCCGCCGCGATTGCAGCAAGTACCCCGCAACTTTCAGCAAAACCCTGTAATGTGGTAGCGGTAACTGGATTCGAACCGGTGACACTTCGGGTATGAACCGAATGCTCTAGCCAACTGAGCTATACCGCCACAAACAACCACAGAAAAGTGGTGCATCTGATATTATATAGAAAAGGTTCCCTGTTGTCAAGCATTTTTCACGGAAATTCCCGCAGTATTCCGGCTTTTTCCCCGCTCCGCCTTTCCAGTGTTCCCAGAGGCAAACAAAATAATTCTTTGTCTGAGTCTTTTGCAGGTGAAAAAGCATGGAAATCCAAATATCCCCGGCTCACATTGGAAAAGCCGGGGATATTTTCCATTATTTTCCAATTATGCTTTCTGCAATTCTGCCTTCCCACCCATGTAGGGACGCAGCACCTCGGGAATGCGCACGCTGCCGTCAGCACGCAAATTGTTTTCCAAAAACGCGATGAGCATGCGGGGCGGAGCCACACAGGTATTGTTCAGCGTATGCGGCAGATAGTTTTTCCCGTCCTCGCCTTTGATGCGGATCTTCAGGCGGCGGCTCTGTGCGTCGCCCAGATTTGAGCAGCTGCATACCTCGAAATATTTCTGCTGGCGGGGGCTCCACGCTTCGATGTCGCAGCTCTTCACCTTCAGATCCGCCAGGTCCCCGGAGCAGCATTCCAGCTGTCGCACCGGGATATCCAGGCTGCGGAACAGCTCCACACTGTTGCGCCACAGCTTTTCGTACCATGCCATGCTGTCCTCCGGCTTGCAGAGCACGATCATTTCCTGCTTTTCAAACTGGTGGATACGGTAAATGCCGCGCTCCTCCAAGCCGTGAGCGCCTTTTTCCTTGCGGAAGCAGGGGGAATAGCTGGTGAGCGTCAGCGGAAGCTGGGCCTCAGGGATGAGCTGGTCTACAAAACGGCCGATCATCGTGTGTTCAGACGTGCCGATGAGATACAGATCTTCGCCTTCAATCTTATACATCATGGCGTCCATTTCGGGAAAGCTCATTACACCCTGCACCACGCTGCCATGCATCATGAACGGGGGAATGACATAGGTGAAGCCCTTTTCGATCATAAAATCCCGGGCATATGCCAGAACGGCTTCATGCAGGCGGGCAATATCCCCAAGCAGGTAATAGAACCCATTGCCCGCCACACGGCGGGCGCTGTCCAGGTCGATACCGCCAAAGCGTTCCATGATCTCGGTATGATAGGGGATTTCAAAATCCGGCACAACAGGCTCACCAAAACGCTGTACCTCCACATTCTCGCTGTCGTCGCGGCCGATGGGTACACTGGGGTCCAGCATATTGGGGATGACAAGCATCCGCTGGCGTACTTCCTCCTGAAGCTCCGCCTCACGCATCTCCAACTCTTTCAGGCGGTCCGCCTGCTCGGTGACCTGCTTTTTCACAGCTTCCGCTTCGTCCTTTTTGCCTTGTGCCATCAGCGCACCAATGCTTTTGGACAGCTTATTGCGCTGTGCGCGCAGCCCATCGCCCTCGGTAATGGCTGCGCGGTATTCGGCATCCAGCGCGATCACTTCATCCACCAGTAGCAGCTTGCTGTCCTGAAATTTCTTTTTGATATTTTCCTTTACAAGTTCGGGGTTTTCCCGTACAAATTTGATATCCAGCATTATAGATTTCGCTCCTTTTCATATTTTCCCAAGAGATTCGCAAACGCCCTAAGCTGTTCGTCGGAATAGAAACTCACATTCAGGCTGCCTTTGCCTTCTTTGTACTGCACATGTACTTCAGTACCCAGAGCCTCTTTCAGGCTCAATTCCACCTCACAGGGCAGGGGAGGGAGGGTGAGTTCCCGCTTGGGACGGGGTTTTTTCGCCATTTTTTTGCAGAGCGCTTCTGCCTGGCGTACATTCAGCCCTTCTTTGACGATGATGTCTGCCGCCTGCTGCTGCGCTTCGCGGCTTTCCAGCGAGAGCACAGCTTTCGCATGCCCGGCAGACAGCTTGCCCGCGCGCAGATATCCCAGCGCTTTTTCCGGCAGGTTCAGAAGGCGAAGACTGTTTGCCACCGCGCTGCGGCTTTTGGAAAGCCGTGCTGCGGCCGCTTCCTGCGTATAGCTGCACCGTTCCATGAGCTGACGGTATCCCAAAGCCTCTTCCACGGGGTCCAGGTCCTCGCGCTGAAGATTTTCAATGAGAGCAATCTCCATGGCCTGTGTGTCCGAGATATCCTTGATCAATGCAGGGATCTCCGTCAGGCCCGCCAGGCGCGCAGCACGCCAGCGGCGTTCGCCCGCTACAATGATATACCCCCCTGCGGGGGACGGACGCACCACGATTGGCTGCAAAACGCCGTGCTCTGTAATACTGGCCGCAAGCTCGGACAATGCCGTATCGTCAAACGCTTTGCGCGGCTGATTTTTGTCCGGCTCTATTTCCGCAAGACGCAGCGTGCTGACGCCTTCATCGCCGCCGCCCGCGCCTGTATCCTGAAACAGGATGTCAAGACCTCTGCCGAGGCCTCCTTTTTTTGCCATGCGTCACGCACCGCCTTTCTTATTGTTTTTGATGAATTCCGCCGCAAGATAAGCGTATGCTTCTGCACCTTTGGACGCGCCGTCGTAGTAATTGATGGGCGCGCCGAAGCTGGGCGCTTCTGAAAGCCGTACATTGCGTGGAATCGTTGTCTTATAAACCTTATTACCAAAGTATTTTTTCACTTCCTGCACGACCTGAAGCGTCAAATTCAGTCTTCCGTCGTACATCGTCAGCAGTACGCCTTCTATCTCAATGTAAGGGTTATACATCTTTTTGACATTTCGGATGGTGTTCATCAGCTCCGACAGACCTTCCAGCGCAAAAAATTCACACTGTATGGGGACCAATACCGTATCGCAGGCGCACAGCCCGTTGAGAGTGAGCAGGTCCAGGGAAGGGGGACAGTCGATAAAAATAAAATCGTATTGATTCAGGACCGGTGTCAAGGCCTCCCGCAGACGGGATTCCCGACGTTCCATATTTACCAATTCCAGGCCTGCACCGGACAATTGGATATTGGAGGCAATCAGGTCCACACGGTATTTTGTGTGCTGAATGCCCGCAGAGGCCGGTGCCTCCCCCGTTAAAAGCTGATATACGCTGGTTTTCACACTGCGCTTTGTTACGCCGAAGCCGCTGGTAGTATTGCCCTGCGGGTCCAGGTCAACGATCAGAACATGCTTGCCCTGCGCCGCAACACTGGACGCCAGATTTACGGCTGTTGTGGTTTTTCCCACCCCGCCTTTTTGATTGGCAACTGCGATCACTTTTCCCAACGGTTTTCCCTCCGGTCTTCTGTATACATTCAACACTATGATTTTAAAGGCAGCTTTTTCTGCTTACACCGCTGTGTTTTAGTATAACACAGCTTGGGGGGCTTTAAAAGGCCTTTTCCGCAAAATGTTCCACGTGGAACATATGCATTTTCCTTTTCCTGCAAAACATTTGTTCCACGTGGAACAATCCATATAAAAACGCCGGGCGGATGTTCCACGTGGAACATCCGCCCGGCGTTTGGATGGAGAAGAAGGAGAACGCAATTTTAAAGGGCCGTATACAAACTTTACAAAATCCACAGGAGCACGACTGTGAGAGGCTCTTGTACGGTAAGACGGCCGGCTTAATCTTAAAAATATTCAATTGACGGGCCGGTGTGTCGGAATTCGCACCACATACTCTATGTAATCCGCCTGTTCACGCTTTTCAGCCGTTGCCGGAATACCGCTTCCCGTCATCATCTTTACGGCACGGTCTATGGTATTTACAAAAATACGCACATCCCGCACCATAACACTGCGCTTCGGTTTTGATTTGTGAGAAAGGACCCGCTCCACCAACGCCTCGGTCTGCTGTACATTATAACCCCGCTCTGCTGCTGTGCGAAGCGCCTTTGTGCGCAGCTCTGAAGTCGGCAGCCGAAGCACCGCCCGTGCATGGCGTTCCGTCAGGTTTGCTTCGGTACAGATATCCTGCTGTTCCTGCGTCAAAGTCAAGAGGCGCAGCTTATTGGCCAGTGTAGGCTGCGCAATACCCAGCCTGCGTGCACCCGCCTCCTGCGTGCAATTCCAAAGGTTCAACAGATCACGTAATGCACGTGCTTGTTCAAACGGCCCCAGCTGTTCCCGCTGCAGGTTCTCCAGCAAACTCAGAGCAGCCGTCTTTTCATCCTCAAAATGATAGATAATCGCGGGGATCGTTTCCATACCCGTCAGCTTGCATGCCCGCAGGCGGCGTTCCCCGGCAATCAGCTGATATCGCCCGTCTACTGTAGGGCGGACACTGATGGGCTGCAGCAGTCCGTTTTGCAAAATACTCACCGCCAGTTTTTTGATCTCGCCTTCATCAAATACTGTGCGCGCCTGAAAAGGCGACGGTGTGATTTTTTCAATAGGAAGCAGCCATACCTTCGTCTGTTCCGCTGGTTTCTCTTTCGCCAAATCGGGTTCCTCCTTTGCACGCGGGAAATACGCCGAAAAGGGAAAAGAAAAAAGCGTATCCGCGCCAACATCTTGCAACAAGACAAATTGTAGCACGGATACGCTAATATTTCCAGTTATTTCCATTTACATCATTCGACAACCGGATGTCATTTCAACGGGGCTTTTGCGATTTTGCCGCCGTTTCTTGGGTAAACAGGCGGAGTTTGCGATATTTTTTCATACAAAATAAGCGTCCGGGCCGAACCGTCAGGCAACGTCACATCCTGACGGCCCGCATATTTCCCGCCCAGCTTGGCAACCGCACCCTGCGCGGCATCAATTTCCTCATCCGCGCCGCTGCCTTTCATGGCAATGAACACGCCGCCCCGCCTCAGCAAGGGCAGGCAATACTCGGCCAGCACCGGCAGTGCGGCCACGGCCCGGGCCGTGGCCACGTCAAAGCTCTCGCGCCATTGCTTGCGCGCGGCTTCCTCTGCGCGCTCCTTGGCGAATTCGGCTTCCACGCCCAGCGCACTGCAGGCATATTTCAAAAAATCGACCCGCTTGCCCGTCGGCTCCATCAGCGTCAGATCCAGCTCCGGGCGAAACAGCTTCGCCACAATGCCGGGAAACCCTGCGCCCGTGCCAACATCCACCATACGCCCGCACACCTCCGGGCGCGCGGCCAGCAGCAGGCTGTCGATGAAATGACGGTCCTCAATGCCTTCGGCATCCGTAATGGCGGTAAGGTTTACTTTTTGATTGTATTCCACCAGCAGCGCGGCATATTCGTCCAGCTTCCGTACCACGGGAGCTGCGTCGATGCCGTAAGCCGCCGCCTTCCGGATGAGGCGCTCTGTATCAATCATAGCTTTTATTCCTTTCCCTCACTTCTGCGCCGTTTCGCCAGCTCCACCGCAAGGCAGGCAACATCCGCCGGGCCGACGCCCGGAATCCGCGCCGCCTGCCCCACGGAACGGGGACGTATCTTCGCCAGCTTCTCCCGAGCCTCCAGACGCAAGCCCGTTAACGGCGCGTAATCAAAATCCTCGGGAATCGGCGTTTCTTCCTGCCGTTTCACCGCGCCGATCTGGCTCTGCTGGCGTTTGATATAGCCCTCATATTTGATCTCCGTTTCCAGGCAATAGGCTATAAAGGGCGTGACGTCCGGGTTTTCCGGCAGCATCCGTGCAATGTCGGTATAACGCAACGCGGGACGTCGCAGAAGCTCTGCGGCCGAGGCCCCGCTTGTGAGAAGCGGCTCGCCTTTTTCCGCAAGGACCGGGTTCGCATCCGCAGGACGCACAACCACTTTTGTCAGGCGGGCAGCTTCCTCCCGGCGCACGGCCCGGCGATGGTTGAACTCCGCCCAGCGCGCGTCGTCCACCAAACCAATCTCCCGGCCCAGCGGCGTGAGCCGCTCGTCGGCGTTGTCCTGCCGGAGATACAGGCGGTATTCGCTGCGGCTCGTCATCATGCGGTAAGGGTCCAGCACGCCCTTCGTCACAAGGTCGTCCACCAGCGTGCCGATATAGCTTTCCTGCCGTTTAAGCACAATGCCCGGCCTGCCCTGTACCGCGCGCGCCGCGTTGAGGCCCGCCAGCAGGCCCTGAGCCGCCGCTTCCTCGTAGCCGGATGTGCCGTTGAACTGGCCCGCACCGTACAGGCCGCGTATCTCCTTGAACTCCAGCGTGGGTGCAAGCGCCGTAGGGTCAGCACAATCATACTCGATGGCGTAAGCCGGGCGCATGATCTCCAAATGCTCGAAGCCCTCTATGGTACGGTACATTTCATTCTGCACAGCCTCGGGCAGGCTGGAGCTCATACCCTGCAGGTACATTTCCTCGGTGTCCAGCCCGCACGGCTCCACAAATATCTGGTGCCGCGGCTTTTCCGCAAAGCGCACTACCTTGTCCTCAATAGACGGACAATATCGCGGGCCGACGCCCTCGATCTTTCCGCCGTACAACGGGCTGCGGTGCAGGTTCGCATGGATAACACGATGCGTCTCCTCATTGGTGAAGGCTATATAGCAATCCACCTTATTTTTCATCTCGCTCTTTGTCAGAAAGGAAAAAGGCTGGATGCTCTCGTCCCCGGGCTGGCGGGTGAGCTTTGAAAAATCGATGCTGCGCCGGTGTACCCGGGCCGGCGTTCCGGTCTTGAAACGGCGCAGCGGCACGCCCGCGGCGCGCAGGCTCTCTGTCAGCGCGCAGGCGGCATGCTGGCCGTCCGGCCCGCTGGCATAGCTGGCCTCGCCCACAAAAATACGGCCGCCCAGATAAGTTCCTGTCGCAACGATCACGGCGTCAGCCCTGTAATATCCGCCCAGATGCGTGCACACTCCGCACACCGCGTCGTCCCGGATGTCCACAGCCGTGATCTCGGCCTGCTTGACTTCCAGATTCTGCGTCTTTTCCAGCAGCTGCTTCATATAGGCGTGGTATTTGCGCCTGTCCGTTTGCACGCGCAGGGAATGGACGGCCGGCCCTTTTCCCATGTTCAGCATGCGGCTCTGCAAAAAAGTGGCGTCCGCCGCAATCCCCATCACACCGCCCAGCGCGTCGATCTCCCGCACAAGATGCCCCTTGGCCGTGCCTCCGATGGACGGATTGCAGGGCAGATTCCCGATGCCGTCCAGCGTGAGCGTGAACAGCGCCGTCTTCGCACCCAGCTTCGCCGCGGCGCAGGCGGCTTCTATTCCCGCGTGCCCTGCACCGATGACCACAACTTCATAACCGCCTAAAATATCCAATGTCCGTTTGCCCCGTTTCTTTGTCCGGCCTGCCGCTCAGCCCTTTAAGCCGCGCGCCTGCCGGTCCATATCCTCCACCACGATATCGAAAATTTCCCCCAGTCTCGCACAATATTCCAGTACCTGCCAGGGTTCGTTTGTGTGAAAATGTATTTTGATGAGATTTTCATCCCCCACGGCCAGCAGGCAGTCGCCTTTAAAGTGCCGGGTGAAATGGTCGTGCACCGTGTCCTCATCCAGGTTTTCGCCCTCGATCAGGAGCTGTGTGTCATACCGAAATTCCGTCATACTGCAGCTCTCCTGTTTTATTCTTTCGCTTTCTGCCCGCCGGCCCTTTTCTCATACAGCTCTTTCACGGCTGCAAGGCCGTCCAAAACCTCCTGACGGGAAAAATCAGCCGCTTCCAGCGCCGCGTCCGTCCAATGCTGCAAATCGGCATAGAACTGCACAGCCACCTGCAAATATGCCGGGTCGGGATGAGCTTCCACTTCGTCAAACAGCAGATTTTCCGCGCTGTTTGCATCGCCCTCCTCCAGCATGGCACACAGGCGCTTATAAAGCAAACCGCTCTCCAGTACATTGCCCTGTTCGTCGAACAACGGAATCGTCTCTTCGGTTTTGACGAACAGCACTTTTCCCAAAAAACGAGCCATATCCTCAATCTGACGCATCAGATAATCATTCGCCGCCATACCGGTCCTCCCTTTGGATGGGCCTGCCGATGCCCAGCGCGCGCCGCCACTCCGGCGCGGGGCCGTCATCGCCCCAATATTCATCCAGGCGGACGATTTTTCCGTGCCGGAACGTAAAAAATGACGCGGCGTGGAAAGAAGTTCCATCCGGACCGTATACCCGCACGGCTGTTGCCGCCGCATCCGCCAGTGCATGGACACGTTCTATCTCTATCCGCCAGTTCCCGGGATATTCACGGTTGGCCCGCACAAATTCCTCTGCGGTGAAGCACTCGTCGGTGTTATGCCAGAAAATCAGCGCACCAGGCAGGAAATATGCGGCCAGCGCATCCCACCGCTGCGCGCCGATATCCGCCCACAATGCCTGTGCCAACGCAGCAGAATCCATTTTTCCATTCCTTTCCGAAAGGTCGTCTTTCCGTGCGCTTTGTTTTCTTGTAAAGAAACGACCAAAATATAATACAATTTGTAATATTATAATATAATTTCAATTATTGTACTTTATTTACCGACACAAAACCTGGAAAATACTTCGTCGATCACATCATCCCCGGCATTTTCCCCAGTCAATTCGTACAGCGCACGCAGAGCGTCATCCACGCATACGCCCGCTGCGTCCAGCGTGTATCCGCCGTTTACAGCCTCCAGCGCGTCCGCAAGCGCAGCCTGTGCTGTGCGGGCGGCAGCGAGCTGGCGCTCATTTGCCAGAAGCCCTGCGTCGGGGTCCGCTTCCGCCAAATGAAGCGCGTCTGTGACCGCCTGCTCCACCGCCGGAAGAAACGCCGCGTCCTTCGCGCTGATGTTCACCACCGTGCTGAAATAAGGCCGCAAACTTTCTTCATCCGCCTGCTGCGGCAGGTCCGTTTTATTGAGGATCGCCACGGCCGGCCGGCCCGCGCACTTTTCCGCCAGCGAAAGATCGGCGGGGGAGAGAGGCGCGGAGCCGTCGAACACTGCAAGGACCAAGCCGGCGCGTTCCAAGTGGCGGTAGCTGCGGCGGATGCCTTCCGCCTCCACCAGATCGTCGGTGTCCCGGATACCCGCCGTATCCGCCAGAAGCAGACGAACCCCGGCCAGCTGGATCTCCTGCTCCACCACGTCCCGTGTGGTACCCGCCACGGGTGTAACGATGGCACGCTCAAAACCGGAGAGCAGGTTCAGCAGCGTGCTTTTGCCCACGTTTGGGCTGCCGATGATGGCTGTGTCCACGCCGCGGCGCAGCACCGCGCCCGCATCATAGCCCGCAATCAGCTTATCCAGCGCTGCCTTCGCGCACCCGAGGGAAGCTTCCAGCGCCCCCATCGAAAGCTCCGGTACATCTTCCTCCGGATAATCCGTATAGGCGGCGATATGTCCGGCGAGCGACACAAGGTTTTCCTGCACAGATTTTATCTTTGCGTACAGCGCTCCTTCCATGGCGGCAGCGGCGGCAGCGGCGGCCTGCCGGGAGGTAGCGTTGATCAGATCCATTACAGCTTCCGCCTGTGTGAGCGAGATACGCCCGGACAAAAACGCGCGTTTTGTAAATTCGCCCGGCCCGGCCGGAGCTGCGCCAGCCGCACAGCAGGCGCGCAGCAGGCGCGCGCTCACGGCGCTGCCGCCGTGGCAGGAAAGCTCCACCACATCCTCGCCCGTATAGCTGTGAGGCGCGCGGAAGCAAAGCGCTACCACCTCGTCGCACAGCGCCCCGTCCTCCACAAAATGGCCGAACAGCGCTGTATAACCCGACGCGGCACGCAGGCTTTTATTCGGATTTTTGGGCCGGAATACCGCTTCGGCCACGCTGTAAGCCCCGCTGCCGGAAATACGCACGACGGCGATGCCCCCCACGCCCGGCGGCGTAGCAATGGCCGCGATGGTCCCATTCTGCTGCACCAAAGCCCGCATGCCCCTTTCTTTTCAAATTCGTTTAATTGTAGCACAAATGTGAATGGTTCTCAAGATAGAACATATCTTCAGGCAGCTCAAATATTTTAGAACAGCCAATACACAAACCCAGCTGAAAATTCCAGACCCAGCTTTTTCTGCAGCTCCATAGAAGCCGTATTGCCCTCAATGACTTGACAATAGGGGATAGCGCCCTCCTTCAGTGCGCGGCGGATGGCTCCCGCCTCCAGGGCGTAGCCAAGGCTGCGCCGCCGATAAGCCGGCAGGACCTCCAGCATACCGATGCTGCCTTCCTCGTGGATGCCGATGAAGCCCGCCAGCACGCCATCCAAAAATGCGCCCGTCATTGCGCCCGCGGCAAGGCGTTCCGCTACATAATCCCGGCCCGGCGCCATGTGATAGTGTTCAAACACAAGGTCTGTATGGCTTTCATCCAGAATGCGCAGTTCCACGCCCGGCACGGGCGCGGGCGGCACAGGCCGCAAATACCGTGCCTGACGGCACTTTTGTCCGCCTGTACAGCCTGTTTCCTCCCGAAGAAGGCGGGCACACAACGCACCGTGGGCCACATAAAGCCCGGTGCGGGGCAGATGTTCCAGCGCCGCGCGCGCCTCCCGCTCTGTTTCGGCGCAAAGCACCGCCGCGCCGCTGACACGCTCATGCATGGCCAGCGCGTGCTGTGTGCAGTATAAAACATCCGCCGTGCCCCGGCGCAGCATCTCCAAAAGATCTGCATTGCCCACAGGCTCCGCGGCAAGGTACTCCGCCGCTGTCACGATACGGCCTCCTTTGATCCGAATAAAACAGGGAAAGCCGTCCGGGCGGGAGAGAAGCGCTCCTCTCCGCGCACGGGCGGCCGTATGTCGCTTTTTTGCGCCCTCTTACCGCTTCGTGCCCTTGAAGATTTCCACTTCAGTGGCGGGCAGATCGCTTTTAAAGCTGTGCTCGTCGCGGCGCAGGTTTCCGCAAAGGCAGGTCTCCTCGCCCTTGGCATCCAGAGGCATGTAATAGCCGCACTGCACACAGCGCGCATACAGGCCCGGCTTACGTTTAAACTGCTTTGCCATAAAGCCCGTGGCTTTTGGGCCGTGGCCCACATAAGCAAAATTCATGCTTTTTTTCAGTGCCTCCTGCTGGGCGGCGATCTGTGTTTTGTCTACATTCCAGTTTTTCATATCCATAGGACGCTTCTCCTTTTACTGTTTCTCGCCGCCGTCCAGTTCTTCGGCGCCGATGTTTTCTTCAAAGGCGGAAACCGCCTGTTCCACTTCTTTTTCCATGGTTTCCTTGTCCAGGCTCATCGCCTCGGCCGCCTCCTGGAGCACTTCTTTCAGCTCCGACGGCTCGCCGGGCTTTTTCGGCGCCGTTACGGCAAACCCGACGGCCAGCACCAGCAGCACCACCTTCGCCGCCATGCCGAGATAGCCCGGCGTCAAACCATTCGCCAATTCCTGCCCGAGGGTGGACAGGCCGGAAAGGATCAGATTGACCTCCAGATCATAGTACACCGCAATAAACAGCAGATAGAACAGCGCGCTGCCCGCAAGCACCTTTTTGCCCACGGGAGAAAGCACGCCGTCCCGGCTGAACAGCCACACGCAAGCGGCCGCAAAAACGGGTGCGGCCGCGATCTCCGCCAAAACCATAATGGGCACGCCCGTGAGCGCGGCATTGTTCATCATGTACCGCACAATGAACATCTGAAATACGGCCAAAACTCCGAACAGCACCGCTGAGATCTGTTTTCCCTGTTTCAAAAAGCAACCCTTCCATCCTTATTTTTTCCCCGGCCGGGGGACGGTTCCTTGCTGCGGCTGCTTTTCAGCCGGGCTCTTTTCTGCCGGAGCGGAAAGCTTACTCGCCGTCCTCCGGCGCCGCGTCCTCTTCGCCGGCGGCATTCTGCGCTTCCTCAGCCTCCAGAGCCGCCAGCTCTTCGGCGGAAAGCTCCTCCTCGGCGCCGTCGTCCTCGGGCTTTGCGGTCTCCTCCTCGTCGGAATGCTCGGTGCGGGCAACCGTCACCACGCGGTCGCCCTCGCCCAGGCGCATTACGCGCACACCCGAACCATAGCGGCTCTGCACGTTGATATCCTCCACATGCATGCGGATGATGATGCCCTCCAGGCTGATGAGAATGATATCGTCGGTGTCGTCGATGACCTTAAGCCCCGCGACGTGGCCTTTGCTGCCGTAGTTCCGGATTCCCAGGCCGCCGCGGTACTGGGTTCGGTAATCCCGCACGTCCGTGCGCCGCCCTTTGCCTTCTTCCGTAACGGTGAGTACCGTTGCGCCCTCGCGTACAACACCCACGCCCACAACGCTGTCGCCCTCTTTCAGGCGGATGGCGCGGACGCCTGTGGCCGTGCGGCCCAGCGGACGGGCGTCGTTCTCACTGATGCGGATGGCCATGCCGTTCCGCGTCGCAACGATCAGCTCGTCTTCGCCGCTGGTGATACGAGTCCACGCAAGGGAGTCTCCCTCGTTCAGGTTGATGGCGATAAGTCCGTTTTTGCGGATGTTGCTGTAATTTGCCAGAGCCGTGCGCTTGATGACGCCCGCTTTTGTGACCATCGTCAAATAGCCTTCGGCGTTGTCGCCGCCGGGCACGCGCAGCATGCTTGTCACCTGTTCGCCGTCCTGCAGAGGCAGCAGGTTCACAATGTTCACGCCGCGGCTGGTACGGCTGCCCTCGTACACCTGGTATCCTTTCAGCCGGTACACGCGGCCCATATCCGTTACAAACAGGATATAGTCATGCGTAGAGGCAAGGAACAGCTCTTCCACAAAATCTTCATCCTTGCGGGACAAGGCTGTGATGCCGCGGCCGCCGCGGCGCTGCGCCTGATACGTATCCGACGGCTGCCGCTTGATGTAGCCTGCGTGCGTCAACGTGAACACGCTTTCCTCCTCGGGGATGAGATCCTCAATATCCACTTCGCCGGAGACATGGGCAATCTCGGTACGGCGGTCATCGCCGTACTTTTCACGCATGGCGTTCAGCTCATCCTCCACCACCTGCAGCACCTTTGCATCGTCGGCCAGAATGCCGCGCCAGTCGTCGATCTTCGTATGCAGGTCGCCCAATTCGTTCTCTATTTTCAAAATCTCAAGGCCCGCCAACTGGCCCAGTTGGAAATTGACGATGGCTGTTGCCTGCGGGTCGTCAAAACCGAATTTTTCCATGATGGCGGATTTTGCCTCGGGCTTGCCGCCCTTGCACGCGCGAATCGCGGCGATGATCTCATCCACGATGTCCACGGCGCGGCGCAGGCCCTCCAGAATATGAGCGCGCTCCTCGGCCTTCTTCAGGTCGAACTGGGTGCGCCTGCGGATGACCTCATCCTGAAACGCCAGATATTTCTGAAGCATCTCTTTGAGCGTCATTACCTTGGGCACGCCCTTGTCCAGCGCCAGCATGATAACGCCAACGGTGTCCTGCAATTGAGTAAAGCGGTACAATTGGTTGAGCACCACCTGGGGGTTCGCCTCGCGCTTGAGTTCCACCACCACGCGCATGCCTTCGCGGTTGGATTCGTCGTTCAGGTCGGAAATGCCGTCGATCCGCTTTTCTTTCACAAGGTCCGCGATGTTTTCGATCATGCGCGCTTTGTTCACCATATAGGGGATCTCGGTGATGATGATCTGAAAACGCCCGTTGGATTTTTCTTCGATGGCAGCACGGCCGCGCAGCGTGATCTTGCCGCGGCCCGTGGCATATGCGGCACGGATGCCGCTGCGGCCCATAATGACGCCGCCGGTGGGGAAGTCCGGCCCCTTGATGTGCTCCATCAGGCCGGCCAGGTCGATGTCCGGGTCATGGATCAGCGCGACGATGCCGTCGATGACCTCCCGCATGTTGTGGGGCGGAATATTGGTGGCCATACCCACGGCAATGCCGCTGGAGCCGTTGATGAGCAGGTTCGGCACGCGGCAGGGCAGCACGCTGGGTTCCTGCTTGGACTCGTCGAAGTTCGGCACGAAATCCACGGTATCCTTTTCGATATCGCGCATGAGGTCCACGCTCATCTTGCTCATGCGGGCCTCAGTGTAACGGTAGGCGGCAGGGGGGTCGCCGTCCACAGAACCGAAGTTTCCCTGTCCCTCCACAAGCGGGTACCGCATGGAGAAATCCTGCGCCAGACGCACCATCGCGTCATATACGGATGCGTCGCCGTGGGGATGGTACGAGCCCAGCACCGCGCCGACCGTATCGGCGGACTTTTTGGTGGGATGAGACGGGTCGTTGCCGCGCTCGTGCATCGTGTACAGAATACGCCGGTGCACGGGCTTCAGGCCGTCGCGCACGTCAGGCAGCGCGCGGGCCGTGATGACGGACATCGAATAGTCGATGAAGGCGGACTCCATTTCCTCCTTGATGTCCCGGACGATGAGCCTCGTCCCTTCGGTTATCGTGTTATCAATCATGTTATCTTCCTATCTTTCAAAGGCACTTGTGCGCCGTGCTGCCCTGCAGCCGTGCGCTTTTTATACGGCATTGTCCGACGGGCCACGCCGTCAGACATCCAGATTCGCGTACTGGGCGTTCCTTTCAATGAACTCTTTGCGCGGCTCCACCTTGTCGCCCATCAGGATTGTGAACGCCTCGTCGGCGGCCATCGCGTCCTCGATGGTGATCTGCACGATCACACGGTGCTCCGGGTCCATCGTGGTCTCCCAAAGCTGCTCGGGATTCATTTCGCCAAGGCCTTTGTAACGGCTCACCTTGGTGCCCTGGCCCATCTCGGCGGAGATCTGGCTCATTTCAGGCTCGTTGTACGCGTAGCGTACCTGCTTGCCCTTCTGCAGCTTGAACAGCGGCGGCTGTGCGATATACACATAACCTCCTTCAATGAGCGGACGCATATACCGGAAGAAGAACGTGAGCAGCAGCGTGCAGATATGGCTGCCGTCCACGTCGGCATCGGCCATGATGAATACCTTGTGGTAGCGCAGCTTGGAGACGTCGAACTCCTCGCCCAAGCCGCAGCCCAGCGCCGTCACAACAGGAGTAAGCTTATCGTTGCCGTAAATTTTGTCAATGCGCGCCTTTTCCACGTTGAGCATCTTACCCCACAGCGGAAGGATAGCCTGTATTTTGGAATCGCGCCCCATCTTGGCGCTGCCGCCGGCGGAATCGCCCTCCACGATGTAGATTTCTGTTTTCGTGGGGTCCTTCTCACGGCAGTCCGCCAGCTTGCCGGGCATACGGCTGTTTTCCAGCGCAGACTTGCGGCGCACCAGCTCGCGCGCTTTTTTGGCGGCCTCGCGGGCACGGGCGGCCTGCATGGCTTTTTCATAAATGGCCTTTGCCACCGCCGGATTTTCTTCAAAAAATTCCTTCAGCTTGTCGTACACGATGCCGGAGACAAGGCCCCTTATCTCGGTATTGCCCAGCTTCGCCTTTGTCTGTCCTTCGAACTGCGCCTCCGTCAGCTTCACGCTGATGACGGCTGTCAGGCCTTCGCGCACGTCCGAGCCGGAAAGGTTGTCGTCCTTCTCCTTGATATAACCCTTTTCACGGCCGAAATCGTTGAACACACGGGTGAGCGCGGATTTAAAGCCCTCCTCATGGGTACCGCCGTCCGGAGTGTTTACATTGTTTGCAAAGGAAAGGATCAGCTCGTTGTAGCTGTTGTTATACTGAAGCGCCACTTCGGCGATGGAGTCGTTAAGCTGCCCCTTCAGATATATTACGTCCGGGTGCAGCACCTCAAGCTGCCGCTTTTGGTGGATGTGGTCCACAAAGCTGCGGATGCCGCCCTCGTAGCACATGCTCTCCTGCTTTTCCTGCCCGGCGCGCTCGTCCGTCAGCGTGATGCGCACGCCGGCATTCAAGAACGCCTCTTCGCGCAGGCGTGTGTTCAGAGTGTCATAATCGTAGTCCAGCACCTCGAACATCTCAGGGTCCGGCTTGAACGTGACCGTCGTTCCGTCCGGTTCGTCCGTGGGGCCCAGATTCTGCAGGTCGGCGTCAGCCACACCGCGCTTAAAACTCTGTTTGTATGCCACGCCGTCCTTGCGCACCACGACATTGAGCCATTCGCTCAGCGCGTTAACGACGCTGGCGCCCACGCCGTGCAGACCGCCGGCGACCTTGTACCCGGAATTGTCACCGCCAAATTTGCCGCCCGCGTGCAGGATGGTGAATACCACGGTAACGGCCGGGATGCCCAATTTCGGCTGGATATCCACAGGGATGCCGCGGCCGTTGTCCGTTACGCGGATGATATTGCCCTCCCGGATATTGACCTCGATATGGTCGCAGAAGCCGGCGAGCGCCTCGTCGATGGCGTTGTCCACGATTTCGTACACCAGATGGTGCAGGCCGCGCGGCCCGGTGGAGCCGATATACATGCCCGGGCGCTTGCGGACGGCCTCGAGGCCCTCCAGCACCTGGATCTGGCTGCCGTCGTATTCATGCTGCGGATGTTGCTGTTCTGACATGACACATTCTCCAAACTTATAATTTTTCCGCCGTCCGCCACAGGGGGCGGGCGGGGAAAGAGGTGGTATTTCAAACGCGGCGCGGGCTTTACACGAAGAAAGCCGCGGCGGCGCGGAACCTGGGAGCCGCTCTATTTTCCGGCGGCTCCCTATTTTTCGATGTTGCTGATGCCGTCCACATACCCGCTGCGCTTTTTCAGCGTGCCCGCGGAGATCTGGCTGATGTATACGGCGGGCGATTCTCCCGTAGTTACGATAAAGCTTTTGGGCAGCTCGCCCGTCACAGTTACCACACGGCCTGCTTTCTCGGCGGCCGCAAGATAATCGCGGGTGTGCCGGGAAAGCGAAGCAGTGTCCAAATCGAATATCCCGAGGATGTCCCGGGTGCGCACGATGCTCTCCTGTCCGAGATGAAGATACATAAAAACCTCCGTTTTTGGGTGATGCGTTTTTGTGCTGCAGCCGCGCTTTTACAGCGCGTGCAGTATGCCGCCCTCCATGCGGTATACCCGGCCGCTGGTTCTGCGGAACAGATCCGGATCACAGGCGGTAACGATGGTCTGGCGGTGCTCCATTCGGCTGAGCAGGTAAGACTGTCGCGTTTCATCCAGCTCGGAAAGCACGTCGTCCAGCAGCATCACAGGATGCTCGCCCGTGATTTTTTGCGCGCCCGCAGCCTCGGCCAGCTTCAGGCTGAGCACAGCGCTGCGCTGCTGCCCCTGGCTGGCGAAAACCTTTGCCGCCCGGCCGTCGATGGAAATGGAAAAATCCTCCCGGTGAGGTCCCGCCGTACAGAAGCCTGCCGCGATGTCCCGCGCCCGGCTTTCCCGCAGCACGGGCGCAAGGCCCTTTTCCGGCTCGAAAGACGGCTCGTACTGAATGGCCAGCGTTTCGCTGCCGCTGGCGATGTCCCGGTATGTCCCCGTGATCTCCGGCTCGATGAGCGCAAGATATTCCTGTCTTTTTGCGCTGACAGCCGCACCGCTCTCGGCCAGCTTTTCGTCGAACACATCCAGCAGACCGTTCGCATCCGGCGTCTGCCAGTAGCTTTTCAAAAGGGCGTTCTTTTGCGTCACCAGCCGGGAATACCGGCGCAGAAGCGTCACATAGCCCGGATAAAGCTGACATAACGCTGCATCCAGAAAACGCCGCCGTCCCTCCGGACTTCCCTTCACGAGGCTCAGGTGGCCGGGGTCGAACACAACGGCCGTGAATGTTCCCACCGCGTTGGCCGCGCGCCCGTAATCCACGCCGTTGACGTGCACAGTGCGCGCCTTGCGCGCGCCCGGCTGCCCGCCCACAAAAACGCGGATGCGGCTCTCTTTGCCAAAGCCCTGCGTTTCGCCCTCCGCTACGGCGTATCCGGCATTTTCGCGAATTAGTTCCGCATCCTTTGCGCCGCGGAAGCTTTTGCCTCCGGTCAGCAGCCACACAGCCTCCAGCAGATTTGTCTTGCCTTGGCCGTTTTTTCCGCAGATGACGGTCAGCTCCCGGCCCGGCTCAAAACGCGCCGCCGGAATGTTGCGGTAATTTTCGACCTCCAGAGCTTTCAGGATCACGCGCCAGCTACCTCGATTTCACTTCCGCCGAAGGAGACGCGGTCGCCCGGGCGTATTTTTTTGCCGCGCATGGTGCAGGCCTCGCCGTTCACACAGACGAGCCCCTCCTGTACCACGGACTTGGCTTCGCCGCCCGTTTCACACAGGCCCGCGTATTTCAGCAGCGCGTCCAGCTTGATGAACTCGGTATGGATGACGATACGGTCAGTCATTTTTGAACCTCACAGGCAGAACGAGGAACAAAAAGTCGCCGCCGTCCTTGGGCAGTACTTTTACAGGCGAGAGCGGACCGCTCACCTCAAACACCAGCTTGTCGCAGCGGGAATACCGCAGTGCATCCAGCAGGTAACGGTTGTTGAAGCCGATCTCCACAGGTTCACCCTCAATTTCTGCATCCAGTTCGTCGACAACCTTGCCCAGCGTTGTCTGACATCGCACGGTGATGTTGCCGTCGAAGGTGATGCGCAGCGGGTTTTTCAGACGCTCGGTGATGATGAGGCTTGCGCGCTCGATGGAATTTGAAAAATCACGCACGTCCACGGTAACACGGGTGTGATAGCCCTCGGGGATGACGCGCTTGTAATCGAGAAAATCCCCTTCGATCAGTCGGCTGATGACCGTGTAGGTGCGGGAAGAAAACACCACAAAACGGCGGTTGGCCGCAATGTGGACCACCTCGTCGTCGTCGGTGAACAGCTTGATGGCTTCCGCCAGCGTTTTGGCCGGGATGATGATACTGATGTCTTTTGCGGCCTTTACGGGTTTTTCGATGATGGCCAGCCGGTAGCCGTCCAGCGCGACGACTGTCAGCTTATCCGGTTCTATGGCGAACAGTTCGCCGGTGTGGGCGGGTTTTTTGTCGTCTTGGGAAACGGCGAACAGTGTGGTCTCCACCATTTCGCGGAAAGTGGGTGTTTCCAGGTCCAGCGTATGGTCCGCGCCGGGGCTGGGCAGCTCGGGGAAGTCGCCGGGGTTCATACCCATGATATCGAATTCCGTAATGCCGCCCTTGATGGTGGTGGCGTTTGTTTCGGTGGCGGTTATCTCCACTTCGCTGCTGGACAGGCGGCGCACCATGTCGCCCAGCAGTTTGGCTGAAAGCACGACCTCGCCCGGCTCCAGTACGTTTGCCTCGATGCTTGTGGTGATGCCCATTTCCAGGTCGTAGCCGGTAAGCGTCAGGCTGAAGCCCTCGGCTTTCATCAGGATGCCTTCCAGCACCGGAATGGAGCTGCGCTGGGTGACGGCTTTGGACACGCCTGCCACGGCGTTGGCCAGCAGGGTGCGGTCACAGATCATTTTCATGAGGAAGTTCTCCTTTGTTTGGATTTTTGAAAAATAAGCCTAAAAGAGAAATATGTGAATAGACGTAGTAATAGGGGCTGTGGATTTGTTGAATGTGTTTGATACATGCGCATTCCGCCGCGGTTTTTTCCAGGTTTTTGGGGCGTGAAAACGGTGTTGAATTTTTGTTGGATTTCAACACGGAGAATTTTAGGGTTTTGAAAGCCGTGGAAAACGATTGTTGAAAGTTGAAAACTATGTTGAAAACTTATCCGACCCGGCAGCTCTGATTTTACGTCAGGTCCGCACGTTTTTGATGATGTCCTCCACGGTCTCCCGCAGGCGGGTATCCGTTTCCAGCTTTTTCTGCATATCGTTGATGGAATACACAACGGTGGAGTGGTCCCGCCCGCCGAATTCGCTGCCGATGTCCTCCATGCTCATGCCGGTGATCTCCCGCACTACATACATGCTCACCTTGCGGGCGCTGGAAACATTGGAGCGCCGGGACGGCCCGCGCAGCATGTCGGCCGTCGTATTGTAAGTGCGCGCCACCTCGGACAATATTTTCTCCACGGTGATGGGAACGGGCTGTGTTTCGTTCAGGATATCCTTGATGGCGTTTTGAGCCGCGCCGATGACGGGCTGGATGCCTTCCAGCTTACGGTAGGCGTTCAGCTTTTTCACCGCGCCCTCCAGCTGACGGATGTTGTTTTTCAATCGGTTGGCGATGTACTCGGCCACTTCGTCCGGCATTTCCAGGCCCAGCAGATCAGCCTTGCGGCGGATGATGGCCACGCGCGTCTCAAAATCCGGCGGCTGGATGTCCGCCGTCAGGCCCATTTCGAAACGGGTGCGCAGGCGCTCCTCCAGGCTCTTGATCTCCTTTGGGGGACGGTCGCTGACAAGCACGATCTGCTTGCCAGCGTTATACAGCGTGTTGAAGGTGTGGAAAAATTCCTCCTGCGTGGATTCCTTGCCGCCGATGAACTGGATATCGTCCACCAGCAGCACGTCGGCCGCGCGGTATTTGTTGTGAAATTCCGCCGTGGTGTTGTCGTGGATGGCGCTGATGATCTCGTTGGTAAATTTTTCACCGTCCACGTATACGATGTTATAATCCGGGAAATTTTTATGGATTTCAAACTGGATGGCGCCGAGAAGGTGCGTTTTGCCCAGGCCCGAACCGCCCCAGATGAACAGCGGGTTATAAGCGCCGGATGGGTTCGCCGCAACGGCCTGCGCGGCTGCGTGGGCAAACTTGTTGGTGGAGCCGACGATGAAGTTTTCAAACGTAAATTCATAATTGCCGCCGCCGGGCACCTCGGCGGGCGCCTGTTCGACAGGCGCCGGGATGGTGAGCTCCACATCGATGTCAAAACCCAGCAATTCCTTGAACGCCTCACGCAAAAGGTCCTTATAGCGCGTCTCCACGATGCCCTTTACAAAATCCGAGCGCACGGAAAGCGTGGCCACACTGCCCTCAAAGGACACTGGCTCGATGCCGTCGATGAAAAGATTGTAAGTCGCCAGCACAAGGCGTTCCTTGCAGTACTCCTTTACAGCGGCGAAAACCTCGTCGAATGAACTCATAGTATGAAAAACAACTCCCAAACAATTCAATGCAATATTGATAAGATTATATCACATTTTTTCATACAGAACAATTCTTTCCTCTACATTACTTTATTTACAATATAGAATACCCTGATAGCGTTGCCGCACGCGGTCTGTTTGAAACATGCGGACGGAAAAAACCGCGCGTGTCCCCCGGCGGCGGATGCAGGCGGGTGGAAAAAGGCAGAAAAGTGTTGACACAGAGCCGCTTTTTCGGTTATACTCTTATGTTGCAAGGCTGTCTCTGCCAGCAGAGACGGCTTTCTAGACAAGAGCAGAGACGGTACTACAAGATGTTGTGGTTCCATCAGGGAGGAGCTTTTTTTATGAAACGTACATTCCAGCCCAAGAAGCGCCACCGCGCCACAAAGCACGGCTTTTTGGCCCGCAGCAAGAGCAGCAACGGCCGCAAGGTCCTGGCCGCCCGCCGCGCCAAAGGCCGCGCGAAGCTGGCTGCCTGAGAAGGCGGCGCTCAGCAGCGTTCGGGCCGGCGTTTCTGCCGGCCCGCGCAAATGCGTCTGCGTCCCGGCCGGGATGCGGAAAAAAGAAAACGGCGCGCCCTGCGGCGCCGCCGTGAAGCAAGGCCACTGGCAGGTGGCCTTTTTGCGTATACCATGAAATGAAAGGGCCTTACCCATGCGTTATCATCCCCTGACACGCAACAATGAGTTCGCGCGCGCATACACGCGCGGAAAATCGTTCGTGCACCCGCATGTGGTGCTGTATGTGAACAAAAATCGTCTGGGCCGCACGCGCGTGGGCATCACCGCAAGCAAAAAAATAGGCAACGCCGTAACGCGCAACCGCGCGCGCCGCGTTCTGCGGGCCGCGCTGTACGAGGTGCTGCCGCCGGACGTGGGCGGGTACGACCTGGTGCTGGTGGCCCGCGGCCAGACACCGCGCCTGAAAAGCACACAGGTGGCGAAAACACTGGAAAGGCAGCTGCGCGCCGCCGGCCTTGTGCAGGAATGAGTTTATGGTGAAGCGCTTTCTCATTTTTCTGATAAAAGGCTATCAAAAATTTATTTCGCCGCTTTTGGGTGATAACTGCCGTTTTTATCCCACCTGCTCGGCTTATGCCATCGAAGCGCTGCGGGTGCACGGCGCGCTCAAAGGCAGCCTTTTGGCAGCCTGGCGCATTCTGCGCTGCAACCCCTTCGGCAGGCCGGGGCTGGACCCGGTTCCCCCAAAGGGAAAATGGCGCAATGACCCGCCCACTCCGCTGCGGCCCGGACAGGCTCCGGCTGAGGATGGTGGGGAGAGGGAATAAGGAATGAGGCTGCGCCGCTTTCCGCACGGACACCGAAATACGCGCCGCATGCGCACGGCGCGTCCCACTTCACATAAAAAAACGCCCGGGCGCAGGGCAGAATAGGACAGCGAATATGAATTTCTTAGGTTTCCTCGCACCCCTTCTCGGCATCATTATGGAATGGATCTACAAGCTGATCCCGAGCTACGGCTGGACGCTCATCATCTTCACGCTGCTCACGAAGATACTGATGTTCCCGCTCAGCGTCAAGCAGCAGAAGAGCACGGCCCGGATGTCGGCATATCAGCCCATGATGCAGGAGATACAGAAAAAATGGGCCAATGACAAGAACCGCCAGCAGGAGGAACTGATGAAGTTCCAGCAGGAGACGGGCATGTCCATGACGGCGGGCTGCCTGCCCATGGCTGTGAACTTTCTGGTGCTTTTCGGCCTCATCGAAGTTGTTTACCGTCCGCTGCAGTACATCCTGCGTGTGCCAAAGGAACTGATCGACAAAGCCGTGGAGCTTGCGAACAGCGCACTGGGCATGAACCTGATGGCAAACAATTTTACGGTTCAGAACGACATCATCAACGCGGTCAAATCCTCGCCGGACGTGTTTTCCAGTGTGTTCAGCGCGGACCAGATCGCCAGCATCAGCGATTTTAACTTTATGTTCCTGGGCATCGACCTTTCCCGGGTGCCCCATTTTGCTTTTGACGCGGCCAGCCTGATGCTGATGATCATCCCCATCCTCTCGGTGGTGACGATGATCCTTTCCCAGATCATCACCATGAAGATGAGCGGACAGGAGATGCAGGGCGCCATGAAGTGGATGCCCTGGATCATGAGCCTGATGTTCGTGTACTTTGGCTTTACGGTGCCGGTCGGCTTCTCTCTGTACTACACCGCTTCCAACGTTGTGATGCTCGTACAGTCCATTATCCTGAAGAAAATGTACGACCCTGAAGAGATGAAAAAGCAGGTCCAGGCGGAAATAGAAGCAAAACGCGCGGAAAAGAAGAAAAAGAAACAGGTAAAAGTGACCACAGACGACGGCAGGGAACAGGTAAAGGAAGTAAGCGAAGCAGAGCTTGCGCGCATCCGCCTTGCCCGCGCCCGTGAGTTGGACGAAGAACGCTACAAAGACGAATAAGCCCCCGGGCTTTCAAGGAGGGATATTTCCATGCGTGAAGTGATCAAAACAGGCAGAACGGTGGAGGACGCCACCGAGCTGGCGCTGGCCGAGTTGGGCGTAAGCGCCGAAGAGGCGGGCATTGAAGTGCTGGAGCTGCCCCAGCGCAGGCTGTTCAAGAGCATCCCGGCCAAGGTGCGCGCCTATGTGGAGGATGAGGAAGTCCCTGAGGCGCCTGCGCCCAAGGAAGAAAAGCCTTTGCCAAAGGCCGCGCCGAAAGCAGCCGAGTCGCCGGACGCCCCCAAGGCCGAGGCCCCTGCCGCGCAGCCGGAGCAAGCACAGCCCGCTGCAGGGCCTGTTGAGGAGCCCATCGACCTGGAGCAGAACCCTAAGGCCCGCGAAGCGGTGGAGTATCTGAAGGAGATCTGCGTAAAAATGGGCGCGCAGGGCCTGACCATCACGCCCGTCAAACAGGGCGAGGCCACCATCCTGAAGGTTGAGGGCGAGAGCGCCGGTACGCTGATCGGCCACCGGGGCGAAGTGATGGAAGCGCTGAGCTACCTGACAAGCCTTGTGGCAAACCGCGCGGGCGGCGACTACATGAAGATCGGTCTGGACATCAACCATTACCGCTCCAAGCGCGAGGCAAACCTGACAGCGCTGGCAAAGCGCATCGGCGCGAAGGTGGTCCGCACGGGCCGCGGCCACACGCTGGAGCCCATGAATCCCTATGAGCGCCGCATCATCCATTCCGCCATCAGCGAGATGGAGGGTGTAAAGAGCGAGTCCATCGGTGAGGGCGCAAACCGCCGTGTTGTTATTTCCAGCACCAATCCCAGCGCCCGCCCCCCGCGGGATAACCGCGGCGGCAAAGGCGGCAAGGGCGGCCGCCCCGCAGGACGCGGCGGCCGTGACGGCGCGCGCGGCCCGCGCCCGCCCCGCAGAGACGGGGAATACGCGGCCCGCACCAGCACTCCGGCCCGTGAATTTGCGGACCGCCCGCGCGACCCAAGCGCCGCGCCCACGGTACCCAAGCGCACTGAGACCATCAACGACGGCGCGGATCTGCCTCTGTACGGCAAAATCGAACTGTAAGCGCATATAACTGCCATCGGCGCTCCTTTCTGTTTTCAGGAAGGAGCGTTTTTTCGTACCGGGAAGGTTTTCCACACAGCAGCGGCCGTATGTTGAAAACTTTCGTTTTTCCGCGTCCGCCGGACATGGAAACAAACTCAGGCCATCGTCGCTGAAACTGAAAATTTTTTCTTCCCAAAAGACCGCGCCCGTTTGTGAAACAGACAAGGCTTTTTTATTGACCGCTGCTTATTTACTTTTGGAGCAAAGAGCATCAGAAACGGTTGAAGAAAAAATAATCGTAGACTGAACACCCCCTTCCGTTCAATCGGGCCTCCTCTTCGCACAACAGCACCGGCGAAAGCGCAGGATGTCCCGCAGAAAATGTTCGGAAAGTTTTCAACATACGGCCGCTGCTGTGTGGAAAACACTTCGCCTAAAAGAATTTTTCAATCTTTGAGCTCCGGTATACCGGGCAGAAAAAACGTCAAAAAATCGAACAAGAATAAAAATATATTGATAAACAATAAAAAATACTTGTATTTCAGAAAATACTATGATATACTGTCCCCAACGACAATCGGTGGAGGAATCGTTATGAACTGGAACAAAGACAAAAGTGTCAAGCTTTCCAAATTCTGCGTCTGCCTTTTTATGCTCATTCTGGCAGGAGTTTGCATCGGTGCACCATGGTTGTTCCGGCTGCTCATCCGTCTGCGCGTGCAGGATTTGGCCGGAAAATTCGAGTTGTTCCTCGTCAGCACCTATACGGCGGCCGTGCCCGCCGCTGCGGCACTGTACGGCCTGTGGCGTTTGCTGCGCAACATCAGCGAGGGCGAGGTTTTTATCCCGGAGAACGTCTCCATCCTGCGCCTGTTGTCCTGGTGCTGCATTGCGGCCGGGCTGGTATGTCTGTTCAGTGCGCTGTACTATATGCCGTTCCTCATCGTCAGCGCGGCTGCGGCATTTGTTGGCCTGATTTTGCGCGTGGTGAAGAATGTCTTTGCCGAGGCGGTTCGGCTCAAAGATGAAAACGACTATACGATTTGAGAAAGGACGTGCCGAAATGCCCATTGTGGTGAACATCGACGTGATGATGGCGCGCCGGAAAATGAGTGCGGGAGAGTTGGCCGAACGCGTCGGCATCACGCCCGCGAATCTCTCCATCCTCAAAAACAATAAGGCGAAGGCCATTCGTTTTTCCACGCTGGAGGCGCTGTGCAAGGCGTTGGACTGCAAACCGGCGGACATTCTGGATTACACGGAGGACTGACAAAATGGAACAGGAGAAAAAGACGGCGGGCATGCCGTGCCTGCCTTGTAAGAGTGCGCCGTTTTCAAGGACCGTGAAGCCCGCGGCGCAGGAGAATGCCGTGCAGGAGGCCGCCGCACCGCTTGGTGCGCCCTGTCAGTACGGGGGCTCCGCCGTCGGCCGGACAGAAAAGACGCCCGGCTTCACCGGAGTGGACGCGGCGTTTGCCTGTGGTTTCCTGGCCGTGGGCTGGCTGTTCTGGGAGCTTCAGCTCTGGAGCGGCTGGCGGTGGTTCGGCAATGCGGGCACGGGCACCGCTCTGTTCACGGCACTTTTTGCGGGCGCGGTACTGGCTTATGTGTATCTTGCAAAGCTGCGCCCGCCCCGGGAAAGCTGGTTCTGGCTGGCGGTACTGCTTTGCCTGGGGCTTGGCTATGCACTGCCCTACGGCGGCGGACTGTTGGGAGCCGTCCATTACGGCGCGCTGCTGTTCACAGCGGAATACTGGACGCTGAGCGCCACGGGCCGTCTGTTGAAAAGTGGAAAGACCTCTAATTGGCTGCCGCTGGACGTGCTCAACGCTCTGTTTGTTCTGCCCTGGGGCAACTTCATGCGTCTGCCTGCGGCGTTTGTTTTTGGCTTGAAAGGGCTTGGCCGCCGTGTGCGCGCGGCCCGTTCTGAGCCGGGAGAGCGAAGCCGGGGCAAACGCCTGCTGGGGATGCTGGGCGGCGTGGCGCTGGCGCTGCTGTGCCTGTGCTTCGTGCTGCCGCTGCTGATGGCGGCAGATGACGGCTTTGCATCGCTGCTTTCGGGTTTTGTAGGCCGCCTTGCCGCATGGTTTTCCGGCTGGAGGGATTCCTGGACGGAGTTTGTCGTGAAAGTGTTTTTTGCGCTGCCCACGGCTCTGTACCTGTATGGCCTTGTATATGGCGCCGTGCGCGGCCGCCGCGCCTGTGTTTACGACAAAAAGGAGATGTGCGCGGTGCAGCGGGGCCTGCGGTTCGCGCCCCGCTCAACAGTCCTTACGGCTTTGTTCGTGCTGTGCGCGGTGTATCTGTTGTTTATCTCCATGCAGGCGAAATATCTGTTCGGCGCATTTTGGGGCGCACTGCCTGAGGGATTTTCTTATTCCGAGTATGCGCGTCAGGGCTTTTTTGAATTGTGCCGTGTGGCGGCCATCAACATCGTTATTCTGCTGGCCGCCAATGTGATGAGCCGTGCGCAGGCTGCGGAAAACTGTCTGCTGCGGGTATGCAATACCGCGCTTTCGGCGCTGACGCTGCTGCTGCTGGCCACGGCAGCTGCAAAAATGGCGCTTTATATCGCGGCTTACGGCCTGACAGTGAAGCGCGTGCTTGCAAGCGTGTTTCTGGTCTGGATGGCCTGCGTATTCGTGTGCGTCATCCTGCGGCAGTTCCGCACTGTGGCGTTGGTGCGCGTCGCGGTGTTTCTGGGTGCAGTGCTGTTTGCGCTGTTGTGTGTGCTGCCGGTGGGGGACGGCATCAGCACTTATAATGCCGCCCGTGTACAGGCGGGCACGCTGGACCCGGACGTGATGGAGCAGGAGCTGCGCCCCCTCGTGTAACAAAATACCGCTCCGAAAAGAGCAGTTTTGCGCATGGCATCGTCAAGCACGCCTGCGGACCGAAATCATGGCCCACATTTTGCCGCCGGGACATGCCCCATCGGGTTTGGATGTACAATGCGCGAAAAAGGGGGAAAGAAATATGAGGAAAAAGCTTTGCTCTGCGGCTGTTTGCTGCCTGGTGCTTTTTCTTACGGCCTGCGGGCTTGCTTCACAGGCGTCGGTGGCGGCTCTTGTGGAGCGGGACGTACAGGCGCTGGAGGCGCTGGCGGGTGAGATCGCTCTGGCAGGCGCCGCCGGTGACGCAGAATATCCGGGAGTGGACCGCATCTCTTATGACAGCCGTACCGGACAGGTACAGTTTGAATGCGGGGTCTCGGGCTTTGCATCCCAGACAAGCTATAATGGTTTCTATTATTCGCCCGGGGATGTTCCGCTGGGCTTCGGCGGCACAGGGGATATGACGCTCGCTCCGTCGGGCGCGGGCTGGTGCTGGGAAGAAACGGAGGGGGACAACTGGTATTACACCGAGAGGCTGCGCAGCGGCTGGTATTACTACGAAATGCATTTCTGACGGCCGCGCGGCGGCCGCACACTTGACGCAGGCGCGCTTTTTGCGTACAATTTCCTTTGGCATTTCATTGAATGACAAAGGAGAGGAAACGACATGAAGGCACGCATTCCCAAACACCGCGAATTCATCATCAACCTCGCGGAGGATTACGAAAAGAAAGACGAATGCTGGGACAAGCTGCAGGAGATCATGGAGGCGTATAAGAAAGAGGGAAAATCCGTTTATACGCCCACGTTCATCGAAGACAACGAGGATAAGGTGAAAGCGCTGCAGAAGCAGTACGAGTTCACTTATACCATTGAGGAGCGGTGACGGTGCAATCTTTCCTGCGGCGCGGGAAAGGAGCACACAATGGAATTTTTTGCAGGGATCGGCGCGGGCTGGATGAACCTTGCCAGCCTGGCTTTGGGCCTTTTGGCCTGGATGCTGCCCGTGGCGGCGATGATCCGCACGGCGGCCCGGCCGCGCGCGCTGCATCCGGCGCTGCCTTTGGTATGCGTCAGCTTTGCCGCCTGTGCGGCGGCGCTGTATCTTCAATTGCGTTATCATGCGCATCTTTCGCGCATTGAGGATGTGGGAGCTTTTTTGGATACGGCGCAGGCGGCTGCGTTCGCATCGGCCGTGCTGCTGTGCGTGACGCTGGCGCTGAACGCCCTTGCGCTGTGCGCGGCGGCCGTTTGCGCGCGGAAAGCGGCGGACCGGGCGTAAGCAGCCCAAAATAACTGTAAAAAAAGAATGCCCGGCCCCGTAAAGCAGCACGGGGCCGGGCATTCTTCATTATTCCGCAATAAAAATTTCTCCGAATGACCCTTTAAAAATTTAGTGAAGCAGGGTTGAATATTTTATGAGAAGGAACAGAGGAAATACTGTGTTAAGCCTGTTTTCAACGATACATGGCCTGAGAGCCATATTTTCCGGGCCGCGGAAAGCGCAGGCTTTGCGGTGCGGAGTCAAAGGCTTATTTCAGAATTTCCCGCTGCTCGGCCAGAAGCTGTTCCTGATATGCACCCGCAAAAGTGCCCGCCAGGAAACGGGGCAGCGCTTCGGAGACAAGGCGCTCCCAGCTCGTTTTTTCCTTGCCTACGAGAATGGGATAGAACAGCGCGTCTGCGTGCTGCGCGGCGGCAAGGTCGCCCAGGGCGTCGCCAACCATCAGCACATGGCCCGGCGCATAGCCCTTGGCAGAAAGCGCCGAAAGGCAGGCCTCCTTGGTGCCTGCGTCCTGGCCCAGAACGACGTCCATATGCTGGACAAGGCCGTGGCGCGTCCATTCTTCCGCCAAAGCCTCGCTGTTGGCGCTGGAAACAACGGCGGTGTCCGTCAGCACATGGATCGCCGCCAGGGCCTCTCTGCAGCCGGGAAACGGCCGCGAATCATCGCCCATGGCGGCGATGGCCGCGTTGACGGCGCGGCTCCATTCCAACGCTTTTTGCAGGCCCGCGCCGCCGCCGGCCGCAACGGCTTCCTCCAGCGCCGGGTTTGAAAGCTTGGGGGCCTTTTCCACCCAGGTGCACAGCTCGTCCGCGCCGGGGACACGCACGCCGTGTTCCGCCAGCATGCGCATCGTGGCGGCAAGCCCTTTAAAGCGGTTCACGCCGCGGGTGCGGCTGTACAGGTTCACTTCCATCCAGTGGGGGGTGATGAGCCCGGCGTATTCCTCCAGCCCGTACACACGGATGAGCTGTGGGCAGAAGGCCTGATGGTGCTTGGAATCCATGGTGTCCATGGCGCAGCCGTCGGAATCCACGCACACAAGCCATTCTTTTTTGGGAGTGAACGCGGAGAACGGATTTTCAGACATAAGTTTCCTCCTTGGATTTGAAAGGTTCATATGGTTGCAGGGGCCGGAAAGCAGGAAAGGCGCGCGGGCCGCATTATGCCCGCGCGCTTTTTTGCAAAAGATTCACAGATGCGTGTCCCACATGCCGCAGAAGCTGTCGATGGGGTCTTTGCCCTTGAAAGCTTCCGGCCCGGCCATCAGCTCGTCCACCAGCACATCCAGCGTAGCGGGAGCGGAATCGTAGGTGTTGATATAGGTGCGGGCCTGGGGAATGTCCGCCAGGATCGTCGGCTGCTGGCAGCCGATGACGATAACAGGGAGCTCGAACACATACCAGGGGATCTCGCCGCCGCCCTTTGTCATGCCGAAGCCCGGGCGCGCTACGGCCTGGAAGCCGCCGGCCACGTCCACAAGTGTGATGATAAGATCCTGTGCGCCCACAAAATCCGCAATTGTATCCTTGCCTGCGAAGTAGATGTTGAAATCCACTTTTTCGCCCGCGGCGATGCGCTTTTGGATCTTGTCCATCGGGCTTTCGTACAGCGTTACTTCAAAGCCTTTGGCTTCCAGCTTTTCTTTCAGGCTCTCGGCTGCGTTTTTGCCGCCGCCCATCAGCTTTTTCATCGCGCCGCCCAGGCCTTTGGCCTCCAGCCCGGTGACGTACACAATCATGATGCGCCTGTACTTTTCCGGCGTCATGGGCAGCACGTCCGCGTCCTTGTATTTCACCAGCGTCAGCGCATGCTCGGAGATCTCTTTCTGCATGGCCCTGTGCGCGGCGCAGCCGATAACCCTTTCCATCTCGGCGGCGGGGGGAACAAGCTCTGTCCGTGCCTTTTTGTGCAGACCCATGTGGGCTTTCAGCGCCAGGATGCGGTGCAGGGCGTCATCCAGGCGTTCGTCGGTGATGACGCCGTTTTTGTAACCGTTCATCATGGAGGCGAAGTCTTCGTCCATGTCGTTGAAGAACAGGAACATGTCGCAGCCTGCGGCAATGGCGGCGGGGATCATGTCGCTGCGCTTCATGCGGCAGGTGAGGCCCACCATATGGCTGGCGTCTGTGAGCACCATGCCGTTGAAGCCCATTTTGCCCTTGAGCAGGTCCGTCAGCAACTCCTTAGACAGTGTGGCCGGCATGATGTCGTCGTCCTTGATGTCCGGGTTCATGGCACGGGTATAGCTTGGAAGCATGATATGTCCGGCCATGATGGCCTCCAGCCCGTTGTCGATGAGGTTTGCGTAGATTTTGCCGAAGGTGGCGTCCCATTCCTCGCAGGAAAAGGTGTTGACGCTGTTGGCAACATGCTGGTCACGGTCATCCAGGCCGTCGCCGGGGAAGTGCTTGGCCGCGCAGCAGAAGCCGGGCACCTCGTGCGCGCCCTCCATGTAGGCCTGGGTCATTTCCATCACGCGCTGCGGATCGTTGCCGTAGGTGCGCAGGCCGACGACGGGGTTGTGCCAGTTGTAGTAAATATCGGAAACCGGAGCGAAACTGAGGTTGCAGCCGATGGCCGCGGCCTCCGTGTTGGCCATTTTGCCAAGCGCTTTGGCGTATTTTGCGTCGCCCGTCGCGCCGATCTTTGTCTGTGCGCCGATCATTGTGCCGTTGCTGCACGCACCGTTGCCGCCGTTCTCGGTATTGCAGGCGATGATGAGAGGAATTTTGGAATTTTCCTGCAGAATACGGTTCTGCTCATGCACCTCGGCCGCGGTGCCGGGGTTGTAGCGGATACCGCCGATGTGGTATTTGTCAACGGTCATTTTCAAATATTCCTCGGTGCGGGAGGAACCCATGTTGAAAAACAGCTGGCCGATCTTTTCCTCAAGCGACATCGAGGCGATGGTGTCCTCCACCCACTGCACAGCCTCGTCATCCAGGTAATAGGGCTTTGCACGCATATCCACGGGCATTCGATCAGATCCTTTCTTTTTGTTTTGTTCCGATTGATTATTTTGTGCAGCCTTGCACCAAAAGAAGAGTGATTGCGAATTGGTAAAAAATAACCTTCAAAATCTTTTGATTTTATTTAAAATTAACAAAGAAAATCGGATAAGTCAATGACATATCTTGCGAAACTGTGCTATACTGAAACCACGAAATACAATATCGGGAGGAACTGTGCATGGAAGTGCTGGAGCGTCTGACCCCTTATGTGGAGCTTGTGCATCTTCTGCTCAATACAAATTTTACTTATCTGACGCGCAAGCTGGCGCCAAGCGATTCGCTGGACCGCGCGCGCATCCCGTCCGCCGTGGCAAAAAGCTACGACGAGGTGCTGTTCGGCGGCGTCCTGTTCGACTGTGTTCCCGGCATCCCGTGCGAGATCAAAACCCCTTTCGGCATATGCTTCACGGCGCTGGCGCTTTGGAAAGGGGACGGCTTCGTGCTCATCGGTCCCTATCTGCCCGAGCGGGCGGACGGCGCGCAGCTGGAGGAGATCCTGGCGTCCCAGGGCGTGCCGCTGGGCCTGAAAGAACAGTACGGCGTTTATTACAGAGACCTTCCCACGCTGAGCCGCGGCAAGGTGCGCGCCGCACTGGGCGTACTGGCGGCGGGCGTGTACGGCGAGAGCCTTGCGTCCAGCGCTTTCAGCAGCCGGGATATCTCCCCGGAGGACCCGTCCCCCTGTCCCGTATTTGAGGAGGATTCCATGCAGGTGCGCGCAGACGCCATTGCACGGCGGTATGAGGGAGAGCGCAGGCTTATGGAAGCGGTGGCCCGCGGCGATATGCGCGCCGCCGACATGGTGGAGGAGACAACTCTGCGGCTGGAGCGGGTGCCCAATAAGCTGCGCAACCGGAAAAACCTGTTCATCGTGCTCAATACGCTGATGCGCAAGGCTGTGGAGGCCGCGCAGGTGCATCCGTTTTATATCGACGCAATCAGCGCCAAATGGGCCATGCGCATCGAGGCGGTGGAGCAGGAGGCCGACCTTTATCCCATGCGGCGGGAGATCGTGGAGGATTACTGTCGTCTGGCGCAGACGCGTTCCATGGCCAGCTATTCCCCCAATGTGCGAAGCATGCTCACTTATGTGCAATTCAATTTGGCCGAGGGCATTTCGCTGGAGGCCATTGCCCGGCAGCTGGGTGTGAACGCCAGCTATCTTTCCAGCCAGTTCAACCGCGAGGTGGGCAAAAGCCTGCCGGAATATGTTTCGGAAAAGCGCATTGCGGAGGCCAAGCGCCTGCTGCGCGGGCGCGCGCAGCTGCCCATTGGGCAGATTGCCGCGGCGGTGGGCTTTTCAGACGTGAACTATTTTACGAAGGTGTTCAAGAAAAAAGCGGGGCAGACGCCCAGCGCCTACCGCGCGGCACAGCGCGCGCTGGCGGCGGAACAGAAAGAGATATGAATATGCGGCGGCCGGAACCCGGCCGCCGCATATTTTTCTTGAGTAAGGAAACCACCGGCAGATGACTTATTCCTGTTCTCGTCCGTTCCGCCGCGGCTTGCGCGCTTTGAGAATGAGCATCATCGGCCGCCGCAGCTCGTCGGCCATACCGGGCACGGCGTCCAGCATCTCCCGCGCAGGCTGCGGCTCCACCAGCGCCTCCAGCGCGAAGCCACGCGCCAGAAGCGGCTGCACATAGCCCGTAACGGTGCGGTGGTATTTGCGCATATGCTCGCCTAAAAACACCGCGTCCCGGGGTCCCTGCTCAAAGTATCGGTCCACGGGCCAGTGCAGCGGGGCGCCGCCTGCGTCCCTCTGCCAGTCCTGCGGCCCCTGGGCCGTGAACACCGGATGTTCCGCCGAAAAAATAAACCATCCGCCGGGGGACAGCGCGTCCCAGACCATGCGGCACACGCCCGCGTAATCTTCCACATAATGCAGCGCCAGTGAACTGAGAACGACGTCCCAGGCCGCAGGGGCGGGCCGCATATCCTCAATGGCCGCGCGCCGGTATTCCACGACGGGGCTGTCGGTCATGGCGCGGGCGCGTTCCAGCATGCGTTGGGAAAGGTCCGTCCCAAGCACACGGGCCGCGCCATGCTCGGCCGCGTACCGGCAATGCCATCCGAAACCACAGCCAAGGTCCAGCACGCGCTTGCCGGCGAGCTCCGGCAGCAGCGCTTTCAGTGCCGGCCATTCGCCTGCGGCGGAAAGCCCCTGCTCGGAACGGGGCATATGGCTGTACTGCTCGAAAAATACGCTGTCATCGTATTTGTTTTCTTTCAAAAAAGCACTTCCCCTGCATGTTTTCTTCATGGTAACACATCTGTTCTGCGGCGGCAAGCCTGCGCGGCAGGCCTTTTTTGTGCAGGTGAGGGCCTGTTTTGCGCAGCTTGCTCCGGAGCGCTTGCAGCGGCGGGCCGGGGTGTGTATCATAAAGGTGCGGCCGCGGGATAAACACAAACAAAGGGGGAGGGGCTGTTGAACATCCGTATCTGTGAGGACCCGGCCTGCGCGGACATCGAGGTGGTGGTGCGCTGCAGGCAGCTTGACGACACAGTGCTTTCACTTTTGGCGCGCCTGCGCGTTTACGACGCGAAGCTCACCGGAGAAAGGGACGGCGCCACCTACGTTCTGGCGGCGGCAGACGTGCTGTATGCCGACACGGCGGACAAAAAGACGTTTCTTTATACAGCGGACGCCGTATATGAAACGCCCCTGCGCCTGTACGAACTGGAGGAGCAGCTTGCCGCGCGGGATTTTGTGCGCGCGGGTAAATCGGTGCTGCTGAATTTTGCCCATGTGGCGGCGCTGCGTCCGGACTTCGGCGGGCGAATGCGGGTGACGATGTCCAACGGCGAGGTGGTGGTGGCGTCGCGCCAGTATGTGCCTGCCCTCAAGGCAAAGTTGGGGCTGTGAGCCCTATACCGGAAAAGGAGTGTTTGCTGTGAAAAAATTTTTTGATATCGTAATGCCTGTAAAGACGGCCGCATGCTATATTTTTACGGCCACCATGTGCGTGTATGCCGTTCTGGATCTGGTCTTCGGCTGGGGCGGTCTGCCCGATAACTACCTGTTTTCGTTTCTGCTGCTGTCGCTGGCGGGCGGCGTGCTGCAGATCGTCGCGTTTACAGAGCTTGTTATCAAAAGGTTGCGCTATACGCTGCGGCTGTTCGTATTTGCAGTGCCGTATCTGGCGGTGCTTTCGGCCATTGCCGCCGGGTTCGGCTGGCTGCCCGCAGCGCAGCCGGGCGCATGGGCGCTGTTTTTCCTGATTTTTCTGGCGGTGCTTCTGACGATGACGCTGGGGTTCGAATTGTATTACCGCATCAGCGGTAAAAAATACGACGGCCTGCTGGGCCAGTACCGCGCTTCCCGTACACGGGATGAAAACAGCCGGGGAAAATACTGATGCATGCGGCGGAAAGCCGGATGAAAGGAATGAAAAGTTTTCAACAAAAGAGGCCTGCGCGGTGGAAAACCGCACAGGCCCTTTCCGTTTATCATAAAGCTGCAGCCTCAGCTGTTTTTCAGGATGACGCGCTCCACAACATCGGCCACATCCTCGCATTTGTCGCAGCATTTTTCCAGGCGGTCGAACAGCGCCGTCCAGGCCATCACGTCCACGGGCGTGCTGGCATCCGCGTACAGCGTGTGCATGGCGTCTGTGTACAGCTTATCGCCTTGCTCCTCCAGGCCGTTTATCTCAACGATCTGGGTGTGGATGGTCTTGGATCTGCGGAAATTGGGAAACTCCTCCATCATGGTCTTGAGCGCGGCGCAGCAGTCTGCGATGACCTGTGCAAAAGCCTGCGCCTCGGGCCGCAGCGTGCGGATATTGAACATATACAGCCGCAGCAGAACATCCTCAATGCTGTCTGTCACGTCGTCGATAGTGCCGGAAAGCTCCATGATATCTTCCCGGTCAATGGGGGGCAGGAACTCGCGCACAAGCTGTTCCATCGTGCCGTGCTTTGCGATATCGGCCGAGTGCTCGATTTTGTGCATAGCCTCGATATGCCCGGGCAGCGCCTCCGGCTCATAGTGGTCAAACACCGTGCAAAGCATGTCCGCCGCAGCGCAGGCGGAATTTACGCCGCCCACAAAGGCCTCAAAATAATCCGTTTCCTTTTTTCGTGCCATTTTCACGTTCTCCTTCCTATTCTCAGAACAGCCACATGAACAGACGTGCCATCAAAAAGCCAATGGCCCCGCACCCGGGGAACGTCAGCGCCCACGTCAGCCCCATTTCCTTTACCACGCCCCAGTTCACGCTGGACAGCCGCCGCGCCGCGCCCACGCCCATAATGGCGGTGGTCTTGGTGTGCGTTGTTGAAACAGGGATGCCAGTCAGCGAGGAAAGCAGCAGGCAGGCCGCGCCCGCCATGTCGGCGGCAAAGCCCTGGTATTTTTCCAGCTTCACCATATCCATGCCCACAGCCTTGATGATGCGGTAGCCGCCGATGGAAGTGCCCAGAGCCATTACGGCACTGCACAATACCATCAGCCACAGCGGGATCTGGAAATTGGTGACGTTGTCCTGTCCGTTGGCCAGAAAGATGCCCAGCATGAAAACGCCCATAAACTTTTGGCCGTCCTGTGCGCCGTGCATGAACGCCATAGCCGCGCCGCCCGCGATCTGTGCGCCGCCGAAAAAGCCCGTGGTGCGCCGCCGGTCCATGTTTTTGCACAGGAACTCCACCAGCCTGGCCGCGGCCCAGCCGAATGCGAAGCCCAGCAGAGTAGACAGAACCAGGCCGTACAGGACCTTGATCCATTCGCCGCCGTTGATGCCCGCAAAGCCTCCGTGCAGCGCGATGGCCGCACCGGACAGCCCGGCGATCAGGGCGTGGCTCTCGCTGGTGGGGATGCCGAACCACCAGGCGGCCGTGGCCCATGCCACGATGGCTACGAGCGCCGCGCACAGCGCCGTCAGCGCGTCTGCGGTGTTGCCGCCGAAATCCACCATGTTGTAGATGGTGGCCGCGACGCTGGCGTTCACCATGGTCATCACCAGAACGCCCAGGAAGTTAAAGACAGCCGCCATTAAAATGGCGCTGCGCGCGCTCATCGCGCGGGTGGAAACACAGGTGGCGATGGCATTGGGCGCATCCGTCCAGCCGTTCACCAGCACCACGCCCAGCGTCAGCGCCACTGTGACGGCCAGAACCGGGTTCGCGGCAAGCTGCGCCAGAAATTCACTCAGGGAGATTGTCAAGCAAAGCCCTCGCTTTCTTTTTACAAAAAACTTACTATACCTTTACAAGTATAATGGCAGTTCCTGACAAAAGCCAGAGGGGAAGGACATGATTTTACATTTCCTTTACATAACTTGCCGAAAAAACAGTCTTTTCCGGGGTCCGGCCATAGAAAAGGCCGGACAGCACACAGAAAAAGCCGCGCCCGGAAAGAGCGCGGCACGTATTGCAGAAAAAACAGAAAGGAAAAACGCTCGGAGAAAAGCCATTGTGCCTTTGCGAAGTAAAGTGCAAGCTACGCGGAGGGTGCCGCGAAACGGGATGGCGGCGCGCCCGCGGGCATGTGCAGATGCTGTGTAGGGGTTCTGGTGCAGACAACCGCGCCGAAAGCACGGCCTCTGGTGCAAACACGCCCTTTTTTCATTCAAAACAACTCCGCGTCACCCTGCAGGGCTGACGCCGGGGCGTATAGAGAGCCGGCTCTCGAAGCGCGGCGTGCGCGGCTAAGTACGGCATTAGGCGTTACAGCGGCAGGTCCCGCCGGCTGAACACGGCCGTGCCCAGCGCGTAAAAACCAAGCCCCAGCGCCAGCAGCACGGCCGCGCCTGCGTACGCGGCGCTGTCGCCGCGGAAAAGGCCGGTGGGGTCAAACAGGGTGAACACGGTGGCGTATTTCAATCTTTCCAGCCGGCCGCCCATGTTGGCCAGCATGCGGATGAGGAAAAACAGCACGGGAACGCCCGCGCCCAGCGCCACGGAAAGGCGGCTCTCGTTGAACAGGCAGGAGGCGAAAAAGCAGAACCCGCCCAGCGCCAGATGCAGGCACAGCAGCCCGGCGTTCACCACGAGATAGGCGGGGACATCCAGCTCGCCGGGAAACATCGCGGCGGCGCAGCCCACGGCCAGCGCCGTACAGTAGGCGGCAAGCAGCGTACCGCCCGCAATGAGCACCAGCGCCTGGGTGCGCGCTACCCGCGCCCGGGTGTTGGGCGAGGCCAGCAGATAGGCCATACTGCCCGTGTCCACCCAGCGCGCGACCAGCCGGTTCGCCGCCAGAATGGAAAATACCAGAGGCAGAAGCAGCAGCAGAAAGCCGTACAGATAGTTGATGAGGAACCCGCCCAGCGAGCTGCTGCCCGCCTGCATGCCCACCATATTCATGAGCTGAGGCATGGCCGTCACGATCTCGTCCAGTGTGGCGTTGAGCTTGGGGTCGAACATGGCTGTGATCATGGACACATACAGCGAAAGCACGGCCGCAAAAACCACCCATGTTTTCCACAGCGATCTTGCGCTGCGCCGGAAAAGCACACCGTTCATCAGCTCTGCGCCTCCTTTCCGTAATAGTGCAGGAACACGTCCTCCAGACTTTGACGCGGCGAATCGATGGACGTCACCGGAAACCGGGCCATCGCGGCGGTCAGAGCGGACATGCCGTCCCGCACGCGCACCGTCACCGTGCAGCCCTGCGCAGCCTGCACCCGCAGGCCGGGCGCGGCCGCAAAAGCTGCCGCGGCATCCGGTGTGGAAAGCGTGACGGAATAGGTGCGACTGCGACGCGCCTTCAGTGTGCCGATCTCCTCCACGGCGGCCAGGCGCCCCTCCCGCAGAATCCCCACGCGGGCGCAGGTGCGTTCCACCTCCTCGAACATATGGGAGGACATCAGTACGGTCTTGCCGCGCTGCTTTTCCTCCAGGATCAGGTCGATGAAGCGGTTCTGCATCAGCGGGTCCAATCCGCTGGTGGGTTCATCGAGGATGAGCACCGCCGGGTCATGCATCAGCGCGCATACAATGGCCACCTTCTGCTTCATTCCCTTGGACATGCGCCGTATCCGGCCCGAGGCGTCCAACTCAAAGCGCTCGCAAAGCTCTCCGGCGCGGCCCGTGCCCCGCATGCCGCGGTAGGCGGCCAGAAAGCGGATGAACTCGCCGCCGCGCATATCGTCGGGCAGGGCGGGCTCGCCCGGAATATAGCCCATATTTTTTTGAATGGCCGCAGTCTGTGTGCGGCAGTCAAGGCCGTTGATCGTGCAGGTGCCGGAATCCGGCGCAAGGAACCCCATCAACTGGCGGATGGTGGTGGTTTTTCCTGCGCCGTTTGGGCCAAGAAAGCCGAACACCTCTCCCTGCTCCACGGCGAACGAAACGTCGAACACGCCGTGCCCGCCGCCATAATCCTTTGTGATGTGCGAAAGCGCGATCACGCTCATAAATATTCCTCCTTGTAGGCGATCTTGCGGAACATTTCTTCCCAGCCGCTGTAATCGGCCAGGATATCCTCAAGCCGCAGCGGCACGCCGGCGCGCTGCTTTTCGTTCATGTAGCCCTCGGTCATCCAGGTCAGCATGCGCAGAAGCTGGGCAGGGTCCACACCGGGACGGAATTTGGAAAAATCGATGTTGGAAAAATACTGCGCGAAGCTGCCGGTGAGGTCCCCGTTCAGCCTGGCCTGTACCGCGTCGGAAACAGCCTCGCCCCGGGAGTAGAAGGCGCGGATGGAAAATTCCAACAGATAAGGGCAGCGCGTCAGCAGTTCCAGCTTGGCCCGTGCGCCGATGTGCATCAGCTCGAAAAAATCCGTCACGCCGTCCAGCTTCTGCCGCAGCACCTGCCCGCGCACCTGCTCCAGCGCATAGTCGTACAGATACAGGTACAGCGACTGCTTGTTGCGGAAATAGTAAAACAGAAGCCCCTTAGAGATGCCTGCCTTAGCCGCGATATCGTCGGTGGAGGCGTGCTTGTAATCGTTGCGGGCGAACACCTCCAGCGCGGCGTTCGTAATGCGCGCCTGCTTTTCCGGAGACAGTGTGAAAAATTTTTCGTTCAAGGCAGTCCCTCCCGTTCCGCCGCAGGTTTGACCGGCCGGTCAAGTTTCATTATACGGCATTGACCGGGGCGCACAAGCCCCCTGACAGATTAATTTTGTATTAAGACGCACAGCGGCGCGGCGGGATGCCTCCGGTCCGCCGGCCGCGCCCTCCTTCCTGCGGAGAGGAAGGACCGCCCCGCAAAAAAATTTACAGATCGTTTTCTCAGCCATTTTCCGGGGCGCGCGGCGGCACAGAGCGTCAGAGCGTTCAAAAAAGCGCTCCGGAAGCAAAACGGGCAGATCCGTCCGCCGAACGGGGCGCACGGGAACGGCGTGCGGCGTCATACCATAGAGCAGGCGGCCGGGTGCTTGCGGCCCGCGCCGCGATCAACAGAAAGGAGCGATTGAAGACCATGAACGAAAACGACCTGCAAAACGCAGGGCAGAGCTGCCGCTGCCATCTGGCCATTGCCACAGTGCCGATGCAGCGCTTTGAACAGATCTATCCGGTGTCCGAGGCGTTGTGCCGCGGCACGCTGTTCGCGGCGCTGGACCTGCCGTTTTGTCCTCCGGAGGTGCGGTATGAACACTGAATGCACCTGTGTATCCAAGGTGGAGCGCGAACTTGCCCAGCTCAGCTTTGCAATGGACGACCTGCGCCTGTTTCTGGACACGCACCCCTGTGACAAAGCGGCCCTTGCGGCCCACGAGGAAGTGCGCGCCCGGCGCGGCATCGCGGTAAAGCAGTACGAACGGCTCATCGGGCCTGTAAACTTCTATGACGCAGGCGGCACGTGTACCTGGAACTGGACGTGCGCGCCCTGGCCGTGGGAAACGGAGGACGAAAACGATGTGGAGCTATGAGAAACGCCTGCAATTCCCGGTCAGGATCAAAACGCCTAACGCGGCGGCGGCAAAGGTGATCATCACCCAGTACGGCGGCCCGGACGGCGAGCTGGGCGCGAGCATGCGCTATTTGTCCCAGCGCTACACCATGCCCTGGCGCGGCGTGGCGGGCCTGCTGACGGATATCGGAACCGAGGAGCTGGCCCATCTGGAGATGGTGAGCGCCATTGTATACCAGCTGACAAAGGGCCTTTCCGCGGACGAGATCAGGCGGCAGGGCTTCGACACCTATTTTGTGGACCATACGGCCGGCGTGTGGCCCCAGGCGGCGGGCGGTACGCCGTTCACGTCCATGTGCTTCGCCAGCAAGGGCGACGCCATCACGGATCTGCACGAGGACATGGCAGCAGAGCAGAAAGCCCGCACCACCTATGACAATATTCTGCGTCTGGTGGACGACCCGGACGTGATCGCGCCCATCCGTTTTCTGCGTGAACGGGAGATCGTCCATTTCCAGCGCTTCGGCGAGGCGCTGGAAACCGTCAAGGACACCCTGGACAGCCGCAATTTTTATGCCGTCAATCCCAGCTTTGACCGCTGACCAGCCAAAAGATGCGCGGAGGCCGCAAGGCCTCCGCGCCAGACTGTCGAAAAAGGCAAAGAAGGAAAAGAAGCGTCCGGGGAAAAAGCTTGAAAAAGGGGTGGAGAACCCCTTTTTCATTTAAAATAACCCCGCGACGCCCCGCAGGGCTAGTGCCGAGGCGTGTAGAGCGAAGCGACCGCCGAAGGCCGCCGTGCGCGGCGAACGGGGCCGCAGGCCCTGTTCGTAGGCAGCTTGGCGCAAAAGCGCAGCTTTTTCACCAAGCTGGCGCGGAGGCCGCAAGGCCTCCGCGCTTGCTTTTTGTCCGCGGGCGCTTTACAATAAAATCATAACGCCGGACTGCGCGGCAGGCACGGCGAAAGCATCACAAAAAAGGGGGACGACCCATGAAAGCATTGTTCATCGGTGGCACGGGGGTCATCAGCACAGCCGTCGGCGCTCTGGCGCTGGCCCGCGGCTGGGAACTGACGCTGCTCAACCGCGGCACCAACGCGGCCCGCGCGCCCCGGGGCGCGCGGGTGCTTACAGCAGACATCCATGACGAAGCTGCGGTGAAGGCCGCACTGGGAGACGAGCGGTTCGACGTGGCGGTGGATTTCATCGCCTTTACCGAGGAGGACGTCCAGCGTGACGTGCGCCTGTTTGCGGGGCGCGCGGCCCAGTACATTTTTATCAGCAGCGCGTCGGCATACCAGAAGCCCGTGGCCGCGCTGCCCATCACCGAAAGCACCCCCCTGGCAAACCCTTACTGGCAGTATTCCCGCGATAAGATCGCCTGCGAAAATTTCCTGATGGAGCGGTACCGGGAGGAAGGCTTTCCGGTGACCATCGTGCGCCCCAGCCACACCTATTGCGGCGGCAAGGCCGTGGTGGCGCTGCACGGCGCACGCGGCTGCTGGCAGACGCTGGCCCGCATCCGGGCGGGCAAACCCGTTATCATCCCCGGCGACGGCACGTCGCTGTGGACGGCCACCCATGCCGATGATTTTGCCGTGGGTTTTGTGGGCCTGATGGGCAACCCCCACGCGCTGGGCACTGCGGTACACATCACCACCGACGAGGGGATGACGTGGAACCAGATCTACGCGGTGCTCGCGTCAGCCATGGGGGCGCCGCTGTGCGCGGCATATGTCGCAAGCAAATTCCTGGCCGTATGCGGTCGGGCCGCGGGCTATGATTTTGAAGGACAGCTGCTGGGCGACAAGGCCGCCAACGTGCGCTTTGACAACACCAAGATCAAGCGGCTCGTGCCGGATTTCGCGCCCCGCGTTTCCATGGCCCAGGGTATCCGCGGCGCGGTGGAATATTTGCTGGCGCACCCGGAGCTGCAAACGCCGGATCCGGAGTTCGACACCTGGTGCGACAGAGTCCTGGCGGCGCAGAGCGCGGCCAAAGCCGTATTTGACGGCGCGCATCTCGCTTAATGCAGACCGAAAACACGCCCCGCACGGCTGAAAGCCGGGCGGGGCGCGGCCGCTTCCGGCGGAAATTGAGCAAAAATCGCAAGGCTCAGCGGAAAATGCCTTGCAATCACAATGGAAAACCCGTGCCCGCTCCGCTATACTGAAAAGCATACGGGCGCGGCGCGGGCCGCGCCGGGGAGGGCTGATGCATGATTCGGGACATGACGCGCGGCAATGTAACGCGCCATCTGGTGAGCTTTTCCGTACCTATCATTCTGGGCAATCTGTTCCAGCTTGCCTACAATGCGGTGGACTCCATCGTCGTGGGGCGCTTTGCCGGCACCGGCGCCCTGGCGGCCGTGGGTACGGCCAACCCCGTAATGAACATCATCATCCTGGGCGTTTCGGGGCTGTGCATCGGCGCATCGGTGCTGATGAGCGAATATTTCGGCGCGCGGGATACAGAGAAGCTGCGGCGGGAATTTGCGGCCACGCTGTTTCTGGGACTGTTTTTTTCGGCGGCGGTGCTGGCGCTGGGCTTGCCGCTGGCCGGGCCGCTGCTGCGCCTGCTGAACGTTCCGGACGAGATATTTCCGCAGGCCCGGGCATATTTGTGCATCATCTTTCTGGGTATGCCGTTTACCTTTGTCTACAACGCTTACGCGGCGGCCATGCGCAGTGTGGGCGATTCCCGCACGCCCATCCGTTTTCTGGCGCTGGCATCGGTGCTCAACGCCGGGTTGGACGTGGCGTTTGTGGCAGGCCTGCACTGGGGTGCGATGGGCGCGGGAATTGCCACCGTCATCGCCGAAAGCCTTTCTGCAATTTTATGTGTTATTTATACAGAGCGTAATCTTGCTGCGCTGTGCCTTACCAGAGCAGAGCTGCGGCCGGACAGGATGTTGATGAAGCTGACGCTGCAGCAGGGCAGCGTAACGGCGCTGCAGCAGGCCTGCCAGCCGGTGGGAAAACTGCTGATCCAGGGCTGTGTGAACGGGCTCGGCGTAGAGGCCATCGCGGTGTTCAACGCCGTCAGCCGGGTGGATGATTTCGCGTTTACGCCGGAGCAAAGCATTTCCTCGGGGATGATGACATTTGTCTCCCAAAACCGGGGCGCGAAGGAATACGGGCGTATGCGCATGGGCCTGTCCCGGGGGCTGATGGTGGAGACCGGATATTGGATGCTTTTGTTCTGCGTCGTCCTGCCGCTGCGCGCGCCTATCATGCGCCTGTTCGTGGGGGCGGATGAAAGCGCCGTGGCACTGGGTGCGTCCTATCTGTTCCTCATGGCGTTTTTCTATTTGCTGCCTGCGTACACCAACGGCCTGCAGGGGTATTTTCGCGGGTTGGGAGATATGAAGATCACGCTGGCAGGCACGTTCACGCAGATATCGGTGCGCGTTGTGTTCGTGTATCTGTTGGTGCCCCGCATGGGGCTTACAGCCGTGGCGTGGGCCAGCCTTGCGGGATGGCTCTGTATGCTGCTGCTGGAGGTGCCGTACCTGCGCAGCAGGCGCGTGCGGGGCGTGGGATGAACGGCACCGGTTTTCTGCGTCAATGCGCTGAAAAGGAAGCTTTTAATAAGCTGAGGCAGACACTTTTGTGTTTGCCTTATTTTTTATCGTTTCAGCCAACGGAAACGGAAAGCAAAATTCCGGCACGTCCGCTGCGGAAAGACGACGCGGCAAAACGGAGCAGCAAAAAAATTTTGTCGGAAAGCCTTGACCTTGTCACTGTGGCAAGGTATATAGTCGTTACAGGACCGGTCCATACGTGCCCGTTCCCGGGAACGGGCGGAAGAGGAGAAAAACGGCATGTATACCATCGGCGAATTTTCCAATCTGGCGCATGTTTCGGCACGCAGCCTGCGCTATTATGATGCAATGGGGCTGCTGCGCCCCGCGCATATGGGTGAAAACGGATACCGCTATTATACAGGCGGCCAATTGCCGGCGCTGGCAAAGATCGAGACGCTCAAAAGTTATGGCTTTACACTGGCAGAAGTGAAGGAGCTGCTTTTGCTGCCGGAAACAGAACTGGCACACCGCATCCATGTGCGGCGCATAAGCGCGTATGCCCAATTGAACGAGATGCGCCGGGTCATCCGCCGGATGGAAGCTGCCATCGTTCAAATGGAGGGAACCAGTATGGCAAACGATACTTATCATGTAATCTTAATGCAGGCTCCGGCGCAGAAGGTATTCAGTGTCCGGCGGACCATTCAAATTGGAGAGATGCACGACCTGTTCGCGGAACTGCGCGCGCAAATGAAGCGGGCAGGTGTGCGGCGTACCGGCCCCACACAGGCGCGGTACCACGGAGAGGAGTTTTCTTATGAGCATATGGATGTTGAAGCACAGGCGGCTGTAGACGCGGACGGACCGAATGTGTCGGTGATCCCGGCGGGCACGTTCGCGGCTGTGACGCATACCGGCCCATATGAAAATATCAAGTATGCATATGATGCCCTGTGTGGGTGGGTGGCGCATCATCCGGAATATAAAGTCTGCGGTCCGGCCATTGAACGGTATATCAAGGACGAGGCCATGGTGCACGACCCGGAGGAACTGGAGACGGGCGTGCTGTTCCCCGTTTGCCGGGCAGAGGAATGAACGGTTCTTGTACAGTGCCGCAGCGCGCAGTATAATAAAACAGCAGAGATAAAAACACAGCGCGGTCGGTAGTCCGCGCGCGGGGTGCATGCCCTGTCAGTAACCTTCCCTCCCGGGTCGTCCGTTCCCTGCAAGGATTTTCTAAAGGGAGGAAGAGACGGATGCAGAAGTCTCGGGCGTCGTTTACCGTGTTTTTTGAGGACCCTTTCTGGGTAGGCGTGTACGAGCGGGAGGAACCGGGCGGCCTTACGGCCTGCCGTGTGGTGTTTGGGGCGGAGCCGAAAGACGGCGAGATCTATGAGTGGATGCTGCAAAACTGGGCGCAGCTGCACTTTGGCCCCCCGCTGGCGGATGCCCGGAGGCCCCGGGCGGAAAACCCGAAGCGTGCCCGGCGCATGGCCCGGCGCTCCCTTGCCGCACAAGGCGTGGGAACGAAGGCGCAGCAGGCGCTGGCACTGGCGCGCGGTGCCGGCAAACAGGCCCGTACCGCCGCGCGCCGGGAACAGGAGCAGGCGGACCGGGAGCGGCGCTTTGCCCTGCGCGTTCAGCGCAGGAAGGAAAAGCACAGGGGCAGGTAAAGACCTGCCCCTGTGCTTTTCAGACTGTCGAAAAAAATAAAGAAGTAAAAGAAAAGTCCGGGGGAAAAAGCTGGCGGTGGCAAAGCCATGCATCTTTGCGCAGCAAAGTGCAAGCCACGCGGCGAATGCCGCCAAAAAGGGGTGGTGACCCCCTTTTTCATTTAAAATAACCCCGCGCTGTGCGCGGCGAACGGGGCCAAAGGCCCTGTGCTTTTGCCTGTTGCGGAAAGGCGCAAACTCCGTCAGTGCGCGCCGGCTTCTTTTTTGCGGCCGCGCTCCTCGGGCGCATAGCCCATCTTACGGATGCGTCCGCGCAGCCAGCCTCCTTGCAAATAGTAAAAAATGAACAGTACGCTGGTGAACACCCAGCTGGCCGGATAACTCACCAGCACGGTGGAAAGTTCGGGCCGCAGCGGAAGCAGAATAAAGATCCAAGCCACGCGCAGCACGCATACGCCGCCGCAGGTCATCAGCATCGGCGCCAGTGAGCAGCCGCATCCGCGCGCCGCGCCGGCCAGGATCTCAATGCAGACATATGTGAAGTAATACGGCACCAGCTGCCGCACCATGTCCAGGCCTATGGACACCACCTCGGCGTCCCTGGTGAACAGGCCCAGCAGATACGGCGCCAGAGAGCAGTACAGCACGCTCATCAGCACAGCGCTGCCGAAGCCAAGCGCAAGGCACACCCGTACGCTCCTGCGGATGCGGTCGTACTTCTGCGCGCCGAAGTTCTGCCCGGCAAAGGTGGTGATGGAAATACCGTACGCGCCCAATATCATCCAGAAGAAGCCGTCCACCTTGCCGTGCGCCGTCCAGGCCGCCACTGTGGCCGTGCCGAAGCCGTTGATGGCTGTCTGAATGAGGATATTGGAGATGGCGTACATGTTCGACTGCAGCCCGGCGGGCACGCCCACGCGCAGGATATCCCCCAGCAGGCGTCCGTGGAAGCGCACCTGCTTCCAATCCAGCCGGTACACGGTTTCCGCGCGCGTCAGCGACACAAGCACCAGTACCGCGCTCACGCCCTGGGAAAAGATGGTGGCCAAAGCCGCGCCCAGCACGCCCATGCCCAGCACCGCGACCAGCACAACGTCCAGAGCGATGTTCACCAGGCACGCGATGATGAGGAAGTACAGCGGGCGGCGGGTGTCGCCCACGGCCCGCAGGATGCCGGAACCCACGTTATACAAAAAGGACGGGATGGTGCCCAGCATGTAAACGCGCAGATAGATGAGGGCAAAGTCCATGATGTCGGCCGGGGTGCCCATGGCGCTCAGCGCCCAGGGCGCGGCCGCCACGCCGACTGCTGTAAGACCAAGCCCCGCGGCCAGAGCCAGCGCCACCGAGGTATGCACCGTACCGCCGACGCTCTCTGCGTCGTGCGCACCGTACGCCTGCGCGATGACCACTGTCGTGCCGGAGGCAAGCCCTACGAACAGGTTGACGAAGAAGTTGATGAGAGAGCCCGTAGCGCCGCCCACGGCGGCCAGCGCCTGCGTGCCAACGAACTGCCCCACGATGACGGCGTCCGCCGTGTTGTAAAGCTGCTGAAAAAACGTACCGAACAAAATCGGGAAAAAGAAATACAACAGCTGCTTCCAGATCACGCCCTCGGTGATCTGGTTCACGGCCATCCCTCCGCCGATCCTTTTGATGCCCACGCCGAAATACACTCCTTTTTTTCAAAACAAGCCGATTATAGCACAACGGCGCGGGGAAGTCGATAAGCGCGGCACAGGTTTTACAAGAATGCCGCAGACCTATCCCTCGCCCAACGCTGCACCAATGCCGATATCCGCGGTGACGACCGTGCCGCATTGCTCCGCTGCCAGCCGGTGGCAGGGCTTGGGCGCGTGGAAAGCAACGGTGACATGCGCGCGCACCGCGCCTTCGGCTGTTTCGCCGGTGTCCGCACACACGCCGCTTGGTACGTCCAGCGCCAGCACAAAGCGGCCGCTGTTCAGCATTGCGGCCGCACGCTGTCCCGCCGGGCGCAGAGCGCCGTGAAAGCCCGTGCCGTATACTGCGTCCACCAGCGCGTCCGCCCGGGCGATGAACACCTCGTCCCGCAGCGTCAGGCCGTCCAGCGTCTGTATATGCACGCCCCGGTCCTGCGCGGCTTCCCGATTGGCGGCGGCGTCCGGTGTGGCCGGCTCGCCCTCGGCCAGAACGGCTATCACCTCCACACCGGCGTCTTGCAGGCGGCGCGCCGCCACAAGCCCGTCGCCGCCGTTGTTGCCCCTGCCGCAGAACACCGCCGCGGCTTTCAGGCCCGGCACGCGGGCCATCAGCTCCCGGGCGGCAGCTGTGCCCGCGTTTTCCATCATGCGCAGGTACGGGAGCCCGGCCGCGTCGGCCAGGCGCTCCAGTTCTTTCATTTGGGCAGTCGTAACTTCGTTCATTGTATCCTCCTTGCCTGCGGGCCGGGGGCCCGGCGTTTTTATCAATAGTATAGCATATATGGTTGCGCTCCGCCTGCTTTCTGTTATACTGAAAGAAAATAAAGCGGAGGTGCGGGCGGATGAAAAACCTGTTGGAGGCGGCAGAGGATTACACAAAGCAGGCGGGCTGGCGGGACCTGGCCGAGTTGAAGTGCTGCATGTGCGCTTTGGGCTTGCTGCTGGGGCTGGCCGTACCGCGCCGCTGGCGCAAAAAGGCGGGCCGGGGCGCAGCGGTGCTCTTCGCAGCCACATGCATCCCGCAGGCGGCGAAATTCCGGGCGCTGGCTGTGCGGCGCACACAGGGGACGGAGGCAAAACAGGAACGCCTCGCATTTTGCTGCAAAAAATGAGAGGACGCGCCGGGTGCGGCCCTGCTATGATGGATGCAAGGAGCTGATATGGATGGAATGGCTGGACAGAATGAACGACGCGCTGGGATATCTGGAAGCGAATTTGGCCGGTACGGCGGATATGGAGCACGCGGCACGGCTGGCGTGCTGCTCGGTCTATCATTTCGGCCGGATGTTTTCGTATATCGCAGGGGTGCCGCTCTCGGAATATCTGCGCCGCCGCAGGATGACGCTGGCCGCGTTCGACCTTCAGAACGGAGGCAGGGTACTGGATGTGGCGCTGCGGTATGGCTATGAGTCTCCGACGGCGTTTAACCGCGCGTTTCAAAGCGTGCACGGCGTTTCGCCGTCTGCAGCGCAGAGGGACGGCGCACCCCTGAAAGCGTATCCCCGTATCAGCTTCAAGATCACCGTCAAGGGGGAAGCTGAAATGGATTACCGTATCATCAAACAAGAAGCCTTCCGTATCGTGGGCGTGCGCGAACCGCTTTTGCCGGATTTCGAGGATTCGTTCCGTCGGGTGCCGGAATTTTGGGGCGAAGCGGCGGCGTCCGGCGCCATACCGCGCCTGTGCCTGCTGATGGACGCCGCACCGAAAGGGATTCTGGGCGTCAGCACCTGTATGCCGGACGCGGAAAATTATTATTACATCGCTGTGGCCAGCACACGTCCTGCGCCCGAGGGAATGCACGAATATGTGGTGCCCGCCTGTACCTGGGCCGTATTTCCAGGCCGGGGTTCCATGCCCGCCGCCATGCAGGAGCTGCAAAAGCGCGTGGTTTCGGAATGGCTGCCCGGCTCGGGCTACGAGTGGGGCCAGGCGCCGGATCTCGAAGTGTACCTGGACGACGGCCTGTCCGGAGAAAGCAGCTTTGAGGTTTGGCTGCCCGTCGCAAAGCGGTAAGAGCCGTGTGCGCAGCAGGGAAACGGCGCAGCTGAGGATAGATTCCGGCCGGGCAGGAAACGCCCGGCCGTTTTTTGTCCGCGTGCCTTGATTTTCCATGGACTCCCGCTTGACGGCGGGCCCGGCGGCGTGTACAATGAAAAATTAGGATAGTATGCCGAAATGCGCGGCGGCGCGGCGCTCCACGGCAGAAAAGGGGGCGGTGCGATGCCGCGCGGAAAACGTGCGTACCGTGTGCTGCTCTGGGCCGTTTTGGCGGCGCTGCTGGCCCTGGCGGCTTTTGCCGGGTGGCGGCTGTGGCGCGTGTACGGCGACGCGGCCCGTGCGGCGCAGCTGGCGCGGGAAATGCAGCAGACGGCCGTGCCTGCTGCCGGTGAGAGCGCGGCGGGCACAGACGGGGCGGAAATGCCCGCCCATGCTTGCCCTGTGGACTTTGAGACGCTGCGCCGGGATTATCCGGCCGTGACGGCCTGGCTGACAGGCTGCGGAGGGGACATCGATACGCCTGTGGCCCAAGGGGCGGACAACATTTATTATCTGGACCATCTGCCCGACGGGACGCGGAACATGCTGGGCACGGCGTTTCTGGACAGCGCCAACAGCGCGTCCTTTTCCGACGACCAGTCTTTTATTTTCGGCCATCATATGGACACGGGCGGCGGTGTGTTCGCACCGCTGCTGCGGTATCAGAAGCAGGAATACTTTGAAAAAAATCCCACGTTCACGCTGCATACGCCCGGCGGCTGCTACACGGCCTGGGTATTCGGCGCGTTCGTGGTACAGGAGCGGGCGTACCCATACGTGCATGAGTTCACCTCTGCGGACGGGATGGCGGCGTTTGCGGAGCGGGTGCGCGCGCAGTCGGATATCATCTCGCCGGTGGAACCCGCGCCGGGAGACAGGGTGCTCACATTGTGCACCTGTACGTCGAAAACAAACGACCTGCGCTATGTGGTGTGCGCGAAGCTCATCCCGCTGGCGTAAGGAAAAGCAGAAAAGCCCCGTTCCGGGGGCGTGAAAGGAGGGCTGCGGCATGCGCAGGAAAACAGAACGGCAGGGCACCGAGGCCGAGCGCCAGCTTGCATGGAGCAGGGAATACCTGCGGCGGGAAAAGCGCCGCCGCGTGCTGCGCCGCACACTGCTGATGCTGGTGCTGGCGCTTGCCTGCGCCGTGACGGTATTTGCGCTGAACGGCGGCATTCCCGCGCTGCGGGTGGGTGGCGCGCCCGCCTCCGGTTCGTCTGCGGCGCAGTCCTCGTCCGCGCCGGCCGTACAGGCGCAGCCCCCGTCATCTCAGGCGCAGCCGGAGCCGGCGGCATATACCGTCGCCTTCGACAGCCGCGGCGGAAGCGCCGTGGAGGCGCTGCAAAATGTGACGCAGGGCGCGCGCATCGCCGAGCCGTCGTCTCCGGTGCGGGAGGGCTATACGTTCGAGGGCTGGTACAGGGACGCTGCGCGGACGGATGCCTGGGACTTTGCCGCGGACACGGTGGAGCAGGATACCATTTTGTATGCAAAATGGGAGGCCGTGCCCGCGCAGGACACAACTTCCGGCGCAGCTCTGCCCCAGACGGGCGTGGCCACGGGCGCATTGCTGTGGGCGTGCGTGCTGGCTGCGGCGCTTGCGCTGGCCGTGGCGGCAGCCTTGCTGCTGCGCAGGGCTTACCGGGGCTGAATCGCAGAAGACAGGCCAAAAAGCCGCTGCAAACGCAGCGGCTTTTGTTGAAAGAAAAACGGAAAGGCGGAGAAAAGCCATGGACGCCGGATTTATAAACCTGACGCCGGAAAATTTGGACGGCGAACATCTGTGCTGCATCATACGCAGCAAAAAAGCGCATCCGGGCGTGGAAGCGAAACGGCAGTGGCTGGCGGACCGCTTGAAGGAGGGCCACATTTTCCGCAAGCTGAACGCAAAGGCTACGGTATTCATCGAATACGCCCCTCTTGAAACCGCATGGACGCCGGTGCTGGGAGACAGCTATTACTATATCTACTGTCTGTGGGTCTGCGGGGAAAGCAAGGGCAAAGGCTACGGACGGGCATTGATGGAATACTGTCTGGCCGACGCCCGGGCAAAAGGAAAGTCCGGCGTGTGCATGCTAGGCGCGGAAAAGCAAAAGGCATGGCTTTCAGACCAGGCCTTTGCAAAAAAATTCGGTTTTCAGACAGTGGATACCGCGCCAAACGGCTATGAGCTGCTGGCGCTTTCCTTCGACGGGACAAAGCCCCGCTTTGCGCCCCATGCGAAAAAGCAACAGATCGAAAACAAGGAGCTGACGGTCTTCTACGATATGCAGTGCCCGTATATCCTTCAGCGCGTGGAGCGGGTGGAACGGTACTGCGGGGCGAACGGCGTGCCGCTGTCCCTCGTCCGGGTGGATACGCTGCAAAAGGCGAAGGAGCTGCCTTGTGTTTTCAACAACTGGGCCGTATTTTACAAAGGAAAGTTTGAAACCGTGAACCTGCTGGACGACGCCGCGCTGCAAAGGCTTTTGAAAAAATGAGGCCGGGTATCCGAAAGGGGTGCCCGGCCTTTTGTACGCAAGAAGTTGGAGCAGGCGCTCCGCAGCAAAGACAGAGCCGGCGTTATGGCGGAAGCCTGCTTCAAGGCGGCGGGCTGGTGCTGAAAGCCTTGTTTGCGCAAGGGGAGCTTTGGCGTGCTTTTTTCAGGTGCATCCCGATAAATCGGGATTTGGTCAGTGGATCACTTTATAACGCAATCGTAAATACGACTTTTTCAAAACCATGCATTCTTGCAGCTTCAGCACGCCAATTTTTGATAATTCACTTTCGGACAACAGGGATTTTCCGTCAATGAGTGTGGGCGTATCTTTGCCGCCGATCAAAACAGGGGCGATGACGATATCAATATAATCGAATAACTTTTCATGAAGAAATAAACTGTTTAACGTACCTCCGCTTTGTATCGTTATTCTTTCACAACCGTATTCTGATTTGAGTTCAGCAAGTGCCTCTTTCAGTGAGGGACCATTTTGGCGTATGATATGCAGATTGCTTTCATCTACATCAAAGGCCGGATGGTTTGCATTAGACGTGATTAATACAAATTCTTTTGCTAAGGAACAAAAATAGAGTACGCCATTTTTGTTCAAATGATCATTATCAATTATTACAAAGGAAACGGGTGTTTTGTCGGGCATTTCTTTTGTGTTGACACCCAGTTTAGCTTGGACGCGGCCAGAATTGAGCGACCACAGATCTGTCGTCTGCTCTATTTCATAATATTGATGCAACCCTTCACGAACCCCCGCAATTTTAGGAAAGTCTTTGTCTATGTCCAAATCGTCTGTCGCACCAGTGCTTATTTTGCCATCAACGGACATTAACATAAACAATGTTGTAATTGGTCTGTCCATGCTATCCCTCCAAAATGTCGTTTGCCGTCCTGTTTTATTATATGGGAGAATAGGGCGTCCCTCAAGAAAAACCTTTATAAAGGATACAGAAAAACGGGTGCAACCGGCCGGTTGCACCCGTAAATCGTTTTACGGCGCTGCATCTTTTTTGGGGGGGGATTCATTCTTCTGTCAGGTAAGGCAGCAGCACGGGGAGAAGACCGCGGGCCATGAAATAAAAGCCCAGGTCCGTGGGATGCACGCCGTCCACAGTGTATTCTTCACCGCCGTCCGGCCAGAGCGTGCGGCCGTCCAGGAAAGCGATATTTGCATCGCCGCCCGCGCGTGCCTGCTCCACAGCGTCACGCTGCGCCGCCCGCCAGGCGTCCTTTTGCGCCACGCGGTCCGGCTGTTGGGCCTCCAGAGGACCGAGCGGCGCGCTGACCACCAGAATGGGCAGCCGCGGGCATGCCGCGCGCAGCCGCGCCAGGAAAGCGGGCAGGCGGCCCAGACAGCCAAGCGGCCCGGCATTGGCTTCAGCGTCCACCACCAGCAGGCGCAGGCCCGGCACGCGCGCCAGTACGTCCGCCATCTCCGGCTCCAGGCATGCGTTTCCCGAAAAGCCGAAGTTATAGATCTGCACGTCCAGCGCACGGGCAAGGATGGCGGGGAAAGCCATACCCGGATGGGAAGCGCAGCCGCCCTGGTCGATGGACGTGCCGTAGACGGCGGCCGCGCCGCTTACGGCACGGGGCGCGGGCGCGGCCACAGAGGCGTCCGCGTCAACGCCCACCCATACCTCTTTCACGCCCATGTACAGCGGAAAATGAATTAGAAATTCCTTTTCCTCCCGGTCCCCTCCGCTCCACAATGCGGCGGTATATGCGGTTTCTCCGTGGCCGAACACACTGGGCCCGGCGTAACGCCATGCGTCGCCCGGCCTGCGCAGATAGCAGTCAAAACCGCCCTGTCCGGTGGAGGGCATGTGGTGCATGGCGCAAGCAGCCGCAAGACGTGCTCGGACAAGCACGCGTCCCGTACTGCTGCGAAAACGGATGCAGCCGCCCGCTGTATTTGTGCCCAGCTCGGTGAGGGCGGCTCGCCCGGCGCGGGAAAATACCGCGTCGGAATCCAACGGCAGGCGGCGGTATGCGCCGTCCTGCTCGAAAAAGGCAAATCCCTCCAGCACGAGGGGCGGTTCAAATGGCGCAAGCCACCGCACGCCCTCCTCCTGTGCGGGGCGCGCCTGCATAAAACGGTCCAGTTTTGCAATATCCATCCGTCGGCCTCCGTTACTTTTTCTTCCGGTTCAGCTTCAGACATATGCCGTTTGCCGCCGCGGCCTCCTGCAGCAGCCGCGCGGCCAGCGCGCCCTTTTCCCGGAGGGCGGCGTCCGGGGGCGTCTGCCGCCGCAGCAGGGACACGGTTTCCCGTACGTCCGCAAGCTCCAGCAGGTTGACGGCCGTGCAGAACAGGCTTTTCCGCCGTCCGTCGTTGTATTCCCGCAGCAAAAAGCGCAAGAGCGCCTCCTTTTCCTCCAGCATGGCCCGGTATGCGTCCAGTCCGTCCCGGGCCGCCCGGGCAAAATCTCTTTGCACATTGCGGTGGGGCACGAAGGAGTCATAAGGCTCGGCCCTGGTGTAACGGGCACAGGGATATTCCGTGCACTGGAAGCAGTATTCCACGCCGCCGTGCTCCCGCGCGCACCGCTGCACCGCGCAGGAGGGACGGCCCGCGCCGCCGCAGCCCGTGCAGTGCTCCGTCTCGCTGATGTGGTACATCGGGCACAGCCCGCAGTTCAGGCCGCACAGGGAAAAGCGGGGCTCGGCCCGCGTCTGTTCCTTCATACAAAAACCTCCCTCAATCGTTGAAGCGCGCCGCGCCCGGATTACGGCGTGCCGGCCGGTTCCGGCGGGCAGGGCCGCCCGTTCAGAGACGCCGATACCAGCGTGCTGCCGCGGTATACCAGCTTAAGAGAGAAAAACGGCGCTTCCTGCGCCAGCAGGCGCAGGAAAATGCGGTCGCCCTCCCAAAGCGACAGGCCCGGCACCGCGTTCTTTTCCACCCATGCCAGCTCGCCTTCGACACACGGCCCGGCCAACGTGCCCTCGAACGCGTCCGAGGTGAAAAGATGCATATACTCCGTGGGCCACACGTCCGACACGAACGTCACAAGCCCCCGGTACCGCCAGTCCGTCAGCATCAGGCCCGTTTCCTCCCGCACCTCGCGCAGCAGGCAGTCTTCGGGGCTTTCGCCCTCCTCGCACTTGCCGCCTACACCGATCCATTTGCCCTCGTTTTCGTCGTTGGCCTTTTTGGTGCGGTGCAGCATCAGGCAGCGGCTTCCCTGTTCGATGTAGCACAGCGTCGTATTCTTCATTGCCGGCCCCGCGCTCAGAAGTTTCCGCCGTTCCAGCCCCAGTTGGGCGTTTCGGCGTATTTGACGTATACCCGCGCGGGGGCGATGTCCAGCACGGCGTCCAGCAGTTCGCAGACGCGGGCCGTCAGTGCATCGTAGGCGTCCGGCTCCGCGCCGCCGTAAACGGATACCTCCACCAGCGCGGCGGGGGCGTCGGTGCCCTGGAACCACAGCGCGCACTCGGGCTCCACGCCCACCATCAGCCAGGCCTCGCTTTTGCCGGGAATGGCCTCGATGGCCTGCCCCAGCCGTGTCTTAAGCGCCTCCTGTGCGTTTTCGGATACGGGGATATTGGTTTTTACATTGATGAACGGCATAAATATTTCCTCCCTGACGCGCCGGTCCCGGCGCGCTTTTTGATGTAGCGCGCGGCGCTGTACGTCAGCGGCGCAGCCAGCCGGCGGCCAGATCCACCCAGCCCGTGCACTCCGCCTGCACGCCCGCGCCGGCGGTATTTTCCGTCAGCTCGTTGGCAAGGGACAGCCCGTGCCCGCCCACGGAGTATATGTGGGACTCAAACGGTACGCCCGCACGGCGCAGGGCCATGGCGAACAGCATCGTGTTTTCCACGGGTACGCCGGGATCGGTATAGGTGTGCCACAGGAACGCGGGCGGCGTGTCCTGCGTCACATGCTGCTCCAGCGATACCTCCGCGCGGCGGGCGGCGTCCGCGTCGGCGCCCAGCAGATTGTCGAAAGACCCCTTGTGGGCAAATTCTCCGCCGGTGATAACGGGGTAGCAAAGCACCATTTTGTCCGGGCGCATGTCCTGGGGGGCAAGGCCGGTTTCGGCAGCGAGGAACGGTGCGTTCCAAAAGACACCAAGGCTGCCCGCCAGATGCCCGCCCGCAGAAAAACCGCATACGGAGATCTGCCGCGGGTCCACATGGTTCTCCGCGGCGCCCGCGCGCACCCAGGCCACGGCTTCGGCCAGCGCGCGCAGCGCGGCGGGGAAACGGGCGGGCGCGCAGGGATAGCGCAGCACACAGGCGTGGAAGCCGCGGGCGCACAGGGCCAGCGCGATGGGTTCGGCCTCGCGGTCGCTGGTATAGGCGTAGCCGCCGCCCGGACATACGACAACGGCCGGGCGGCACGCGCCCGCCTTCAGCTCGGGAGAATCCGCCAGAAAATAGGTGTCCAGGTACGCGCCCTGAGCGCCGAGAGGGATGCGTTCACATTTCATAACAATTGCTCCTTTGTCGATGGGATGCGCCGGCCCGGGCCGGAGACAGACGGAAAAGAAAAGGCGCCCGCAGCGCTCCGGCACGGCTGTGCGCGGGGCGAAGGCGGGCGCGGAAACGCGGCAGGGCGGCGCTCATTCCAGCGGCGGCGCAACAAACGCCTCGCGGCCGGTTTGAGCGGCTTCGACAAGGGCGTTTAAAATCTGCACCGGGCGCAGCAGCGTGCCGTAGGGCTCGGGCGGGGTGCGCGTCAGCACGCCCTGCACGAATTTTGCGAACCCCTGCCGGTAGATGGTGGAAATGTCGATGGAGTGCACTGCCACTTCCTTTGCGCCGTACAGCGCAGCGTGAAACTCGCTCACCTCGGCGAAATTCACGCACACGCCCAGCGACGCGTACTTGAACACGGCGATGACATTGCCCGCCGTAACGTCGGCCTTCACACTGATGATATCCGGCCCGAAGGCGGTTGTCAATATCTCAGCGGTATGGCCGCCGTAAAAATACAGCCCGCCGTAAGGGCTGTCCAACTCTCCGGGGAAATTCAGCCCGGCCGAGATCACGCCGCCATCCGCGCACATGGCGCGGTATTTGTCCCGCAGCCAAAGCACATCCGGGCAGTATTTGCACGTGGAGCCGCCCGCCAGCAGCGCGCCGCTCTCCCGCGCGGCGGCCACCAGAGCGGCGGCCTGGCCGATGTCGGTGGTGAAAGGCTTATCCACCCAGGTGGAGATGCCCGCGCGCAGGAAGGGCAGCGCCGCGTCATGGTGCTGCGCGCCGTGGCGCAGCACCACCATCACGGCGTCCACCTGGCCCAGCATACGGGCCGGGTCGTCCACAACGGTGTGGATATGCGCTTCGTTTGCCACGAAGGCGGCGCGCTGGGCGCTCTCGCCCCACAGCATGGTGACGCGCGCGGGCAAGCCGCTGCCGCCCTCCTCGGGCGGAAGATTGGCGAGCCTGGAAAAAGCGAGGGCGTGGAAGTTGTCCGCGCCGATCATGCCAATGCGCAGCATACGGAATCCCTCCTTACAGATTGATCACGGCAATGGCGGCCACGCCCAGCAAAATACCGAGCCTGCCGCGCGCCGAAAGTTTTTCCCGGAACAGCAGCACGGAGCACAGCGTCACGCCCACAATGATGCTGCCCTGTACAAGCGGGAACAGATAGCTGGCATCCACGCGCCCGGCCAGCCAGGTGAGCAGCAGATTGCCGCCCACAGAGCCGCCCGCCAGAAGCACGGCGGCAAGAGCGTTTTGGCGCAGCAGCGCGGTGCCGTCCGCCGCGCCCGCGGGCAGCCTGCCCCGCAGCGCCAGATACGCCAGCGCGTAGCAGGCCGCGGCTGTGCAGAAGCCCACCAGCATCAGGCCCGCGGCCTCGGCGCCGCCCGTGGCGTTTTGCTGGGACTTTTGTACCACCGCGCACAGTCCGTTGCACAGAAAGGTCAGCGCACACAGCGCCAGCCAGCGGGGCTCGGGCTTCTGTGCGCCGCCCGGCGCGACGTTCAGGCACCAGAACGCGGCTAGGAACAGCGCCACGGCTGCGGCAAGCGTGAAAGTGAGCGCTTCGCCGAACAGCAGCACGCCCGCAAACGCGGGCACCAGCATGCTGGCGGAAAAATAAAACGTTGTGTAGGAGAGCGGCCCGCTGGCGATGGCCAGGTTGTAAAACAAGATCGTCAGTGCGAACAGCACGCCGAAGGCAATGCCGTGCCGCAGCGTCGCGGGGCTTACGGTGAACATGTCCGGCACAGCCAGACGGCCGGCGCCCATGGCCGCGGCCGCCAGAAGCGAAAACGCACAGTTCACCAGAAGCTTCTGGGGCAGATGTTCGGCGTGCTGAAGCTTCATGGAAAGCGTTTGCAGCACGAACAGGATGATCGTGCAGAGAAGGAATACAGCTGTCATGCAGCGGCCTCCAGTCGGATGATTTTTCCGGCGCTTATGCTGCGCCGCCGTCAGCCCTCGCCGGGCTGCGCCAGAATGTCCCGCCACAGCGCGGAATATTCGTCCCGCGTGCGGCGCGGTGCGTCCGCCAGTACGCTGCGGCCCTTTGCCGCGCCGCCGGCCAGCAGGTCGATGACCGTCGCGGCCATCAGCTTGGCGGGCGCCAGATAGGCGAGCGCTTCATCGGCGACGGCAAAGTCCCTGCTGTGGGCCGCGCCGGAAAAGCCGCTCACCGTCGGCTGGATAACGGGCAGCAGGTAGGACACGTCGCCCATATCCGTGCTGCCGCAGAAGGGCAGACCGCGTTCCACGGCAAGCCCGGGCGCGCAAACCGGGACGTTGGCCGCGAACAGTTCGGAAAGCGCCGCGTTCTGCGCCAGCGGCAGATAACCCGGCATATCGTCGATCTCCACCCGCGCGCCTACGGCGTAAGCGGCGCCCCGGGACGCACGGTTCACTTTGGCGTTGGCGGTGCGCATGGCCTGCACGCTGGCGGCACGCACGTAGCTCTCCATGCGCACATCTGCGGGCACGGTGTTCACCAGGTCCCCGCCCTTTGTAATGATAGGATGCACACGCACATGGTCCTCGTCGCGGAAAGTCTCACGGTTGGCGTGGATGGCCGCGATGGCAAGGGATGCCGCGTTCAGCGCGTTGACGCCTTCCCAGGGCGCGCCGCCCGCGTGTGCCTCTTTGCCGAGAAACCGCAGCTCCTTGCCGATAAAGCCGCCCGCCGCGCCTGCAACCACCGCGCGAGGCTGCGGGGCGTCTGTTTCGCTGTGCACCATCATGGCCATGTCGATATCGTCAAAAGCGCCTTCCGCGATGAGCTGCTGCTTACCGCCGAGATACTGTACTTCGCCCGCGCGCCTCAGCCCGGCCCGCCAGCCGATCTCAACGTATTCCTCCGCGGGCGCCGCCAGCAGGCATACGCTGCCCGCAAGGCTGTCCGCCACGGCCCGCAGGCCCACAGCGCAGCCCAGCATGGAGGCAAGCTGGGCGTTGTGCCCGCAGGCGTGGGCCGCGCCTGTGGCTTTGTCCGCAAACGGATGGCCGGGGCTGAGCACCGCGTCCAGCTCCCCGATAACGGCCACCCGCGGCCCCGCGCCGCGCCAAAGCCAGCCTTTCACGCCTGTGCGCGCGGGCCGCGTAACGTCCGTCAGACCCAGCGAGGCAAAGGCCTCCAGCACCTTTCCGGCCGTGCGCGTTTCCTTATAGCCCAGCTCCGGATGGGCAAGGATATCCCGCCCGAAAGCGGTGAGGCGCTGTGCCTGTGCGTCGATGGCGGCGCACGCCGCGCGCTTGAGCGCGTCTGTCATTGTGTTCATAGTCCGCTCACGCTTTCCATGTTTCAAGATTCTGCGCAACGAACGCGTCGTCGTTGAGATGAGGGTACATCTCATACACGCGGCTTATCTCCTGCTCCTGTCCCTCGCTGAGGGTCTCGTCCGGGTCCAGGCACCACGTGCCCGCCATCAGGCCCTGACGCCGCAGCACCTCGTGGACCCCCGGGATGCATCCGGCAAAGTTGTGCGCCACGTCGAAGAACACGCCGTTGCAGTCTGTGACCGCCGCGCCCCGCGCCAGAAGCTCCGCCGGGATGTCGCGGCCGTCCCGGTATTCCCGCAGCTCTTCGTACAGCTTCACAACGCTGTGCGTCCACACCGACCAGTGCCCCAGCAGGCCCCCCACGAACCGCAGCTCCACCTCTTTGCCGTCCACCGGGAACCGGTACGGCGTCAAAAGGTCCGCCACGATGTTGTCGTCGTTGCCCGTGTACAGCGCAATTTCCTCCCGCCGCGCGCTGTACGCCACGCCCCGCACCAGGTCGATGCTCTGGTACCGGTTGAACGAAGCGCATTTGATGGCCACCACGCCCGGCGTGTCCGCCACGGCCTTCCAGTATTCATACGACAGCCGCCGCCCGCCGCAGGCCGTCTGCAAGTAAAACCCGATCACGGGCATCTCTGCCGCCACCGCATGGGTGCGTTCCACCAGCTCCTCCTCCGTCCGGTGCGCCAGCCCGCCCGGGCTCAGCAATACCGCGTCGAACCCCAGCGCCTTTGCCGTGCGCGCCTCCGCGCACGCCTGCTCCGCTTCACCGCACGCGCCCGCCACGCGCACCAGCGTTTTTCCCGTGCGCGCCTCGTATGCATCCATCTCCTCTTTCGTCACACGCAGGACCGGCTCGAACAGGCCCACCTCCGGTTTGCGGATCTCGAACTGCGTGGTGTGCACCGCCACTGCGAGCCCGCCCACCCCAGCGTCCAGATAATACCGGATCAGCGTGCGCTGGCCCGCCTCGTTGAATTTCCGGTTTTCGTCCAGAACCAGCGGGATGGCCGGGATGACCGTGCCTCCGTGCAGGATCTTCAGCGCTTCTTCATGCCGTCCCATACTCAATAGCTCCCTTTCCTCTCTTCAAAGTGCGTGGGCTTGCCCAATGCGCGCCCTCCGTCCAAAATCCACTGTGCCTGCCATTCGATCAGCGTTTCCAGCGGCACCGTGGGATAGCCGAACAGCCGGAACATCTTTCCTGCGTTGTTCAGATACGCCGTGTCCGACGCCTCCCCTGTGAATATGGGCTCTCTGCCCAGCAGCGCGCCCAGCTTTTTCGCCGTCTCCTGTACGCCCGCGGTCTCCGGCCCCGTCACGTTCAGCGTGAACACCTCCGCCGAGGCATGCCCCAGCAGACGCAGCGCCGCCTCGTTGGCGTCCCCCTGCCAGATGCAGTTGAAGCTGGGCGTGGTGATGCTGATGGGTTTTCCCTCCAGGATGTTGTGGGCCATATCGTACAGCACGCCGTACCGCAGGTCCACCGCGTAGTTCAAACGGTACACCGCCACCCGCGTGCCGTAGGTCTTTGCCGCGTACTCGAACATCCGCTCGCGCCCCTGGCAGGACATGCAGTACTCGCCCACCGGCTCCGTCCGCGTCTCCTCCGTGGCACCCCCGCTGTGCACACCCACCTTCGGGTACAGGTTCCCGCTGGAGAACACCACGATGCGGCTGTTTTGGTACCGCTCGGCCACCCGGCTGGGCAGCCAGGTGTTCATCGCCCAGGTGGCGTATTCATTGCCGTCCGTGCCGAACTTTTTGCCCGCCATGTAGATGACGTTCTCCGCGTCCGGCAGACTGTCCAGCGCGCCGGGCGCCAGCAGGTCCGCGCTGATCATCTCCACCCCGTTCTCCCGCAGCAGCTCCACCACCAGCGGGTCGCTGAAGCGCGACACCGCGATGACTCGCTTTTCCACTCCCGCCGCCCGCAGCGCGTTCTTTGCCAGAACGCACAGCGTCGGCCCCATTTTTCCGCCCGCGCCCAGCACCAGGATGTCTCCCTCCAACCTTCCCAGCTCCCAGCTCAGCGCCTCGCTCGGCGTCGTCAGCATTTTGTTCAGTCTTTCTTCCGTCCACATTTCCGTCGTTCCTCCTGTATTTGGAAAAGTCATTTTCCGCGCAAGGCCGCCACAGCCGCCCGCACCGCCGGCGAAAGGACGCGGTGCGGGACCTGCTTTTATTATGCAGGACCGAGGCTGCGGCGTAAAGTGACATTTTTTAAGAATGCGGTTTCTATTTTACAGGCCGCCCGGAGCGGAGAAAAGTGTAATTTTTGAAAGCCGGTTTAAAAAATGATAGCGCGGCGTTTTGCCGCGCCTGCGCGGTATCTTTAATTTTGATTGCGGGGGCTTAATTTCTGGCAATTTACCCGGCCCTGGACGGATGATATGCTGAAGACAGAGCAAGGAACCGCGGCGGGAACACCACAGAACGCCGCGCCGAACGCCTCTCGGGCCGCGCCACAGCCCGGAGGCTGCCCCGCAGCTTATATATAAACCTAATATAAGAAAAGCGGGAACGGCCGCGCCGGCAAAGAGGCTGGGCGGCACAAGCAAAGGAGGAACGACCCAACTCATGGAGACTGAAGTAAAGACACGCCGGAAAATTCAGTTGCGGATGCCCGGGCGGCGGACGGCCACCGGTAAAAATGTAAACTGGATTTTGATGAAGCGCAATAAGGTGCTGTATCTTTTTATTCTGCCGGCATTTTTGTATTTCCTGATTTTTGCCTATGTACCGATGTACGGTGTGCAGATCGCTTTCAAGGATTTTGTCGCCAACAAGGGTTTTTTGGGCAGTGAATGGGCAGACCCGCTGTTCAAGCATTTCATTACGTTTTTCAGTTCGGTGAACTTCTGGGAGATTCTGCGGAATACGATCGGGCTTTCTCTGTATTATCTCGCCATCAGTTTCCCGATGCCCATTCTTCTGGCACTGATGATCAACGAGGTGAAGAATACCCGGTTCAAAAAGGCTGTGCAGAACATTACTTATATGCCATACTTTGTGTCCACCGTGGTGCTCGTCGGCATGATCAATCTGTTCTTTTCCTACAACGGTCTTGCCAACAATATCGGCGCGCTGTTTGGAGCGGAGCCGCAGATGTTCCTGATGAAAGATGCGCTGTTCAACGATTTGTATGTTTGGAGCGGCGTGTGGCAGGCCACGGGTTACGGCGCGGTCATCTACATCGCCGCGCTGGCGGGCGTTTCGCCGGACCTGCACGAGGCGGCCACCATCGACGGCGCTACACGGCTGCAGCGTATCATCCACATCAATCTGCCGGCCATTATGCCCACCATCGTCATCATGCTGATCATGGCCGTGGGCGGCATCATGAACCTTTCCTTTGAAAAGGTACTGCTCATGCAGACAGACAGCAACACTGCGGTGTCGGAGGTCATCTCCACTTATGTTTACAAGCTGGGCATTCAACGCGCCCAGTACAGCCTGTCGGCCGCCGTGGGCCTGTTCAACAATATCATCAACTTGATTTTGCTTGTGACGGTGAACAAAGTCTCCCGCAAGATCAGCGAAACATCTTTGTGGTAAGGAGGCGCCTGCAATGGTTATTAAAGAGACAAGAAGCGACAAGATATTCAATTTCATCAACTATTTCCTGCTTGCATGCGTGTTCCTGATCTGTCTGTATCCGTTGTGGTTCATCATCATCGCGTCTATCAGCAACCCGGATCTTGTCAACGGCGGCCAGGTATGGTTCTGGCCCAAGGATATTTCCTTTGACGGCTATAAGAGCCTGTTCGCCGACGACGGCGTGATGCGCGGTTATGTCAATACGCTGATTTATACCACAGGCGGGACGCTCATCAACCTTGCCGTTACGCTGCCCGCTGCTTACGCGCTTTCCCGCCGGGATTTTGTAGGCCGCAAGTTTTTCACGCTGATGTTCCTGTTCACGATGTTTTTCTCCGGCGGCCTGATTCCCACCTTCCTGACGGTGAAAAGCCTGGGGCTGTACAACAATCCATGGGTCATGGTCATTCTGGGCGCCACCAGCATGACGAACATCATCATCAGCCGGACCTTTTTTGAAACCAATATCCCAAACGAGCTGCGGGAGGCTGCCGAGATCGACGGTTGTTCCAATACGCGCTTCTTTTTCAGCATCGTGCTGCCGCTTTCCACGGCTATCATAGCCGTCATGGCGCTGTTCTTTGCGGTGACACACTGGAACGGTTATTTTACGGCGATGATCTACGTGCGCGACAAAGACTGGCAGCCGCTGCAGATCGTTATGCGCGAGATACTGATGCGCAGCGAATTTAACGCCCAGATGCTCCAGCAAGGCGGGGATACGGGCGTGCTGGCGGCGCAGGAACAGCGCATCGCCGAGCAGATCAAATATGCGCTCATCGTTGTGGCCTCGGTACCGGTCATGTGCATTTATCCGTTTGTGCAGAAGCATTTTGTCAAAGGTGTAACAGTGGGCGCGGTAAAGGGATGATTCCCTTGCCGCTCCGCACGTGATACAATTATTAAAACAGGAGGAAGCAATATGAAACTGAAAAAACTGGCATCCCTTGCAATGTCCGGCGTGCTGTGCGTCAGCATGCTGGCGGCCTGCGGCGGCGGTTCGTCGTCCAGCGCGGCCGTATCCGGTTCGGCGGCGTCCGGCTCCGCTTCGGCGGAGGGGACGGGCAACGTTACTCCCGTGGGTGAGTATCCAATTGTAAACGAGCCGATCACCTTTAAGATCATGGGTGCAAAAGACCCCGGCGCTCCGGACTGGAGCGAGTTGGAAGTATTCCAGCGCTTGTCCGAGATCACCAACATCAACTTTGAGTTTGAAGTGTCCGAGACCGGCACCTGGCCCGAACAGAAAAACATTGCGCTGGTGGGCGGCGAGTACGGCGACATCATCCTGCGCGATAAGAGTGCGACCGACGCCAATATGGCCGTTACCGACGAGGAGACCTACGGCCCGCAGGGGATTTTTCTGGACCTGACGGACCTCATCGACCAGTACGCGCCCAACATCAAGGCCATGATGGAAAAATATCCCGACGTCAAAGCGGCCATGACGAGCATGGACGGCAAGATCTACGGCCTGCCGTATGTGTTCCACACGGCCACCGTACAGGGCCACACTGCGTTTTTCAGTGAAGAATGGATGAAAAATGTGGGCGTTGATAAAGTGCCTGAGACCACCGATGAGCTGTACGATATGCTGGTCGCTTTTAAAGAACAGGACGCAAACGGCAACGGCGACCCCAGCGATGAGATCCCCTTCACCTGCGTGGGCCTCACCACCACCATTCGCGACCTGCTCATTCCGGCCTTTACGGGCCTGCCCGACGGCCTGAGCTTTAACCTGGACGACGAAGGCAAGGTCGTGTATGCCCCGGCCACCGAGGAGTACAAGGAATTCCTGAAATATGCCAACAAGCTGTACAGCGAAGGTCTGCTGGACCCCGAGTTCTCCACCCAGACGGCACAGCAGTGGCAGGCTAAGGTAAAGGCTGACCAGTGCGGCATTTACAGCGGCAGCCCCACCACGCTGGACCCCTCCACCACCGCGCAGCAGCTCAGCCTGCCGCCGCTCACCAGCGCCACCAATGACGAAAAGGTCGTCAAACAGCCGCTTTACATGTATCCGGGCCGTGCGTTCATCACCGACAAATGCTCCGACCCTGTGGCAGCCATCCGTCTGCTGGATATGTTCTATGCCAACGAGGAAGACGCAGTGGAAGGCTTCAGCGGCCTGACGACATTTGTGGGCTGGGAAGGCGAGCATTGGGAATACACCGATGATACCAAGACGGCCTATTCCTGGATCGACCCCATCACCGGCTTCAGTGATATCAACAAAACGGTGTCTGTGAACATGGAGCTGCCCGGCCTGCTGGAATTCAATGCGATGCCTGCCGGAAGCCCGCTGATGGAGATGAAGTGCGAGCAGGTTGCAGAGATGCAGGCTCCGTACTATAACATCAAGAATGCATATCCCCAGAACGCGCGCTTTACCGCCGAGGAATCCGAGCGCGGCAATGTCATTGAAAACGATCTGTATACGCAGGTGTTGATGATGACAACGAAATTTATCGTCGGTGATACCGACATTGAATCCGGCTGGGAGGACTATCTTGCTTCCCTCGAGAAGATCGGCCTTGCCGAGCTGACGGAGATCAAGGAAGCGGCTCTGGCCCGCTGGAACGAAGCCATCCAATAAGTTTTGTACGCACCCGGCCGGGGGGCTTCCCAAGGGGGAAACAGCCCCCCGGCCTTTTTTAAAGGCCAATGGCAAAGAAAGAGGGAAAACCACAATGATCCATACGGTGGAGACCGCGGCGCGCCTGCTGGAGCTGCCCGCAGCTACACTGCATGCGGGCGACGTGGCTCAGGTGCTGGGCCGCCTTGTACCCGGCGACGGCAGCTGGCTGTACCGCTGGGACCCCAACAGCACAGCCGGGCCAAACGGCGGCACGGTGCTTGCACCCGCGGGCATGCCCGCCGCGGGCCGCTGGCTTTTGTGCCACAGCGGAACGGTGGATGCGCGCTGCTTCGGCGTATTCGGCCCGGACGTCCCGGCAGACGACGCGCTGGACGCGCTGATGGCGGACGGGAGCGTAACGCGCATCGTATTCGGCACAGATGTGAATTTCACACGCCGCCACATGTTCACACGCGGGCACGTCACGCTGGATTTCACCGGCCACACAGTAACGGCACAGGGCGTGGAGCACGCAAAGCACAACGATCCCTTCGGCGCGCTGTTTCACTTTACGGGCGTGCCGGGGGATGACGTGCGTACTTTTCCGCTGGCGCAGCCCATGCGCGAGCTGTATGATGTGTTCGAGGTGCCCGGCGCGGGCGGCATCCCGCTGTATTCCTGGTGGCAGGTGAGCGTCAACAGCCTCGCGGGCCGTGAGGAAAAAGAGATCGACAAGCTGCTGTGCGTCACCGAGCGCATCGACGAAAGCCATGTGCGCGTCAACTATAAGATGGGATGGCCGCTGGACGCCGGGCGTGTGATGACCTGGCGGCGCGTTGAACCCATTGAGCGCGTCTGCGTGCAGGATATGGAATTCCGGGGCAACGAGGGCGGCGAGGAGACGGGCGCGCAGCCGCTGGCCTTTGAGTACGCGGTGCGGTGCGACGTGCGGGACGTGCGGGCGCGGCATACCTACTGGCCCGTGCTGCTGCGCCGCCACAACACCGAATACGTCACCGAACGGTGCAGTCTGGCCAATCCCATAGAGGTGGTGGTGGGCGGCACCGGATATCTGACGCAGCAGATCCACTGTCTGTACGGCAAGGTGCGGGATTGCACCACATCCAACGCGCGCCACCTGAACGATTTTACGGGCAGCGCATACTGCATGGTGGAGAACTGTCACGGCGACGGCGATTTTCACGGGGCCTACGTCACCCACGGCCAGTTCGAGCACGACCTTACCTATGTGGGCAATTCCGGCCTGCTCAGCTTCGCCAACAGCGGTCCCACCTGGGGCAGCAGTGCAAAGCGCATCACAGTGGTGCGGCACACGGGCTTCTGGGGCATCGGCTTCGCAAAGGTCAGCGATCTTACCCTGCAGGACGTCGCCGTCTGCCGCACAGGCGCCTACGACGGTGTGAATACGGAGGGCTACGGCCCCTGCGGCACGTTTCTGCTGAACGCGGACGGCCTGCAGATGCGCGGCTGCACGGCTGAAAAGCTGGTTTTGACCCAGCGCAGCCGTCGCGCAAAGCGGCCCGCGATCGTGGAGGGCTGCTGGTTCCGGGACGGGATCGAAGTGGTGCGGACGGGCGAGGGAGCCGTCGCGCCCGGCACGCCGCTGATCCTGCGAGACAATCTGACGGGCCCCGGCGGCCCGCAGCAAGCGGAGGGAACAGAATGAACGACATCCATATTCTGGTTACGATGCCGCAGCATGCGGTATTCAGGACCTTTTTTGACGCCGATGCCATGGCTGCGCTGGAGCACATCGGCACGGTACACTGGAACACGCTGGGCCGCCAGTACACCCAGGACGAGCTGGGCGCGGCCGTACGCGGCATGGATATCTGCGTCACAGGCTGGGGAACCCCGGTCTTTGATGAAGCGGTGCTGGCGCAGGCGGACCGCCTGCGTCTCATTGCCCACACGGGAGGCTCCGTCAAGCCCTATGTGACGGACGCGGTGTATGGCCGGGGCATCCGTGTGGTGAGCGGCAACGAGGTGTTTGCGGAGTCCGTGGCCGAGAGCGTGGTGGCCTATGCGCTGGCCAGCCTGCGGCAGATCCCCTATCACTCTGTGAACCTGGCCGGCGGCATATGGCCGGAGAGCTTTGCGAACCGCGGCCTGCTGGACCGCAGCGTGGGCATTGTGGGCTACGGCATGATCGCCCGCTATGTGGTGGGCATGCTGGCGCCGTTCCACTGTCCCATCAAGGTGTTTTCCCGGCACATCGGCCAGGACGAGCTGGACCGCTGCCACATGGAAAAAGCCGAGCTGGAGGAACTGTTCGCCACCTGCGACATCATTTCCATCCACAGCGGCATGACGCCGGAAAACCACCATCTTGTCACGCGGGAGCTGCTGCAGAGCATGAAGCCCGGCGCGCTGCTTGTCAATACGGCGCGGGGCGCAGTCATCGACGAGCCGGCGCTGTGCGAGGTGCTAGCCGCACGGCCGGACCTTTCCGCCGCGCTGGACGTGTACGAGACCGAGCCGCTGCCCGCGGGCCATCCGCTGGAAAAGCTGCCAAATGTGCTGCTGATGCCCCACATGGGAGGCCCCACGGTGGACCGCCGTCTGGCCGTCACCCGCAGCGTGACGCAGGATATCCGGCGCTTTCTGGCAGGGCAGCCCATGAGCTGCGAGATCAGCCGCAGTTATGCGGCGAAAATGTCGGCGTATTAAAGCGCGCCGCACGGGAAAGGCGGGCCGCCGTGCGCGCCCGCAGCAAGGGAGGAACAGGAAATGAAACAGAAACTGAAGCTGGCGCTGGTGGGCGCGGGAGAGCGCGGCCAATACTGCTATGCGCCTTACGCAAAAATGCACGGCTACGAAATTGAGTTCGTGGCGGTGGCGGACCCGCATAAGGGCCGCCGGGAAAAATTCGTCCAGGATTACCATGTGCCCGCCGAAGGCGTGTTCGAGACGGCGGAGCAGTTTTTCGCCCGGCCGCGCATGGCGGACGCGGTGCTCATCTGCACCCAGGACAGCCAGCACTATGCGTATGCCTGCCAGGCCATCGACCTGGGGTACAGCATCCTGCTGGAAAAGCCCATCTCGCCCAGTGTGCGCGAATGCCTGGACCTGCAGCGCCGCGCCGAGGAAAAGGGCACGCAGATCATGGTCTGCCATGTGATGCGCTATACCAAATTCTACCGCAAGCTCAAGGAGCTGATCGACTCCGGCGTCATCGGCGACGTGGTGCACGTCACCCATACCGAGAACGTGGCCTACTGGCACTACGCGCACAGCTATGTACGCGGCAACTGGCATAAGACGGCGGATTCCAGCCCCATGATCCTGGCAAAATGCTGCCACGATATGGATATCCTTTCCTGGCTGCTGGGCAGCCGGTGCAGAACGGTCTCCAGCTTTGGCGACCTGCGCTATTTCCGGGAGGAGAATGCCCCCGCGGGCAGCCCCGCCCGCTGCACCGACGGCTGCCCGCACAGCGGCTCCTGCCCATACTACGCGCCCGCGCTGTACCTGGACGACAATACGCCCTGGCCCACCGCGCTGACGGCCCTGGGGCCGGACCAGAGCTATGAGGCGCGCAAAAAGGCGCTGGAGGAAGGCCCCTACGGCAAGTGCGTGTTCCACAACGACAACGATGTGGTGGATCATCAGGTGGCCAGCCTCCTGTTTGAAAACGGCACCACCGTGGCGTTCACGATGTGCGCGTTTTCCGACGCATGCGACCGCACCGTCAAATTTATGGGCACCAGGGGCGAGATCCGCGCTTCCATGGACAACAACGTCATTGAGGTGACGCAGTTCGGCGCGGGCGTGCGAACGGGCACCACTGCGGTATACACCGTCAAGCCCGGCAGCACGGGCCACTCCGGCGGCGACGAGGGTATTATGGAAGAATTTGTCTCCATCCTGAAGGGCGAACGCGAGAATACGAACACCATCGCCCAGTCCGTCCACAGCCATGTGATGGCCTTTGCGGCGGAGGAATCCCGCCTGACAGGCCGCACCGTGGATGTGGCGGATTTTGAAAAAAGCGTGATGGCCTGATAACCAGGCTTTTTCCTGCGGCGCAGCAAAAAAGAAACGGCGCGGACGGGCTTTTCAGCCAAAGGTGTGGTATACTGGCTGAAGGGGCGTCCGCGCCCCTTTTGTAAAAGGAGAACAGGGAAGGGGTCGTTTGGATGGTTCATCTGGAACAGGCGCAGCCGGAGCAGCTGCAGGAGCTTTTGGCGTTTGCGGAGGAGGCGTTCCGCACGCCGGAGGGGAAGGTGGATTTCCCCACGCTGCTGCCCAAGCTGTACGGGCCGGGCGCCGACAGCGCGCCGCTGCATACGGTGCTGTATGAGGACGGCGCGCCCGCAGGGCTGTACTGCCTGAAGATACAGGATTTCAACATAGCTGGAACAGCCCTGCGCGTGGGAGGCATCGGCACGGTGTGCGTGGACGGACGCAGCCGGGGCAAAGGGCATCTGGCCCTGCTGATGCAGGACGCGCAGGAGCGTATGCAGGCGGCGGGCTGTGACATTGCCATGCTGGGCGGCCAGCGCCAGCGGTACGAGCGCTTCGGGTATGTACCCGCGGGCGCGCACTGGGAGTTTACGCTCACACCGCGCAACGTGCGGGATATCCGGACGGGCGGCGTGGCGCTGGCGCCTCTGGCGGAATACCCCAGCTGGCTGGAGAGCGCCCGGGCACTGCATGAAAAGCAGCCCGTAACGTGCGCCCGGGGCGGGGACGCCTCGTTCCTCACCGTGCTGCAAAGCTGGCGCGCCGAGCCATATGCGGTTTTGCAGGACGGCATGTTCGCGGGCTATTGCGCGCTGGCGGAGGGAAAACCGCCGCGGCTGCAGGAGCTGGTGCTGCCGGATGCGGCGCTGCTGCCGGCCTTTGCGGCGGCCCTGGCACAGCATACGGGAGCTGCCGGTGTACGTGTACAGCTTTACCCGTGGCAGCGGGCGGAGCTTGCCTATTTTGCCTCTGTGGCGGAACAGGGCGTTTGTGTGCCAAACCACAGCTACCGCGTTTTCCATTGGGCGGCTGCGGCCCGCGCCGCAATGGCGCTGCAGCGCGCTTATGACGATACGGCGATTTTAAATGAATTTATACTTGAAGTAGAAAATGAGGTGCGTCTGCGCTTCGGGCCGGGGGCAGAGGGGGTGCGCTCCGCGGAGCCGCAGGATGCGGCGCCGGACCTTGTGCTGCCGCCGCTGGACTCCGCGCGTCTGCTGTTCGGGCCGGACAGCCCGCTGGTGCCCGGCGCGCAGGCCGTTCCCGCCGGGCTTCTGCCGCTGCCGTTGGCCTTCCCCTGGGCGGACGGTATTTGAATGGGGCGGAAGAAAGCCGACTTTGCCTGCAAAAGCGGCCGCAGGACGTTTTCCGGCCGGCCCCTTGAGAAAAAAACAGCCCGCTTTCCTCCGGATGTGCTATTCCGGAAGAAGGCGGGCTGTTTGCTTTTAGGGTTCTGCCTGACAAAGCGGCGGCTGCGGTGAAAGAAAGCGCTTTTGCGCTTCATTTGTGCTGCGCACGGTAATCGCCGGGCGTGGTGCCCTCGTACTTGCGGAACAGGCGGATGATGCCGATCTCGCCCGCGTAGCCCAGCCGTGCGGCAACCTCCCGCACCGGCAGGTCGGTGCCGGTCAGCAGCGCTTTGGCCTGGGCCAGCTTGCGTCTGGCGATGTAATCCTTGACATTTTCGTCCCGGTACTTTTTGAATACGTTGGAGATGTACTGCGGCGTCACGCCGAACGCTTCCGAAAGAACGGTAAGGTCGGGGAACTCCGATTCCGCGCAGTTGTCGATGTACGCCGCGATGCGCTCCACCAGCTTTTCCGTTTTGCTTTGGGCGCGGTTTTCATGGGCAGCGGCAAGCCGGGCGATATGCTCGGACAAGCGGCGGCGGGCGTAGTCGATGCTGGAGCTGTTCACCACCTGCTCCACGAGCTGTTCGTCAAAGTCCGCGCCGCCGCCCTGCGCCAGCGCGTCACTGTTGGCAAGGCGCTGCAGCGTGGCGGCAAGCTGGTACAGCAGGCTGCGCGCGGCAGCCGCGCTCACACGTTTTGTTTCAAAGTTTGCGGTAAAGATGCGGCCCAGCACCTCCTGCGCCTTGGCCGCGTCTCCGGCGCGCACATATTGCAGAAGCTGCTGTTCGGCCTCCAGCGGATAATAATAGTCCGAATGGGTAACGTCCAGAGCCGTGAACAGCACGGGCTCCGTGCCGCCTCCGGCCTGCAGGCGGCTGTACTCCAGCGCCTTTCGGGCCTCGTCGTAGCAAAGGGGAAGCTGCTCCAGCCCCTGCTCCATGGCCGAAACGCCTACAAAGATATCAAGCTCAAACTGCTGTGCGCAGAAGCGCGCCAGGGCGTCCCCCTGGCGGGATGCCGCCGCCAATGCGGCGGCATCATTCTCTCCTGAAGGCGGCGAAAGCAGGAATACGCCCTGTGCGCGGCCCAGGTCCAGATACTGGCAGGCCGCGTTTGCGCCGAACAGCTCGCACCCCACGTTCTGCAGCACGAGCCGGGCCACGGAAAGGTTGTTTTCCAGCGGGATATTGGAATCCAGGAAAAAGGCGCTGTCCAGGTCCGCCTCGGCCAGTACGGCGATATATGCATCGCCGCCGAAACGCACGCCAAGGGCTTCCAGCTGGCTGCGCGCGCCGTCCCAGTCCAGCGTCTGCCCCAGCAGGAGCTGGAGCAGCAGATCCCGCACCACGGCGGGGCGCTGGGCCTCGATGATGCGCTGCAGCTCGGTGCCTGAGCGCATCTGATTGAGCAGCGTGGACTTGATGACGGCAAATTCGTCGTCGCCCGCGCCGCCAGGCGCGCTTTGTAAAATCAGGTCGTTAATGTCCTTCACCGGGCGGTAGCTGCGCCGGGCGATGCGCCGCACCAGAAACAGCCCCAGCAACAGGTATACGGCAAATACACCACCCAGGAAGCCGATGGTGGAAAGGTTGTCGGTAAAATAAAGATTGGCGGGCGACGTGATAAAGTAGGTCCAGCCCGTTTCCTCGGAGACATAGCGTGTGTAGGAGATATGGTCCGCGGTCACCAGGGCCTCCGCGCTGTTCAGCACTCCGGCGGGCAGGCCGGGCGCGTCCGGCGTTTGGTACACGGCCGCGCCTGTTTCATCCAGTACATAGACGCTGCCGCCCGTAGCGGACTGAAGAGACAGCGCATGCGCAAAGAATTTGTCGCTGTCCAGCAGGAGCATCACCTGTCCCGGCGGAGGCGCGCTGCTGCTGATGGGGATGGACTGGACGTAGGGAATGACGCGGATCACCGTGTCAGAATCGTACTGGCGCAGCCCGCCCGCGGGAAGATAATCCTGAAAATGGTATTCCGCCAGCGTGCCTTCGCGCAGCGCCTGGGCTGTGAGATCGGTAAATTCGTAGATGATATCGAAAAACTTGTCCGCGCTCATCCGCACCGTGGAGGTGACGACCTCGTCGGTGCTGCGCACATAAAGAAAATAATCCAGCAGGAAATCCCGCGAAACGGCCATCCCGGCCATCTGGTCCATCGCGTCGTGCACGGAGGAAACAGACGGATGCTTCACAAGGAACTGCAGCCGGGAGTTGAACACCAGGCTGTTGCCCAGCTCCTCCACATAACGCAGGTTTTCCTCTACGTCGTTTTTCAGTGAGGTGAGCAGGGCCTGCTTATTGAGGGCCTCCTCCCGGCGCAGCTGCTGGGCGACCTCCGCTCCGAAAAACAGACAACTGCTCAGAGAGACGAGCAGAATAAGGGTATACGAAAGCAGGAAGAACGAGTATACGCGGCTCTTTTCCTTTTTGGCCCTGTGCGGCGCGGCTTTTTCTGTCGGCATCCCGGCGTTCCTCCTCCCGGCGTCAATGCGGAGTTCCCGCCGGGAAAAGCGGCGCAGCGCGCGGCTCCCGGCGGGAACGCTCTGCTTATAATGGTAAGGGAAAAAGAGCGGTTTGTCAAATGAAACCGGCGGCTGTATAATAGTTGTAAGAAGATTTTGTACAAACAGGCGGAACGGGGGAGAAGCATGACGGAACTGGCAGTGCTGGACTTTGAGACAACGGGCCTTGTGCCGGGGCAGGACGAGGTGTTGCAGGTGGCGGTGGTGGATGGGACCGGAGCGGTGCTGATGAACGAATACTGCCGCCCACAGCGTCACACGGCGTGGGCCGACGCGCAGAAGGTGAACGGCATCGCACCGCAGGACGTGTGCGGCAAACCTCCCTTCGAGGCGCTTGTGCCGCGCCTGCAGGAGATTTTATCCGGCGCGCGGCGGGTGGTGGCTTATAACGACGGGTTTGAAAAAGCTTTCCTGGATGCCTACGGCATTCCGTCCCGCGGGCTGCGCTGGGGGGAGGACCCAATGGCCGCTTTTGCACAGCAGATGGGCGGGCAGAAGCGAAGCCTTTCCGCCGTCGCGTCGTTTTTCGGCTATGAATTCGAGGCGCACGACGCGCTGGCCGACGTGCGGGCCACGCTGTATCTTTACGAGCGGCTGGCGGACGGCGGGCTGCTGCGCTGGGCAACGCGCAATGCGTCGCCCGCGTGGGGGCAGTCGCCCCGGGGCCCGGTAGCATACCAGACGCTGCCGCCTGAGGACATGCTGCGCCTGCTCAAATGCCTAGGCCTGTGCCCGCTGACGGCGGCGCAGGCCCGGCAGCTGTGGTATAAGGGCATCTATACCGCGTCGCCCCGCCCCTGCGAGATTGTGGGGTTTCAGAACCGTTCCAAAGAGGACGGCTGGCTGGTGGTCGCCGTGGAAGCGGACGGCATGACGTATCTTGTGTGCGACGATTATTTGCGGGAGATGCAGGCTCCGGCCTTTGGCGGAGATGGCGCGGCGGCGTCCGTCCCCGGGCAGGCCGTGGGGACGGGACGGACAGGGCGCGCGTCCCGGGCCGGTATAGCCGCGCGTGGAAAAGCGGAAGGCGCGGCAAACAGCCGCTACGCGGCCTTTGCCCGCAAGAGTGCAGCCCTGAAGAACGTGGAGGCAAACCCGGATGCAGACCCCTCCAACCCGTTTTACGGCAAAGCCGTCGTATTTACCGGCGACATGGAGATGCCCCGGGCCGAAGCAGCCCAGGCGGTTGCGGAGCTGGGCGCCCATGTGAAGAGCGCCGTTTCCCGCAAGACGGATTATCTGGTCGCGGGCGCGCAGGACCCGGCGCTGGTGGGTGCGGGCGGGCGCAGCGGCAAGGAGGAAAAGGCCGCCGCTCTGAACGAAAGCGGCCAGGGAAAAATCGAGATCCTGGACGAAGCCGCCTTTCGCGCCCTGCTGGCGCAGGCGCGCGGGCAGTGAGCTTTGTCCGCCGGCTCCTGTCTGGAAAGAATGTACGGCTGAACGCCCTGTCCCGAGTGCGGCGGCAGCTTGGACATCCAATGCGCTCAATCTCCATAAAAATGGCCACCGGCTGTTTTTGGGCCATACGGCCCGTCCCCGGCCGGCGGCCATTGAGATAAGTTTTTTATAGAGGGACAATAAAGAATCCCGGCCCGGGAGGCGTCTGCCTCCCGGGCCGGGTGCGCGATACGGCTGCGCGGGATGAGCGCCGCCTTACAGCGTGGCGTTGAATGCGGGGATGAGCGCCGCCCAGGTAGCGCTGCCTACCACGCCGTCTACCGGCAGGCCGGCGGTGGCCTGGAACAGACCTACGGCACGGGTGGTGTTCTGGCCGTAATTTCCGTCCACTGTCAGCAGAGGACGGCCGCTTATGCCGTTCAGATAGCTCTGCACAAAGCGGACGTAATCGCCGGTGGAGCCTACGCGCAGCGGTACGCCGGGATACTGAGTGGTAACGTGCGTGGGGTTGCCCGCCTGCATGGCGTTATGCACGGAGACGATCTTGTTCCAGGTATCCTTGCCCAGAATGCCGTCGGCGGAAAGGCTGAACTGGCGCTGGAAGCGGCGCACGGCGTTGGTCATATTGTTTCCGTACGCGCCGTCCACGGTCTGCGTGTTGATGCCGGTGTAGATGCGTGCAACTTCGTTCAGACGGCCCTGCATGTGGCGCACATCCTGGCTGCGGTCGCCCGGGCGCAGGGGAATGCCGGGATAGGTGTCGGCGCTGCCGCCGATGGTGGCATTGTAATCGCTGACGATGGCGTTCCAGGTATCGTGGCCGATGACGCCGTCCATCGAAAGACGGTTGATCACCTGATACTGCATCACGGTGCTGGCGGTGGCGGAGCCGTACCGTCCGTCCACGACCAGACGGTTGAGGGTGGGGTACTTGGCGTCGCGCAGGCCGTTCAAATAGGTCTGCATCCGCGCGACTTCGCTGCCGGAGCTGCCGGGCCGCAAAGCGGTGCCGGGATAGACGGGATCGACTACGGCGAGGACTGCATTATTATTTTCAAGCATAAAAATTGCCTCCTTCTGCCCCATGGTATGCGCGCGGCGTGCGCCGCGTGCGGGGGCGGAAAGGAGGCTGTTTTGCGTTACAGAGCTTTTTTGCGGTGCGTTTCCACAGCTTTCAGCAGAAAATACAGCAAAGCGGTGTCCAAAGGCAGCTTAACGGCATTTTTGATAAGCCGCATGCCGGAAATCACGAAAGCGTTGCCGTACATGATATTCAGCCACAGCGGCGTGAGCACCAGGTTGATGACGAGCACCGCGGACAGGCAGGCGCAGAACGTGCGCCACAGGGACACGGGTTTTTTGTACAGCCAGCAGCCGTATAAAAAGCCCAGCAGGAACTCGTTGAGCGTGAAGCCGGGAAAAAAGCCGCCGTTGGGCCGCAAAAAGTAGCCCGCCACGTCGGTGACGATGCCCATTAGCCCGGCCAGCCACGGGCCGTACAGGAACGCGCACGTTCCTGCGGCCAGAAAGGAAAAGCCGATCTCCAGAAACTGGCTGACCGCGATGGTAAACTGGTTGAGCACCAGGCTCAGCGCCGCCAGCATGGCGGCCCCGGCCAGACTGGCGGTGCGCCGCACCTCGCGGGCGGCGTCGGACAGGCGGCGGGGAAAGCCGCGCAGGGAATCGAATGTGGATTGAAAAGCAGACATGAAAAAACCTCCTTTATTTTGGCGTTGCCGCATAAAGGAGGCAAAAGGCCCGCGCACAGCCGCACGGCGGCGCGCTTGCGCGCGGCTCCGGGCGGCCCTGGCAGGCCCGTGTTGCATTCGTCATGCAGCAGCGGGATGCGAAGCCTGCACCACAAGCGGTGCTTTTCGTCCGTTCCGCAACTCCCCGTCGGAACGGCACTGCGGCCCTTTTTGGGGGCCAACGCGCAGGCTTCTACTCTGCGATAGGGTTATTATAGGACGGCGGAAGGAAAATTGCAAGTATCCGCGCGTTTTTTCTTTCAAAGCGCTGCGCCCCATGATACAATACAGGCAGAATGAAAAATATTTTGGGCGGCGGGCCGCTTGCGGCCGCGCTGTCTGCGGAAAGCGGGGCAGTCGCATGGAAAAGATATCGCGCAAAAATTGGGCGCTCATCTGGGTGCTGGGAATGGCGGGGCAGATCTGCTGGAACATCGAAAACTCCTGGTTCAATACCTTTGTATACCGGAAGATCGCGCCGGACCCGTCCATCGTGGCGTGGATGGTGGGCGTTTCCGCCGTGGTGTCCACCTTCTGCACGTTCCTCATCGGCACTGCAAGCGACAGGCTGGGCAGGCGCCGCCCGTTCATCGCGTTCGGGTACATCCTGTGGGGCGTGTTCACCATCGGCTTCGGCGTCACGGAGTTCCTGCCGAAAGATCCGCTGTGGCTCGCGGCCACCTGCGTGGTGCTGGCGGACGCGGTGATGAGCTTTTTCGGCAGCATGGGCAATGACGGCGCGTTCAACCCCTGGACGACCGATATCTCCAGCGCGGGCAACCGCGGCAAGGTGGGCGGCGCGCTGGCCGTGATGCCGGTGTTCGCCACCATTTTCGGGGCCATTGTGTCGGGCATTATCATTGACGCGCTGGACTTCTTCGCGTTTTTCACCATCATGGGCGGCATGGTCATTGCTGTGGGCGTGCTGTGCCTGTTCACGCTGCGGGATGCGCCGGGCCTCGCGCCCAACCGGGACCCACGGGGCTTTTGGCACCAGTTCGCCGCTGTGTTCGATTATAAGATCGTGGGCCGCAACCGGGAGCTGTTCTGGGTGTTTCTGGTGATGATGGTGTATTTCATCGGCTTCAACGTATATTTCCCGTACATCACGGTTTACTTTACCGACAACCTGGGTATGGACTACACGCTCACGGGCGTGGTGCAGGGCGCGGGCCTGCTGGCCGCATCGGTGCTCACCATTCCCGCCGCCCGCTTCATCGACCGCGGCAAGTGCGGGCCGGTCATCGCGGCGGCCGTGGGCTGTAATCTGCTGGGCCTTCTGGGCGTCAGCTTTTCCACGGCGTTCGTTCCGCTGCTTATCGGTGTGTTCGGCGCCGGCGCGGGGTATATCCTGGTGCTGCAGGCGCTGACAGCGTGGATCAAAAACCTGTATCCGGAGGACCAGCGCGGCCAGTTCGAGGGTGTGAAGCAGCTGTTCTTTGTGTGCGTGCCCATGATCGTCGGCCCGGCCATTGCCACCCCTGTTATCAATGCTTTCGGCGTTGAAAAAATTGTCAACGGCGTGGCGGGCATGGTGCCCGGCAACAGTCTGTTTCTGATTTCGGGGCTGGTGACGCTGCTGGCGCTTTTGCCGCTGCTCCCCGCCGCGCGCATGGAAAAAGCGCGCGCCGGAGCCGCGGCGCAGCCGTAAAATGCAGACGGCCCGGCCCAGGTTCTTTTGGAGGGCGCCGGGCGTTTTGCATATTCTCTTTCCCGCCGCTCTATGATAAGATACAATTGTAATGCAAGGCGCGGCCCGTGCGCCGCGAAAAAGGAGTTGTTTGGATGAAATTTGAACAGATGCAGTACGCTCGCCCGGACTTTGACGCGGCGCGGGAAACCTTTGCGTCGCTGCGCGCGCGCATCGCCGCCGCGCCGGACGCGCAGGCGCAGCTGGAGGCGTTCCGGGAATTTGAGACGCTGAGCCGCCATATCTCCACCATGTCCACCCTGGCTGAGATCCGCCACACCGTGGATACGCGGGATGCGTTTTACGAAGCCGAGCGGGAATTTTTTGACGCAAACAGCCCGGCGCTGGGCGAAGCCCAGCTGGACGTGTACCGCGCGCTGCTGGCCTCGCCGTTCCGCACACAGCTGGAGCAGGCGCTGGGCAGGCTCACTTTTGAAAAAATGGAGGTGGACGTCAAGTCCTCCGACCCGGCCATTCTGGAGCTGATGGCGGAGGAAAACGCCCTCACCACGGCTTATGAAAAGTTGTACGCCTCGGCGCTGATCGAATTTGACGGCAGAAAAAATACCGTCAGCCAGATGAGCCTTTACAAGCAAAACCCGGACCGAGCCGTGCGCAAAGCCGCCTACGAAGCCGAGGGAGCATGGTTTGATGCGCACCGGGCCGAGCTGGACGAATTGTACGATAAGCTGGTGAAAAACCGCACGGCCCAGGCACGAAAGCTGGGTTATGAGAATTTCATCCCCCTGGGCGCCATCCGCATGCGGCGCATCGGCTACACGCTGGAGGACATGGCCGCCTACCGTGCGCAGATCAAAAAAGATTTCGTGCCCGTGGTGGCGGAACTGAAGAAGCTGCAGTATGCCCGCACCGGCGTGGCGGACCCGAAATTCTACGACGACGCGTTCTGCTTTGCGGACGGAAACCCCGCGCCCCACGGCACGCCGGAGGAAATACTGGCCGCGGGCCGCGAAATGTACCATGCCCTCAGCCCCGAGACGGCGGAATTTATTGACGAAATGTTCGACGGAGGCCTGTTCGACGTGCTCTCCAAGGAGGGCAAGGCCCCGGGCGGCTACTGCACCTACCTGGCGGATTACAAAGCGCCTTTCATTTTCTCCAACTTCAACGGCACGTCCGACGACGTGGACGTACTGACGCATGAAGCGGGCCATGCCTTTGCCGCGTGGGTGGCCGCGCGGAAAGACCTTCCCATGATTCTGGAGGAGCCCGGCATGGAGAGCTGCGAGATCCACTCCATGTCCATGGAGTTCCTTACGGCGGAGCATCACGAAAAATTCTTCGGCACGGACACGCCCCGGTATGAACTGGCCCACGCCGAGGACGCGATGTACTTTTTGCCATACGGGACCATGGTGGACGAATTCCAGCACATCATGTACGCCGAGCCGGACCTGACGCCCGGGGAGCGCAACGCAGTATGGGCAAAGCTGGAAAGCGAATACCGCCCCTGGCTGGACTTCGCGGGCCTGCCCTTCTACGGACGCGGCGCGGGCTGGCAGCGCCAGCTGCACATCTACGAGGTGCCGTTCTACTATATCGACTACTGCCTAGCCCAAACGGTGGCGCTGCAGTTCTTCACCGCGTTTCTGCACGACAAAAAGGACGCCTGGCGGCGGTACCTGGCTCTGGTGGGCGAGGCCGGCGGCAAGACGTATCCGGGTCTCGTGGCGGCGGCCGGGCTGGACAGCCCGTTTGCTCCCGGAACGCTGGCGAAGCTGGGCAAAGAAGTGGGCGCGTGGATCGCGGCGCAGGACGCCGCGCTGAACGCCCGGTAAAGGACCCGGCTCCGGAATGGACCGGACAGAAAAGGCCCGGGAAGGGCAGGGCGGAACAGGAGGCCTGAAGATATGATACAGGAAAAGGGAAAACGAAGGGCCCGGCGCGCGCCGGCGCTGTTGGCGGCGTATCTTGCGCTTGCGCTTTTGGCGGGCTGTACCGGCGGCGCGGGCAGCTCCGCGGCGGAACAGAACAGTGCGTCCTCCTCCGGTGCGGCGGAAAGCGCGCTTTCCGCCCCCGCTGCGCCGCAGGAGACCGTTTTCTCCGGTGCGTCCTCCTCCTGCCTGCCGTCCGAACCGCCGGAGGATGCGCCGGAAACGCTGGGGCCGGGGCATTTTACCAGCGTACAGGATCGCGCGGAGGGGGAGCAGGATCCCTATTTGGAGCTATACGCCGACGGCACGTTTATGTTCATGTGCAATGTGTATCAGGGGATGACGACGTATCTGGGAACGTGGAGCTATGAGAGCGGCGTTCTGACGCTGACGCGCCCCAGCGCGGAGGAGACCTATGTTTTCTTCGCGCAGGACGCCGACACGCTGCTGATGCACAGCGGAGACCTGGTGATGACGCAGCCCGGCGCAGTGCTCACACGGCTGGCGCAGTAGCATAGAAAGCGGGCGCGGTGCAAAACCGCGCGCAAAAAGCATAAACAACAAAAAACACGCCCTGAAGCGAAGCGGAATGCTGCCTCAGAACGTGTTTTTTCTTTTTTGGTATTTTCCCTGCGCCGATTGTTTATGATAATTTTATTCTGCGCCGCACCCGTTTGTGCCTGTATGCCGCGATCTACTTCCAGCCGAGGTCGCGCAGAATATCCTGCCGCGCGGCAAGGCCCATACGCGCCAGATGCTCGATGCGGTCGTCCGTCATCTGCGCGGCAAGGCCCGAGATGCTGAACGCCGCCTCCGCACGGCCGTTCATGCCCGGCACTGCCAGCGCCACACAGCGGATGCCCAGCTCGTTTTCCTCGTCGTCGATGGCATAGCCCGCCATGCGCACGCGCTTGAGCTGCTCGATGAATGCGTCGAAATCCGTGATGGTATGCGCTGTCAGCGCCCGGATGCTGCTTTTGCGCCACACGCGTTCGGCCTCGCCGTAGCTCTGGGTGGCCAAAATGGCCTTGCCCACGCCTGTGCAGTACATGGGGATGCGAAGCCCCACATGGCTGGACATGCGCATGCCGCCCAGCCCGGCGCCGGCCTCCGCCTTATAGATGTATACGATGTCCACGCCGTCCTGGATGACCAGATGCACCGCCTCGCCCGTATGGCGGGAAAGCTTGTCCAGATGCGGCTTTGCAACGGACATGATATCCATATCGTTGACGATGCCGCTGGACAGCTCGAACATCTTCATCGTCAGCCGATAGTGCGTGGAGAAACTGTCCTGCACCGCGTAGCCCAGCGATACAAGGCTGGAGAGCAGCCGGTGCGCCGTGCTTTTGGGCAGGCCGCTCTCGGCGCTGATGGTCTGCAGGGACGCGCCCTTGGGGTGTGCGCACAGGACTTCGATCAGTGCGAAGATGCGTGCCACGCTCTGCACGCCGCCGTTGCTGTTTTCCACAAGAGCACCCCCTTTTCTTTGTTGCGTTCCACAATGCGAAACGGTTTTCCGTCTGTATTGTAACTTGTTTTGCGCCAAAGCGCAAGCCCCCGGCCCCGCTTGGATGCAAGAAATATCCGCTTTTGGGCAAAAAACGCAAGAATCGCATTGACAATAAAACCTGTTCGTTTATAATGAAGCCAGAAAGAAAGTGGAACGGCGTTCCACAATATGGAACACACCCCCACCGGGAATAAAAGGAGAAGATTGCTATGAACGACGTGATTCAGAAAATCTACGACATCGGCATCGTGCCCGTCATCGCCATCGACGACGCAGACAAGGCTGTGCCTCTGGCAAAGGCCCTGGTCAAAGGCGGCCTGCCCGCGGCCGAGGTCACGTTCCGCACCGCAGCGGCCGAGGAGGCCATCAAGCGCATCGTGGCCGAAGTACCTGAAATGCTGGTGGGCGCGGGCACCGTGCTGACGAAGGAGCAGGCGGACCGAGCCATCGCCGCCGGCGTCAAGTTCATCGTCAGCCCGGGCTTTAACCCCGAGATCACCAAATATGTCATCGACAAGGGCATGCTGATGATGCCCGGCACCGCTACTCCGGGCGAGATGGAGCAGGCCATGAGCATGGGCCTGGACGTTGTGAAATTCTTCCCGGCCGAACAGAACGGCGGCGTCGCCAAGCTGAAAGCCGTGGCCGGCCCTTACACAAACCTGCGCTGGATGCCCACGGGCGGCGTCAACGCCAAAAACCTGCTGGACTACCTGTCCTTTAACAAGATCATTGCCTGCGGCGGCACCTGGATGGTGAAGAAGGACCTCATCGAGGCCGAAAACTGGGACGAAATCGAGCGTCTGACGCGCGAGGCCGTCAACACCATGCTGGGCTTCGAGGTCAAGCACATCGGCATCAACACCGAGAACGCCGAGGAAGCCATGAAGGCCGCCAAGCTGTTCGAGCTGATGTTCGGCTTCGACGTTTCCGAGGGCAACAGCAGCATCTTCTGCGGCAGCCGGGCCATTGAGATCATGAAAAAGCAGTATCTGGGAAAGAACGGCCACATCGCCATCGGCACCAACACGCTGCCCCGCGCTATCGCCTATTTCAAGAGCCGCGGCTTCGAGTTCAACGAGGAGACCGCCAGCCCCAAGGCCATTTACTTCAAAGACGAGATCGCCGGTTTCGCCGTCCACCTCGTGCAGAAGTAATTTTTTACAGCTTTGCACAGCAAGGCTGTAAAAAGCGGCCTGAGCTGCGGCATTTGCGGTTCAATGTTTTTATAATTGCAGATAAGATATATAAAAGACAGGAGAGTATTTTTTCATGGCAAAGAAAGTTGTTACCTTCGGCGAGCTGATGATCCGCCTGCAGCCCTATAACTACGAGCGCTTCGTCCAGGCCGACCACCTGGAATTCACTTTCGGCGGCGGTGAGGCCAACGTGGCCGTCAGCCTGGCCAACTATGGCCTGGACGCCGCTTACGTCACCAAGCTGCCCGCCCACGCCATCGGCCAGGCGGCGGTGAACAGCCTGCGCCGCTACGGTGTGGACACCAGCAAGATCACCCGCGGCGGCGACCGTGTGGGCATCTACTTCAACGAGAAGGGCGCTTCCCAGCGTCCCAGCGTGTGCATTTATGACCGCGCCCATTCCGCCATTTCCGAGGCGACTACGGCTGATTTCGACTGGGATGCCATTTTTGAGGGCGTGGAGTGGTTCCACTTCACCGGCATCACCCCGGCGCTGGGCGCCAATGTGGTGGAGATCTGCAAGGAGGCCTGCAAGGCCGCGAAAGCTCATGGCGTGAAGATCAGCTGCGACCTGAACTACCGCGGCAAGCTGTGGACGCGCGACGAAGCCCGCGCCGCCATGACGGAGCTGTGCCAGTATGTAGACGTGTGCATCTCCAACGAGGAGGATGCCAAAGACGTATTCGGCATCGAGGCCGAGAACACCGACATCACCGGCGGCGAGCTGAACAAGGAAGGCTATAAGAGCGTGGCCAAACAGCTGGCGGACAAATTCAATTTCGAGATGGTCGCCATCACGCTGCGCGAGAGCAAATCTGCCTTTGACAACGACTGGAGCGCCATGCTTTACAACGTGGCCAAGGATGAGTACTGCTTCTCCAAGCTGTATCATCTGCACATCATCGACCGTATCGGCGGCGGTGACAGCTTCGGCGGCGGCCTGATCTACGCCCTGCTGTCCGGCAAGGACACCCAGGCTGCGGTGGAGTTCGCGGTGGCGGCTTCCGCCCTGAAGCACTCCATCGAGGGCGACTACAACTTCGTCACCGTGCCCGAAGTGGAAAAGCTGGCGGGCGGCGACGGTTCCGGACGTGTACAACGGTAATTAGCGCTTACCGTTATACAATAGATACGCCGGTATTTCCGGTGTTCAAAGAGTCTTCAAGCACTCAAACACTCATTACCTCCCAAAAGCAAAAGGGCCGCCCTGCCGGGCGGCCCTTTTGCACGGGAGAGGCAGGAGGAGACCCGTGCAAGCCCAAAATCCGAAAATTCATGTAGAGCGCTCGTTTTACCGCAGTCTGCTGGCGCTCACACTGCCTGTGGCGCTGCAGAATGTCATTTCGTACAGTGTCAACCTGATGGATACCCTGATGCTGGGCGGGCTGGGCGAGGTGGCGCTCTCTGCCACCAGTCTGGCCAACCAGGTGTTCTTTATTTATACCGTAGCCATATTCGGCGTGGCGGGCGGCGCCATCGTGCTGTGCAGCCAGTACTGGGGCAAAAAGGACGTGGATTCCATCTGCCGCGTCGCCAGCCTGGCGCTGCGCATTTCGGCCGCGGCGGGGCTGCTGTTCACACTGGTGCTGTTTTTGTTCCCGCGCCCGGTGATGCAGATATTCACCGCCGAGCCCGCCGTTATCGAGGCCGGCGCATCCTATCTGCGCATCGTGTCGCTGTCGTATTTCTTCTACGGCGTCACGTCCACATTCCTGGTGGTGCTGCGCAGCGTGGAGACCGTCAACGTCTCGGTGGCGATCTACGGCGTGTCGTTTGCGGTGAACGTGTTTTTCAACTACGTGTTCATCTTCGGCAAGTTCGGCGCGCCGCGCATGGGCGTGGCGGGTGCCGCCGTCGGCACTATGCTGGCGCGCGTGGCGGAGTTCGTGATGATCATCGCCTATATGCTCGTGTGGGAAAAGAAGATCCGCTTCCGCCTGCATATGCTGCTGTGGCCGTCGGGCGGCCTCGCCCGGGACCTGGTGCGCTACGGTTTGCCCGTGATGCTCAACGAGCTGCTGTGGAGCGTCGCCATTTCCATGCACTCTGTCATCCTGGGGCATATGAGCAGCGATATCGTGGCGGCCAACAGCATTTGCAATGTGATGTTCCAGATGGCAACGAGCATCATCCTGGGGGTGTCCAATGCCTCGGCCGTTCTGGTGGGCATGCTGGTGGGCCGGGGGGATTATCCGTACGCCCGGGCCTGTGTCAACAAGCTCATCCAGATCTACGCCGTCATCGGCGTGGTGTGCGCGGCGCTGCTGCTGGCGGTGAAGGGGCCGGTCATCGGCATTTATGACATCAAGGAAAGCACCCGCGTACTGACCGACCAATTGATGTATGTATATGCGGCGGCCATTTTCTTTATGGCGTTCACCTGCCCGCTGATCAGCGGTGTGCTGCGCGGCGCGGGGGATACCCGTTTCGCGGCTGTCACGGATGTAGGCTGTATCTGGGCGATGGTCCCCCTGGGCGCGGCAGCGGCATTCTGGCTGGGCGCGCCGCCGGTGCTGGTGCTGGCCGTGCTGAAATGCGACATGCCGCTGAAGGCATTTTTCTGTCTGCGCCGCATCGCGGGCGGCAACTGGATCCGCAACGTCACGCGGTAAAGGCCGCGCGCGGAAAATACGGAGAGAGGGTTGCCCGCCCGCCACATATCCGGGCGGACAAACGATTTTTCAACAGGCAAAGCGGCCGTGTATTTGCACGGCCGCGGTTTTGTGCTATGATGAAAAAAACGCCCCCCGGCGGCGCGCCGGACGCCAAAGAGGAAGAAAAGGAGAAACGCCATGAATCTGTTCATTTCCAGCGATATCGAAGGCACCTGCGGCATCGCCGCATGGAGCGAGACCGAGCCGGGCAGGCCGGACGGGGATTACGCCTATTTTAAGCAGCAGATGAGCCGGGAGGTGGCCGCGGCCTGCCGCGGCGCTCTGGCGGCAGGCGGCGAGCGCATTCTGGTAAAGGACGCTCATGATTCCGCCCGCAACATCGACCCCTCTGTTCTGCCCGAAGAGGTGCAGATCAACCGGGGCTGGGCGGGCGATGTTTACAGCATGATGAGCGGCATCCAGCACGGTGATTGGGACGCGGCAGTCTTTACCGGTTATCATGCGGCCGCCTGCTGCGACGGCAACCCGCTTTCCCACACCATGAACACCAGTGTGGATTATGTGGAGATCAACGGCGTGCGTGCCAGCGAATTCACGCTCAACGCCTATATGGCGGGCTATCACGGCGTGCCGGTGTGCTTTGTTTCCGGCGATGCGGCGCTGTGCGACAGTGCACGGCGCATGATACCCGATATCGCCACGGTGCCCGTCAATAAGGGGGACGGAAACTCTGCCACCAGCCTGCATCCGGCGCTGGCCGTCAAGCGTATCGAGGAAACGCTGCGCGCCCAGTTGGAGAGCGGCGCGTACCGTACCTGCATCGTGCCCATGCCTCCGAAGTTTGAGATCATCATCCGCTATAAGGAACACCGGGCGGCCTACCGCTGCAGCTTCTACCCGGGCGTGGAACAGGTGGACGAAAAAACGCTGCGCTTCACCTGTGTGGATTATATGGACGCCATGTGCCTGTTTCAGTTCGTGCTGTAAGGCTCCGGCCGCGCAAAGCAGAGGAGGAAAGCGGAGTATGACGCAAAAGGAACGCATGCTGGCGGGCCTGCCCTATAAGGCGTGGATGGACGGCCTGCCGGAGGAACGCGCCCGGGCGCAGCGTGCCTGCTGGGAATTCAACCGTCTGCCGCCGGATGCGCGTGCAGAGCGCACGGCGCTGCTGCGCGGCCTGTTTGGCAGAACGGGCGAGCATCTGCACATCGAGGAGCCGTTCCACTGCGACCTCGGCTACAACATTGAGGTAGGCGAGTGGTTCTATGCCAATTACAACTGTGTGATCCTGGACGTTTGCAGGGTGACCATTGGCGACAATGTGATGTTTGCGCCCAACGTCGCCATTTATGCGGCGGGCCATCCGGTACACCCGGCCGCGCGCAATTCGGGCTACGAGTACGGCCAGCCCGTCGCCATCGGGAATAACGTCTGGTTGGGCGGCAATACAGTGGTCACGCCCGGCGTGACCATCGGGGACAACGTGGTGGTGGGTGCGGGCAGCGTCGTCACCCGGGACATCCCGGCAAATGTTGTTGCGGCGGGCAACCCCTGCCGCGTGCTGCGCGCCATCACCGAAGCGGACGCGGATTATTATTTTAAAGACCGGAAATTCGACGTGGATTGGCGCGCCGAGCTTTGATGCGCTTCGTGCGGCAATAAGGCCCGGAGCCGTGCGGAAAGCAGCGCGGCTCCGGGCCTTATTGCGGGATGCGCCGGAACGGCGCGCTTAGCGATGTTTAAAAAATAGAGAAAATGCTGTGTTCTGAGAACTTTTAACGAAGCAAACACCGATTCCTGTTGGGGAAAACAGCTTTTTCGATTTTTCAAGCGCCCCCTAGTTGATGGCCTTGCCGAAGAAGGCGCTGGCGGCCTTGACCTTGCCCATCAGCGCGTCGAACTGTGCGGGCGTCAGGCTTTGGGCGCCGTCGCTTTTGGCGTGGGGCGGGTCGTTGTGGACTTCGATCATCAATCCGTCCGCGCCCGCGGCAATGGCGGCCATGGCAAGCGGCTCCACCATCCAGGCAATGCCCGCGGCGTGGCTGGGGTCAATGACCACGGGCAGATGGGTCTTGCTTTTGAGCATGGGCACCGCGGAAATGTCCAGTGTGTTGCGCATGCTCGTTTCAAACGTGCGGATGCCGCGTTCGCACAGTACGACGTTTTCATTGCCGCCGGCCATGATATATTCGGCGCTCATCAGAAATTCTTCGATGGTGTTGGCAAGGCCGCGTTTGAGCAGAACGGGCGTTTGCAGCTTGCCCAGTTCCTTCAGCAATTCAAAATTCTGCATGTTGCGCGCGCCCACTTGGATCATATCAACGTCGGCAAAGAGGGGAACGTGCTCGGTGTTCATGATCTCGGTGACGATGGGCAGCCCGGTGGCGGCGCGGGCCTCGCGCAGAAGCTCCAGGCCCTCGGCGCGCATGCCCTGGAACGCGTAAGGGGAGGTGCGGGGCTTGAACGCGCCGCCGCGCAGGATGCCCGCGCCGCTGCGCTGTACGTCGCGGGCGACTTCCACGATCTGGCTCTCGCTCTCCACGCTGCACGGCCCGGCCATCACGGAGAAATGTCCGCCGCCGATCGTATGTCCCGCCACGTCCACAGCGGTGTCCGCCGGATGGAATTTCCGGTTGACCTTTTTATAGGGCTCGCTGACCCGCTTCACATCCTCGACAAAATCATTGGCGCGCACAAGGTCGATGTCCACGCTGGATGTGTCGCCGATGAGGCCGATAAGGTGCGTGTGTTCGCCCTCGGAATTGTGAATTTTGAGGCCCTGGGCTTCAAAACCGGCGCAGAGCTGCTTCACCTGCTCCGGGTTCGCGTTGTTTTTAAAAATAACGATCATACTGCATACCCTTCTTGCGATTTAAAATTTTAAAACAAAAAAGCCGGCAGCGCTCTGCGCTGCCGGCTTATCAGTTTACAAAAAATTATTTTGCATCCTGAACCGTTCCACAGCAAACAGAGCCATTACCTGTAAAGTAATAGCCAAAATAATAATAGTTTGCAGTTGTAAACGAACGGTCCGGCATGGTTTTCCCCCAGCGGAAAAGATTTGTTAGCAGTATACGCGCATTCGGCGCATTTGTCAAGGGCAGCCTTTCGCCGGGGTAAACGGGGGCCTTGCGCTTCTCATCCCAGAGCCTCGAAAGCCAGACGCAGGCCGAGCCCACACCTTGTGCGAAGATGGCGGTCGCCCGGTGCAGCCCGGCAAACTCTTCGCGGTCGCACAGGGCTTCATACAGCTCGTTCTGGCTCCGGGAAAAAGTGGCGGTGAACCGGCCTTTCAGTTCTTCCGTTTCCCGCGCCAGCGCGCGCTGTTCGTCTGTAAGCGGGCAGGCGCGTCTCCACCGGGATATTTTCGCCTGTGTACCAATCTTTTATGATGCTTTTCACAATCCATTCTCCTTTGTTTCACAAATAGTAAAAAACTATTTCAAGCATAATTCACTATTGGTGAAAAAGCGAAATGGAATATATTATCATAAAACGAAGGGGGGGCCTGCATGGATTATATTGACCGTATCCGCGCGCTTCGCAAAGCGCAGGGGCTGACGCAGAAAGACATGGCGGATGTACTCGGTGTGGCAACCTCAATGTATAACATGTATGAAACACGGCAGCGTCGGATGTATGTGGAAACTTTTGCAACGCTGTGCAGTTATTTCGGCGTGTCTGCAGATGATCTGTTAGGCACCGGCAAAGAAGAGTGAACAAAATGGCAGAATTCAAAACAAACGTCATGCGGATGCTTGACAAGGAAAAGGTGCCCTATACGCCCCATACCTACGACCACGGCGACGGTGCCATCGACGGAGCGTCAGTTGCGGCAAAAATGGGGCAGGACCCCGCCCGCGTGTTTAAAACACTGGTCACACAGGGCGCGGGAAAAAGCTACTTTGTATTCGTCGTGCCCGTGCTGGCCGAGCTGGACCTGAAGAAGGCCGCAAAAAGCGTGGGCGAAAAAAGCGTAGCCATGCTCCATGTGGCCGATATCAATAAGGTCACCGGCTATGTCCGCGGCGGGTGCAGCCCGCTGGGGATGAAGAAAGCCTACCGCACCGTGTTCGACCGCAGCGCGCTTGCGGGCGCAAGCATCATCGTAAGCGGCGGCAGGATCGGCTATCAGATCGAGCTTGCGCCCGAGGAACTGATCCGCCTGGCGCGGGCGGATACGGCGGATATCATCTGCGGCTGACGGCGCCGGTTCCGCATTGTAAAATCTGTGTAAGACAATCAACCAAAAAAGCCGCCCGGCGGCATAAGGTTCTTGTTGTTTTCTCTGAAAATTCGCGCCGCCGCCGGAAAGCGATTGCTTTTATTCCGGTTTCATAGTACGATGATAATATCCTTTTTCTTCGCACCGAACAAGCTGTTCAGAGGAGGTACCGGGATGCAATCGATCGCTTTGGGAACCGCTGCGTACCCGGGGTGGAGTGTAAGCCGCCGGCCTTCCCGCCGGGGCAGTGCGTCTGCGGGATACCGCGCGTTTTTTCGGCGCGCCTGCGGGCTGCGGAAAGAGGATACCGCGCTGAAACTGCAAGCATAAGGCCATGGTGTAACTGCACCACGGCCTTTTTTCTTTTCAGGGACGCACAAAGGAGATGGATTTATGGAAAACACCAAAAAAGTAGCCATCATCATGGGCTCGGACAGCGACTGGCCAACGGTAAAAGCCGCGGCCGCACAGCTCAAAAGCTGGGATATCCCGTTTGAGGTGCGCGTAATGAGCGCCCACCGCACTCCGGCCGCTGCGGCGGAGTTTGCAAAGCGCGCGGCGGAAAACGGCTTCGGCGTGATCATCGCGGCCGCGGGTATGGCCGCCCATCTGGCGGGCAGCATCGCCGCGAACACCGTGCTGCCCGTCGTCGGCATCCCCGTTAAGGGCGGCGCGGTGGACGGCCTGGACGCCCTGCTGGCCACCGTGCAGATGCCCAGCGGCATTCCTGTGGCCACCGTTGCGCTGAACGGCGCCAAAAACGCCGCCGTGCTGGCCGCTCAGATGCTGGCCATCCACGACGCGCGCATCGCCGCGCTGCTGGCGGAGGACCGGGAGAAAATGGCCCGCTCCATCGCTGAAAAGGACGCCGCCATCCGGGCCGAGGCGGCCGCGCTGTAAGGAATGCTTTCCAAATATCTTTTTATTTTTATAAAACACAAAAGAGGGAGAAGAACAACATGGAAAAACGGGAACAGCTGTATGAGGGGAAAGCCAAAAAGGTATTCGCCACAGACGACGCGGACCTTGTCATCGTGGATTACAAGGACGACGCCACCGCCGGCGACGGAGCAAAGAAAGGCACCATCCGCGGCAAGGGCGTGGTGAACAACAGGCTTTCCAACAACCTGATGAAGATGCTGGCTGAAAAGGGCGTGCCCACCCACTTTGTGGAAGAATTGTCCGACCGCGAGACGCTGGTGAAAAAGGTGGAGATCGTGCCGCTGGAGGTCATCATCCGCAACGTGGCCGCGGGCAGCTTCACCAAGCGTCTGGGCGTGCCTGAGGGAACGGTGCTGAAGATCCCCACCATCGAGTTCAGCTACAAAAACGACGAGTATCACGACCCCCTCATCAACCATTACCACGCGCTGGCCCTGGGCCTGGCCACGCAGGAGGAGATCGACACCATCACGAAATATGCCTTCCAGGTGAACGACATCCTTTCCCAATATCTGCTGGGCTTCAACATCCGCCTCATCGACTTCAAGCTGGAATTCGGCCGCCTGCCCGACGGCTCCATCGTGCTGGCCGACGAGATCAGCCCCGACACCTGCCGCTTCTGGGACGCCACCACAGGTGCGCACCTGGATAAAGACCTGTTCCGGCGCGACCTGGGCGGCGAAGAGGAAGCCTACCGGGAAGTTATGAAGCGCCTGCTGGGGGAGTGAGCGGATGATCAAAGACTATCTTGACGAAAAGCTGCATGAAGAGTGCGGCGTGTTCGGCGTTTACCGCCGCGACGCGGACCTGGACGTGGTGGGTACCACCTATTACGGCCTGTACGCGCTGCAGCACCGCGGCCAGGAGAGCTGCGGCATGGCGGTGAACGACGACGGCGTGTTCTACAAACGGCGCGAGCTGGGCCTTGTGAACGACGTGTTCACCAAGGACGTGCTGGAGACGATGCCCCGGGGCAATATGTGCATCGGCCACTGCCGCTATGCCACCACGGGGGTGCCCGTCCGCTCCAATGCACAGCCCTTTGTGATCCGCCACATCAAGGGACCGATGGCGCTGGCTCACAACGGCAACCTGACAAATTCCGCCGAGCTGCGTTCGGAATTCGAGCTTTCGGGCGCGATCTTCCACTCCACGTCGGATACGGAGGTCATCGCTTACGCCATCACCCGCGAGCGCCTTTCCTCCGACAGCATCGAACAGGCCGTGGAGCAAACGATGGACAGGCTGAAGGGGGCGTATTCGCTGGTGGTGATGAGCCCGCGCAAGCTCATCGCCGCGCGGGACCCGCAGGGCTTCCGCCCGCTGTGCATCGGCAAGCTGGGCGAAAACGACATCATTGCCAGCGAGAGCTGCGCCATCACCGCCGCGGGCGGCGAGTTCGTGCGCGATGTGGAGCCGGGCGAGATCGTGGTGTTTGACGAAAACGGCTGCCGCTCCATCCGCACCCACTGCGGCTGCCCCACAGGCCTGTGCGTGTTTGAATACGTGTACATCGCCCGGCCGGATTCTGTTGTGGACGGCGCTTCCGTACACCGGGCGCGCCGGCGAGCCGGCGCGTTTCTGGCGCTGGAGCACCCTGTGCAGGCGGACGTCGTCATCGGCGTGCCGGATTCGGGCCTGGACGCGGCGCTGGGCTATTCCCAGCAGAGCGGCATCCCTTACGGCATCGGCTTTTTGAAGAACAAATACATCGGCCGAACGTTCATCCAGCCCAACCAGAAGCTGCGGGAGAACACCGTGCGCATCAAGCTGAACCCCATTGCGGACACCGTGAAGGGCCGGCGCGTGGTGCTGGTGGATGATTCCATCGTGCGCGGCACCACCTCGCGGCAGATCGTACAGATGCTGCGGGAAGCCGGGGCCACGGAAGTGCACTTTTTGTCCTCCGCGCCGGAATTCCTGTATCCGTGCTATTTCGGCGTGGACGTGGACAGCCGGGAAAATCTCATCGCCGCCAACCATTCGCTGGAGGAGATGCGGGAGATTTTGGGTGTGGACAGCCTGGGCTTTTTGAGCGTGGACGGAGTGAAGAAGATCGCCGAGGGCTGTAAATGCGGCCTGTGCACGGGCTGCTTTACGGGCAAATACCCGGTGGAGCCGCCCAAAAGCACTGAAAAAAGCAAATTTGAAAAGAAAATTTCCGAAAATATCAACGACTGACCGTCGGGAACAGGAGAAACGATATGAAGAGCTTTTCCGAGAGCTACAAGGCAGCGGGCGTTGACATCACGGCGGGCTATGCCGCGGTGGAGCTGATGAAACAGCATGTGGCGCGTACGATGACGCCGGGCGCCATCGGCGGGCTGGGCGGCTTCGGCGGCCTGTTCGAGCTGGATATGACGGGCCTCACCCACCCGGTGCTGGTCTCCGGCACGGACGGCGTGGGCACGAAGCTGAAGATCGCTTTTCTGATGGACAAGCACGACACCGTGGGCATCGACTGTGTGGCCATGTGCGTCAATGATGTGATCACCTGCGGCGCGAAGCCACTGGTATTTCTGGACTATATCGCCTGCGGAAAGAATTACCCGGAGAAGATCGCCTCCATCGTGGCGGGCGTGGCCGAGGGCTGCGTCCAGGCGGGCGCAGCGCTTGTGGGCGGCGAGACCGCCGAGATGCCGGGCTTTTACCCGGAGCAGGAATACGACCTGGCCGGCTTTACCGTGGGCGTCGTGGAAAAAAGCAAAATCATTGACAATACGAAGATGCAGGCGGGCGACGCCGTCATCGCGCTGCCCTCCAGCGGCGTGCACTCCAACGGCTTTTCTCTTGTGCGCAAGATATTCAATGTGGAGTACGCGGATATCTGGCAGCATTACGACGAGCTTTCCGGCACGCTGGGCGAAACGCTGCTCACGCCCACAAAAATTTACGTCAAGCCCGTGCTGGCGCTGATGGAGCAGGTGGATGTGCGCGCCGTGAGCCACATCACGGGCGGCGGCTTTTATGAGAACATCCCCCGCGCGCTGGCCGCGGGCTGCGTGGCGAAGCTCGAGAAAAAGAGCCTGCGCATGCCGCCCATCTTCCCGCTGCTGCAAAAGGTTGGCAAAATTCCCGAGCGGGACATGTTCAATACGTTCAATATGGGCGTGGGCATGGCTGTCGTCGTGCCCGGCGACAGGGCGGACGAATCCGTGCGCATCCTGAAGGAAGCGGGCGAGGATGCGTACATCCTGGGCGAGATCGCGAAGGGTGCGGAAAAGGGCGTAGAGCTATGCTGAACGTAGCGGTGCTGGTTTCCGGCGGCGGCACGAACCTGCAGGCCATTCTGGACGCAAAGGCCGCGGGCGCGCTGCCCCATGCGAAAATCGCTCTGGTGCTGGCCTCAAAGCCCGGCGTGTACGCGCTGGAGCGCGCGTCCAAAGCGGGCGTGCCCGGCATTGTGGTGGCGCGCAAAAGCTATGCCGCACCGGAGGAATACGACGCGGCGCTGCTGGCCGCGCTGCGGGAGCACCGCATCGACGTGGTGGTGCTGGCGGGCTTTTTGTCCATCCTGGGCCCCAGCGTCATCACCGCGTATTCCGAGCGCATTCTGAACGTGCACCCCAGCCTGATCCCCAGCTTCTGCGGGGCGGGCTATTACGGCCTGCGGGTGCATGAGGCAGCGCTGGCAAAGGGCGTGAAGGTGACGGGCGCGACGGTGCATTTTGTGAACGAAGTGCCGGACGGCGGACGCATCCTGCTGCAGCAGGCCGTGGACGTGCTGCCCGGCGATACGCCGGAAACGCTGCAGAAGCGCGTGATGGAGCAGGCGGAATGGAAGTTGCTGCCCCGGGCGCTGGCGCAGCTGACGGAAGAATTGGACGCGGCGGACGGACCCGCCGCGCCGCGGAAAGAGGAGAAGGATATGGACCATCTGAGCCTTGCGGCGGAGCTTGCCGTAAATACATACCCCGGCCGCGGCATCGTGCTGGGAAGGTCGGAGGACGGCAAAAGCGCCGTCATCGCCTATTTTATCATGGGCCGCAGCGCAAACAGCCGCAACCGCGTGTTCACCGCGAAGGACGGCGGCATCATTACCGAAGCGGCGGACCCCTCCAAGCTGGAGGACCCGTCCCTCATCATCTACGCGCCCGTGCGCGTGCTGGGCAAAACAACCATCGTGACCAACGGCGACCAGACGGATACGATATACGACCACCTGGCCGCGGGCAAGGGCTTTGCCAAGGCGCTGCGCACGCGCACCTTTGAGCCGGATTCCCCCAACTTCACGCCGCGCATCTCGGGCATTGTGAAGGTGAAGGACGGCGCAATGAAGTACAAGCTGTCCATTCTGAAATCCGACGGCGGCAACGCGGATTCCGTGGAACGGTTCTTCTTTGAATACGACCAGCCCGTTGCAGGCGAGGGCCGCTTTATCCATACCTACCGCTGCGACGGCAGCCCCATCCCCAGCTTCGCGGGCGAGCCGGAGCACGTGCGCCTGATGGGCGATATCGACACGTTTACAAGAATGGTCTGGAACAGCCTGAACGAGGACAACAAGGTTTCGCTGTTTGTGCGGTATATCGACCTTGCCACGGGCAAAACGCAGGACCGCATCGTGAACAAATACGAAAAAGTGTAACGCGCCGCCCTGTGTGCGGCAGGGCCGCCGGGGACATCGAATGGGGGTTTTTAAGGATATGAAAGAACTGGAACTGAAATACGGCTGCAACCCGAACCAGCGGCCCGCGCGCATCTTCATGCGGGAGGGCGAGCTGCCCATCACCGTTTTGAACGGCAAACCGGGCTATATCAATTTCCTGGACGCGCTGAACGCGTGGCAGCTTGTAAAAGAGCTGCGCCAGGCCACGGGCCTGCCCGCGGCCGCGTCCTTCAAGCACGTCAGCCCCGCCGGCGCGGCGCTGGGCCTGCCGCTGGACGATACGCTGAAAAAGATGTATTTTGTGGAGGACACCGAGCTTTCCCCGCTGGCCTGCGCCTATGCCCGCGCCCGCGGCGCGGACCGCATGTCCAGCTTCGGGGACTGGATCGCCCTTTCCGACGAATGCGACGAAGCCACGGCGAAGGTCATCCAGCACGAGGTGTCGGACGGCGTTATCGCGCCGGGCTATTCCGCCGCCGCGCTGGCCATCCTGAAAACAAAGCGCAAGGGCGGTTACAACATTGTCGCCATCGACCCATCCTACCAGCCCGCACCTGTGGAGCACAAGGATGTGTTCGGCATCACGTTTGAGCAGGGGCGCAACGAGCTGAAGTTCGGCGACGATACGTTCTCTAATATCGTCACACGGAACAGGGCGCTGACAGACGAGCAGAAGCGGGACCTGACGCTGTGCCTGATCGCGCTGAAATACACCCAGTCCAACTCGGTGTGCTACGCCCAGGGCGGACAGCTCATCGGCGTGGGCGCGGGCCAGCAGAGCCGCATCCACTGTACGCGCCTTGCGGGCAACAAAGCGGACATCTGGCAGCTGCGCCACCACCCCAAGGTGCTGGGCCTGCCGTTCCGTCCCGACGTCTCCCGCCCCAACCGCGACAACGCCATCGACGTGTATATCTCCGACGAATGGGAGGACGTGCTGGGCGACGGCGTGTGGGCGGAGACCTTCACTACACGTCCCGAACCGTTGACGCCCGCCGAAAAAAAAGAATGGCTGTCCAAGGTCACGGGCGTCTGTCTCGGCAGCGACGCATTTTTCCCCTTTGGGGACAACATCGAGCGCGCGCGCCGTTCCGGCGTGACGGCCATCGTGGAGCCGGGCGGCTCCATCCGGGACGGGCAGGTCATTGAAACCTGCGATAAATACGGCATTGTGATGGCGTTCAACGGCATCCGCCTGTTCCACCATTAAAAAGAACGCCGCGCGGCTGCGCCGGGGCGGAGCACGGATCTGCCCGCGTTTGGCGGCGCGGCGGCGAAAGCAGGGAGGTTGACCTATGAAGGTTCTGGTTGTCGGCGGGGGCGGGCGGGAGCACGCTATCATCCGCAAGCTGAAGGAAAGCCCGCGGCGCCCCGCGCTGTATGCCGCGCCGGGCAACGGCGGTATCGCCAGCGACGCCGTGTGCGTGCCCATCGCCGCCACCGACGTGGCGGGCGTGGTGTCCTTTGCTGTGCAGGAGGGCATCGATTATGTGGTCGTCGCGCCGGACGACCCGCTGGTGCTGGGCATGGTGGACGCGCTGGCGGAAAAGGGCATTCCCGCCTTTGGCCCCAACAAGGCCGCCGCCATTCTGGAAGGCAGCAAGGTGTTCAGCAAAAACCTGATGAAGAAGTACGGCATCCCCACGGCCGCCTACGAGACGTTTGCGGACGCGGGCGAGGCCGCGGCTTATGTGCGCGCCAACCGGAAGTACCCGCTTGTCGTCAAGGCGGACGGCCTTGCGCTGGGCAAGGGCGTGCTGATCTGCGAGGACGAGGCCGCGGCGCTGGCCGCTGTGAAAAGCATCATGGAGGACAGGCAGTTCGGCGCGTCGGGCAGCCGTATCGTCATCGAGGAGTTCCTCACGGGGCCGGAGGTCTCCGTGCTCAGCTTTACCGATGGAAAGACCGTCGTGCCCATGGTGTCCAGCATGGACCACAAGCGCGCGCTGGACGGCGACAGGGGCCTGAACACCGGCGGCATGGGCACCATCGCGCCCAACCCCTATTATACGCCGCAGATTGCACAGGTGTGTATGGAGACGATCTTCAAACCCACCGTTGCGGCCATGAACGCGGAGGGCCGGCCCTTCAAAGGCTGTTTGTATTTCGGGCTGATGCTTACGCCCGACGGCCCGAAGGTCATTGAGTACAACTGCCGTTTCGGAGACCCGGAGACCCAGGTGGTGCTGCCGCTTCTGGAGAGCGACCTGCTGGCTGTGATGCAGGCCGCCACCAACGGTACGCTGGCGCAGACGGAAGTAAAATTCAGCGGCCAAAGCGCCGCGTGCGTGGTGCTGGCTTCAGGCGGATACCCGCAGCACTATGAAAAAGGAAAGCCCATCACGGGCCTCGCGGACGGCCAGCTGCCGGGCGGCGGGGCCACCGTGTACCACGCGGGCACGGCCCTTGCGGACAATGTGCTCGTCACCAGCGGCGGGCGCGTGCTGGGCGTCACCGCCGTGGCGGATTCGCTGTTTGACGCCGTGGCCGCGGCCTACGGCGCGGCGGACCAGATCGGCTTTGAGGGGCTGCACCGCCGCTCGGACATCGGCCAGAAGGCGCTTGCCGCGCTGTGAGCCACAGGGAGGAAACGTTATGGTATATCGCATTTATGTGGAAAAGCGTCCCGAATACGCAGTGGAGGCCAGGGGCATTTTGTCCGAGATCCGTCATCTGCTGCGCATCAAAAGCGTGACGGGCCTGCGCCTGTTGAACCGCTACGACGTGGAGGGCATCTCCGAAGAGCTGTTTTCCCAGTGCTGCGGCACCGTGTTCAGTGAGCCGCAGCTGGACTTCACCTATACGGCCGTGCCCGAAGGCGCGGACGCGGTGTTCGCCACCGAGTTCCTGCCCGGCCAGTTCGATCAGCGCGCGGCCAGCGCCGCCGAGTGCATCCAGCTCATCAGCCAGGGCGAGCGGCCCGACGTGCAGTCCGCCCGCGTGTTCCTGCTGTACGGCGCGCCCAGCGCGGAGGAGCTGGCTGAAATTAAAAAATACGTCATCAACCCCGTAGAGGCTCGGGAGGCGTCCCTTGCGGAGAAGGCCACACTGAAGACCGATTATGCCATCCCAACCACCGTGGAAACACTGGAGGGCTTCACCGCGCTGGACGCGGCCGGCCTTGCGGATTTTGTGAAGCGCTACGGCCTGGCCATGGACGAGGGCGACATCGCCTTCTGCCAGAGCTATTTCAAAAGCGAGCATCGGGACCCCACGATCACCGAGATCCGTATGATCGACACCTATTGGAGCGACCATTGCCGCCACACCACCTTCGGCACCATCCTGGACGACGTACAGATCGAGGACGAGACGGTGAAGGCCGCATGGGAGCGTTATCTTGCGCTGCGCAGGGAGGTGCACGCGGGCAAAAACAAGCCCGTATGCCTGATGGACCTGGGCACCATCGGCGGAAAGTACCTGAAAAAGACCGGCGTGCTGAAGAACATGGACGAATCCGACGAGATCAACGCCTGCAGCGTGCGCATCACCGTGGACAACAACGGTACGGACGAGCCCTGGCTGCTGCTGTTCAAAAACGAGACGCACAACCATCCCACCGAGATCGAGCCGTTCGGCGGTGCGGCCACCTGCATCGGCGGCGCCATCCGGGACCCGCTGGCCAACCGCGGCTATGTGTACCAGGCCATGCGCGTCACTGGCGCGGGCGACCCTCTGGTGCCCGTCAGGGATACCATGCCCGGCAAGCTGCCGCAGCGCAAGCTGGTGACGACAGCCGCGGCAGGCTATTCCAGCTACGGCAACCAGATCGGCCTTGCCACCGGTATGGTGGACGAGCTGTACCACCCGGGCTATATCGCCAAGCGTATGGAGATTGGCGCGGTGGTGGGCGCGGTGCCCGAGGCAAATGTGCGCCGTGAGCAGCCCGTCCCCGGAGACGTGGTGATTCTGCTGGGCGGCCGCACGGGCCGCGACGGCTGCGGCGGCGCGACAGGGTCCTCCAAAGCCCACAAGCTGGAGAGCCTGGAGACCTGCGGCGCAGAGGTGCAGAAGGGCAATGCGCCCGTGGAGCGCAAGCTGCAGCGCCTGTTCCGCACAAAGGAAGCAACGCGGATGATTAAGCGCTGCAACGACTTCGGCGCGGGCGGTGTTTCCGTCGCCATCGGTGAGCTGGCCGACGGCCTTTCCATTGACTTGAACGCCGTACCGAAAAAATATAACGGGCTGGACGGCACCGAGCTTGCCATCTCCGAGAGCCAGGAGCGCATGGCCGTTGTGGTGGCGAAGGAGGACGCGGAGAAATTCATTGCCGCAGCCAACAGGGAAAACCTGGAGGCCACTGTCGTGGCCGAGGTGACGGCGGAGCCGCGCCTTGTCATGCGCTGGAACGGCAACATCATCTGCGACATCAAGCGCAAATTCCTGAACTCCAACGGCGCGGAGAAGCATATGGACGTGCGCGTGCCGGCACGCAGCGTGGCGCCCTGCAAAGCGCCGGAGGGCACGCTTGAGGAAAAACTGACCGCGCTGATGAGCGATCTGAACACCTGCAGCAAAAAAGGACTGTCCGAACGGTTCGATTCCACCATCGGCGCGGGCACGGTGCTGATGCCTTTCGGCGGCCGGACACAGCTCACGCCCGTGCAGGCAATGGCGGCAAAGCTGCCCGTGCCCCACGGCGAGACAAAGACCTGCTCCGGCATGGCCTGGGGTTACAACCCTTTCATCGCCGAACAGAGCGAGTACCACAGCGCCTACCTAGCCGTGGTCGAGAGCGTTTCCAAGCTGGTGGCCACCGGTTTTTCCGCCAAAAACGCCTATCTCACGTTCCAGGAATACTTCGAGCGCCTGGGTGCGGACCCCACCCGCTGGGGCCGGCCCATGGCCAGCCTGCTGGGCGCGCTGGACGCGCAGGTGGAACTGGGCGTCGCTGCCATCGGCGGCAAGGACTCCATGTCCGGCTCGTTTGAAAACATCGACGTGCCGCCCACGCTGGTCAGCTTTGCTGTTGCCGCGGGCAATACGGACAATGTCGTCAGCCCGGAGTTCAAGCTGCCCGGCTCGAAGCTGGTGCTGCTGAGCCCGGCCATGCGCGACGGCCTGCTGCCCAATGCCGGGAGCCTGAAGCTGCTGTGGGCGCAGGTGGAGACGCTCATCAAAGAGAAAAAGGTGCTTTCTGCCTACACGCCGTCCATGGGCGGTCTGGCCGAGGCACTGTTCAAAATGGGCCTGGGCAACCGCCTGGGAGTGCGCTTTGCTCCGGGCTTCGACGCCGCAAGGCTGTACGGCTATGCCTACGGCAGCTTCGTGCTGGAGCTGGCGGAGGACATCGACGTGGGCACGCCCATCGGCGAGACAACAGCGCGCTATGTGTGGGAACTGAACGGCGAGACAGCCGACCTGGCCAAAGTGCAGGAAGCCTATGAAGCAAAGCTGGAGCCGGTGCTGCCCTACCGTACGGCAGAGGCAGCCGGGCCGGCGCAGGAGACGCCCGCGCTGAAGTACGAGGCGCTGAACCGCGTGGCGCCCAAGGTGGGCACAGCAAAGCCCCGCGTGCTGATCCCGGTGTTCCCGGGCACAAACTGCGAGTACGATTCCGCCCGCGCCATGGAGCGCGCCGGGGCCGAGCCCGAGGTATTCGTCATCAACAACCTCACCCCGGCCCATGTGGCCGAGAGCGTGGCTGCTGTGAAGGAGCTCATCGGGCGCAGCCAGATGATCTTCCTGCCGGGCGGCTTCTCCGGCGGCGACGAGCCGGAGGGCAGCGCCAAGTTCATCACGGCGTTTTTCCGCAACCCGGCCATCACCGAGGCCGTGCGCGGGCTGCTGCAAAAGCGCGACGGCCTGATGCTGGGCATCTGCAACGGCTTCCAGGCGCTCATCAAGCTGGGCCTTGTGCCCTTCGGCGATATCGTGGAGACGGATGATACCTGCCCCACGCTGACATTCAACACCATCGGCCGCCACCAGAGTATGCTGGTGCGCACCCGTGTGGCGTCGAACCTTTCGCCCTGGCTGCAGTATACAAAGCCGGGCGATGTGCACACGGTGGCCGTCAGCCATGGCGAAGGCCGCTTCGTGGCCGGAACCGAAACGCTGGACCGCCTAGTGAAAAACGGGCAGATCGCCACCCAGTATGTAGACCTGTCCGGCAAGCCCACCATGGACGTGCGCCACAACCCCAACGGCAGCTACTATGCCGTGGAGGGCATCACCAGCCCGGACGGCCGTGTACTGGGCAAGATGGGCCATTCCGAGCGCAGCGGCGACAACCTGTATAAGAACGTGGACGGCAACAAATACCAGAAGCTGTTTGAGGGCGGCGTGGATTACTTCAAACTGTAAGAGGAGAGCACAATGGCACACGATACCTATATTTCCCCGTTCCAGACGCGTTACGCGTCGAAAGAGATGCAGTACATCTTCTCGGAGGACAATAAATTCAAGACGTGGCGCAGGCTGTGGATCGCGCTGGCGAAGGCCGAGCAGAAGCAGGGCCTGCCCATCACCGACGCGCAGATCGCCGAGCTGGAGGCGCACAAGGACGACATCAATTACGATGTGGCCGCCGCCCGGGAAAAGGAGTGCCGCCACGACGTGATGAGCCACGTCTATGCCTACGGCGTGCAGTGCCCGGAGGCAAAGGGCATCATCCATCTGGGGGCCACCAGCTGCTATGTGGGCGACAACACCGATATCCTTGTCATGCGCGAGGGGCTGGAGGTAGTGCGCCGCAAGCTGCTGAACGTGATGGCCCTGTTGGCAGAATTCGCGGACGAATACAAGGCCATGCCCGCGCTGGCCTACACACATCTGCAGCCCGCGCAGCTCACCACCGTGGGCAAGCGCGCCGCGCTGTGGCTGGGCGAGCTGTATATGGATTACGCCGAAATCGAGACGCGCATCAAGGGGCTTGCGCTGCTGGGCAGCAAGGGCACCACGGGCACACAGGCAAGCTTTGTGGAGCTGTTTGAGGGCGACGACGCAAAAATCAAGGCGGTGGAGGCCGACATCGCCGCCGCGCTGGGTTTTGAAAAAGTGGTTCCCGTTTCGGGCCAGACGTATTCCCGCAAAGTGGACTACAATGTGCTGTCCGCGCTGTCCGGCGTTGCGCAGAGCGCCATGAAGTTCGGCAACGACATGCGCCTGCTGGCCAATTTCAAGGAGATGGAGGAACCGTTTGAGAAAAACCAGATCGGTTCGTCCGCCATGCCCTACAAACGCAATCCCATGCGGTGCGAGCGCATCTGCGCGCTGGCCCGCTACGTGATGATCGACGTGCTGAACCCCGCGTTCACCGCGGGCACACAGTGGTTTGAACGCACGCTGGACGATTCCGCCAACAAGCGCGTGGCCGTGGCCGAGGGCTTTTTGGCCGTGGACGCCATTCTGAACATCATGCTCAACGTGTGCGACGGCCTGGTGGTATACCCAAAGGTCATCCGAAGCCGCATTATGGCGGAGCTGCCCTTCATGGCCAGCGAAAACATCATGATGAGCGCCGTCAAGAAAGGCGGCGACCGCCAGGAACTGCACGAGAAGATCCGTGTTTATGCGCAGCAGGCGGCAAAGGTCGTGAAAGAGGAGGGCGGCAAAAACGACCTCATCGAGCGCATCTGCGCCGACCCCTCTTTCGGGCTGGATTACGAGGAGATCGAGGCCATCCTCAAGCCGGAGGACTTCACGGGCCGCAGCGCCGCCCAGGTGGAGGAATTCCTGGCGGATTGCATCCGCCCGCTTCTGGAGGAAAACCGCGCGCTGCTGGGAGAGAAAGCTGAACTTTCCGTATAATCAGATGGGAAAATTACAAAAAACCGCCCCGGTATGCAACAAAGCGCCGGAGCGGTTTTTTGTGTAAAAGGAAAAGCAGGCAGGCGCGCCGTTCAGATGGCGCGGAAGCCCTTGCCGATGGTCTCGCTGGAATTGACGATGGTGATGAAAGCGCCGGGATCCGTCCGGCGGATGTAATTGCGCAGGGAGACAGCTTCGCGCCGGTTCAGCACCGTGGTGATGACCTGCTCGTCCCGGCCCGAAAAGGCGCCGTGGGCCGTATATACGGTAGCGCCGCGGTGCAGCGTGCCCATGATGAACTCATTGATCTTGTCCGGCTGGCGGGACACGATGGTGACCTTTTTGCGCACGTTGATGCCTTCGATGACGCCGTCCACCACAAAGGCCTTGGCCAGCAGGCCCAGCACGCAGTACAGGCCTGTGCGCACGCCGTACAGCCCGCCGGCAAACAGCGCGATGCAGAAATCCGAAACGAGCAGCGCCTTGCCGATCTCCAGACTCGTGTATTTGGAAAGGATCATGGCAATGATGTCGGTGCCGCCGCTGGAGGCGCCGATGTTAAAAATAATAGCGCTGCCCGCCGCAGGCAGGATAACGGCGTAGCACAGCTCCAGGAACGTGTCGTCCGTAAACGGGCGGGCCATGGGCACGGCGCGCTCCAGCACCCAGACATAGAACGAGAGCGCCACCGAAGAGTAAAGCGTGGCCCCGATGACCGCGCGCCCCAGAAACACCAGCCCCAGCACGATGAGCACGCCGTTGATGATAAACATGAACGTGCCCACATCCATATGCGGCAGCAGCGTGGCCGCGATGATGGAGATGCCGGACGTACCGCCCATTGCAAAATTATTGGGTGATTTGAAAAAATGGATGCCTGCCGCCAGCAGCACAAGGCCGAAGTTGAGCAGCAGGAACCAGATGATATGCGCGCGGGTAAAGATTTTTTTAGCAGCTTCCATCTTGGGGTTTCTCCCGTTCTGTGGTATAATATGTCCGGTTGGTGAATGCGAGCCGCAGGCGAAGCATGAGCCTGGCGGCATAGATACCATGTTTTTTAGTGAACACGAGCGGTACGCGAAGTGCGAGCTTAGAAATATGGTATAATAACCTCAAAGCCGCCGCATGCGCGGCCGCGCGTGTGCACTGCACACGCCCCTGTGCTGACGCACAGAGCTTTGAGAACATTGAACCATGCAAAACCGCAGCAGGTGCGGTTTTGTTCTAGCCACGGCTGGCGGAGACATGATATAATATATAATAATATGGGGTTTTTTAGCCGTTTCCGCAATGTTTTGTCTCTGACCGCCCCCATTTTAGCACACTGTCCGCGTCGGTACAAGCCGCGCGGAGCCTGCCGGAAAAATTTTTTGCCCGGTGCGGGCCGCGCCCGCGAAAAAATATGTTTTTATTGCCCGGGACAGAAGGTGTGCGCGTCCCGCGATAAGGAAAGATTGGAACCCACTGCATGAAATTCAGCGATTTGAACCTGATTCCCCCAATTTTGAAAGCCGCCGCCGAGGCGGGCTACGAAGAACCGTCTCCCATTCAGCAAAAAGCCATTCCGCCCGTACTGGCCGGGCGGGACCTGCTGGGCTGCGCTCAGACCGGAACCGGCAAGACCGCCGCGTTCGCCATGCCCATTCTGCAGCGTCTGGCGGCTGCGCCAGCACCTTCGGGCGGGCGCCCCATCCGAGCGCTCATTCTCACGCCGACCCGCGAGCTTGCGCTGCAGATCGACGAAAGCTTTGCGGCCTACGGCCGCCATATGCGCCTTGCACACTGCGTTATTTTCGGCGGCGTGAACCAGAATCCCCAGGTGGCCCGGCTGAAAAAGGGCGTAGATATCCTGACAGCCACGCCCGGCCGCCTGAACGATCTCATCGGACAGGGCTGTATCGACCTGAAAAATGTTGAGATATTCGTATTGGACGAAGCCGACCGTATGCTGGACATGGGCTTTGTACATGATGTGAAGCGGGTGCTCGCCTGCCTTCCGGGGCAAAAGCAGACGCTGCTGTTCTCGGCCACCATGCCGCGGGAGATCGAGGAGCTGACCGACGGCCTGCTCCACGGCCCGGAAAAGGTGATGGTCGCGCCGCCCGCCACGACGGTGGAGCGCATTGAGCAAAGCGTTTATTTTGTGGACAAGGGCAACAAGCGCCACCTGCTGGCGCAGCTGCTGCAAAAACCGGAGGTGACCAGCGCGCTGGTGTTCACCCGCACCAAGCATGGGGCGGACCGCGTTGTGCGGGAGCTTGCCCGCGCGGGCATCGGGGCTATGGCCATCCACGGCAACAAAAGCCAGAACGCCCGGCAGGACGCGCTGGGCCGCTTCAAGGACGGCCGTATCCGCGTGCTGGTGGCCACGGACATTGCCGCCCGCGGCATTGACGTCAGCGGCCTTTCCCATGTGTTCAACTATGATCTGCCCAATATCCCCGAGACATATGTGCACAGGATCGGGCGCACGGGGCGCGCGGGGCACGCGGGCGTGGCCGTAAGCTTCTGCGACTTTGAGGAAAAGGAATATCTGGCGGATATTGAAAAGCTGACGCACATCCGCATCCCGTCCGTGGAACACGAGTGGCCGATGCAGGTGTTTGAAAAAGAAGAGAAACAGACGCAGGGGCGCGGCCAGCGCGCGCCGCGTGCCGAGCGCGCGCCTGCCGTGCGGCCGGCCGTACAGGCGCAGCAGCAGGCCCCTGCGCGGAAAAAGCTGGTCCGGGCCGCCGCCCGGCCGGAAAAAAGTGAGGAATTTCAAATGGAACAGACGAATACGCCACAGCGCCCGCAGCAGGACGGCGCGGCCCCGGCCGAAAGTGCAAAGCGCCGCCGTCGGCGCGGCGGCCGCCGCCATAAGAGCGGCGGGCAGGGCCCGGCTGCAGCCAGCCAGGCGCCGCAGAAAAAAGAGAGTGCTCCGCAGGCGCAGCCCCAGCAGCCCCAAAAGGAGAAACCGGCAAACGGCGCGCCGCGCGGCAAGAACGGACGCGGCGAAAAAGCCGAGCACGCGCCCCGCGCTGAAAAGAGCGCAAAGTCTGCAAAAGAGGAGCCGCGCTTTTCCGAGGTGGACGACAGCATCCAGCTTATCGCACGTAGGGCCCCTGCACAAAAATATGCCAGCTTTGAAGAGTATATGAAGGCGCACGAAGAATAAGCACCGCGGATATACGGCAGGGCGCGGCGCGCCGGGCACACGCCCGCGCCGCGCCTTTTTTGCGCCTGCCGCACCGCGGCGCCGCCCGGAAAAACATGCGAAAGGGAGCGATACCATGGAGCTTTTCCGCTGCCCGGTGTGCGGGGCGCCGCTGACACGCGGCGCCCGCGTCTTGGTCTGTCCCAAACGCCACAGTTTTGACCTCGCGGCTGAGGGCTACGCCCATCTTCTGCCGGCCGCCCAGATGCACGCCAAAATCCCCGGCGACAGCAGGGAGATGGTGGCGGCCCGCCGCCGGTTTCTGGATACGGGCGGGTATGCCTGCTTTTCCGACGGGCTGAATGCGCTTGTCTGCAGCCTGCTTATGGAGCTGCCGGCTCCCTCATTGGTAGACGCGGGCTGTGGGGAAGGGTATTATACCGCCCGTCTTGTACAGGCGCTGCGCGCATCAGGCAAAACGCCGTCGGCGGCCGCGTTCGATATTTCCAAATTCGCGGTAAAGGCAGCGGCTAGGCGGGACAAGGCACATGCCGTGCAGTGGGCCGTGGCCAGCAGCTTCGCCATCCCTGTGGCCGATGCGGCGGCGGATTGCCTAGTCGATATTTTCAGCCCGGCCGCCGCACAGGAATTTGCCCGTGTGGTGAAGCCCGGCGGAGCATTCGTGTTTGCGGTGCCCGGCCCGCGCCACCTGTACGGCCTTAAGGAGGTGCTCTACGAGCGCCCTTACGAAAATACGGTGCAGGATGTCGCTTATCCCGGCTTTGCGCTGGAGCAGAGGATACCCGTACACAGCATGCTCACCGTGACGGGCAGCACGATCCTGGACCTGTTTGCGATGACGCCTTATTATTGGAAAACGCCCCGCTCCGGCGCTGAAAGGCTGGCCTCGCTGGATACGCTTACAACAGAACTGCATTTTGATTTTCTGGTCTACCGCCGGGCGCATGCGTGAAACGGCTGCCGGCATGGAACAGATAAAAGGTCTCCGGTACCGCGGTTTGCCGGAGATTTTTTGCATATACTAGAAGTGCGCGCCTGGCCCGGTCCTTGCGGCTTTCAACAAAATAAGATAAAATGTATGATGCAAAACCGATAAAAGGAGATTGGATTTTATGGGCGCTTTACAGGCGAAAGAAAACATCTGGTACGTGGGCGTGCAGGATCCCGGCCTGCGCGTGTTCGATATCATCATGCATTCAGACCACGGTACTTCCTACAATTCCTATATCGTGAAGGGCACTGAAAAAACGGTGCTGTTCGAGACGAGCAAGGAGCCGTTCTTTGAGGAGTTCCTTGCCAATATCCGCGAGGTGTGCGACCCGGCTTCTCTGGATTATATCGTCGTCAACCATACCGAGCCGGACCACACGGGCAGCATGAAGCGGCTGCTGGAGCTTGCGCCCGGCGCCACGGTGCTGGGCAGCGGAACGGCGCTGACGTTTTTGAAAGAAATCGTCAACGGCCCGTTTCCGTCCCGCGCCGTCACGGAGAAGGACGAGATTGACCTGGGCGGTCTGACGATGAAATTCCTCAGTGTGCCCATGCTTCATTGGCCCGACAGCATGTATACGTACATCCCGGAGCTGAAAGCCCTGTTCACCTGCGACAGCTTTGGCTGCCATTATGCCGACCCGCGCGTGTTCAACGACCTCATCGACGGCGATTTCACTCCCGCGTACAAATATTATTTCGACCACATCATCGGGCCGTTCAAAGACCCGTTCATGCGCAGCGCACTGGATAAGATCGGCAGCCTGCCCGTGGAGTTTGTGGGCAACGGCCACGGCCCCGTGCTGCGCAGCGGCGTGCAGAAGTATTTTGACATGTACCGCACCTGGTGCCGGCCTGAACAGAGGCCGGAAAAAGTGGTGGCAGTTGCCTACGTTTCCGCTTACGGCTATACGCGCCGCCTGGCCGAGCACATCCGCGACGGCTTGAAGGAAGGCGGCGTGCGTGTGGAAATGTACGACCTCGTCTCCGACGACACCGCCGCTGCAAAGGCCGCGGTAGCCGCGGCGGACGGCTTTTTGCTGGGCAGCCCCACGCTGGTCGGCGACGCGCTGCCTCCAGTGTACGAAATGTTTCTTGGCCTGAACCCCATCATCCACAAGGGCAAGCCGGCGGGTGCGTTCGGCAGCTACGGCTGGAGCGGCGAGGCGGTTCCCAATCTGACTGCGCGCATGCAGCAGCTTCGGCTGAGCCTGCCGCTGGAGGGCATGCGTGTCCGGTTCTGCCCCACACAGGAGGACCTGGCTGCAGCCGTACAGTTCGGCCGGGATTTTGCCAAAGCCGTGCGCGGTGAATGATTCTTTTTTAAAAACTATTGCATTGTATTATCAATTGGTATATAATATCAATAGGTGAAACGAAATGAATAAAAGGAGGTTAGTATTATGAAAAAATGGAGATGCACGATTTGCGGCCAGACATTTGAGGGCGATGTTCCTCCTGTGCCGTGCCCCGTTTGCGGCGCCGGTGAAGAGGCCTTTGAAGAAGTGGCGGAATAAGACTGTAAAGCCCCGTGCGTATGCGCGGGGCTTTTTGCGTGGCCGAAGAGTTTATATACGGGCGCGTTCAGCCCTCTGCAAACAAAGCAGCCAGGGCCTGACCAACCAGGCGGCCGGAGTATTTGGCCTCTTCCAAAGTATTGGCATGGCCGCCCATCTCAATGAGCAGGCTGCCGGTCGTAAGATCCTGATTGTAATAGCGGTAGTCGAACAGCACAGGCCGTGTGAGGCCGGGGAACATGCTTTCCATCTTATCCTGCCAGCGGCTGGCAAAGCGGAGGTTCTGTTTAAAATTGGGCAGATTGCCGTCCACGTCTGCGCCGCAGATGATCATGACCTGGGCGGCTTTCATGCCGCCGATGTCCGCCACGGGCTTGACACGGGTGCCGTCGTCCCGCTGGATGGCGTCGCGGTGGACGTCCAGCACCACCTTGATGCTGGGATACCGCTCCAGATAGCTGCGCACGGTGGCGTTGCTTTTGGCGTAGCTGCCGTTGTAGCTTGGGTAATCGTGCAGGGTGGTGTCGTGCAGGGTGTTTACGCCCGCCGCGTTGAGCTGAGCAGCCATTTCGGCTCCTACTGCGGCCATATTGACAGAAAGATCCGTGCTGCGGGCGGAAAACGCCGGATCGCACCAGTTTTTTTCCTCCAGTTCGTAGGTTTCTGTGGTGTGCGTGTGCATAATGAGTACCTGAGGCTCCGCGCTGTTCAGCTCCACCTGGAACGGAAGCGTCTGCATCATTTCCGCGGCTACCTCGCTGTCAGGCAGGTCGGTGCTGTTGCGCACGGTGGCTGCGCCGCTGGAAACATAGCCCGCACCCGCGCCCTGCTCGTAATGCGCTTCCAGCAGCGGGGCCATGCCATCGGGAATGGGGCCGTCCGGTACGGAGGAAGCGCCGGAAGATACGCTTTGCGCTTCGCTCTGAGGCAGCATTTCCTCCTCGGTCGGGCCCACCGTCCAGAAGCCTGCCTCGGGATCGTCCTCATCGATAGGCTGCGCCGTGGGCACTGCGTCCTCGTCCATGGCGTCGTCCAGCACTCGCCGGGTTGCGGCCAGCGCTGCATTCGGCGCGCACAGAATGCTGCTGAAATACGCGGCAGCCTGCGGGAGGGAAAAGGACGGCGCGGCGAAGGCCGTGCTGCCCAGCGTGGCCAGCGTCAGCAGGCCCGCCAGCACGGGCATTACAATATGCCGCCTTCTGCGCCGCTTGTACATTTTGACATCACCTCATGCAATTTATATGCATAGGGGGTGGGGAAAAGTCCGGCCCGGATAAAATTTTGGACAGGCTGTCCGCCCGGTTTCGGAGGGCGCGCGGCGGAGAGAAAAAACTTCCGCTTACAATTGGGGGCAAAATGTGGTATACTATAAACAGGAAATGCCGCAGCGGCGGCAAAACGGGATACTGAAAAATTGCAGCGTGTGGTTTTGAGGAACGTAAGTCCGGCTGTCAAAACCGCACGCTGTTTTGATTTTCGGCGGAGCGAAGCGCAGGGGAGGGAGCACGGCGCGGCGCGTCCGCCTGTTCGGGACGAAACGGGTGGAGTGGTTTTACAGGAGGGAATACGATGTTTCAAAAAGGCGATTTGATCGTGTACGGGAATATGGGCGTATGCCGTGTGGAGGCTGTGGAGGCTCCGGCGGGGCTGCCGGGCGCCGGCGAAAAAAAGCTGTATTATAAGCTGGACCCTGTGTACGAAATAGGCACGGTATATATTCCTGTGGACGCCAAGGTGTTTATGCGGCCCATTCTGACGCATGCCCAGGCAGAGGCGCTCATCGGCCGGATCCCGGAGATTGAGGAGAACCCATGCGGCGGGAAGGATCAGCAGATGCTGGCCGAGCACTACCGTTCGCTCATGCGCACGCACGACTGCGACGATTTGGTGCAGCTTATCAAGACGATCTACGGCAAAAACAGGGAGCGTACGGCGCAGGGCAAAAAGCCCGCACGTACCGAGGCCGAATATATGAAGCGTGCCGAGGAGCTGCTTCATGGTGAGCTGGCCGCCGCGCTGGGCATCACGCCTGAGCAGGTGCCGGGCTATATCGCGGCCGAGGTGGCGCAGGCGGGCTGCGGCGCTGAAACCTGAAAGAAAAAACTGCGCGGCGCGCGGGAACGGAAGCGTCCCGCACCGCGCAGCTTTTTGCAAAGGGAAAGCCCCCGTGTGGTGAGCACGGGGGCTTTTAGGGGTATCTCTCTTGGTGTGAGGAGGAATCATGTGCAGGAACCCGGATTGCGGCTTCCGTGTCCCTGTGATTGTATTATAGAAAAGAATTGCGTAAGGTTTGTTAAACCGCTGTGAACAAACTGTAAATAGTTTTGCCCGGCTTTTCAAATCCGCCACGGTTTGCTATAATAGGACAAGACGGCGGGCCTCAGCCCTCTACGACCCACTTCTTGACGGCGTCCACGGTCTGGGGAATATCGACGCCCTTGTCCTGCTCGTACTTGCTCTTGCCCAGCAGCGCCTTGAAGTCCTTCAGCGTGTAGTGGCCCGTGCCGCGCGGCAGCGCAAGGGTCGCTTTTTTATTGGTGAAAACGCACACGGTCTCCACCTGGATGCCGCGCAGGTTCGCAGTAAACAGCGTGTCACGCACCAGGCGGGTATCGGCCTCTGCGGCGCGCATGGGGTTTTCAAACGAGATGCGCTTTTCCGCGTCCACCTGCAGCCACATCGGGTCGCCGGGGTTGCCGTAGATCTGGCCGCCCAGCCCCACACATTTTACGCACAAAAGGCCGAACCAGCCGACGATGATGAAATCAAGGTCGGCAAATTTGCCGTCCTTGGCAATCTGCGCGGGGGCGATGACCTGATACTGGTGCAGCGCCGCGAAACGGCGGGCCGCGCTCAGGGCTTTTGCGCTTCTTTTCGCGCCGTCTAGGTTTTTGGCTTTCCGGGGCGTTTCTGTGCCTTCGTCCCGGCTTTTGACAAAAAAGAAATAAACGGCCACTGCAGCGGCGATAACAAGGAGCAGAAGCAACAGATCCATGAGAGTCAAAGTGAAAAACCTCCAATAAAACAAAAATACCGCGCAGCGCAAGGCTGCGCGCAGTAAAATCCTTTTACAAGTATACCAAAGCCCGCGCCAAAACACAATTCCCGGCGGCGCACGAAACGTAAATTTATTTTGAACTGAGGAAAAAGAACATGAAACATGAGAAATCCTGCGGGGCGATCTGCTATACCCGCGAAGAAGGCGCGCCCCGCGTGCTTGTCATCTGCCACCGCTATGGCGGCCACTGGGCTTTTCCGAAAGGCCATGTGGAAGCCGGTGAGAGCGAGGAAGAGACCGCCATGCGCGAGGTGCGCGAAGAAACGGGCGCGCAGGTACGCGTGCGTCCGGGCTACCGCGAGGTGACGACCTATTCGCCCGCAAAGGGCGTGACAAAGGATGTTGTGTTCTTTGTGGCCGAGATCACCGGCGGCACGCTGCGGGCCCAGCCGGAGGAGGTGCGGGCAGTTTGCCTGCTGCCGCTGGAGGAAGCACAGCGCCGGCTGACTTATGCCGCCGACAAGGAATTGCTGGAAAAGGCAAAAAATATGATTCTGGACGAAAAAAACGGTTGACAACCGTGTTCGACTATGATAACATATATGATGCACTCCAAAAGCGGAGTGGTATGCGCTGCTAGCTCAGTTGGATAGAGTGTTTGGCTACGAACCAAAAGGTCAGGGGTTCGAATCCCTTGCAGCGCACCACAGGAACGGTATCCCGGTTGGGATGCCGTTTTTGTTTTTTGGGAAAAAGTCGTTCTTATGTGCTGCAAGGGATTCGAACCCGAAAGGGACGAGCCCGTGAAGAAAACGTGCCGGTGGCACGTTTTTAGGGCGAGGGGCCGCAGCGGCTACGCCGCAAGGCCGGCAGACGCGCAAGCGGCTGCAAAATCCCTTGCAGCGCACCACAGGACGGTATCCCGGTTGGGATGCCGTTTTTGTTTTTCAACGATATTTTGCACTGGAAAGACACTTCAGCGTGCAGCCGTGTCCACGGAACCGGTTCCGCAGGAACGGTGGGATATACAGTTTTTTGTCATACACGAGTGCTATAAGTGATAACAATGAAGTAAATACAAAAGGGAGGCTCGCGGATGGGATGGTTTTTGCTGATTGGCGCACTGGCCGTTACGTTCGTTGTTTATTGCTGCCTCATTGTGGGGAGCGATTCCTTTCAGGACAGACGCAAATAGGCTTGCGGACGGCGCAGAGCCGAAAAATATAGAAGCCCGTCCCCGGCCGGGGACGGGTTTTCCGTATCTTCGTTTGACGTTATTGCCTCGGGGACGCGGTTTTCCGGCGGCGCGCTGCAATGCACAGCGTTACCACGGGAAGCCAGAAACTCGGAAGCAGCATCAGGTTGAACAGCTGGAACAGCAGCGTTTTCCAGGACAATACAGCGGCGCCCGCCGCGGAGGCAGCCTGCCACAATGACAATATGCCCAACAGGAGCCAGCACAGCAAAGCGGCGGCGGAAAGCATCAAAGCAAGCGTATGCTTTGCACGCGGCCCGTTTTGCCCCCAGCGCAGCAGCACGCAGGCGGCGCAGCATCCCAGAATGAAGGGAACGGCGAGCCACAGCGGTGTGAGCATCGGGGCGAGAAAATTTGCAGCGCCTGTTATAAAAATGGCCGTCGGCCCGTCTGCACCGCCGATAACGCCCATGCCGGAGCTTTGAAAATAAAAAAGCAGAAAGGGAAGAATGGAAAGCAGTGCTGCTCCGCCCGCCAGTATCGCCGCAATGAGGAACACCCAGCGCCAGGGGCTGCCTTTGGGAAGAAGCTGATCCTGCATTTCCTCGTTAAAGCCCGCGGCAACCTCCTGCGGCGTGCCCATCTCCGCGATGATCGCATCGATGCTTTGTCCTTTTTCCAGCCGGGCGTGGATATCGGTGCCGATGTCCCCGTTGATGCGCGCTTTTGCTTTCAGAGGCAGGCGCAGCTCCCGCTCGATGGCATTGACATAGCGCTTGATCTTTTTCTCCTGTTCCGTCATAACTGCTCCTCCCTGTCAAATCCGTCCACGCAGTCCGCGAAGGCGCGCCATGCTTTGCGTTGTACGGCATAAGCCGCATGACCCTCCGGCGTGGCCGTGTAGTATTTTTTCGGTGCGGTGCGGCCCCCGCTGGTACGCCATTGCGCTTCGATAAGCCCATCGTCTTCCAGCCGGTACAAAATGGGATACAACGTGCCTTCCTTCAGCGCAAAAAGCCCGTTGCTGCGCCGGGCCATGCTGCCCAGCAGCTCGTAGCCGTAAGTAGGTCCCGCACACACCAGCCCCAGTACCAGCATCTCCAGCGCGCCCTTTTTCAACTGTCGTTCAAAGCGCGATTCCATCCGCTCCCCTCCGTCCTGGTTTTATACCTAGTATTACTAAACACTAATATAGCATAAATTCTGGGAAAGTCAAGACCGTTCTGGAACCGGCGCGCGGTTTTTCAGCCGGGGCCGGCGCCTGTGCTTTTGGTGCAGGCGGTGCAGCAGAGCGGGAAGTGTGGTATAATAATCTCAAGCCCGCCGCTTACGTGGCTGCGCGCATTTCATGCGCTGATGCGCTTTCGCGCATGGGCTTGAGAACATTAAACCATGCAAAACCGCAGCAGGCGCGGTTTTGTTGGGGTCGCTTCGCGGCGGAGATATTTGACTTACCGGGAGGGATACCATTGCAGCTGTTCGATGCGCATATGCACTATTCTGATACTCATGGTCCGGCCTTTGACGCGGTGCGGGAGCGCCACGGCGTCGGGGCCTGTACGCTGGCGTGTATTCCGCAGATGGGCGTATGCTCCACCGTGCCGGATGCGCTTTATTACAAAGCAGTGCATCCGGAGGGAACTGTCTATGTGATGGGAGGGTTGGAACGCAGCGCCTGGTTTCTCCACGAGGGGGATGCGGCGGCGCTGGGCGAAGATCTGGTCGCGCAGGCCGGGGCGCTGCTGGCCGCAGGCTGCGACGGCATCAAGCTGCTGGAGGGCAAGCCCGATATCCGGCGCAATTTTCCCATTCCGGATTTCGATACTCCGGCATGGGAACCGTTCTGGCGCTGGGCAGAGGAACAGCGCGTGCCCATTCTGTGGCATGTGAACGACCCGGAGGAGTTTTGGGACGCCTCCCGCATCAATCCCTATGCGAAAAGCGAGGGCTGGTTCTACGGCCCGGAAACCATCAACAATGAGGAGCAGTACCGTCAGGTGTTTGCGGTGCTGGCATGCCACCCGGGCCTGAGGCTCCAGCTGGCGCACCTGTTTTTCTTTTCGGCGCAGCTGCCGCGGCTTTCGGCGCTGCTGCGGCGTTACCCGGAGGTGCGGGTAGACCTGACGCCCGGTATCGAGCTGTACACGAACCTTGCCGGAGATATTCCTGCTGCACGGGCATTTTTTGAAGAATTCGGCACGCGCATCCTCTATGGCAGCGATATCGGCTCCCGTGCCTCCATCGCGCAGCCGCCCCGGCCGCTGGACAGCAGCGAGAGCGCCGCGCGGGTGGACGTGATCCGCACGTTTCTGGAAACGCCGGAGAATGAACCCTATACGCTGCTGCCGGACGGCAGATATCTGTTCCGCATCGCACCCACGCCCATGCGCGGATTGGGCCTTTCATCCGAGGCGCTGGAGCAGGTATACGGCGGCAACGCACGAATGTTCCTGGGCCGTGCGAGACCGGTGGATGCCGCAAAAGCCGCGTCGCTGGCACACAGCTTTGCCGCCGGCGTGGAGGCGCTGCATGCAAGGGAGCTGTTTTTGGCGGCGGATGCGGCCCCGCTGCGGCAAAAGGCCGTGCAGCTGCAGGCGTTGGCGGAGTAAGCGGGCGCGGTCCGCCGCATACTAATACAGAACATGGAAAAGGGGAGAGCGAAATGAAGACAGACAAACGCAAGGTTGCTCTGGTAGGCTGCGGCATGGTGGGCATGAGCTATGCCTACGCTATGCTGAACCAGAACGTATGCGACGAGCTGGTGCTCATCGACGTGGACAAAAAGCGCGCAGAGGGGGAGGCCATGGATATGAACCACGGGCTGGCCTTTTCCGGCAGTAATATGAAGATCTTTGCGGGGAGCTACGACGATTGCGGCGATGCGGACATTGTGTGCATCTGCGCAGGTGTGGCGCAAAAGCCCGGCGAAACGCGGCTGGACCTTTTGCAGCGCAATGCCGCCGTCTTCAAAAGCATCATTGACCCGGTGACGGAGAGCGGCTTCAACGGGCTGTTCCTTGTAGCTACAAACCCGGTGGACATCATGACACGCATTACCTGCGCGCTGTCGGGCTTCAATCCAAGGCGCGTGCTGGGCACAGGAACGGCGCTGGACACCGCGCGTCTGCGCTATCTGTTGGGCGATTATTTTCATGTGGACCCGCGCAACATGCACGCCTATGTGATGGGTGAACACGGCGATTCGGAATTTGTTCCCTGGAGCCAGGCCATGCTGGCCACAAAGCCTGTGCTGGAGCTGTGCCGCCAGTCCGGCGGGCGCTATTGCAGCGAGGAACTGGATAAGATCGCTGAAGAAGTGCGCACGGCCGCCTACAAGATCATCGAAGCCAAGCGCGCCACCTATTACGGCATCGGCATGGCGCTTACACGCATCACGCGGGCGGTGTTCGGCAACGAAAGCAGCGTACTGACGGTATCCGCCATGCTGCGAGGCGAATACGGCCAGAAAGACGTATTTGTGGGCGTACCCTGCATTGTGAACCGCAGCGGCATCCAGCGTGTGCTGGAGCTGAACCTCTCCGAGGAGGAGCAGGCACGGTTCAGCGCTTCCTGCGAGACGCTGCGGGAGAGCTATGCCGGACTGAAGCTATAAACAGAAGAAAAGAAAAAGAAGCAGACGGCTCTGTGCCGTCTGCTTCTTTTTTGGCCCGGAAGGGTCAAAGCGCCGCGTCCTCCGGCGCGCGCAGCCCAAAAACGTCCCACAGCACCTGCGCGGTTTCTGCGCCTGGCGCAACGGAGCGGGAACGGGCCACTGCGCCCTTACGATACCATGTCAGCTTGCTGTCGCGCAGTGACAAATGAGCATCCGGTAAAAAAATAGAGGCCCGCACCGTTTTGTTGAAAGGCGACATCGGATGCACGTCGCAAAAAAGGCTGGGCATAATAAAGTCGATGTCGAGCTGCGGTTCCTCGGTAAAGCCATACAGCCGGCGCCAGGCTCCGCCCGGCGACCGTTTCCACAGGACCCAGCCCCAAAAGGCGTCGCGGGAAAAGCGGTATTCCGTCACGCCGTCCCATTGCGCTTCGCTCTCGGCCAGCACAAGCGGCGCGCGGGGGCCTTCGCTGTTCATGCCTGTTTCGGTGAGATACCGCTTCCCCTCCAGCGTTACGACGAGCACACGGTGGCGGCGCATCTGGATGCCGGCCTCCGAAGGATAGATGAAACGGCCCGCATAGCTGGTGACCTGGTATCCCAGCGAACACAGCAGCCAGCAGAACAGGCCGTTCAGCTCGAAGCAGAGGCCGCCGCGGCGCTTTTCCACGATTTTTTCAAACAATGCTCCGTGTTCCAGAGAGGTGATCGCGCCGCGCAGGAGGTCCAGGTTTTCATAGGGCACATGCAGCAGATGTGCGGACTGCAGGCGGCGCAGCGTTTCCAGCGTGGGAGGAGGAGGGACGGCGTCCCGCAGGCCGATGCGGTCAAGATAGCGCAGGATCTGTTCGGGCGGCATCGGTGTTTCGGAGAGCAGCGCGTCCTCCGCGCAGATGGGTCGGTTCGGCATTGTAAAAGCTCCTTTGATGATTTTCCGCAGCACTCATACCGAGAGCGCCAGGCACAGCATGCCCAGATAATAGGCAGCCAGATTCACCGCACGCAGCGCTTTGCGCGGCCTGACATAAAAATAAACGAACAGCAGCACCGCGTCCGAAATGAGGAACAGCGCGGCCCCCACGGCAGCCAGCGCGCCGCGCCGTCCGCCGCAGGCAAAGCCGAACGCTGTGCCGCGGGCGCACATCAGCCCTACGCAGAGCGAGTACGCCAGAGCGGGCAGCTCCATGTGCATGCGCCGCAGCTTGAAGCGTTTGTGCCGCGCGCAGGCAGCCGTCACGGCCAACGCGGCCAGCGGAGCGGCGGCGTCCCACAGTGTGAAGCGCGGTCCGCCCGGCATGGCCAGCGTGAACAGCACGCAGAACCCTGCGTGGGCCAGTGTGAAAGCGCCCACTCCCAGCAGGAACCAGCGGCCGAAAAAGCCCGCGTGGTTATTGGCCAGCCCCAGCAGCACGTCTCCGGCCAGGCACAGCACAAAGCAGGGCAGAAGTCCCCGGAAATACGCATCTGCCGTGTGTCCGCCCAGCAGGTACGTGACAAGGAACCCGCAGCTTACGGCGGCCTTTACCGCCGTATAGCGGCTGAAATGATGGCGGGAATACGCCACGCAGAGCAGCGCGGCCAGCCCACCCAGATAGATGAGGGAAAGCAGCGTCAGCACAGCGGCAGCCATAGCCGCCTCCTTCCCGGCCCTCGGGCCGTGTTTTTTGCATGAAAACGAAAAACGCCGGGCGCGGTTTTCAAACCGGCCCGGCGTTTTTGTGTCACATGCTTTCGGGCACGGTGATCTTCAGCAGGGTAAGCGCGTTGGAGATGACGTTTTTCGTAGCGGTGCACAGTGCAATGCGCGCCTGGCAAACGCAGTGCTCGGCGTCCTTTACGCGGCAGGAATTGTAGAATTTGTGGTAGCGGTTGGCCAGCTCAGTGACGTAGCGCGTGATGCGCGCCGGGTCATAGCTTTTGGCCGCGGAAATGATTTCGCCGGGAAAGTCTGCGATATGACGGATCAGTTCCTTTTCCGCGGGCTCTGTCAGCAGCGTCAGATCCGCCTTGTCCGCGCCCTCGAACACGATGCCGTCTTCGGCCAGCTTTTTCAGGATGCTGCAGATGCGGGCATGGGCGTACTGCACATAATACACCGGATTTTCGCTGTCCTGCGCCACGGCCAGGTCCATATCAAAGTCCATTACGCTGCCCGGCTCCCGCAGGTTGAACTGGAAGCGGGCGGAGTCGATGGGGACCTCGTCCAGAAGCTCCGCCAGCCCGATGGCTTTTCCGGTGCGCTTGCTCATGCGCACCGGCTGGCCGTCCTGCATCAAACGCACGAACTGCATCAGCACGATGTCCAGCTTTTCGCCGTCCAGGCCGATGGCGTCCATGGCACCTTTCATTCGGGCCACGTGGCCGTGATGGTCTGCGCCCCATACGTCGATGGCGCGGGAGAAGCCGCGCACCGCGAATTTGTTGTAGTGGTAAGCGATATCCGCCGCAAAATAGGTGGGCACGCCGTTGGCGCGCACCAGGACTTCGTCCTTATCCTCGTCCGTCACTTCGCCGTCCAGGCCCTTGCGCGTCACCTTGTTGCCGCCGTATTTCTCGGCGTACTGCATGGAACGGTACCAGATGGCGCCGTCTTTTTCGTAGGTGGCGCCGCGTTCGGCCAATTTGTCCAGCATTTCCCGGATGGCGCCGGATTCGTGCAGCGTGGTCTCGCTGAACCAGACGTCGTAATTCACGCGGTATTTGGCCATGTCGTCCTTAAGCCCCTGCACGTTCAACGGCAGCGCAAAAGCCGCGATATCCTTCTGCAGTTCCTCAAAAGGCTTTTCCATATAGACGTTCCCGTGCACGTCTGCAAATTTCTGTGCCAGCACACGGATATCCGCACCCTGATAGCAGTCCTCGGGGAAAGGTACGGCGTCCTCGCCCCTGAAGATCTGAAGGTAGCGGACGGCAAGGCTCTTGCCGAACTTGAGGATCTGGTTGCCCGCGTCGTTGATGAGAAACTCCCGTGTGACGTCATAGCCCGCCCAGTCCATGGCGGCGGCGAGGCAGTCGCCCAAAGCGCCGCCGCGGGCGTTGCCCAGATGCATCGGACCCGTAGGGTTGGCCGAAACGAACTCCACATTCACCTTTTCACCTTTGCCGTAGCTTGTGCGGCCGTAGTCCGCGCCGGCTGCGTTGGCGGCTAAAACTACGTCGGCAAACCAGCCCGGGGCAAGGAACAGGTTGATGAAGCCGGGGCCCGCGATCTCCACGCGGCTGAAATGCGTTTCCTCCAAAGCGGGCATCGCAGCGGCCACGGCCTCGGCGATTTTACGCGGGGGCATACCGAATACGCGCGCGCCCGCCATGGCGAAGTTGGAAGCCAGGTCTCCGTTCTTCACGTCGTTCGGCACCTCCACCACAAAGGCGGGCAGCTCCTTTTCCGGCAGGCTGCCGTCCGCCATAGCGGCGCGGGCAGCGGTCTCCAGCAGCCCGCGGGCCTCGTCCATAGCGGCCTGTTTCGGGTCGAAATGTTTAAAATCCTGCATTTTTTCAAAACTCCTGTCCCTTTGAATTCCTGTTATACCGGCGCGCCCCGTCAGTTGGCGGGCTTGACGGTGATATTTACAATGTTGCGGCTCACGGCGGCGGTGTCCATGTCCAGCAGATAGCTGAAGCGGACGGTGCCGCCCTCGTCGGAAAGGCGGCTGTGGATCTCGTCCGCGGCCACGCCCAGGCTCAGCGAACCGTGGCCCGTCTCGTAATGGCACACATGCCGCCGGCCCTTTTCTATGACGAGCTGGCTGGGCGCCGGGCCGAAGCGCAGCATGCTCACCTTGTGTGAATCCTCCACCTTTACGGTGGTCACACAGCCTGCATAGCCTGTGGCCTCGGTTTCTTTGTAGCTGATGAAGAAGCTGCCGTTGCGCTTGACAAAGCTGCCCCGCGTCATCAGCTTCACGCTGTCGCTTTCGCCGTCCTGCTCCATGGTGCCGTGGATGGTGATGAGATAATCTTCCTTCATACAGGGTCATCCTTTTCCTTTTTACGTTGAGGCGCCTTGCTCCACGGGATAACCGTCCACGCTGATGCGCGTCACGGGCCCGCCCGCGTATTCGCCCAAAAACCAGTCCGAAAGCTGGGCGAAGCTCTCGGTGGTGTCGCTTACATAATAGCGTGCCGTGCCCGCGCGGCCCTCCCGCAGCAGCCCGGCGGAGGCCAGCGCGTCCCGTGCGGCCAGCGCGGTTTCCCGCCCGGGGTCGATGAGCGCCACTTCGGGGCCCATCAGATCCGCGATGATGGGCGCGATGAGCGGGTAGTGCGTGCAGCCCAGGATCAGCGTATCCACGCCCGCGGCCCTTATGTCCTTCAGGTAATCCCGTGCCACAAGGCGCGTCACGGCGTTGTCTGCGCCGAAATACCCGTTTTCCACCAGCGGCACGAACAGCGGGCATGCGGTGGCTACGATGCGCGCGCCGGGCATCAGCGCGGCGATGGCCGCGTTGTAGCTGCCGCTCTTAACGGTGGCGGGCGTGCCGATGACGCCGATGAGCCCTGTTCTGGTGGCGCGTACGGCGGCGGCCGCCGCGCTCTGCACAACGCCCGTGTAAGGCACGGGCAACGTGCGTGTGTAAGCCTCGGGCAGCGTGCTGCTCACGGTGCCGCAGGCGGCCATCACATATTTCACGTTTTGCTCCAGAAGGAATGCGATGTCCTGCTTTGCGTACCGTACAATTACATCTACGCCGCGGGTGCCGTAGGGCACCCGGCCCGTATCGCCGAAATAGACGATGTCCTCGCCGGGCAGGATGCGCCGCAGCTCGCGCACGGCCGTCAGCCCGCCCAGGCCGGAATCGAACACGCCGATGGGGGCGCCGCGTCCCGGCGCGTTTCGCTCAGTCATGGATGCCGCCCGCCCTTTCCAGCGCCAGCGTGATCAGGCTGTCCAGCAGGCCGGGATACGTCTCGCCCGCCGCCAGCATCAGCTTGGGATACATGCTGATGCTGGTAAAGCCCGGCAAGGTGTTGATCTCGTTGAGCAGCACGCGCTGTGTGCCGTGCTCCACAAAAAAGTCCACGCGGGCCAAACCCTTGCAGCACAGCGCCCGGTAGGCGCGCACGGCCAGGTCCCGCACCTCGTCCAGCTTTTCCGGCGCAAGCTGCGCCGGGATGGCCACCCGGCTGGTGCCGGAGATGTATTTGTCATCGTAGGTGTAAAATTCGGCGCTGGCCAAAATTTCGCCGGGATGGGTGCCGGAGACTTCGTCGTTGCCGCGCACCGCGCATTCTACTTCCTGCCCCTGTACGAACCGCTCGAACACCACGCGGGAATCGTGCTGCAGGGCGAGGTCCACGGCCGCCTCCAGCTCCGCCATGTCCCGCGCCTTGGAGATGCCCACGCTGGAGCCCGCGTTGGCGGGCTTGACGAAAATGGGCCAGCCCAGTTTTTCCGCCGCGCGCCGGGCAATGGCCGCCAGCTCCGGCCGCTGCCAGCGCTCCATGCAGTCCCATTCACAGCGGGGAATGCCCGTTGCATCCATCACACGGTTGGCAATGATCTTATCCATGCACACCGCGCTGCCCAGCACGCCGCAGCCCACATAGGGCAGGCCGGCCAGCTCCAGCAGGCCCTGTATCGTGCCGTCCTCGCCGTTTTTGCCGTGCAGAACGGGAAACACCACGTCCACGGGCAGGCTGCGGCAGACGCCGTTTTCAAACGCCACAAGCCCCGCCAGCCCGCTGCCCGGGCAGATGGCTGCGGGCACATTGCCGGAGTGGCGCTCCCAAGCGCCGCTGCAAAGGTCCTCCACAGGGCCGGAGTACAAATACCAGCGCCCGTCTTTCGTGATGCCCACGGGCAGCACATCGTATTTTTCCGTGTCCAGATTGTTCAGCACGCTGGTCGCGCTCATGCGCGACACCTCGTGCTCGCTGGACGCGCCGCCGAACAGTACGGCGACTTTCAATTTCTTCAAAACACTCCACACCTTTCCTCGGGCCGCCGTGGAATAAAGCCTTGGGGCAGGCGCCTGAAAACCCGCGTGCACAAAACGCCCTGCTTTCAGACCGCCCGGAGAAAGGCTTTCGGGACGGACCGCTGCGCGGCAGCACGGCTGTTTTGCCGTGCTGCCCGCATGGTATCACTTGTATGCTGCAATCGTAGCCTTTATAATACCATACAATGGTTGATTTTAAAAGACGGCGCGGCAAATTTTGACGCGCGGCGGAAAAAGCCCGGAAAACGGCCCCGCAGGCGAAAAAATCCCTTGACGCGGGACTGTGTGCTGTGCTATGATGGTTGTACCTCTTTTGCAGGTCTATTTTTTTGTGCGCATTTTTCGATGCGCCGCCTGCGGCAAGAGGGAGGCTATTTGATGGAGGTGCCGAAAAATGAGAGTGAAGATCACCCTTGCCTGCACGGAGTGCAAACAGCGCAACTACAACACCAAGAAGAACAAGAAGAACAGTCCCGACAGGCTCGAGATGAAGAAGTATTGCCGCTTCTGCAAAAAGCATACCGTTCACCGCGAGACGAAGTAAGAAAGGCGGACATGCAACATGGCTGACAAAACCGAGAAAAAGTCCAAAGGCTTTTTCGCTGGCGTGAAGCGCTTCTTCGGACGCATCGGCAAGTTTTTCCGCGATACCGTGAGCGAGATGAAGAAGGTCGTATGGCCCTCGAAAAAGCAGATCATCAACAACACCGTCGTGGTGGCTGTCGTGGTGGTCGTGGCCGCGGTACTCATCATGGTCCTGGACGCTGTGTTCGGCTTCGGGCTGAACCAGTTGCTGAAGGGCGTGTGACCGTCCGCACTTTTAAAGCAGAAAGCGGGGTTTTGACAAATGGCAGAGGATAGAGACACCGAGGCGCGCTGGTATGTGGTGCACACCTACTCCGGCTACGAAAACAAGGTTGCGCAAAACCTTGAAACCATCGTGGAGAACCGGCGCCTGCAGGAGCTTATCCATGAGGTAAAGGTCCCCGTGGAGCTGGTGCCCGACATCAAGGACGGCAAGGAGCGCGAGGTGGAGCGCAAGCTCTTCCCGGGTTATGTGCTCGTCAAAATGGTGATGACGGACGACAGCTGGTATATCGTGCGCAATACGCGCGGCGTCACGGGCTTTGTCGGCCCGTCGTCCAAGCCCATCCCCCTCACCGACGAGGAAGTGGATAAGCTGGGCGTGGACGTGCGCGAAGTGAGCCTCGATTACGCCGTGGGCGACAACGTTCAGATCATGAACGGCCCGCTGGAAGGCTTCATCGGTATCGTGGAGGGCATCGATACCGACGTGAAAAAGGTAAACGTAAAGGTTTCCATGTTTGGCCGCGAAACGCCGGCGGAGCTGGACTTTACACAGGTGAAACCCCTGTAAGCCCTGAAACGTTTTTTCCGGTAAGAGCACGCGCTGCAAGGCGCTGTTTCTTATAGAGCGCGCGAAGGGTATCGCGCGTTCGTGGGAGGGCCTTGGCAATCCGGCCAAAGCCCGCAACTTACCACAATTTTTGGAGGTGCACAAAATGGCTCAGAAAGTAACGGGGTATATCAAACTCCAGATTCCGGCCGGCAAAGCTACCCCGGCTCCCCCTGTTGGCCCTGCGCTTGGCCAGCACGGCGTGAACATCATGGCGTTCACGAAGGAATTCAACGAGCGCACGCAGAAGGATATCGGTTACCTGATTCCTGTCGTCATTACGGTCTATGCGGACCGTTCCTTCAGCTTCATCACCAAGACGCCCCCGGCGGCTGTCCTTATCAAGAAGGCTGTCGGTATCGAGAGCGGTTCCGGCGTGCCCAACAAGACGAAGGTCGCGTCCATTACGAAGAAGCAGCTGGAGGAGATCGCCAGTACCAAAATGCCCGACCTGAACGCGGCGAACCTGGAGACGGCCATCAGCATGATCGCCGGCACCTGCCGCAGCATGGGCGTTACGGTCACCGACTAACTGTCCGCATAACAACCTTACCATTAGTGGGAGGATCATTCCGTATTACCACAGGAGGATATTATGAATCACGGTAAACATTATGTCGACAGCAAAAAGCTTGTCGACCGTACAAAACTGTACGACACCGAAGAGGCCCTGGCGCTGTGCTGCCAGACCGCCAAGGCGAAGTTCGACGAAACGGTCGAGCTGCATGTGCGTTTGGGTGTTGACAGCCGTCACGCGGACCAGCAGGTGCGCGGCGCCGTCGTGCTGCCCAACGGCACCGGCAAGGACGTGCGCGTTATCGCCATCGCCAAGGGCGACGCCGCCAAGGCCGCTGAAGAGGCGGGTGCGATGATGGTCGGCGACGCCGATCTGGTCGCAAAGATCCAGAACGAAGGCTTTATCGATTTTGACGTGCTGGTCACCACGCCCGACATGATGGGCCTGGTAGGCCGTCTGGGTAAGGTGCTCGGCCCCCGCGGCCTGATGCCGAACCCCAAGGCCGGTACGGTCACGCCCGATGTGGGCCGCGCCGTTACCGAGGCGAAGGCCGGTAAGATCGAGTACCGCCTGGACAAAGCCAACATCATCCATGTGCCCATCGGCAAGGCGTCTTTCGGCGCCGAGAAGCTGGGCCAGAACCTGTCCGTTGTGATGGAAGCCATCGTCAAGGCGAAGCCCGCCGCGGCGAAAGGCCAGTATATCAAGAGCGCTACCGTGGCGTCCACGATGGGCCCCGGCATCAAGCTGAACAGCGCAAAATTCGGCGGCTGAGCTGCAAACTGAAAAAGCGCGCTCCTGCTGATTTTCAACATCGGCAGCAAAATGCGCGCGAACGCGCGGCTTTGGCAACACGGCCGGCGCGTATCTTCCGGCGCATCTACGCGGAAAAGCGCGGAACGGTTTTATGCGAATAAAACCGCAGCGTTTCCGGCTTTTCGGGTTTCGCTGCGCAAGCTGCGGGAAATCGACGGGAACGCCGGGAGAAGCACAGAGTGAATTTGCCCCTTGACGCGCGCAAAACTCTGTGTTAAAATAATAAAGCTGTTTTAAAGACAGCAGGTGCTTTTGCATAAAGGGTTTCGCCCGCCTGCCGAGAAACGCGAAAAAACATTTAATTGTATTTTTTTGCCTCTTTCTCGCAAGGGAAAGAGGCTTTTTTATGTGCTTACACACAATTGAAACGAGGTGAAATGATTTGCCAAGTGAGAAAATTTTGAGCGAGAAACAGGCTTATGTTGCCGCCCTGCGTGAAAAGCTGATGAATTCTGTTGCCGGCGTTGTCGTCGAATATAAGGGTATCAGCGTTGCGGACGACACCAAACTGCGCGCCGAACTGCGCGCGGCAGGCGTTGAGTATGCCGTTGTGAAAAACACCATGCTGCGCCTGGCCATTAAGGACTCCGACCTCGCCGGGATGACGGACGCCCTGACGGGTTCCACCGCCCTCGCGATTTCGAAAGAGGATCCCATTGCTGCCGCCCGTATTCTGAACAAGTTTGCGGAAGGCTCCAAGAAAGGCTTCGCCCTGAAGGCCGGCTACATGGAAGGCCAGGTCATGGATGTTGACGCCGTCAGCGCCATCGCCAAGCTGCCCGACCGTGAAGGCATGTTGTCCATGTTCGCAGGCGCCCTTACCAGCACCCTCAGCGGTCTGGCTGTGGCCATGCAGGCTTATGTGGATAAGCAGGAAGAACCAGCGGCATAATTTCGGCCGCACCCAAACACAAAACAACACTAAAATAAAATTGGAGGTATTATCATGGCTTCTGAGAAAATCACTGCCATTATCGACGAGATCAAAGGCCTGTCCATCCTGGAGCTGAAAGAGCTCATCGACACCTATTGCGAAGAATTCGGCGTTTCCGCTGTTGCCGCTGCTCCGGCTGCCGCCGCTGCCGCTGCTCCCGCCGCCGAGGAGAAGACGGAGTTTGACGTTGTGCTGGCTGAAGTCGGCGCCAACAAGATGGCCGTCATCAAGACCGTTAAGGAAGTTACCGGTCTGGGCCTGAAGGAAGCGAAGGACCTGGTCGACAACGCTCCGAAGACGCTGAAGGAAGCTGTTGCGAAGGACGCTGCCGAGGAAATGAAGAAGAAGCTGGAAGATGCCGGCGCCAAGATCGAACTTAAATAAGTTTGGTTTTTCCAAGCCCCCGCTGCAGGACGTAGCGGGGGCTTTTCTGATTTATGGAGTTTGTGAAAATATAAATTTAATATTGACTTTAATAAAATTAAAGTATATATTTAATATAGTGAAAGGAGGCGCGCTATGGCAATTGAAACGGTTCCGGAGTGGATGGCCGGGCTGGAGGATGAGGACGTGGCGTTCATCAAAAAATTCCTGCTGGCCTCCGGCAGCCTGAAGGAAGTGGCCGGGCTGTACGGGGTCACTTATCCCACGGTGCGCCTGAGGCTGGACAGGCTCATCCAAAAAATACATTTGAGCGAAGATACAGCGGCAGACCCGTATGTGGCGCTCGTCAAGAGGCTGGCCGTGGCGGACAAGCTGGATTTTGATACCGCCAAACTGCTGATCCAGAGCTACAAAAAAACGAAAGGGGAGGATGCGTAATGGCAATCATAACGATGCTGGTCGGTCTGGGCGTTCTGCTGGCGTTCACAGTGCTGGGCTGCGTGCTGGAGGTTTTTCTGGCCAGGAGAGAGAGCATATGGCCGGGACTGGTCCTGCCTATCCTCGCCGGCCTGTATGCGGTGGTGATGGTGCTGAGCTATACAGCTGCGCCGGATACACCTTGGAACCAGGTGTTGGGCGGCGTGCTGGCGGTATTCCTGGTTTCGGGCATCCCGGCTTTTTTGCTGCTGATGGTGTTCTTTATCTGCCGCAGCGGCAGGCGCCGGAAAAAGCAGCTGGAAAAAATGAATGTGCAGGATCTGTGATGCCGGCCTGCGGCGGCATACTTTGCATACAAAGAGAAAGACGCCCCGTACCGGGTCATCCGGTACGGGGCGCCGTGCTTTTACGCAGGTCATTTATTTTTCGGATGCAAAAGGTTCGTGATGCCGCCCAGAAGCAGAAAGCCGCCGATGATGCCGGCCTGCACGCGGAAGGAGCCGCCTTTTAAAAAGGGCAGGATCTCCCATGGGCTAACTGCGAAAAACACAAAAATAAGCCCGAGGACCAGCAGCAGGGCTGCTCCGAGAATGCGTTTGTTTTTTGGCAATGAAAGCCCTCCTCTGTTCGGGGAACCTTCCCCGCTGAGATACGGTTTCATAGTACCAGCTTTGCGGTAGAGCTGTCAAGTGGGCGGAGCCTGCACTACTCTGTTTCACCGGGGAACGGTTCATTGGCAAAAAAGGCGATGCCGCAGGCGCCCGGCCCCGCATGGGTGCCGATCACAGTACCGATGGCCTGCACCATCGGCTTTTGCAGATGCAGGTTCTGCGTTACATAGCAGGCAAAGGGGCCGACGCCCTTGGGGCTGCCGGAATAGCCGACTACGACGGGCCATGCTTCATCAATGCCGCCGCACCGGTCGATTCCTTTAAAAATGGCGACATATGCGCCGGGCATGCCACGGGCTTTGTCCACCATGCCCAGCTTGCCGCGGGCGTCCAGAGAAAGCACGGGCTTGATGCCCAGCAGGCCGCCGGCGATAGCAACCGCGCCGGAAAGGCGTCCGCCCTTGTGCAGGTATTTCAGCGTGTCCACTACCGCATACAGGCGCAGATGGGTACGGGCGGTCTCCAGATCGGCTACGATGTCCATGGCGGAAAAGCCCTCGGCAACACGCTGAACGGCACGCCGCACCAGAAGCTGAAGCCCCAATGTGGCGCTGCGGCTGTCGACGATATAGATGTTGTCATATTCTGCTTCTTCTTTGGCGATCTCAGCGCTTTGGCAGGTGCCGGAGAGCGCTGCAGACAGCAGCACACAGATTACGGTGTCGCCCGCCGCCTTGGCGGCAAGAAAGTGGGAAAGAAACAGCTCCGGGCTGGGCTGGCTGGTGGTGGGCAGTTTATCGGCCGCTGCCAGCATGTCGTAAAAACGCTCCAGGGGCAGGTCTATCCCATTCTGATAGTGGGCGTCGCCGAAGCTGACGGTGAGCGGTACCACGGCCACGCCCAACGCGGCGGCGTCCGCCATGGAAAAATCTGCGGTGGAATCGGTGAGGATGCGGATCATAGTATCTTCTCCTGTTCTTCTATGGGGCGTGCGTCCCCCTCCGGGGCCGCACGGGATGGAGCACCTGCCCGGAAAATGGCTTGCCGGGCCGGTGCGGCGGCTGTCACAATTCTGCAAAAAAAGCGTGCAGGGAGGCGAGCGCGGTGGAGAGCGCCGCTATTTCGGCCTCGCTCAGGCGGGCGGCTGCACGGGCGACCAGTGTTTCGTGGAATGCCGCGTGACTTTCCAGCGCGGACCGCGCGGCAGATGTCAGCGCCACCGTCACGCGGCGCTTGTCCCGGCTGCCGCGGGAGCGGACGAGATATCCTTTCTGCTCCAGCGTTTTGACAGCCACACTCAGCGTGCCGGAGGTGATGGAAAGATGTGCGGCAACCTCCGCCATGCCCGCTGCGCCGGATGCGTCGACAGACGACTTTTCCACGGCTTCCAGCACATGCATCTCGGAAACAGAGAGGTTTTTGCATGGCCCTTTGCGGATGCTGGCCTCCTCCAGACGGAGGATATCATTGAATACATTGACCAAAAAACCGTTCAGCTGCGCTTCATGCTGTGTCATTGCGGGCCTCCTTCAGGTGAATAGTTTGAAATTCAAACAAAATCGATTATACGTCTGGTAAAGCCGAAAGTCAAGAAGATATTTTGATATTCAAAATTTATTTACAAAGCAAACGGTTTGCTTTGGAGGGAAGACAACAGGCTTTTGCTTGACAAAGAAGCGGCAGAGGCGTAAACTGATATTTACTAAATTAGTAATTTAGTAAATAAGTGGTTGAGAGAAGGAATAAAAATGCCGTCAGAAGCCCGCAAGCGGGAATTAAAAGAACAATATAAGGCCATGCGTCCCGAGATGGGAGTTTTCGTTTTCCGGTGCGTTCCCACGGGCAAAAATTATGTGGGCTGGACGCACGACCTGAAAGGCACGCTCAACAGCCTGCGATTCCAGTTGGAGCTGGGCAGCTGCCGGGAAAAGGCGCTGCAGGAGGCGTGGCGTGTTTATGGCGGAGCGGCGTTTTGTGTGGACGTGCTGGAAAAGCTGCCCTATGACAAAGACGATGAAACAAAGACCGATTATTCCGAGGAGCTTACCCTGCTGTGCCGGCTGTGGCAGGAGAAGCTGCCGGACCACGAGGAAGTTTGGAGGAACCGCACATGAAGATCCCCACCACATTAAAGCACAAGCCTGTCATTGTTGCGGAAAATTACGACAGTATCGACGGGCGCGGCGCATACCATTCCGATGCGAAGGGCCTTTCCCTGGGCCTGGCCCAATGGAACGACCGGGGCAAGGTGGATATCTCGGCCAAAGTCTGGCGGCATACCGGGGAGAAATGGTCGCGCCAGTCGGAGGAGCTGCCCATGCACCGCGTTCTGGACCTTGCCATCCTGCTGTGCCGCACCAACCTGTATTTTCGCGATGAAGCGTACCGCCATCCACGATATTATGACCCGGAGCATCCGCGGATCGACCGTGTGGGCCTGCAGGGCGACGCGATGGACATTGAAGTATGCACGGAAAATCCCATGCTGGAAGAAGATATCCGCCTGTTTTACAATGTGCTGGGCGAGGACGGCGAGCTGCTGGGCGAGCGATTTTCCGTTCTGGCCCGGCTGCTGCGGGAGATGGGATATTGATTCCTGAGCGAGGCCTTTTTTAAAAGTTGTAAAATTTGACGAGCCGTGTCGAATCGGCTTGAAAATCCCTGCAAAATAGTGTAATTTATTATTACTGCGCAAAAATCTGTTTGGGAGACCGCGGTTCGTCCCAGGACCGCAGGGCGAACAAACAGATTGAGCCGTTTTGGGATATCGATTGAAACGCCGGGAAACGGCGTGCCTGCGGGGAAAGCTCCGGAGGCAGAAACACGGAGGGATTTTCATGAAAAAAATGACGAAACGCATCGCGCTGGCGCTTTCCATGGTACTGTTTGCACTGGCGTTCACAGCCTGCGGCCCGAACCTGCTTTCCGGCGGAGACGGCGGCTCGAAGGATACGGAGGGCGGCATCGGCGATACGCTGTCCAACATGTTCTTCGATTATACGGTGCTGGAGGCCACGAGCCCGGCGGAATATGACGGTTATACTGCCGCGGAGGGAAACCGTCTGATCGTTTGCAGCGTAAAGGTGAAGAACACCTTTGGCGAAACGATCCCCATGTATGATTCCGACTTTCAGCTGCAGTGGGGCAACATCGGCGGCGACGACGATGATTACACCTTCTCGCTGGATGCGTTCAACGACACGATGATGCCGCTGGAATATGAACTGGCCGACGGCGAAGAAGTGACCTATGACCTGGTGTTCGAGGCCCCCGCAGATGTGAAGGACTTCGGCCTGGTTTATCTGGAGGAATACTACACGGGCAGCGAATCCGAGTCCGGCACGGGTGATTTCTTCAGTGTGAACTTCACGGTGGAGTAAACGTACATCCCGCATGTGAACAGACGCAAACGCCCCGGGCGGCCGAAAGGCCGCCCGGGGCGTTCTATGTTTTGGTGCGTACAGCGTCATTCCGGCGCTTTCATGCTTTCCACCATGCTGATGTTCCGCAGCTTGCGCTTCATGCCGAGGTTCACCAGCAGGGAAAAGACAACGGTGAGCACGGCAGAGAGCACAAAGCTGAGGGGCTTGATGTCCCGCCCGAACATGACCATATCCACCTCTACCGTGCGCATGATGAACATGTGCAGGAAGATACCGCCCACAAGGCCCAGCAGCATGCCGATCACTGTGAGAACGTTGGATTCGCGGTAGACGTAGGCCTCCACCTCGCGCTCAAAGAAGCCCAGCACCTTGATGGTGGCGATTTCCTTTGTGCGCTCGGTGATATTGATGTTCATCAGGTTGTACAGTACCACAAAAGCCAGCATGCCGGCACACAGGATGATCACGTACACGACATAGTTGATGCTCGCGATGGTGTCGTCCAGACTCGAGCGCATGCTGCTCATCTGCGTGAGGCCCGCTACCCCGTCCACCTCCAGCAGGGATGTGGAGAAGGCTTCGTCCACATCCTGCGCATCGTCGGGCAGGATGCCCAGCACAGAGTTGTATTCCAGCGCGCTGCCGTAGGCGTCCTCATAAACGGAGGGCGTCATATACACATAATTTTCCACATAATTTTCCGCTACGCCCGTGACGGTGAATGTGCCCTCCCGGCCTTCGCCGTTTTCCAGCGTGAGCGTGTCCCCGGGCGAAAGGCCCGCTTCGTCGCTGAACTTTTCCGTGATGACCACGCCGTCGTCTGTCAGCGGTACGGCTGCGCCGCTTTTGCGTTCATGCAGGTCGATAAAATTGTCCAGCCGTGCTTCATCCTCGGGTACAAAGAGGTATACGTCATAGCTCTGGCCGTCCACATCCAGCGAAATGCGCTCCTGCTGTACGGGCAGGTAGCTCGTGACCTGTTCGGGAGCATCCATCAGCGCCTGGAATCCGGCATCCTTCAAGGCGCTCTCTTTGCTCAGTGTCACGAGGAAATCATAGGTGAACACCTTGCCGAACTGTTTGGATACGATGTCGCTGATGGAGTCCTTCAGGCCGAAGCCCGTCACCAGCAGCGCCGTACAGCCAGCCACGCCGATGACCGTCATGAAAAAGCGCTTTTTGTATCGGAACAGGTTGCGCGCCGTCACCTTGTGGGTGAACTTCATGCGCTTCCATACCGGTGTGATGCGCTCCAGGAAGATACGCTTGCCTGCCTTGGGCGCTTTGGGCAAAAGGAGCTGTGCGGCCCACTCTTTCAGCGTCTGGCCGCAGGCGTTCAGTGTGGCGGCGCTGGTGCACAGCAACGCCGCGCCCACGCCCAGCACGGCCAGCGAAGCGTGGAACAGACAGCGGAACCCGGGGATGGTATACATGGTGCCGTAGGCGTTCCAGATGACGATGGGAATGACCGTAAAGCCGAAGGCAAGGCCGGCGGCGCCGCCCACCAGTGTGGCCACCCAGGCATAGAACAGATATTTGAACATGATCTGTCCCCGCTTGTAGCCCAATGCCTTCAGTGTGCCGATCTGCAGGCGTTCTTCCTCCACCATGCGCGTCATGGTGGTAAGGGCCACCAGCGCGGCCACCAGGAAAAAGAAAATGGGGAACACCGTGGTGATGGCCTCCAGCTTATCCACATTGGAAAGGTAAGAGGACGCGCTCACGTGGGAGGTGCGGTCCAGAATCATCCATTCCGGAACTTCCAGCTCCGCCAGCTTCTGCTCCCCGTCCGCGATCTCAGCCTCGGCGTCGGCCAGCTGCTGCTCTACATCTTTTTTCTGTTTTTCGTATTCCGCCTCGCCGTCTTCCAGCTCGGCTTTGCCGTCCTCCAGCTGGGCCAGGCCGTCCTCATACTGCGCCTTGGCGGAATCCAGCTTTGACTGTGCCAGCTCCAGCTGGAGCTGGGCCAGGCCGGGGGCCAGGCTCAGGGCCGTTTCGCCGGAGGCAATCTGCTTTTCCGCCTCCAGGACCTGTTTTTTGGCGGCCGCCAGCTGCTGCTGACCGTCGGCCAATTGCTTTTCTCCCTCTGCGATCTGCGGCTCTGCCTCGGTGATCTGTGCTTTTGCGGTGTCCAACTGCGTGCGCGCTGCGGCGAGCGCCGCGCTGGACGTGTCGTAGGCAGCCTGCGCCGACGCCAGCTGCGCGTTGGCGGTGTCCAGCGCCGCCTTCGCGGGGGCCACAGCAGTCTGTGCCGCCGAATATTCGGCCTGTGCCGCGTTCAGTGCCGCGTTTGCGGTATCCAGCTCCACCTGCGCCGCGTCCCGTGCATCAATGGCGGCCTTGGCGGCAACCGGCTCCGTGGCCAGCCACTCGTCCTCCGTGGCGCAGCCTGCGGCGCTCATGCCCGCGTCCACCTGTGCCTGCGCCGCGTCGCGTTCGGATTTGGCTGTGTTTGCCCGGGACTGCGCCGCCTCATAGGCGGCCTGCTTGCCGGAGAGGTCCGCCGCCGCCGCTGCGGCGTCATACGTTTCCTGGGCTGCGGCTGCGGCCTCCCGCAGTGCGGGCAGCGCGGCCGCCAGTTCCGGCAGGCGTGCTTCTCCCTCGGCAACAGTGGGCTCCAGTGTTTCCACAAGCTGTTTGGCCGCGGCAAGCTGGGCCTTCGCGTCGGCCAGCTCTTGCTTTTTGTCGTTCAGCAGGGCCTCGTTTTCCTCGATCTGCGCTTTGGCGTCGATCAGCGCGGCCTGGCCTGCCGCAAGCTCCTGCTGCTTCTGTGTCAGAGTGCCGGGCAGACTTTCCTTATTGGCCTGCAGCTCTTTTTCGCCGCTGGCGATCTGTTTTTTCGCGCTGTCCAGCTGCGCTTGGGCGTCCTCCAGCTCCGCGCGCCCTTCGTCCAGCTGCTCTTCTGCATCGCCCAGCTTTTCCGCAGCCTCTGCCTTGGCGTCTTCCAGCTCCTGCCGGGCGTCGGCCAGCTTTTGCTCGGTATCTGTTTTGACTTCGTTGTAACGGGCGGTGCAGCGCGCGCCGCTGACCGCCTCCACCCGGTCCGCCACGGCGTCCACAGCGGCCTGGTATTCGTCCGAGGCGCTGTCCAGCGCCTGCGCGCCGGCCACAGTGGCGAAGATCTCGCTGTAAGCCTCCTGGGAAAAGCTCTCTTCGCCCACGTACATTTTCAGGGCGACGGTGCCGTCGCCGATGGTGGCGCTTTCCCGATCCACCGAGAAATAATAGCTGGTGCGCACGATGCCCACAATCTTGAACTCGGTATCTGCCAGCGTGCCGCTCACGTCGCCGTTGGTGGCGGCGATGGTCAGCGTATTGCCCACGCTCAGCGGTCCGGTTCCGTCGATGACGTTTCCTTCCACCAGCACACATTCGTTGCGCTGAATGGGCAGGCGGCCCTCCACCACGTCCAGGCGGTTCAGATAATTTTCCGGCTCTTTTTCCTCGATTTGTCCCGTGGGCAGGCTGTGAATGCGTGTGACGATGTTCTTTTTTTCGCCTGCGTCCACGAACATGTCCGTCATATAGGCGGGCATCACCTCGTCCACGCCGTCCACGGCGGCGATGGCTGCCACGTCATCGTCCGTCAGGCCTAGCGGGCTGACGATGCGCAGGTCGTGCATGTTCTGCCGGTCAAAGTATTCGTCGATGGTGGTGCGCATATCGATGGGCATGGCCATCAGCCCCGACAGGAGCCCAACGCCCAGCGCCACGATAGCGGCGATGGCGATGAAGCGGCTGAAGGTGCCCTTCATGGTGCGCAGCACAACTTTCCGGTATGTTTTTTTCACAGCCGCGTCACCACTCGATCTCTTCCACCGGGGTGGGGTGTTCGTTCACCACATTGGAGATGGCCTGCCCGCTTTTGATGCGGATGACGCGGTCGGCCATGGCGGTGAGCGCGGAGTTGTGCGTGATGACGATGACGGTGCGCCCCGTGCTGCGGCAGGTGTCCTGCAGCAGGGCCAGCACCTGTTTGCCGGTTTTGTAGTCCAGCGCGCCCGTGGGTTCGTCACACAGAAGAATTTTTGGGTTTTTGGCCAGCGCGCGGGCAATGGAAACGCGCTGCTGCTCGCCGCCCGAAAGCTGCGCCGGGAAGTTGCCCATGCGGTGCTCCAGCCCCACCTGGCGCAGCGTTTCGGCCGCAGGCAGCGGCTCTTTGCAGATCTCGCTGGCGAGCTCCACGTTTTCCAGCGCCGTCAGGTTCTGCACCAGATTGTAGAACTGGAATACAAAGCCCACGTCGTACCGGCGGTATTCGGTGAGCTGCCGCTGATTGTAGGCGCTCACCTCCTTGCCGTCCAGCCAGATATGTCCTTCGTCGCAGGTGTCCATACCGCCCAGCATGTTCAGCACGGTGGTTTTTCCCGCGCCCGAAGGGCCGACGATAATGCAGAATTCGCCTTTTTCGATGTGGAAGGTGACATGGTCGGCTGCGGCGATGCGGTTTTCACCCATTTGGTAATATTTGCAGACATTGTCAAAGGTAACAAAATGCTCCAAAACGGATACGCTCCTTCAGCGCTTGTTAAGGGACAGGCTGTCCGTTAATAAACGCGGTGTTGATTATTTTCGATGATTTCATTATAATAAGAATCACAAAAAACCGCAATCATCATTGTGCAAATTTGTGTGGAAAAATAGACACATTGCACAGCATCTGTCGATTTTTTTGTAAACTTTCTATGACACGGAGGGAAAGGCCATGGCAGAGAACACCACAGACCGCCGCGTGCGGAAAACGCGCGGGCAGCTGCGGCAGGGGCTGGTGCGTCTGATGCGGGAAAAAAGCATTCAGGATATCACGGTGAAGGAGCTGTGCGAGGAATGCGATATCAACCGCGGTACGTTTTATCTGCATTATACAGACGTGTACCAGCTTCTGCACAGCATCGAGGACGAGCTGCTGGTGGAGTTCGAGCGCGTGCTGGACGGCCTAACGGCGCAGTCGGTGCTGGCAGCGGCCACGCCCAGCCCGGCCATGTGCAGCATGTTTGAGCTGCTGGCCGACAATGCGGACATGTGCCTGGTGCTGCTGTGCCACAACGGCGACATGGCCTTTCTGGAAAAGGTCAAGGATATTGTGCGCCTGCGCGTGCTGGACGAATGGGGCGCGCAGTTCCGCAGCAACGGGCGGGACACCTATGATTATGTATATTCCTTCATCGTATCCGGCTGCATCGGCATGCTGCAGTGCTGGCTGGAGAAAGAGATGCCCATCTCCCCGCGGGAGATGGCAGCCATGGTGGAGGGCGTGCTGGTGAAGGGCGTCACGGCGCTGCTGTAACTGCCCCGCCATGCCGGAAAACCCCTCTCCCGCCGGGTGCTGAAACGGCACGGCTCCCGCATATAGATGGGGAAAGGGGCTGATGTTTATGCTGTTCGCGCTCACACTCACGACGCTTGCAGGCCTTTCCACGGGGCTGGGCGGGCTTGTGGTTCTGCTGTTCAAACGCCCGCGGGCGCGGATGATGGCGTTTTCCATGGGGTTTGCCGGGGGCGTGATGCTTACGGTGTCGCTCTCCGACATGCTGCCGCATACCGTCGAGACCTATTCCGATACCATGGGCCGGTTCCCGGCGGCGCTGGCCTCTGCCAGCTTGTGCGTGATGGGAATGCTGATCGCTCTGCTGCTGGAGCGGTGCATCCCCGATGAAAAGGAGCTTGCGGCCCGCCCGGACGGGCATGCGGCGCGTGGGACGCCGGCCATCAATCCCGGCGCGCTGCGCAGCGCTATGGTGACAACGGCCGCCATCGTGCTGCACAATCTGCCCGAGGGCATCCTCACGCTGTTTACAAGCTACGCCAGCCCAACGCTGGGCGCAACGCTTACGCTGGCCATTGCACTGCACAATATTCCAGAGGGCATCGCTATCTCGGTGCCCGTATACTACGCCACAAACAGCCGGGTGCGCGGCGCGCTTTACGCTCTGCTGTCCGGCCTGGCCGAGCCCGCCGGTGCGCTGCTGGCGTTCTTTTTGCTGCGGAGCTTCATCTCGCCGCTGTTCCTCAACGGGCTTATCGCGACCATTGCGGGCATTATGATCTATGTATCCATCAGCGAGCTCATACCCGAGGGCTTTTCCTACGGCAGGCGCGGCTATACCGTGGGGGGACTGGTGGTGGGCATCCTGGCCATGAGCGTGGGCATTTACCTTGTTTAATCGCCCTCCGCGTGCTATACTGTTTGTAACCGTTTCTTCATATTTTTGTGATATAATAACCTTAAAGCCGCCGCTGCCGCGGCTGCGCGTGTGCGCTGCACACGCCCCTGTGCTGGCGCACAGGGTTTTGAGAACATTGAACCATGCAAAACCGCAGCAGGTGCGGTTTTGCTGAGGCCGCTGCGCGGCATCATGCCATACTGAAAAACGGAGATCTGCCGCGGAGGGAGGGCCTTGTGTTGCGAAACCGGATGCGCCTGTGCGCGGCGCTGCTGTGCTGCATGCTGCTGTGCGGCTGCGACGGCATTGCCCTGGGCGGCAAAAATGTGGAAGAGCTTCTGCGCGCGCCGCGCCCGTCCCAGCGGCAGAGCGCCGTGCAGACGGCTTTGAACGCCTATCTGGGCGAGACGCTTCAGCTGAAATATCCCCGGGGCGGCGCCGAGCCGGACCCTGTGATCTTTGCGGACCTGGACGGCGACAGCGCCGAGGAAGCCGCAGTATTGTACACCGCCGAGAGCAAGGGCCAGAACGTGCATCTTTCGGTACTGGAGCAGGACGGCAGCGGCGGCTGGAGCATCGCCTACGAGGTGATGGGCCTGTCCACCGAGGTGGCCGAGGTGGAGCTGGCCGAGGTGTTCGGCGGCTCCACGCAGCTGGTGGTGGGCTATGCCAACGCCAATTTGGTGGACAAGTATCTGGAGGTCTACGACTACCGGGACGTGACGATCTACTCCGCCTGCAAGCAGCCCTATGACGCCTACCTGCTGGGCGACCTGACGGGCAGCGGACGTACGGAGCTGGCGGTGGCCGCCGCCACATCGGAGCCGGGCGGGCTGTCCCTGCAGCTTTTTGTGCCGGACGGGCGCGCCATGACGGCGGCACAGGGCGTAGAGCTGGACGAGCGGCTGGAAAAATGCACCGCTCTTTACGCGACCCGCTGCGGCGCGGCCCGCGGCCTTATTGTGGACGGTTCAGTGTCCTCGGGGGCGGCCAGCCAGCTTCTGTGTTGGGAAGACGGCGTGCTGTTTCCCTATCCGGACAAAGAGGAAGGCGGCGACGTATTTGCCCGCAGCCAGCGCTCCCGCACCCTGTCCGCGTTGGGGCCCCAGGACCTTTCGGGCACGGGCGAGGTGCTGATCCCCGAGGTGGGCGCCAGCATCGCTACGCTGCAGTCGGCCCGGCGTTTTTATCCCGTGGAGTGGATGAACTACCTGTGCGAGCAGCCGCTGCAGCAGTTCGGCGTCTACGACGCGGATCACAACTATTTTGTGCGCCTGCCCACAGAATGGCAGGATAATATGACCGTATCCGCCCAGTCCGAGAGCGATTGGCAGATACGGTCCAAAGAGGACAACAGCCTGCTGTGCGCGGTGCGCGTGGCAGACCGCGCCGCTGCCAACGGCACCTATACACAGGCGGCGCAGCTGGCAGAGAAAAAAGTGCTCGTGTATTTCGGCGAAAGCTGCACTGCGGTACAGGCGAACCTGATCCGCCGCGGCGTGGCTGTGCTGGGATGACCGGGCTTCAAGACATCCTTCGGGAGGAATGTACATGAGAAAGATCCTGGTTGTGGAAGACGAAGACGCCATCCGCGAGGTGGTTGCGCTCAACCTGCGCCTCGCCGGCTACGAGGTGACGGAGGCTGCCAGCGCCGAGCAGGCTCTGGCGGTGTTCAGCCCGTCGGCGGGCTTCGACGTGGCCGTGCTGGACATCATGCTGCCCGGAATGAACGGTTTTTCCCTGTGTGAGACCATCCGGAGGGACAGCGCGTCCATCGGCATTATCATGCTCAGTGCAAAAACGCTGGAGACGGATAAGATCAAAGGCCTCTCCATCGGCGCGGACGATTATATGACAAAGCCTTTCAGTGTCAGCGAGCTGCTGGCGCGCGTGGAAGCGCTGGTGCGCCGCGTGGGGCGGCAGGGCGCCTCCTCGGCCGCGCCGGAGCCGGATGGCCGCATGGTGTCCGGCGTATTCGTGCTGGACCAGAAAAGCCGCGTGCTGTACAAGAACGGCACGCCCATCGACCTTACGCAGGTGGAGTTCCAGATCATGGAGCTGTTTTTTGCCAACCCGGGCGTGGCGCTGGTGCGCGAGAAGATTCTGGAGGGCGTCTGGGGCGAAAACTATTTCGGCGACGTGAAGATCGTGGACGTGAACATTCGGCGTCTGCGCATGAAGATCGAGGACGAGCCCAGCGCGCCCAAGCATATCCTGACGGTGTGGGGCTACGGCTACCGCTGGAACGCATAGCACTGGTTTTGTATTTTCTTTGGGCAGAGGGGGCGGCCGTGTGAACAGCATCACCAAGCGCTGGGTGCGCGGCAGCCTGCTTGTCACCATTCTGATGTGCCTCGTGGCGGAGGCTGTGTTCCTGTATTATTCCATCACCAATTACTACGACGGCGCGCGGCGGGCTATGACGACGCGCACCAGCACCATCATCACCCAGCTCAACGCAAGCGCGGCCCAGACGGGCGAGAGCCAGGGCGTGCTTTTGCGCCGTATGGTGGAGCAATTTACGGAGAAGGACAAGTTCGAGCTGATGCTTGTGAACGCTGCTGGAAAGCCTCTGGTGACAAGCACAGGATTTGCGCCGGACGACAGCGTGGCCGGAGAGGATTATCTGGAGGCGCTGGCCAGCGAAAAGGGCGAGGGCCACGCGGTGTACCGCACGGCCATGGGCGAAAAGGTGATGGCCGTCACCACACTGCTGCCCCGGGCCGCGGGAGAGATCGTGGCCGTGCGCTTTGTCACCAGCCTCACGCTGGTGGACCAGAGCATCGCGGCGCTGGTGGCTTTCAGCCTGGCGCTGGTCACGGCAGTGGTGCTGTTCAGCGTGTGGACGGGCATGTTCTTCATCCGCAGCATCGTGCGCCCCATCGGAGAGATCGAGGCTACCGCCGCGAAGATCGCCGAGGGAAATCTGGACACGCGTATCGAAAACAAATATAATGATGAGATCGGCAAGCTGTCCGACACCATCAACCATATGGCGGGCGAGCTGGACAAGACCGAGCGCATGAAAAACGAGTTCATCTCCTCGGTCTCCCACGAGCTGCGCACTCCGCTCACTTCCATCAAGGGCTGGGTGGAGACCATCGCCGCCATCCGTGACCCGGCCGACCCAAATTTCCGCCGGGGCGTGCAGGTCATTTCCAGCGAGGCGGACCGTCTGTACAGCATGGTGGAGGAGCTGCTGGATTTTTCCCGTATGCAGAACGGCCTGAAGCTGGACCTGCAGCTTTTGGACCTGGTGGCCGAGGTGAGCGACGCGGCCATCATGGTGGAGCGCCGCGTGGAGCTGGAGGGCCTGCATCTTGCGTATGACGAACCCGAAGAGCCGATGCCGGTGATGGCGGACCCCGCCCGGCTGCGCCAGGTGTTCATCAACGTTCTGGACAACGCCGTCAAATATTCTCCGCCCCACGGCACTGTACGCATGGACGTGCTGTCCGACGGCAACAGCGCTTTCGTCAATATCTCGGATGAAGGGCGGGGCATTGCGCCGGACGATTTAGAAAACGTCAAGGTGAAGTTTTTTAAGGGAAAAGGCGCGGTGCGCGGAAGCGGTATCGGGCTGGCTGTGGTGGATGAGATCGTCACCGCACTGGACGGCAGCGTGGACATCCAAAGCGAGGTGGGACGCGGCACGACGGTGACCGTGCGCCTGCCTCTGTACAAGCGGCCGGCTCCGTCCGGCGCGCCGCCCCGCGGCGGCACGGCGGGGGGTTGAAACGCTTTCCCGGCGTCGCGGGCCTGCCCGCGCGCCGTGAAACGCTGTCCGGCCTTTGGGCCGGGAGCGGATAATTTATTGATGCATCGTCCGCAGAAAGGAAATCCGATTGAACAACAAAAATGAAAAAGCCTGCTGCTTTAAAACGAGCGTGGGCGGACAGGCCCTTATGGAGGGCGTGATGATGCGCGGCCCGCAGAAAATGTGCGTGGCTGTGCGCCAGCCGGACGGAGAGATTTTTACCGAGGTGTCGCCCATCCGGACGCATCCCTGGCAGAAATGGCCCTTCGTGCGGGGAATATTCAACTTTATCGACAGCCTGGTCTCGGGCTACAAGTGCCTTATGAAGAGCGCCGAAGTCTCCATGGGAGAGGACGCGGACCTGGAGGAAACAAAGTTCGACAAATGGGTGGCCGAAAAATTCGGCGACAAAGGAACCAATTTCATCATGGCCGTGGCGGCCGTGCTGGGCGGCGTTCTGGCGCTTGTTCTGTTTATGGTGGTGCCCACTGCGCTGGCCGGGCTGCTGGCGCGGTTCGTGCCGCTGGGGGGCTGGCGCGCGTTGATTGAGGGCGTGTTCAAGCTCGTCATGCTGGTGGGCTACATGGCTCTGGTCAGCCGCATGAAGGAGATTGCCCGCATGTTCCGCTACCATGGCGCGGAGCATAAGACCATTGCCTGTTATGAGTCAGGCCGGGAGTTGACCGTCGAAAACGTGCGCCCCTGTACCCGTTTCCATCCGCGCTGCGGCACCAGCTTTCTGCTGATCGTCATTCTCATCAGCATTTTGGCCGGCGCGCTGATCACCACCGAAAACACACTGCTGCGCATTGCGCTTAAGCTGCTGCTTCTGCCTGTCGTGATGAGCGTCAGCTATGAGATCATCAAGCTCTGCGGCCGGTACGACAACCCGCTCACCCGCGCGGTGTCCGCACCGGGGCTCTGGCTGCAGCGCATCACGACCAGCGAGCCGGACGACGGCATGATCGAATGCGCCATCGCCGCGGTGCTTCCGGTCCTGCCGGAAAAACCCGAAGACGGAAAATGGTAACGCCCCTGGCGGCGGTGCGGGACAGGCTGGAGGCCGCAGGCATCCCGGACGCGGCGTTCGAGGCCGCGCAGCTTTACATGCTTGCCACCGGGCGGGACGCACGGCTGTCCGGCGGCGCGCCGCTGACGGCTTTTGAACAGAAGAGGCTGGACGCACTGTGTGAAAAACGGTGTGCGCGGTTCCCGCTGCAATATCTGTGCGGCGAATGGGACTTTCTGGACCTGACGCTGAAGGTGGGGCCGGGCGTGCTGATCCCCCGGGCCGACACCGAGACCGTGGCAGAGGCGGCCATTGAAGCGGCGCGTGAAGCTGGGCCGGGCGCTGCTGTGGCGGACCTGTGCAGCGGCACCGGAGCCATTGCGCTGGGGGTGGCAACGCATGTGCCGGGTGCGCGCGTCACGGCCGTGGAGCTCTCACCGGACGCACTGGCCTATCTGCGCGCCAACAATGCGGCCTGCGGCTGTCCGCTGTGTGTGGTGCAGGCGGATGTTCTGCGCTGGCAGGAGGAATGCGCGCCGGGCAGCTTTGATGTCATCGTGTCCAACCCGCCGTATATCGCGCCGGAGGAGATGGCCGGGCTGCAACCGGAGCTTTTCCATGAGCCGCGCATGGCGCTGGAGGCCCCGGACGGGGGCTTGGCCTTCTACAAGCATATCGCGCCTGCTTATTTCGGCGCGCTCAAACCGGGCGGCCGTCTCATTCTGGAGATCGGCTGGCGTCAGGCGGACGCTGTGTGTGCTCTGTGCCTTTCTGCGGGATATGAGGATGTGTCTGTCCGCAGTGATTTGAGCGGCAACCCACGCTGTGTGCTGGCCCGCCGTCCGATTGCATTTTAGCGGCTTTTGGGGTATAATAACCCCAACCCCGCCGCTGCCGCGGCCACGCGCATTGCATGCGCTGATGCGCTGGCGCACATGGGCCCGGGAACATTGAACCGTGCAAAACCAAAACCGCAGCGAGTGCGGTTTTGCTGAGGCCGCTGCGCGGCGTCGCGGTATCCTATGACTGTTTAACAAATGCGGGCCGCAGGTGAGCGTGCGTTTAGCGGCATAGATACTGTGGATTTTGGTGAATATGGGCGAACGGCGAAATATGAGCTTAGAAACATGGTATACTATTTCCACATATCATGAAGAAGCAATGCGCGAAATGTCCCCTTTATAGGACGGTTTGCGTGTTATACTTGAAAAGCGGGGCAGGCTGGGCCGCCCCGCAGGATGGAGGGACGTTATGGCGGAGAAAAAACAGTCTGCGGCGGACAAAAAGGCTGCGGGTGATAAAAAAAGCGCGCTGGAAACGGCGCTGGCACAAATTGAAAAACAGTTCGGGAAAGGCGCCGTGATGAAGCTGGGGCAGAACGTCACCATGCAGGTGGACGCCATTTCCACGGGCAGCATCTCGCTGGACATGGCGCTGGGCATCGGCGGCCTGCCCCGCGGACGTATCGTCGAGATCTACGGACCGGAAGCGTCGGGCAAAACGACGCTGGCGCTGCACTGCATCGCCGAGGCCCAGAAGGGCGGCGGCGAGGTTGCGTTCATCGACGTGGAACACGCGCTGGATCCTGTATACGCCAAGGCGCTGGGTGTTGATATCGACAGCCTTCTCGTCAGCCAGCCGGACACGGGCGAGCAGGCGCTGGAAATCTGCGAGGCGCTGGTGCGCTCGGGCGCCATCGACTGTGTGGTCGTGGACTCCGTGGCGGCCATGGTGCCCCGTGCCGAGATCGAGGGCGAAATGGGCGACGCCCATGTGGGCCTGCAGGCCCGCCTGATGAGCCAGGCCATGCGCAAGCTGACGGGCATCATCGGCAAGACGGGCACCGTCGTCATCTTCATCAACCAGCTGCGTTTGAAGGTGGGTATCGTGTACGGCAATCCAGAGGTGACTGCCGGCGGCAACGCGCTGAAATATTATTCCTCTGTGCGTATTGACGTGCGCCGTACCGAGCAGCTCAAGGATTCCTCCGGTGCTGTGATCGGCAGCCGCACGCGGGCAAAGGTGGTTAAAAACAAGGTGGCTCCGCCTTTCCGCGAGGCGTATTTCGATATCATGTTCGGCGAGGGCATCTCCAAATCCGGCGAACTGCTGGATCTGGCCGTGCAGCTGGGTATTGTCCAGAAGAGCGGCGCGTGGTTCGGCTATGGCGAAACGCGCCTGGGCCAGGGCCGCGACAACACCAAAATTTATTTGGAGGAACACCCCGAGCTGTTCGCGGAAATCGAAAAGCAGGTGCGCGAAAACGCGGATAAATTGAACGCGGGAAAAAAAGGTGCCGCCGCGAAAAAAAAGGCGTCCATTGACGACGCGCCCGATGTGGCGAAGCCCGCCGCCAAGGCGGAGGCGCCCGCTCCGGCTGCGCCCGCCAAGCGCGCCAGCATCGATATTATGGTGGAAGACGACGAGTGACGATCAGCCGCATTGCAAAAACAAAACAGGGGCGCTTTTCATTGTTCGATGAAAACGGGGATTTCCTGTTTTCCATCGACGGAGAAACCATGGTGAAAAACCATGTGAGGGAAGGCGCGGCGCTGGATGCCGCGTCCCTGGAGGCCCTGAAAGAGCAGAGCGATACCCGCAAGGCCAAGGACAAGGCCCTCGGGTATCTTTCTTTGCGCGACCATGCATCGGGTGAGCTGTATGACAAGCTGTGCCGAAAATTCGACGCCCGCTCGGCGGCTGCGGCCGTGGCTGAAATGCAGCGGCTGGGTTTGATAAACGATGAAAATTTTGCCCGGCACAGGGCAAAATATCTGGCGGACCAGAACCGCTCTCCACGGGAGATCCGGCGCAGGCTGGCGGAGAAGGGCATTGACCGGGATGCCGTTGACACGGCGCTGGCCGAGCTTGCCCCCGACGAGACGCAGGCCTGCCGCGCGCTCATTGAGAAAAACTATGGGCGCAGGCTGCGCGAGGGCGGACGTGATAAGGTCATTGCCGCGCTGGCGCGCAGGGGGTTCAGCTACGGCGCCATCCGGGCGGCGCTGGAGCAGTGCGGTGAAACGGCGGACGAGGACGGAAGCTGGGAATGACCCGCCGCGCTCCGGCGGAAACGCCCGCGCACTTTTGCCCGCTGTACACTTTTGATTTTTAACACGGGAGACGATTATGGTAATTGCACTGATTTCCCTCGGCTGTCCCAAAAACCAGGTGGATGCCGACGTGATGTGTCACGCTCTGCTGGAGCGCGGCCATACCACCACCGCCGACCTCTCCGAGGCCGACGCCATCATCGTGAACACCTGCGGCTTCATCGAAAGTGCCAAGCAGGAGGCCATCGACAGCATTCTGGAGGCCTGTTCCTATAAGGAACAGAAGCCGGAGCTGAAGGTGGTCGTAACAGGTTGTCTGGCGCAGCGTTACCAGCATGAGATCGTCAAAGAGATCCCGGAGGTGGACGCCGTTGTGGGCCTTGGCTCCAACGCGGCCATCTGCTCCATTCTGGAGCGGCTGACAGGCACGCAGCCTGTGGAGAGCTACGGTGCAAAAGAGAGCCTTCCGCTGGGCGGCAAGCGCGTCATCAGCACGCCGCGCCATTACGCGTACTTAAAAATCGCCGAGGGCTGCAACAACCGCTGCCATTACTGCGCCATCCCGCTCATCCGCGGCCCGCTGCGCAGCCGTACCATCCCGGATATTGTGGCCGAAGCGCGCTTTCTGGCGGGTGAAGGCGTAAAAGAGCTCATTGTTGTGGCGCAGGACATCACGGCCTTCGGCGCGGACCGCGGCCGGGTGGAGATCGCGGAGCTTCTGGATGCGCTGAACGCCGTGGAGGGCATCGAGTGGATCCGCCTGCTGTACGCTTATCCTGAGCGCATCACCGACGCGTTTATCGCGGCCATGACGCGCAACGAAAAGGTGCTGCATTATCTGGACGTGCCCATCCAGCACATCAATTCCGAGATGCTGCGCGCCATGAACCGCCGGGGCGACCGGGAGACGGTGCTGGACGCGCTGACGCGTCTGCGCGCTGCCATGCCGGACATCACGCTGCGTACCACGCTCATCACGGGATATCCGGGCGAGACGCAGGCCCAGTTCGAAGAATTGTGCGAATTTGTCAAGGATTATGCGTTCGACCGCTTGGGCTGTTTTGCGTACAGCGAGGAAGAGGGCACGGTGGCGGCCGGTCTGCCTCAGCTGCCGCAGGAGCTGCGCGAGCAGCGCGCCGAGGCCGTCATGAACATCCAGGCGAACGTGATGGCGCGCAGGCAGGAGGAAAAGGTGGGCCGCACCGTGCAGGTCATCTGCGACGGCTACGACGACGAAAACGACCTGTATATCTGCCGCACCCGCGCAGATGCCCCCGATATTGACGCGGAATGCTGTGTGCGCAGCGAAACACCGCTGGAACCCGGCGCGTTTTACCGGGTGACCATTGAGGAGAGCGACGTGTACGACCTGTACGGGGCTTTGGCCGAAAGCTGACGCCGCCGCGGGGACACCCATTGTCCGCGCGCCGTTCTCCGGCGCGCCGAAAAGGAGTTTTGAACGATGAACCTGCCCAATAAACTGACGATGCTGCGCGTGCTGCTGATTCCCGTGTTTATGGTGTGCGCGGCCAACCGCTGGATGTTGGCGGCCGGCATTATTTTCGCCGCTGCGAGCCTTACCGATTACTTTGACGGCCACCTGGCGCGCAAAAACAATTTGGTGACGGATTTCGGCAAATTTGCCGACCCGCTGGCCGATAAGCTGCTGACGACGACGGCATTCCTGTACATGCTGGTGGACGGTGTGTGCGACCCCGTGGTGCTGGCGATCATTCTGGCCCGGGAATTCGCGGTCTCCGGCCTGCGGATGGTTGCAGCGGGCGCGCCGGGCGGCAAGGTCATCGCGGCCAATATGTGGGGCAAGGTGAAAACCGCGCTGCAAATGCTCACCATTTGTTTTTATTACTTTGGTTATGCGGCGGAGGCCGCGTTTTCCGCGCACCCGGAGCGCAGCGTGTTTGCCACGCAGGTCATCAGTTATGTGCTGTGCTGGGTGGTGGCGGCTGTCACGCTCATTTCCGGGGTAAAATATCTTTGGGACAACCGGCATTTCATCAATACGGCAAAATAATAATGCGCGGCGGGATGCCGCCCGTGCCGAACAGGAACGGTAAAAGCGGCCGCGCGGGAAGGGGCCCGTGCGGCCGCTTTTGAGCGGAAAGGGAGCGGATACCATGGCGACACAGGCAAAGCTTTCAGATTACGGCATTTCAGTGGGGACCCTGCCCAGCGGGCCGCTGGGAAAAATCTCCGATGTACGGGGTGTGACGGTGGGCCACTGCACCGTCGATACACAGACGCAAAAAACGGGTGTGACGGTGGTGATGCCCTGTGCGGACGACATGTTTGCCCAAAAGCTGCCCGCCGCGGCCTGTGTGCTCAACGGCTTCGGCAAAACCGCGGGACTGGTGCAGATCGGCGAGCTGGGCACGCTGGAAACACCCATCGCACTGACGAACACACTGAATGTCGGCCTGGTGTACGACGCAATGGTGGAATATATGGTGGGGCGCTGTGCCCAAAGCGGCACGGCGCTGCGCAGTGTGAACCCTGTGGTGGCAGAGTGCAACGACGGTGGGCTGAACGACATTGCCCGCCGCGCGGTGCGGCAGGAACATGTGTTTGCGGCCATTGAAAACGCGCGGGCCGATTTTGAGGAAGGCGATGTGGGCGCGGGCAAAGGCATGGTGTGCCACGGCCTGAAAGGCGGCATCGGCAGCGCCAGCCGCATTGTGGAGCTGGACGGCGCGCGTTATACCCTGGGCGTGCTGGTGCTTGCAAACCACGGCAGGCTGGAGGATCTGTGCATCGGCGGGAAAAGCGTCGGCGCCAAAATCGCGGCGCATTTGGGAAGCGCGCCGGAACAGCAGCAGGACAAGGGCAGCTGTATTGTTGTGATGGCGACAGACCTGCCTCTCTGCGCCCGGCAGCTGGAGCGCGTGGTAAAACGGGCGTCCGTGGGGCTGGCGCGGCTGGGCAGCTACATCGGCCACGGCAGCGGCGAGGTGTTTTTAGGCTTTTCCACAACGAACCGCGTGCCTCATGAAAGCGCCCGCGCGGTGCTGCTCTGCACGGTGCTGCACGAGGGCCGGATAGACGCGGTGTTTCGGGCCATGGGAGAGGCCACGGAAGAAGCCGTGCTGCGCGCCATGCTGTGTGCGGATACGGTGACCGGCTTTGATGGCAGCACAAAATATACGATTCGTAATTTTGTTAGTCAAATATACTAGTTGGCACAAACTGTTTCACAAAAGAGAATTGGCCGGCGGTCAAAATCGGTTACAGCTTGATAACAGGTCTTGCATAATCCGGTTTTCTGTGGTAATATAACTAATGTACGATAGTAAACTTATGAAAGAGTGGGCCGCAGAGGTCCGCTCTTTCCTGTTTGTTTGGAGGTTTTTGATGGCAAAAGGCAAAGGCGGCGGCACCGTCGGGACAGTGGAGGCGCTGGTCACGCCGGTGCTCGAGCAGCTCGGCATGCGCCTGTGGGATGTGCGCTTTGAAAAGGAAGGGCCGGACTGGTTCCTGCGGATCTATATCGACAGAGATGAGCCGCTGGACCTCAACGCCTGTGAGGAAGCCACGCGCGCCATCAACCCCGTCATCGACGCGGCGGACCCCATCGACCAAAGCTATTTTATGGAGGTGGGCAGCCCGGGCTTGGGCCGCAAACTCACCAGGGACGTCCACTTTGAGGCAATGCGGGGCCGCAGGGTGGCCGCGCATCTCATCCGCGCAACGGCCGCGGGGGAAAAGGACGTGGCGGGCATCCTGCAGGGCAAGGACGGCGCGCGCGTCACGCTGCTGCTGGACGACGGCTCCGAGACGGTTATCGAGGAAAAAGAAGCGAGCTACTTCAAATTGTGCGACGATGAAGACCTGTTTTGACGCATAGGATGAATGTAAATATTATATAGAATGGATGATTGGAAAAAATGAACGCAGAATTTTTTGAAGCATTGGCCATGCTGGAAAAGGAACGCGGCCTGCCCGCCGATTACCTGCTGGAAAAAATCAAAAACGCCATCGTGATCGCCGTGAAGAAGGACTACGAGGTCGAGGATGAAAACGTGTCCGTCGTCATCGAGCCGGACCAGGGCAAATTCAGCGTTTCGCTGCTTAAGACCGTCGTCGAGGAAGTGGAGGACCCCGCTACCGAGATCTCTCTGGAGGAGGCCCAGCAGAAAAAGAAAAGCTGCAAGGTGGGCGATGAATACGCCATCCCTCTCAAGACAAAGGACTTCGGGCGCATCGCCGCGCAGACGGCTAAGCACGTCATCCGCCAAGGCCTCAAGGAGGCCGAGCGCAGCCAGATGTACGCCGAGATGCAGAGCAAGGCCCATGAGATCATCTCCGCCGTCGTCACCAACATCGAACCGGTCAAGGGCATTGTGACGCTGGAGCTGGGCAAGGGCGGCGTGGCCACGCTGCCCCGCAACGAGCAGGTCGCCGGTGAGGAGCTGCGCGAGGGCCAGCATGTCAAGGTATATGTTGTGGATGTTATGGAGACCGAGCGCGGCCCGCGCATGATGATCAGCCGCACGCATCCCGGCCTTGTCAAGCGCATGTTCGAGATGGAGGTGCCTGAGATCTTCGACGGCACCGTCGAGATCAAGGCCATCAGCCGCGAGGCCGGCGCCCGCACGAAAATGGCCGTCTGGAGCAAGGATGAAAACGTGGACCCCGTGGGCGCGTGCATCGGCCCCCGCGGCCAGCGCGTGGCCAACATCGTCGAGGAGCTGGGCGGTGAAAAGATCGACATCGTCCGCTGGAGCGAGGACCCTGCCCAGTTCATCAGCGCGGCGCTCAGCCCCGCCACCGTCGTGGGCGTGGAGCTGCTGGAGGGCGATACCAAATCCTGCCGCGTCACCGTGCCGGATCACCAGCTTTCGCTGGCCATCGGCAACAAGGGCCAGAACGCGCGCCTGTGCGCGCGCCTGACGGGCTATAACATCGACATCCGCCCCGAGAGCGGTTATTATGGCGAGGAGCCGCCCATGAAGAAAACGCCGGAGCCCGCCGCCGAGGAATAACGGCCGGACGGGACTTGGAAAAGGAGACATGTATGACGCCAAAAAAGATACCCCTTCGCCGCTGCAACGGCTGCGGCGAAAGCAAACCGAAAAAGGAACTGGTGCGCGTGGTGCGTGCGGGGGACGGCACGGTTTCGCTGGACCTGACGGGCAAAAAGCCCGGGCGCGGCGCGTACGTGTGCCCCAGCGCGGCATGTCTTGCCAAAGCGCGCAAAGCCGGGCGCATCGCCCGCGCGCTGGAGGTGAGCATCCCGGAAGAAATTTACGACGCCATGGCCGCCGAGATCGAGAAGGCCGGGGCGCAAAAAGGAGAGACGCATGCCGGGTAATATCCTGTTCGCACTTTCTCTTTGCCGCAAGGCGGGGGCCTTGGTGATGGGCTTCGACTCCGTAAAAGACAGCGTCGGCAAAGGGAAGGCACAACTGGTGCTGTGCGCCGGAGACCTTTCGGAGGGCACGCGCCGCCGCGTCGGCGCCTTCTGTGAGGATTGGGTGGAGGTGGCGGACCTGCCCGAAACCCAGTTCGCCCTCGCACAGATCAGCAAAAAACCCACCGGCGTATTCGCCGTAACAGACCCCGAGCTTGCAAAGCTCTGCCGCAAAAACCTTGCTGCCCAAGCGGCCAACCAGAAGGAGGAACGTCCATGTCAGTAGTCATCAAATACAAACTCAGCGATGTAGCAAAGGACCTCAATGTCCAGAATAAGGAGCTCATCGATTTTCTGTATCAGACGCTGGGCGAGTCGAAAAAGCATACCTCGCCCCTTACAGAAGCCGAGCTGAACCATGTGTTCGAGCATTACACGCAGAAAAATTCCGAGGCAAGCCTCGACGCGTACCTTGCCAGCGCGCCCGCGCCCAAGGTGGCGGAAAAGGATATCCTGAAAAAGGCCGACGGCACCGTTGTGGCGGCCGGCCCGGCCAAGCGCAAAGAGCGCATCCGCCCCGCCAAGCCCGAGAAGGAGAACAAGCCCGCGCCTGAGAAGCGGGAGGTCGTCACCGTCACGGTGGATACCCGCATCACGGACGTGAATCTGGATAAGTTCAACGAAAAATACACCGAGCTGGCTTCCACGAAAAATGTGGAGAACCGCCGCAAGCCCACGCCCGCGGGCAACAAACAAAAGTTCTCGGGCCGCAACAACCGCCGCCAGCAGCCGTTCCAGAAAAAGCGCGAGACAGAGGCCGAGCGCCTGCAGCGCATCCAGCTGGAAAAGGCTCGTAAGGCGCAGCTGAAGGTATCCATTCCCGACGAGATCACGGTGGGTGAGCTTGCCAGCCGCCTGAAGGTGAACGTGGCGCAGGTCATCAAAAAGCTGATGGGCCTGGGCATCATGGCAGCCATCTCCGAGGTCGTCGATTTCGACACCGCCAGCCTGGTGGCCGAGGAGCTGGGCGCGAAGGTAGAGCACGAGGTGCATGTTACCATCGAGGAACGCCTGTTCGAGGTGGATGAGGATAAGGACGAGGATCTGGAAGAGCGCCCGCCTGTCGTCGTGGTCATGGGCCACGTCGACCACGGCAAGACCTCCATCCTGGACGCCATCCGCAAAACGCGCGTTACCGCGGGCGAGGCCGGCGGCATCACGCAGCATATCGGAGCGTATCAGGTGACGATGAACGGCAAGCCCATCACATTCCTGGACACTCCGGGCCATGAGGCTTTCACATCCATGCGCGCCCGCGGCGCGAACCTGACGGACATCGCCGTGCTGGTAGTGGCCGCGGACGACGGCATCATGCCGCAGACCGTCGAATCGATCAATCACGCCAAAGCGGCGAATACTACCATCATCGTGGCCATCAACAAGATGGATAAACCCACGGCCAACCCCAACCATGTAATGGAGCAGCTCACGCAGTATGAGCTGGTGCCTGAAGAATGGGGCGGCGACACCATCTGCGTGCCTGTGTCCGCGCTGACGGGCCAGGGCATCGAGGACCTGCTGGAAAGCATCAACCTGGTGGCCGAGGTCAAAGAACTGAAAGCGAACCCCCACCGCCGCGCCAAGGGCGCCGTTATCGAGGCGCGTCTGGACAAGGGGCAGGGCCCCGTGGCCACGATCCTCGTCCAGAAGGGCACGCTGCATCAGGGCGATGTGGTCATCGCGGGTACGTCCGTGGGCCGTGTGCGCGTCATGCGCGACGACCAGGGCGCCATCCTCAAGGAGGCCGGTCCCTCCATGCCGGTGGAGATCACGGGCCTGACGGAGGTGCCTGCGGCGGGCGATCTGTTCGACGCCGTAGAAGACGAGAAGCTGGCCCGTGAGCTGGCCGACCGCCGTGCTGCCGAGCAGAAGGAACAGCAGTTCAGCGCATACAAGAAGGTTACGCTGGATAACCTGTTCAGCCAGATCGCCGAGGGCGAACGCAAGGAGCTTGCCATCATTGTCAAGGCCGACGTGCAGGGCAGCGCCGAGGCCGTAAAACAGAGCCTTGAAAAGATCTCCAACGACGAGGTGCGCGTGCGCGTCATCCATGCGGGCGTAGGCGCCATCAACAAATCCGACGTCATGCTTGCCAACGCGGGCAATGCCATCATCATCGGCTTCAATGTCCGTCCGGACCCCGTTGCCAAGGAGGAAGCCGCCCAGGCCGAGGTGGAGCTGCGCATGTACCGCGTCATCTACGACGCCATCAACGATGTCACCGACGCCATGAAGGGCATGCTGGCGCCCAAGTTCCGCGAGGTGGAGCTGGGCCGCGCCGAGGTGCGCAGCGTGTTCAAGATATCTTCCGCGGGCACCATTGCCGGCTGCTACGTGCTGGAGGGCAAGGTAACGCGTGCCGCGAAGATCCGGCTGGTGCGCGACGGCATCGTCATCACCGAGGACGAGATCGACAGCCTGCGCCGCTTCAAGGACGACGTGAAGGAAGTTGCCCAGGGCTACGAGTGCGGTATCGGCCTTGACAAGTTCTCCGACATCAAGGAGGGCGATATCTTCGAGGCCTTCATCATGGAGGAATACCGCGACTGAACGGAACGTTCCGTTTGAAAGGAGACACTATGCCGCAGAGCAAAAATATGGCGCGCCTGTCCGAGGACATGAAGCGCGAGCTGATCGCCATCATCGGGGGGATGAAAGACCCCCGCGTGCAGGGCTTCCTGACGGTGATGCGCGTGGAGGTCGCGCCGGATCTGTCCACGGCCAAGGTGCACGTGAGCAAGATGGGCGAGGAAAACGCAACGGCCGAAGCCGTGGGCGCGCTGAACCGCGCCGCGGGCCATGTGCGCAGCGAGATCGCAAAGCGCATGCACATCCGCAAGGCGCCGGAATTCCGCTTCGTGGCGGACGACGGCGCGAAGTATGCGGCGCACATCAATGAATTGATCGCGGGGCTGGAGCGGGAAGAGCGCTGACGCGCTCGGCGGGGCTATCCCCAAAAGCGATGAATGAGGAGAGTTTATGAGCGAGATTTTAGACATCGCGGCAGCGCTGAGCAGGCTGCTGAAAGCGGAAAACGTGCTGCTGATCTGTCATAAAAACCCGGACGGCGACACCATCGGCAGCGCCGCCGCGCTGTACTGGGCGCTGAAGGGCCTGGGCAAAACAGTGGCCGTGCTGTGCGCGGACCCCATCCCGTCCCGGTATGATTATATGGACATCGGCCTGTACACAGGCCAGTTCACGCCCGGCTACACGGTAGCCGTGGACGTGGCGGGCATCCAGCTGTTCGGCGATTCCATCGCGGAATATACACGCCGCATCGACATGTGCATCGACCACCATCCCTCCAACTCAGGGTATGCCGACTGCATGCTGCTGGACGGCGACGCCGCCGCCACAGCCGAGATCATTTACGAGCTGCTGACGGCCATCGGCACTGAGATCACGCCCACCATCGCGGACTGCCTGTATACGGGCCTGTCCACGGATACCGGCTGCTTCAAGTTTGCCAATACCACGGCCCGCACCCACGAGATCGCGGCAAAGCTCATCACCGCGGGCGCAAGCCTCGTTAAGCTCAACAACATCCTGTTCGAGAGCAAATCCCGCAGCCGTCTGGCCATTGAGCGCCTGGCGCTGGAAAGCCTCGAATACAGCTTTGGCGGCCGGTGCGCCACGGTCTACCTTACAAAAGAGCAGATCGCCGAGACCGGCGCCGACGGCACCGATTTGGAGGGTATCACCAGCCTGCCCCGCATGATCGAGGGCGTGGAGGTCGGCATCACCATCCGCCAGCAGCCCACGGGCAGCTATAAGGTGAGCGTGCGCACCGTGACAGGCGTGGACGCTTCCGCCATCTGCGCCCATCTGGGCGGCGGAGGCCACAAGCAGGCCGCCGGATGCGAACTGCTGGGCAGTCTGGACAACGCCAAGGCCGCCCTGCTGACCGAGGTGGAAAAAGCGTTATGCAAGGAATCCTAGTTGTCGACAAACCGGAGGGCTTTACCTCCTTTGACGTAGTGGCAAAGCTGCGCGGCATCTGCGGTACGCGGCGCATTGGGCACGGCGGAACGCTGGACCCGATGGCCACGGGCGTGCTGCCCGTTTTTGTGGGCGGCGCGGCCAAAGCCGTGGATATGCAGGAGCGTGCCGACAAAATGTACACGGCCACGATGCTGCTGGGCCGGCGCACCGACACTGGCGACGTTACCGGCGAAACGCTGGAGCAGGCGGCTGTTCCCGCGGACATCGGCCTGGACGCCGTGGCCGCGGTGCTGCCGCGCTTCACGGGTACGCAGCAGCAGGTGCCCCCCATGTACTCCGCCGTGAAAGTAAACGGACAACCGCTGTACAAGGCGGCCCGCGCGGGGAAGACCGTGGAGCGCACGCCGCGCCCCGTCACGCTGCACAGCATTATGCTGGCGGGCAGCCCCGCACCCAACGAGTATATTTTAAATATCCACTGCAGCAAGGGCACCTATGTGCGCGTGCTGCTGGAGGATATTGGCCGGGCGTTGGGCGTGCCCGCCACCATGGCGGCGCTGCGCCGCACGGCGTCGGGCCCCTATACGCTGGAAATGGCGTATACGCTGGATGAGCTGCAGCGCGCCCGGGAGGCCGGTACGCTGGAGAGCCTGCTGCTGAGCGTGGAAAGCGTTTTCACCTGCCTGCCCGCCGTGGAAGTGAACGGGGAGACGCGCCGCCGCCTGCTGAACGGTGCGCCTACTTACCGGTTCCCGGCCCGGGACGGGCGCTACCGCGCGCTGTGCGCGGGGGAATTTCTGGGGGTGTGCCGGGTGGAAAAGCACATCCTGACTGTGGAAAAACTGTTTTGCGAACGCGCGTGACGCGCCCCGCCGGGGCCGCTGCGCGCGGCGTTCGCTTTTGGGGCCTTTTATCCCGAGCAGGGAACGGCCCGCATTGAAAAACGGGAGGTGTGCGTTTGCACTGCTACGATACTCTTGCGACGATAGAGGGCGGCACGGGCGCCTGTGTGGCCCTTGGCTATTTTGACGGCGTGCACCTGGGGCACCGCCGTGTGCTGGCGCGCACGGTGGAAGCTGCGCGGGAGCGGGGCTGCACGTCCGCCGTGTTCACCTTTGCACCGCCGCTGGACCGGGCTGTAAAAGGCAGGGCCATCCTTACGCCGGAGGAAAAGGCGCGGCGCATTGCCGCCATGGGCGTGGAGCATTATGTGCGTCCGCCCTTTGAGGAATTCTGCACGCTTTCGCCGGAGGCGTTCGTCCACGACGTGCTGGCTGTGCGTTTCGGCGCGAAGGCTGTTTTCTGCGGGGATAACTTCACGTTCGGCAGCCGCAAGGCGGGCAATGTGGACATGCTGCGCCGTCTGTGCGCGGCCGCGGGAATTTCGGTGGAGATCGTGCCCATGGTACAGCGGGAGGGCGCGCCTGTTTCATCGTCCCGCATCCGCGCCTGCCTGGAGGCGGGCGATGTGGAAACTGCGGGCGCCATGCTGGGGGAGCCTTACTGCATCGACCTTCCCGTACGTCACGGCAAGCGGCTGGGGACTGCGTTGGGCTTTCCCACCATCAACCAGATCTATCCCGATTGGATGCTGCTTCCCCGGCAGGGCGTATATGTAACGCGGGTCCTGCTGGACGGCGTGTGGCGGCCCAGTGCTACGGGCTTGGGCACGCGCCCCACGGTGAACGGCGACGGCGTTACCTGCGAGACGTTTATCCCGGATTTTTCCGGCGATATCTACGGCGACAGAGTGCCGGTGCGCTTCTGCCGTTTTTTGTGGCCTACGCAGAAATTCGGTACGCTGGAGGAGCTTTCGGCCATGGTGGGCCGCGCCGCGCAAGCCGCGCGGGAGTGGCGGGAGAAATGAGCCTCCGTTGTTATAAGCCGCACAAAACTTGGCAAAACGCCTTGTTTTTGCGTGTGCGTTGTGTTATACTGTTTAGGCTGCCTTACTATGGGCTGCAAGCCTACCCAGGCCCGGTGTCCGGCGCATCCCTCGATGGTCTACCGACACTGCGTCTGCGGCAAATCATAAAAAAGAGGAGAAAGAAACCATGGAAAACAAACAGGACATCATCGCTTCCGCCCGCGTACACGAGACGGACACGGGTTCCCCCGAGGTTCAGGTCGCGCTGCTCACCGCGCGCATCAACCACCTGAATGAACACCTGAAGGCCAATAAAAACGACAAGCACAGCTACCGCGGTCTGCTGAAGATGGTCGGCCAGCGCCGTAACCTGCTGGCTTATCTGCAGAAGAAGGACATCGAGCGCTACCGCGCCCTGATCGCCAAGCTGGGCCTGCGCAAGTAAGAAAATCCGAAAAGGCAGGCGGCGTTTGCCGTCTGCCTTTCCGTGTTTTTACCGCGTCCCCCGCGGGGGACTTCAAAAGAAAACCGCAGGGCGGCATCCGCGTGTTGTTAGCAATGAATCGAGGGCTTTCCCGCCGGGAGAGCACTGGCTTTATTGCTAAAACACCGCCCGTCCTGTGAAAAAACAGGAGGTATACAATGGCATTCGAATTTGCATCCAAAAAAGAAACGTTCCCCAAGTACAAAGTGTTTGAAACCGAGCTGGCAGGCCGCCCGTTCGTTGTGGAGACGGGCAAGATGTGCGGCCTTTCCAACGGCAGCTGCCTGGTGCGCTACGGCGAGACCGCCGTGCTGTGCAACGTCACCATGAGTGACAAGCCCCGCGACGGCATCGATTTCTTCCCCCTTTCGGTGGACTTTGAAGAAAAGCTGTATTCCGTGGGCCGCATCCCCGGCAGCTTCATGCGCCGCGAGGGACGTCCCGGCGAAAAGGCCGTGCTGACGAGCCGTGTTGTGGACCGTCCCATCCGTCCGCTGTTCCCCAAGGACATGCGGAACGACGTCTCTGTGGTGATGACCGTTATGAGCGTGGACCAGGACTGCAGCCCCGAAATCGCGGGCATGATCGGCACGTCCATTGCGCTTTCCATCTCCGACATTCCCTGGAAAGGACCCATCGCGGGCGTGTTCATGGGCCTTGTGGACGGCGAGCTGGTGGTGAACCCCACCGAAAAGCAGCGTGAAGCAAGCGACCTGCAGCTTACCGTTGCCGCCAGCGCCGAAAAGATCGTCATGATCGAGGCCGGCGCCAACGAGGTGGACGAAGCCACTATGCTGAAAGCCATCAAGACCGGCGACGCCGAGATCCAGAAGATTATCACCTTCATCAACGGCATCGTGGCTGAGATCGGCAAACCCAAAATCGAGTTCCAGTCCATGGAGCTGGACCACGACCTGCTGGAGGAAGTGAAGCGGGATTATCTGGACGCTTTCAAGGCGGCCATGGACACCGACGACAAGACCGTGCGCGACGCGCGGCTGCTCCCCATCCGCAACGAGCTGGAGGAGAAATACGCCGAGCAGTGGGGCGCTGCGACCATTGAGGAACTGATGTACAAGATGCAGAAGTTCGTGGTGCGCCGCTGGCTGCTGGACGAGGGTAAGCGCGTGGACGGCCGCGGCATCAACGAGATCCGCCCGCTGGCCGCCGAAGTGGGCTTGCTGCCCCGCGTACACGGCTCCGGCATGTTCACCCGCGGCCAGACGCAGGTGCTGACGGCTGTCACGCTGTCCGGCCTGCGGGACGCGCAGATCATGGACGACATTTCCCTGGAGCCCACGAAGCGGTATATGCACCACTATAATTTCCCGCCCTATTCCGTGGGCGAGGCGCGTGCGCCCCGCAGCCCGGGCCGCCGCGAGATCGGCCACGGCGCTCTTGCCGAGCGCGCCCTGCTGCCCGTGCTGCCCAGTGTTGAGGAGTTCCCGTACGCCATCCGCGGCGTGTCCGAGGTGCTCAGCTCCAACGGCTCCACCAGCCAGGCGTCCATCTGCGGCTCCACGCTGGCGCTGATGGACGCGGGTGTTCCCATCAAAAAACCCGTCGCGGGCATCTCCTGCGGCCTCATCACCGAGGGCGACCGCTGGATGACCATGCTGGACATTCAGGGTGTGGAGGACTTCCACGGCGATATGGACTTCAAGGTGGGCGGCACACGCGACGGCATTACGGCCATCCAGATGGATATGAAGGTAGACGGGCTGACTTACGAGATCATCGAGGAAGCCTTTGAGAAATGCCGCAAGGCGCGCCTGTATATCCTGGACGAGATCATGGCCCCGGTCATCGCCGAGCCGCGCGCGGAGCTTTCCAAGTACGCGCCCAAGATGCTGTCCATGAAGATCGATGTGGATAAGATCCGCGACGTCATCGGCAAGGGCGGCAAGGTCATTCAGGAGATCTGCGCCAACTGCAACGCGAAGATCGACATCGAGGAAGACGGCAGCGTATTCATCTCCGCCATCGACATCGCGGACGCGGAGCGCGCCATGCACACCATCAAGACCATTGTGGAGGACCCGGAGATCGGCGCCATCTATAAGGGCAAGGTCACCCGTCTGATGACGTTCGGCGCGTTCGTAGAGATTGCCCCGGGCAAAGAGGGCCTGGTGCATATCTCCAAGCTGGACACCAAGCGCGTGGAGAAGGTGGAAGATGTCGTGGCTGTGGGCGACGAGCTTCTGGTAAAGGTCACCGAGATCGACCAGCAGGGACGCATCAATCTGTCCCGTAAGGACGCGCTGGCGGACTTGGCTGCAAAGCAGAAGTAAGGAAAATCCAGGCTGCCCGGGACGCTTCGGCCGCGTGCGCTGCCGAAGCGCACGGTACGGCAGCCACGGAACCAGGCGGCAAAGCAGAATAGAAACGCCAAAAGGCGGCGCAGCGGTTTTGCTGCGCCGCCTTTTGGCTTGTCGAAAAAGCTGCGCTTTCCCGCCAAGCTGCCTGCGGACAGGGCCTTTGGCCCCGTTCGCCGCGCACGGCGGTTTTCGGCGGTCGCTTCGCTCTACACGCCTCGGCACTGGCCCTGCGGGACGTCGCGGGGTTATTTTAAATAAAAAAGGGGCATCTGCGCGCTAAGAGCCGCGCTTTCAGCGCGGTTGTTCGCAAGGGAGGCTTCGCACCGCTCCGGCACGCGCCTGCGGGCGCAGTCACCACCCCTTTTTCAGGCTGCCCGCAGCCGGGACGGCCAAACAAATTTTTGCATTTCTGACGGTTATTTGTTACAATGGGTTCAGTTTTATAGCTGCGGCGGAAAAGATCTGCTCTGCCGCACAGAAGGGGAGAGGGAACGTGGCAATTGAAAAGGTACGGGAATATTTTGAAAGTTTCGGCGCCGCTGCGCGCATCCGGGAATTTGATGTATCCAGCGCCACGGTGGAATTGGCCGCGCAGGCGCTGGGCTGCGCACCCGAGCGCATCGCAAAAACGCTGTCGTTCCTGGTGGACGGCGGTTGTGCGCTGGTGGTGGCGGCGGGCGACGCCAAGGTAGACAATCCACGCTTCAAGGCGCAGTTTCACACCAAGGCAAAGATGCTCACCCCCGGCGAAGTGGAGGCGATGGTGGGCCACGCTGTGGGCGGCGTATGCCCCTTTGCTGTCAACCCGGGCGTAAAAATATATCTGGATGCTTCTCTGCGGCGGTTTGAAACAGTGTTCCCCGCCTGCGGCAGCAGCAACAGTGCCATTGAACTGACCATCTCGGAGCTGGAACAGTATTCCCGTTTCGATGCATGGGTGGATGTCTGCAAGGGATGGCGGGCGGAAGGGGAAGGCTGAAAGGCCTTTTTCGAAGAAAGAGCGTGTGCCCACAGGGACGCTGGAAAGCAGGAGGAAGCCATGGACGAAGCGGGTGAAAAACTCAAACGGGCGTTTACAGGCGCGTTTGCGCTGCTGTTCGCCGTCATCGTGCTGTGTGCGGTTTTCTGCAACCAGAACGTGTTCGGCACGCAAAGCCCGCGGAGCCTGCTGGCCGGGGGGCTGGCGCTGGCTGTGGGTGTGCTGTGCGCCGCGTGGCTGCTGCGCCTGCTGCCCGCCCCGGGCAAAAGGCTGCGCCGGACGCTGCTGGCGGCGTTTTTCACGCTGTGCTTTTTGGCGCAGGCCCGTGTGGGCAGGGCGCTGGTGGTGGGTGCCACCGGAGACTGGGATTTCGGCATCGTGCTGCGCGCCGCGCTGGACTTTGCGGCAGACGGTGCGCAGGGCGGCATTTATTTCAACAATTTCCCCAACAACCAGCCGCTCATGCTGCTGTTGGCAGGGTTGTTCCGTCTGCTGCGGGCCTGTGGTGTGACGGAGGAGTATGAGCTGCTGGTTTGGGGCATGCGCTTCGGCGCGGTGCTGCTGCAGCTTGCACTGTTCTTTCTGTACCTATGCGCCGCGCGTCTGCTGGGCCGTCGGGCCGGCGCGCTGGCGCTGCTGCTGGGTGCGGCCACAGCGCCGTTTTTGCTGTATGCGCCCGTCTATTATACGGATACCGTCACCGCGCCCATTCCCATTGCCATATTGTACTGCTGGCTGCGCCTGCGCGCGGCCCGACGGGAGGGGCGGCCGGGCCAGGGCCCGCTGGCGGCTGTTTTTGTGCTGGGCGTTTTGGGGACGCTGCTTAAAGTGACCGTCGTCATCATGGTCATCGCCGTGGTGCTGGATTGGATGATCTCGTTCCCAAAGCTGCGGGAGCGGCTGGCAGCGCTGGCTTTGTTGGCCGCCGTGGTGGCGGGCGTGAATGCGGGCAGCTTTGCGGCCGCGCACAGCGGTGCGTTCCGTAAGGCGCAGCCGGGGGATGAGATACCCAAAACGCATTGGATAATGATGGGCCTCGCGGGAAACGGCGGGTACAACAACGAGGATTATGTGTTGACATTTTCTGCGCCGGACGGTGAGACGCGCAAGGCGCTTATCCGGGATGAGATCGCCGCGCGCCTGAAGGAGATGGGGCCCGCGGGTCTGGTGCGGCACGCACTGGATAAGATCGGTTATACGTGGGGCGAGGGCACCTATTATCTGCCGCATAAATTGGCCATGGGACCGACCCAGCCGCATAGCTTCTGGGCGGAAATTTTTTTTGAAGGCAGGGCGCACTTTTCGCTGTTCCTGCGCTATGCCAACGGATTGATGCTCTGCATGCTGCTGTATCTTTTGGCCGGCGCGCTGCAAAAGCAGAGCCGAGACGTGCTGTTTGCCGCGCGGCTCTCAGTCTGCGGGCTGTTTTTCTTTCTGTTGATATGGGAGGCGCGCAGCCGTTATCTGGTCAATTATGTGCCGGTGCTGCTCCTGCTGTTTGCTGCGGCCGCGTGGGGAATGGCCGGTCGCCTGCCTGGGCGGGGCTGCAAACAGCGCGGTACAGGCGGTGAAAGTATGCCCGGATGAAGCATCCGTGTTTGGCCGGAGCAAAGGCAAACGCCCCGCGCCGGGGTATCCCGGGGCGGGGCGTTTTTTCAAAAAGTTCCTCGCGCATATGCGCGGCCGTGTCAGCCATGCTCCGGCACGCCGTAATGCTCCTGCTTGTCCGCATACATGCTCTCGTCGGCAGCGCGCACCAGCTCGTCAAGATCTTCCCGGGCGCAGGCGTGCCAGGCTCTGCCCAACGAAACGCCGTAGTCTGTTTCACTGGCAAGGCGGTCGCGGGCTTTCGCGAGCATTGTCTCGAACCGGGCCTGCGTCACACCCGGGCACAGCACGACGAATTCATCACCGCTCATGCGGTAGATGTGCGCGCCGGGGAAGCAGGCGCGCAGTACGTCTGCTGTCTGCATGATAACGGCGTCGCCCCGGCTGTGGCCGTAGCGGTCGTTGATCTGCTTGAGGCTGTTGATGTCGCAGAATACCGCGCCGATGGGGCCGGCGGGAATGGGACCGGCCAGAAAACGCTGGTATTGCAGACGGTTTTCCAGCCCGGTGAGCGCGTCGTGACGGTTTTGGTATTCCAGACGGGACTGCAGGCGCCGGCGCGACAGTTCGGAACCGACAAAGTAGGCCAGCGATTCCAGCACGCGTGTATCGTCAATGCCGGAGGCGGCATTTGCAACGCCCAACAGGCCGCGGCCGAACGTGTGCGGCAGCGGCGCAAATAGCAGGGCGCTGACCCCGGCATCCTGCATCTGTGCCGCGACCTGACGGTATTCAGGGCCCAGCCGCTCCGCAAGGATACATTGTGCCTGAGGCGATTCAAGCAACCGGTTGAGCAGCGATTCGTTGGACAGGGAGATCGAAGGAAGCTCCAGAGGTTCCGCGTCGGCGGCCGTCCACAGCTGGGTGCAGTGCACGCTCCTGCCGGAAGCATGCAGCTCCAGCAGGAACGCGTGAGATGCCTGATAGAAACCGCCGACACAGGACAGCACGGCCTGCGCGGCCTCGCGGGAGGATGCCGCGTCCATCAGGCGGCGGATGCATTCCACCAATGTTCGCTCGGTCTCCAGCTTGCGGGCGGTGTCCCGGCTCAGCAGCTCCTGTTCGGTGATATCCACCGCGATCTCCAGCCGCGCCGGACGTCCGTCCCAATCAATCAGTTTGTCTTTCAAAAGAAAATGCCGCCCCATGGAAGGGTTGTTGAATTCCCAAACGTAAAATTTGTCCGGTGTGAGCCGGGCATTGGTGCAGTAAGGACAAGGGGCGGGCTGGCCCTGCAGCAGTGCATAGCATGGCTTGCCCTTGTAATCCCGGGTGGGGAGCAGAGAACGGCAGCGGCGGTTGGCGTAAAGCAATTCATATGTATTCGGGTCGCTCACATAAACGATCTCATCCAACGCATCCAGCAGGTCCTGTGGGCCCATTGCCGCAGCACTCCTTTCCAGAACTTTCCTCTTAAGCATAGCATGAATTCGTTTTGATATCAATATGCATTCGGATAATTTGAAGTGATTACGATATACTTTTGATATCACTTTGAATGGAGGCTGTGCCGTGGGAAACTATTATGCACCGTTTTCCCTGCGCATTTCTGAGACTTTGATCACAAAGCTGAAAATCATTGCGATAGAGAACAAACGCTCTACCAATAAAGAGATGGAGTATGCGTTGGAAAAATATGTGAATGAGTATGAAAAGGCGCATGGGGAAGTTCCTGTGTAAGGATACGCCAAGGCCCCGATGCACGGACCGTTTCGCTGTCCGTGCATCGGGGCCTTTTATTTTGCAGCATTATAGAGCTGTTCATAAATAAAACCGCGCGTTGAAAACAATCGGCGCTTTGTTCCGGTACATCCTACAAAACGTGTGTTAGGCCGCAAGGAACGGCGGTCCCAACTGGGAGATACCGCGGCGAACGGAACGGGCCGCTTATAGCCGGAGCACCGCCCGCGTTTTCTGCACCGCTTTGTTTGCCGGCAGGGACGGCGTGCGTACAGACAGCGGTCACACCGAATGTTTTGCGGGACGCAGCATCGTAAAGCAAAGCATTGCCGCGCCCACTCCCAGCACCAGGTCCCCGATGCTGGCAAAGCCCAGCAGGCGCCCGAACGGCTCCAGCGCCAGAACATCGCCCAGAAAAACAAGACGCGTGCTGTCTGTGACAGGCGCGTAGGCAAAGATCTCACCAGAAGCGAGCTGCGCGGCCAGGCGGGTGCCTGCGGCCGACTCCAGCACGTGCGCGGAGACAGGCATTGCGCCGCCGTTCAGCGCAATAACGGCAAAATTCATCCCGGCCCCGGCGCCGAACACAAAACTCCAAACACCGCGGCGCAGATTGGCCGCCACAAAAATAAACAGCAGGCCATAATGCAGCAGACATACGGCCAGGGGCGCATAAGACGCAAACGCGGGGAACAGACGCGCTGCATACGGCCCCGCAGCCTTGCACAGATAGGCGGCCACCGGAAGCCACAGCAGCGCGATATTGTGCTGTGCCATCGCGCGCAGGCTGCCGCCGCAGGCAAGGCCGGCGGCCAGCCCGCACAGAATGAATGCCAGCAGCACCAAGCCGTGCGCCTCCTTTCGTGAACAGCCCGCGGGCTACAGCAGGCTTTCTTCGGGCTCGCGTGCGGCGTCCAGCTCTGGAGCCAGAGAAATGAATACCTCCACGACCTTGGGGTCGAGCTGTGAACCGGCCACCTCCTGCATCACAGCCAGCGCCTGTTCGCGGGACATGCCGTTGCGGTAGGGCCTGTCCGACGTCATGGCGTCAAAAGTATCTGCAACGGCAAGGATAGCCGCAGAGAGCGGCAGCTCGCCGGGAGCGGGACCTTCGGCGGGATAGCCCTTGGCGTCGTAACGGTGATGGTGATACAGCACCGCGTCGTTTACCGTGTCGGAAAAACGGATGCTGTCGATGATCTTACGCCCCATCACAGGATGCTGCTGGATCAGTTCGAATTCCTCGGCTGTAAGAGCGGCGGGCTTGTTGAGCACGGCGTCGTCGATGCCGATTTTGCCCACGTCGTGCAGCAGAGCGGCCGTCTTGACGTCGGCCACGAAGCTGGGAGATTTGTGCATGGCGCGGGCAATGGCCTCGCTGTAATACGCTACGCGTCGGGAATGGCCCTGGGTGTAATGATCTTTGGCGTCCACGGCCATGCTCAGGGCGGCGATGGTGCGCATATGCATGGATTTGCTGTCCAGATACAGCTTGAAGGAATAGCGTGCCAGCATGAGCGGCGCCATGAACAGCACGATGTAAAAGTAGCTGTTGGGCATGTTGATGACGATGCCCAGCAGCAGTCCCAGCGGAACGGTGGCGATGATGTTGGGCAGCAGGCCGCCGATATTCTGGCGCATCAGCGTGCCGAACTGGCCCATGCCGCCTACCTGGTAATACAGGATGAACAGCGTCAGGTTGACAAGGATGCACAGTGCGGCGAACAGCAGGGAAAGCCCAAGGGCGGGCAGAGAGGCCAGGTTATCCGGCATGCCCGCCAACAGAAGCGGCAGCCCGCCCGCGCTGATGGAAACAAGGATGTTCCCGGTGTTGAACAGCTCCTTGCGGGGCTCACGGGCCAATGGCCAGTAATAATGCTTGGTGGCGGGGTTTTGCATCACGGTGAAAAGCGTCGATACCCCGAACAGAACCACCGCCAGCGGCGCTCCGCCCGTTATGGCGCAGGCCAGTACGGGCACGAAGCTGATCTCCAGCGTTTTGTCTTCCGCGAAATAAATGGGCAGCATCCGGCACACCACCATCAGCAGCACCATCATCAGGCTGTAGCTCCAGATATCCCCGCGGCTGCTGCCCGGCAGATAATAAGGATATACCTCCCAAAGGGAAAGCAAAAAAACCGACAGCCCCGCAATGGAGACGGCGGTCGTATATACCCGCAGCTTTTTTTCGTCCATAGCCGTTTTCCTCCCGGCGCAGGTCTGCGCCACACACAGCCCGGCGCAAAATGCGCCGTTTTTTGACGCCGCAGGGCGGCGCCGCAGATTCCCATATACCTTATATAAATATATCCCAGATGACGCACACAAGCGCCGTAAATTCCAAAAAACAGGGCGGCCGGCAGGGCTCCGGGAAACAGGCCGTGTCCGGCCCGTTCAAGTACTTATCTTACGCAGAAGAAAGCGCCGCTGGCGAGAACCAAAGAGCACAGAGAAGCCAGAGCAAACAGGATCTTTTTCATAACAGATATAGCCTCCTTACGGTACTCTGCCCTCCGCTATCCGGGCATGCTATATCCGCTCCGCTGTGCCGGCCCGCCCCTGTTTACCAAAGGAAAGCGGCCCCGTTTTACCCCGCCGTGCGGGGCAGAACGGAAAGCCTGCGGTTTACCGCGCTCAATACGCTGTGTACCGCAGCATTGTCGGGGTCTTCATTTAAAAATGCGCTGCCAAGCAGGCGTTGGCCATCCCGCAGGCTGTACACCTGCGCCACCACGATACCCTGTCCCGCCAGCGTCACCGCATCCACGCTGGCCAATTCGAAGCAGGTTTCACCCGCCGCGCGGTTCACTGCCGCAAGCGCGGCCTCGGAAACGCACCGTCGCCGGGCAAAAGGCGTATTCGCGCTTTCGCCGTGGCCGGTATACGTGTCGCAGCCGCGCGCCAGCGTTACCGAAGCAGACACACGCCCGCCCGCGCTTTTGATCTCCAGCCCCGTATGGGCAAGACGGAAATCCCCCCGGGGGGCAAGCCCCTCGGAGAGCTGTGCAACGCTGATGATGCGGTGGTCCACCTGTACGCCGAACTGCGCCGTCAAAGCAGACTGGATATCGCGTACCAGCGATTTCGAACTTTTTTCGGGCCCGGCGAGCACGTGGATCTCGCACGGCATGCCGTTTTCGGCAAATACCACCTGGGCCGCCTGCACGCCTTCCAGGCGGCAGATCAGCTCCTGCCAGAGCGTTTCAGTACCGGACATCCACAGCTTCCCTCCATCCACAGCCGCGGGGCGGCTGGATCAATACGCCGAATTTAATACCATCATAGCGCATGAACGGCACCCTTGTCAACGAATGCATGGTCAAAAAGGGCATTTCAAAAAAAATACTTTTTGAATGGTGTGTTTAACAGGATTTAAGCTTGATATAGTCAGGAAATTTTTTCCTTTGCTGTTTTAGCCCGGCTTTCAGCGGCCGCGTGGGGGCAGTTTGTGTTTTGCGGCATGCCCAGGGCTTAGCGCCGGATCCGCAATGTATATCCAATCTGCCTAAAAGTGCTTTCGCGGCCGGAAGATGTTTTGAGCGATTTTCTGAATGTTGTGAAAAAAGTGTGTTTGAAGAGTTACAATTCGTTGAAATGCACAAAAAACATCTTGTCCTTTACGCAAAAAATGCTATAATCAGACACAGCCTTTACAAATGCCCTTGCGCAGCACTCTGCGGCGCGGGCAGAGAGGCTGTATAAAGAATCGAAAAAATGGAGGTTTTCACTATGAAAAAAGTTCTTGTTCTTGCTGTTGCGGCGCTGATGGCGCTGTCTCTGGTTGCCTGCGGCACCGACTCTTCCTCTTCCAGCGCTCCGGCTTCCACAGCTCCGTCCAGCACGTCTGTGTCTGAGCCGGCCAGCACCAGCGTTTCCGAGCCGGCCAGCACCTCTGCGTCTGCCAGCACTTCCGAGTCTGCCAGCGCTTCTGAGAGCGCCAGCACCTCTGAGGTTGCCGAGAGCGCCAGCACCAGCGAAAGCGCCAGCGCTTCCACGGCTGCGTAATTGCTTTTTTGCACGCGGTGAGCCCGCGGGCGTTCCCTTTGGGGAAACCGCCCGCGGGCTTTTTGTGTTATGAGTGTACGCACATTGAGGACAGAGAAACGCTTTTTTTCAAAAAAATGTATCCGTTGGCAACATTTGTCGCCGCATGGCAACAAAAATCCATGCAGTAAAATTGACAAACCATAGAAAACTTGTTAAAATGATGATTCAGAGAATGTTAAACGATGGTGTTTAAACGTTGTTTTTAGACACCATTTTTTGTTTATATTCTTTTTTCTCCTGCGGGCGCGGCAAAAAGCTGTTTTTTGCGGTGTGCGCGCGCAAAATACAGTTTGCTCCGGCGGCTCTCGCGCGGGCCGGGCGGAACGTTATTTCTTTAAAGGAGTTGGCAAAATGGCGAAATATATCGCAAAGCGCGTTGCGTTGGCATTGGTGACGCTGGTCATCGTGTCGATGCTCACCTTCTTCCTCATGTTCCTGGTTCCGGGCGGGCCGTTCCTGTCCGAAAAATCGCCGTCCCCGGCGGTGCTTGCGGCCATGGAGGAAAAGTACGGCCTGGATAAACCGGTGATCGTGCAGTACAAGAACTATATGCTCAACCTGCTGCAGGGCGAGCTGGGCCCGTCCATCAAGCAGCGCGGCCGCACGGTCGCCCAGATCATCGGTTCCCGGTTCCCGGTTTCGGCGCGCATCGGCGGCATCGCGCTGGCCATTGCCGTCGTCGTGGGCGTGGTGCTGGGCAGTGTGGCGGCGCTCAACCGCGGCAAGTGGATCGACAACGTCATTATTGTTATTGCCACCTGCGGCATCGCGGTGCCGAGCTTTGTTGTATGTACCATATTATTGTATATATTCAGCCTGAAGCTGGGGTGGCTGCCGTCCTACGGCCTTACGGGCTGGAAAAACTATATTATGCCGGTCATCGCTCTGGGCTTCTACCCCACGGCGTACATCTGCCGCCTGATGCGCTCTTCCATGCTGGATGTGCTGGGGCAGGATTACATGCGCACCGCCCGCGCCAAGGGTCTTTCCCAGGGCAAGAGCCTGTTTAAGCATGCGCTGCGCAATGCCATTCTGCCTGTCGTCACTTATCTGGGGCCGGCTTTGGCCTATACGCTCACGGGCAGCCTGATCGTTGAAAAGATCTTTACGATCCCGGGCCTGGGCGACAGCTTCGTCAGCTCCATCACCGGCCGCGATTATATGGTCATCATGGGAACCACGATCTTCCTGGCCACGCTCATCATCACGATGAACGTGATCGTGGACATCGTGTACAAGATCATCGATCCGCGGATCAAGCTGAAATAAGCGGGAGGAGAGCGAAGGAATGGAAAACAAAAAACAGATCTTGAGCATGCAGCTCAACGTCGACGACTTTGCGCCCGCCAGCGATTCCGAAAAGGAAAGCCTGTCCGTCATGCGCGAAAGCGTCAGCTTCTGGAAGGACGGTCTGCGCCGTCTGCGGAAAAACCCCATCGCCATGGTGAGCCTTGCGGTGCTGATCATCGTGCTGATCCTGGCGTTTATCGTGCCGGCGTTTTACCCTTACGATTACGCCACTCAGATCCGCGGCAGCGAGAACCTGGGCCCCATGCAGTATTCCGAGGCGGAGCAGGCCGCCATGGCCGCGGGCGAAAAGGTGTTTCCCCACATTCTGGGCACGGACTCCCTGGGGCGCGACTATGCCGTCCGCGTTATGATGGGCACCCGTGTTTCCCTGTCTGTTGGCCTGCTGGCCAGCGTGCTGGTGCTGCTCATCGGCTCGGTCTACGGCTCTGTTGCCGGCTTTTTGGGCGGCAAGGTAGACCTGTTCATGATGCGTATCGTGGACATCATCTACACCGTGCCGGACCTGCTCATCATCATCCTGCTGGCCTCTACGCTGAAATACCCGCTGCAGTCTCTGGCGGAAAAGCCGGGCTTCGGCTGGATCAACATCATTGGCGTGCCGCTCATCAGTATCCTGATTGTATTCGCTCTTTTGTACTGGGTGGGTATGGCGCGCATCGTGCGCAGCCAGGTGCTCACGCTGAAGGAGAGCGAGTACGTCACCGCCGCCCGCGCTCTTGGCGCCGGCACGGGCCGCATCATCAAAAAGCACATTCTGACGAACTGCATCGGCACGCTCATCGTCACCACCACACTGCAGATCCCTTCGGCCATCTTTACCGAGAGCTTTCTTTCGTTCCTGGGCATCGGCGTTTCCGCGCCCATGCCATCGCTGGGCAGCCTGGCCAGTACGGCCATCGACGGTCTGCAGAGCTATCCGTACCGCCTGTTCGCGCCGGCCATCGCCATCTCCGTCGTCATCCTCAGCTTCAACCTGTTCGGCGACGGCCTGCGCGATGCATTCGACCCGAAGCTGAAAAACTAAACGAAAGGAAGGGACGCACACATGAGTGAATATTTGGTAGACATCAAGGACGAGCGCCTTTCCTTCTTCACCCCCGCGGGCGAAGTGAAGGCTTTGGGCGGCGTGTCCATCCATCTGAAGGAGGGCGAAGTGCTGGGCATCGTGGGCGAGTCCGGTTCGGGCAAATCCGTCACGGCGTACAGCCTGATGGGCCTGACGGCCTATCCCGGCCGCCTGATCGGCGGTACACTGGACTTCAACGGCCATCACATCAACGATATGAGTGAAAAGGAGATGCGCAGGATCCGCGGCAACGAGGTCTCCATCATCTTTCAGGACCCCATGACCAGCCTGAACCCGGTGTACACCATCGGCAACCAGATCCGTGAGGTGATTTTGCTGCACACGGGCAAGTCCAAAAAAGAAGCCAACGAGCGGGCCAAGGAGCTGCTGACGCTGGTGGGCATCAACGAGCCCGAAAAGCGCCTGAAGCAGTATCCCCACGAGCTGTCCGGCGGCATGCGCCAGCGCGTGATGATCGCCATTGCGCTGGCATGCGAGCCCAAGCTGCTGATCGCAGACGAGCCGACCACCGCCCTGGACGTGACCATACAGGCTCAGATCCTGGAGCTGATGATGGACCTGAAGGAAAAGCTGGGCATGGCCATCATCATGATCACCCATGACCTGGGCATCGTGGCGCGCATGTGCGAAAAGATCGCCGTCATGTATGCGGGTAAGATTGTCGAATACGGCACCACGGACGAAATTTTCTACGAACCCAAGCATGAGTATACAAAGGGCCTGCTGCGCAGTATCCCGCGTCTGGATTCCAAGGATCATGAGCGCCTGGTGCCCATTGAGGGCACACCCGTGGACATGCTCAACCCGCCCAAGGGCTGTCCGTTCGCGCCGCGCTGCGGCGCGTGCATGAAGGTGTGCCTGCGCGAGATGCCGCCGCGCACCGATTTCAGCGACACGCACTACACGCAGTGCTGGCTCTGCCAAAAGGCGGAGTTTGAAGCCGCACAGGGAGGGAATGTACAATGAGTGAAAAACTGGTAGAGGTACAGCACCTCCAGCAATATTTCCCCGCCGGCGGCATGGGCAAAAACAAAAAGTACGTTCAGGCCGTGGACGACGTTTCATTCGCCATCAACAAGGGCGAGACATTGGGGCTGGTGGGCGAATCCGGCTGCGGAAAGACCACCACGGGCCGCACGCTGCTGCGCCTGTACGAGCCGACGAAGGGCCGTATCCTCTATGACGGCGAAACGCTGTTTGACAGCGGAAATGTGCCGCTGTACAACGAGGACGGAACCCCGGTGCTGGACGAAAGCGGCAAGCCGAAATTCGGCAAAAAGACGGCCGTGAACATGCTGCCGTACCGCCGCAAGATGCAGATCGTGTTCCAGGACCCCTATGCCAGCCTGGACCCCCGCATGACGGTGGGCGACATCGTGGGCGAGGCCATCGACATCCACAAGCTTGCGTCCTCCAAGGCGGACCGCCGGGAGCGCATTATTAAAATGCTGGAGCGTGTGGGCCTGAACTCCGAGCATGCCAACCGCTATCCGCACGAATTCTCCGGCGGCCAGCGCCAGCGCGTCGGCATCGCCCGCGCTTTGGCTGTGGACCCGCAGTTTATCGTCTGCGACGAGCCCATCTCGGCGCTGGATGTTTCCATTCAGGCACAGGTCGTCAATATGTTTGAAGATCTGCAGGACCAGTACGGCCTGACGTACCTGTTCATCGCCCACGACCTTTCGGTCGTGAAGCATATTTCGGACCGCATCGGCGTGATGTACCTGGGCAAGCTGGTGGAGCTGGCCGACAGCTATGAGCTGACCTTCCACAGCGTTCACCCCTACACCCGGAGCCTGATTTCCGCAATTCCGGTGGCGGACCCCAAGACGGCCCGGGAATCCCGGCGCATCGTGCTGGAAGGCGATGTGCCCAGCCCGCTGAACCCGCCTTCCGGCTGCCGCTTCCGCACCCGCTGCCCCTACGCAGACGAGCAGTGTGCCGCAGAGGAACCCAAATGGCGCGAGGTGTCTGGCGGACACTATGCCGCCTGCCACCATCTGGACAAAGTGAAATAAATGGAAAAAGGCGCTGAAGGCGCCGTTTTTCCGCCCCGCTGCTTTATTATAATAAAGTTGCAAAAAAGTGACAATTTGCAAAAAAGCGTTGCGCGGCGCGTCCGCGCGTGTATAATTGTAAACAATTCACCTTGGAGCATGCTATGGGTGCGCCATGTGTGAAATGTTGAATAAACAATTTTTGAGGAGGAAAGTTCACTATGAAGAAACTGGCACTTGTGCTGGCCGTCGTCATGGTGCTGAGCCTGGGCCTGACGGCCTGCGGCGGCAGCACGTCCTCGACCGGTACTGCGAGCTCCGCTCCCGCGGGCTCTTCCTCGTCCGGTTCTGCTTCCGACGCCGCTCCGGCTTACAATCCGGATGCGCTGCAGGTCAAAGCTCTGGACGACAACACGCTGCAGGTCACGCTGACGGCCCGCACGCCGTATTTCCTGGAGCTGACCGCGTTCCCCGCGTACGCTCCCGTTCAGCAGGCGACTGTTGAGGCAAACGGCGAAGCCTGGGCTGTGGACGCTGCCACCTACATCGGCAACGGCCCCTACAAGATTGCTGAGTGGGTGCCCAGCTCCCACATCACGATGGTCAAGAACGAGAACTACTGGAACGTGGACAGCCTGGCTGGCCCGGACACCCTGCAGTTCACGCTGATGGAGGATGACGCAGCCCAGCTGACGGCATTCCAGTCCGGCGAACTGGATTTCATCGACGCTGTCCCCAACGACGAGATTGACGCGCTGTCTTCCACGCCGGAGTTCTACAAAGAGGGCCAGATCGGCACCTACTATGTGAGCTACAACACGCAGGCCGCTCCGTTTGACGATCCTCTGGTCCGCCAGGCGTTCACGCTGGCGGTCGACCGCGACTATATCTGCAAGCAGATTGGCAAATCCGGCCAGATCCCGGCCGGCGCGTTCGTGTCCGAGGGCCTGAGCGATGCTGCGGAAGGATCTTCCTTCCGCGAAGTGGGCGGCGACTATTATGACCCGACCGCCGGGGCCAACGAGGCCAATCTGGCCAAGGCCAAGGAGCTGCTGGCTGAGGCCGGCTATCCCAACGGCGAGGGCCTGCCCACCATCACCTATCTGTACAATGAAGGCACCGCCCATCAGCAGATCGGCGAGGCGCTGCAGCAGATGTGGGGCCAGCTGGGCGCCACAGTGACGCTGGAGAGCCAGGAGTGGGCCACCTTCCTGAACACCCGTAAGAACGGCGACTATCAGGTTGCCCGCAACGGCTGGCTGGGCGACTACAACGACCCCATCAGCTTCCTGGATATGTGGATCACCGGCGGCGGCAACAACGACGCCCAGTGGTCCAACGCCGAGTTCGACAGCCTGATCAAGCAGATCAAGTCCTCCGGCGACGCTGAGGCGCGCATGGAGATGATGCATCAGGCTGAGGACATCATCTTCGACGAGTGGATGCTGTGCCCGATTTACTACTATGTGGATATTTATATGGCCCAGCAGAACCTGGAAAACCTGAGCACCTCCCCGCTGGGCTTCAAGTTCTTCATGAACGCGAGCAACGGCACGGATACGCTGAAGGTTTGCACCGGCCCGGACCCCGACACCATCGACCCGGCGCTGAACAGTGCTGTGGACGGCGGCACAATGATTGACCACGCTTTTGAAGGCCTGTACACGGTTGCCTACGGCACCACCCCGACCCCGGGCCAGGCGGAGAGCGTTGAGATCAGCGAGGACGGCCTGACCTATACGTTCCATCTGCGCGAGGGCCTGAAATGGTCCGACGGCACCCCGCTGACGGCGCATGACTTCGTTTACAGCTGGCAGCGCGCTGTTGACCCGGCCACGGGCGCCGACTACGCGTATATGTTCGAGTGCATCGCCGGCTACACCGAGGCGATCAACGGTGAGGAGTATGTTGCTCCGGCCGCCGACGCTTCCTCTGCCAGCACCTCCGAGTCTGCTGCGGAGTCTGTTTCCGCCAGCACCTCTGAGAGCGCCAGCACTTCCGCTGCCGCGTAAGCAGCTGCTTTCTTACAACGCCGCATCTTCGGATGCGGCGTTTTTTTGTACCGGCATGCCTGGAGCGCCGGAAGGGCGGGGGCAAGAGTATTCCGCGAAGCGTTAAACTCATTGTATCATATATATTAACTTATAGCAATAATAAATTAGCTGTCAGTTTATTACAAAAGATTAACATTAGCTGTAAGCTAATATCAAAACACGACAACGGGACGGTGCGAGATGGACAATCGGGAGATCGGCGCGCGCATCCGGCTTGCACGCCGGGACGCGGGGCTCACGCAGGAAAAGCTGGCGGAGAAGATCGGCGTATCCACGGTGTTTGTAAGCCAATTGGAATCCGGCAGCCGCGCGCCCGGGCTGGAGACGCTGGTAAAGCTCTCGCAGACGCTGCACGTAAGCCTGGACCTGCTGGTGTTGGGCGGCGCGCCCGGCGGAGACGCGGAAGCGTGTCTTGCTGCGTTGGTGCAGGGGCGCTCGCCCCGCCAGCGTATGCTGGCGGTCAGCCTGGTGCGAAGCCTGTTTGCAGAGATGGACCGTTTGGATGCAGAGCCGCCGGAATGCTGACGCATGCGTTTTTCGAAAAAGGCGGGAGAGCGCGGCCAGGGGAGCGGGTAAAACGCTGCGTGGAACGGATCTCCGGCAGGGAAACGGCCCTGTGCGGCCCGGCGGACATACGAAAAAACAGCCCGGGGAACAAAATGCTGTTCCGCAGGGCTGTTTTCTTTATACAATATTATTTTCGAGGAAAGCGGGCGGCGTTTTGTCACCGCTTTTGCAGGTCCGTCTGCTCCAGCAGGCGCGCAACATCCGTCAGCCCGGGCACGATGGCCCAGGCCAGCCGCTCCATTTCGGGTGTGGGCGGGTCCATGTCCGGCACCATCACAGTGAAGCACCCGGCGGCAGCGCCCGCCCGCACGCCGTTGTAGGAGTCCTCCAGCACCATGCACAGCCCGGGCGGTGTGTCCAGTGCCGCCGCGGCTTTCAGAAAAATCTCCGGCTCCGGCTTGGAATGCGTCACCTGGTCGCCGCCGATGACGGCGGAAAAGTAACCGCGCACGCCGGCGGTCTCCAGATTGTGCAGCACGCGGGCGCTGTCTGTGGAGGAAGCAACGGCCATTTTGCAGTTCCGGGCGCGCAGCGCGTCCAGCAGCTCGAACAGCCCCGGCCGCAGCGGCACGCTGTGCTCCAGCCTTGCTTCCACCTCGCGCCATACCTCTGCGGACATGTCGTCGTAGGGGAACCCGGCGCCGAAGCGTTCCAAAAATGCACGGCGGCCGCTTTCGTAGTTGCGCCCCCGCAGCAGAGAGACATCCTCCGGCGTCATCGTCACGCCGTATTTGCCCGCCACGGCGCGCCACACCTCGTCTCCCAGACGCTCGGTGTCGAACATCAGGCCGTCCATGTCGAACAGGACGGCGCGGATCTGCTGTTCCATTGCTTTCCCAACCTCTCTTCATTCCTGTGCGGCCCGGCCGTTGCCGAACCGCTTTTCATTATACACGAAGCGGTGCGAAAAGCAAACCGCCCGCCGCGGGACGGTGGAGCGGAAATATGCCTTAGCGCGGAAAAAATGGCGGATTTACACATTTTCAGCGGTCTGCCCCTTGTAAAATGGCCGCAGGGCGGCTAAAATAGAGTAAAACCAGCCCCCGCGGTTCTTTTGCGCGCCGGGTGTGGAACTTTGCCGCTGTGCGGTTTTGCGCGCAGCCATCAATGGAAGAGGGAAAAGTATGCTGGACATCAAAGTGACAAAGACCACCGCGCCGAAGGCAAAGCCGGACGAGAAGCATCTGGGCTTCGGCAACCATTACACGGACCATATGTTCATCATGGACTACACCGAGGGCCGTGGCTGGCACTCGCCGCGCATCGAGCCGTACCATTCCCTGGAGCTGGACCCGGCCGCGCTGGTGTTTCATTATGCGCAGGAGTGCTTTGAGGGCATGAAAGCCTACCGTGCTGCGAATGGCCGCGTGCTGCTGTTCCGGCCGGAAAAGAACGCCGCCCGCATGCAGAGCACCCATAGGCGCCTGTGCATTCCGGAAATCCCCGTGGAGGATTTCGTACAGGCTGTCAAGGCGCTCGTCAGCGTGGACAAAGACTGGGTGCCCGGAGAACCGGACACCAGCCTCTATCTGCGCCCGTTCACCATCGCCACCGAGGCGCATTTGGGCGTGAAGCCCAGTGCAAGCTATCAGTTCATCATCATCGCTTCGCCCTCCGGCGCGTATTACGCGGAGGGCATGAATCCGGTGAAGATCTATGTGGAGGACGAGTATGTCCGCGCTACGCCGGGCGGTACGGGCTACATCAAATGCGGCGGCAACTATGCGGCCAGCCTGATCGGCCAGATGAAAGCCCATGACCTGGGCTACAGCCAGGTGCTGTGGCTGGACGGTGTGGAGCGCAAGTATGTGGAGGAAGTGGGCAGCATGAACTGCTTCTTCAAAATCGACGGCGTCATCCGCACCGCGCCCTGCGTGGGCACGGTGCTGCCGGGCATCACGCGCATGAGCTGCATCGAGCTGCTGGAAAAATGGGGCTATAAGGTGGACTGTGAAAGCCGCCTGCCCATCGCGGACGTCATCCGCGCAGGCAAGGAGGGCAAGCTGGAAGAGGTGTTCGGCACGGGCACAGCGGCGGTCATCAGCCCCGTGGGGGAATTGCGCTACGAGGACGAGGTGCTCACCATCAACGGCTTCCAGACAGGCCCTGTCACCCAGCGCCTGTACGACACGCTCACCGGCATCCAGTGGGGCACGCTGCCCGACGATATGGGCTGGACGCAGGAAGTGGAATAACGCGGGAACGGAACAAAACGAACGCGCGGCGGGCCTTTTTGGCCCGCCGCGCGGCTGCTTTACAGGGGAAACCGCGCACGAAGAGCCCCTTTCCTTGCAATACGTTTTTTTTGTGCTATAATACTCATGCGACAGGCGCATTCATAAAATCTTAATACCTTTGGAAAAACTTTAACACCGCGTTTATCTGCGCGGCCGGAGGGAAAAGGGACGGAAATATGCAGATCATTATTGTGGGCGACGGCAAGGTAGGCGTCGCCCTTACGGAACAGCTCTCCAGCGAGGGCCACGATATCACGGTTATCGACTCAAACCCCAAGGTGCTGGAGCAGAGCTTGGAATCCTATGATGTGATGGTGGTGCACGGCAACGGCGCGTCCATCGGCGTGCTGAAAGAGGCGGGTGTGGAAGACGCGCATCTGCTTATTGCCGCCACCAGCCGGGACGAGACGAACCTGCTCACCTGCATCGTGGCAAAAAAGCTGGGCGCAAAGCACACCATTGCCCGGGTGCGCAACCCCGAATATGCCGAGCAGCTGGTGCTGATGCGGGACGAGCTGGGCCTTTCCATGACCATCAATCCGGAGCTTGCGGCCGCGCGGGAGATCCATCACCTGCTGCAGTTCCCCTCATTTCTCAAGCGGGATTCCTTTGCCAAGGGCCGTGTGGAGATCGTAGAGATCCATGTGGGCGAGGATTCCAAGCTGGCGGGCATCCCGCTCAACCGCCTGTATGAGATCGCGCGGGTGCGCGTGCTTGTGTGCGTGGTGGAGCGCGGCGGCACCGTGCATATCCCGGACGGCAGCTTCACGCTGCAGGCGGGGGACAATATCTATGTCACTGCCGATTCTCAGGACCTTGCCCAGCTCATCAAGCATCTTGGCATTGTCAAGCAGAAGGTGCGCAACGCCATCATCGTGGGCGGCAGCCGCATCGCCTATTATCTGGCCATGCGCTGCCTGCACGCGGGGCTGGGCGTCAAGATCATCGAGCAGAACCATGAGCGCTGTGTGGAGCTGGCTGAGCTGCTTCCCAGCGCCGTCATCATCGAAGCCGACGGCTCCCGGCAGGACATTCTGGCTGCAGAGGGCATCAGCTCCACGGACGCGGTCATCACATTGACGAATATGGATGAGGAGAATCTCATCATTTCCATGTATGCCAGCCACATCGGGGTGCCAAAAGTCATCACAAAGGTGAACCGCACCGAATATGTGGAAGCCTTCAAGAGCATGGGCATCGACACGTTCATCAGCCCCAAGGCGCTGTGCAGCACGGACATCGTGCGCTATGTGCGCGCCATGCAGAACACCACGGGCGGCAGCGTTATTACGCTGCACCGCATGGTGGAGGGCAAGGCCGAGGCGCTGGAATTCCGCGCATCCGAGACCACGCGCCACCTGGGCGAGACACTTTTGGACATTCAGCTTAAGCCCGAGATATTGATCGCCTGCATCACCCACAAGGGACGCACCATCATCCCGCGGGGCAGCGACGTGTTCCAGGCCGGGGACACCGTCATCGTCGTCACGACGAGCGGCCAGCCCATCAACGACCTGAATGACATTTTTGCCGACTGAGGGCCGGCATTCCCGGAGGAACGAATGAACAAGAAAATGATCGGCAAGCTGGTTGGCGTGCTCTTTTTCCTGGAGGCGCTTTTCATGCTGCCAGCCATTGCCGTGTGCTTTGTTTACGGCGAGACGGGCGCACCCCTGCGGGGCTTTTTGTGGACGGTGGCGCTGCTGCTGGCGCTGTCCGGCGCGCTGTACGGCGTGTGTGCGAAGGCCACGCGGGAGTTTTACGCCAAAGAGGGCTTCATCATCGTGGCCCTGGGCTGGATCCTGCTCTCGGCCATGGGCGCGCTGCCGTTTTACATCTCGGGCGAGATACCGCATTATGTAGACGCGTTTTTTGAGACGGTGTCCGGTTTTACCACCACAGGCGCGTCTGTTCTGACAGACGTGGAGGCCATGAGCCACGGGCTGCTGTACTGGCGCAGCTTTACACACTGGCTGGGCGGTATGGGCATGCTGGTATTCCTGCTGGCCGTGGTGCCCACGGGAAAGGGAGCGGGTTACAGCATCCATCTGCTGCGGGCCGAAAGCCCCGGCCCCAGCGTGGGTAAAATGGTGCCCCGCATGCGCCAGACGGCCAGCCTGCTGTATAAGATATACATCGTGCTCACCGTCCTGTGCGTATTGTTTCTGCTGGCGGGCGGCATGCCCCTGTTCGACAGCCTGTGCACGGCCTTCGGTACGGCGGGCACGGGCGGCTTCGGCATCAAAAACAACAGCATGGCGGATTACAGCCCGTACCTGCAGAATGTGTGTACGGTGTTCATGGCGCTGTTCGGCGTAAACTTCAGCGTCTATTTTCTGCTTTTGCTGCGGGAGTGGCGCGGGGCGCTGCTGGACGAAGAGCTGCTTTTGTACGGCGGTATCATGCTTACGGCCATGTTTGTCATTGCGGCGGACATCACGCCGCTTTTCTCCGGCTTCGGCGAGGCGTTCCATCATGCGTCCTTCACCGTCAGCAGCGTGATGACGACCACGGGCTTCGCCACCGAAGATTTCAACCTGTGGCCGCAGTTCTCCCGGGCCATCCTGTGCATTCTGATGGTGGTGGGCGCGTCCGCGGGCAGCACGGGCGGCGGCATCAAGGTAGCGCGCCTGCTTCTGCTGTTCAAGAGCCTTGCGGCTGAGGTGCGCCGCATGCTGCGCCCGCGCAGTGTGAATGTGGTGCGCGTGAACGGCCGCGTTGTGAAGGACGAGGTGCTGCGCGGTGTGAACGTCTATATGGCAGCCTACTGCGCCATCGCGGTGGCCAGCTTTCTGGCCGTCTCCGTGGATGATTTTTCTCTGGAAACGAACCTGACGGCCGTGCTGGCATGCTTCAACAACATCGGCCCGGGGCTGGACCTCGTGGGGCCGGCCAGCAACTATTCCCTGTTTTCAACTTTTTCCAAGGTTGTGCTTTCGTTGGATATGCTTCTGGGCAGACTGGAAATATTCCCCATTATTGTGCTGTTCAGCCGCCATACCTGGAACCGCACGCGCTGAAAACCGGATACGGACGCCTCTGGGCGCGCCCGGCACAGGCTGCCGCGGCGCGTCTGTTTGCATTTTTGCACATTTTTTGTTATAGTATTTTTGTTTGCTTCCGGCCGCACGGCGGGAAGGGACCCTATTGATTTCAGGAGAGTGGTTTTTTGGATACCCCCGGCCCTGGTATGTACCTGGCACTGCTGCTTTTGCTGGCGTTCTCGGCGTTCTTCTCGGCAAGCGAGACGGCGCTTTCGTCGGTCAACCGCATCCGCATGAAGAATAAGGCGGATGACGGAGACAAAAAGGCGCAGCGCGTGCTGGGCCTTTCCGATGATTACGACAGGACGCTGTCCGCCATTCTCATCGGCAACAATGTGGTAAACCTTACTGCATCGTCGATCTCCACCGTCATTGCCACGTCGCTGCTGGGACAGCAGGGCGCGGCAGTGGCCACGGCCGTTATCACGGTGCTGGTGCTCGTCTTTGGCGAGATATTGCCCAAGAGCTTCGCCAAGGACCATGCGGAGCGCGTGAGCATGGCCATGGGCGGCCCGCTTTACATCGTCAAAACGCTGCTGGCTCCGTTGGTGTGGGTCTTTGTGCAGATCAAGCGCCTGTTTACAGGCCGGCGCTCCAGTGAGCTGAACGTGCAGCCTAGCGTGACTGAGGAGGAACTCAAAACCATCATCGACACCGTCGGTGAAGAAGGCGTGCTGGACCGCCAGGAAACAGACATCATCCAGTCGGCCATAGAGTTCGACAATACGACGGTGCAGGACATTCTGGTGCCCCGGGTGGATATGGCCGCGGCGGCGCTGGACGCGCCGCCGGAGGAGATTATCCGGCTGTGTGTGGAGGGCGGTTATTCGCGCATCCCGGTGTATGAAGGGACCATTGACAACGTGGTGGGCGTACTGTATGCGAAGGACCTGCTGGCCCGGCTGGCCGCGGGAAAGCCCATCGAGCCCGCGGCGCTCAAACGGGACGTGCTTTTTGTTTACCGCAGCAAGCGCATCAGCGAGTTGCTGGCGGAGTTCCGCCGGGCAAAGCAGCACATGGCCGTTGTGACGGATGAACACGGCGGCACGCTGGGGCTCGTGACCATGGAGGATATCCTGGAGGAGCTTGTGGGCGAGATCTGGGACGAGACGGACAAGGACGAAACGCCCATCCGGCAGCTGAGCGAGAACAGCTGGCAGGTGGAGGGCGACGTGAACGTGGAGGACTTTTTCGACGCCATCGGCTTCGTGGACAAAACGTTCGACTGCGACTACAACTCTGTGGGCGGTTGGGCGCTGGCCGAGCTGGAGCATATTCCCAGCGCCGGGGAAAGCTTTGGCTACAAGCAGCTTCATGTGACCATCCGCGCGGTGAAGGACCAGCGCATCGAGAGCCTGCTGGTGACGCGCGGCGAGCACGGCGGCGGGGACGCTCCGCCGGAATAGCTCCCGGGAGCTGAAAAAGGCAGAGAAGTAAAAGAAGCGTCCGGGGAAAAAGCTGGCGGTGGCAAAGCCATGCATCTTTGCGCAGCAAAGTGCAAGCCACGCGGCGAATGCCGCCAAAAAGAGGTGGAGGGCCCCCTTTTCATTTAAAATAACCCCGCGGCGCCCCGCAGGGCTAGTGCCGAGGCGTGTAGAGCGAAGCGGCAGCCGAAGGCCGCCGTGCGCGGCGAACGGGGCCGCAGGCCCTGTTCGCAGGCAGCTTGGCGCAAAAGCGCAGCTTTTTCGACAAGCTGGAACACCGCCGCCCCGCAGCCGAAGCTGCCGGGGCGGCGGTGTTTGTTTTTGCGCGCGGTTCAGCCCGGCGGCACGCATTCCAGCACGCTGCGTGCAATGGCGTCCCCTGCGGCCCAGAGCTGCGGCTCGCTGGTGACGTTTTCGTATTCGGAGGGGTTCACCATAAAGCCCGCCTCCAGCAGAACTGCGGGACACACGGTGCTGCGTGTGACATAATAGTAGCCCCACTGAGCGCCCCGGTCCGGCCGGGAGGTGGCCTGCGTTACATTGTGCACCAGCGCCTGGGCCAGCGCTTTGCCCGCGGGGTAGAAGTAATAGCACTCGGTGCCCGTCTGCAGGTTCGCATCTACGGAAAGGTCGATGGAATTGTGGTGGACGGCGATGAAAAAATCAGGCTGGCCGGCAACAATGGCTCTGTTGCGCTCCTCCAGAGAGAGGAAGGAATCGTCTGTCCGGATGGTCTGCACCGTGGCGCCAAGCTGCTCCAAACGGTATTTTGCGGCCAGCGTCAGAGCCAGATTGACGTCCTTTTCCGCGGGCGCCCCGGCGCCCGCCGCGCCCATTGCGCCGGGGTCATGGTCACCGTGGCCTGCGTCCAGCAGCACGGCCACTCCCGTCAGAGGCTTGCCGAATACATCGCTGCGCACCGGCTGCTTTTTCAGGATGACCTGCGTGGTGCCGTCCGCATATTCCACGGTATGTCCCCAGACGGGCTGGGTAAAGGTAAGCGTGACGCGTGTGCAGCCATCGCCCGGATCCACTGCGGCGCTCTGCACCAAAGCGGAACCGGAAACGGCGAAATCCGCCGCGAAGTCCGCATCGTAAAAATCCATCACCAGCGCGCCGTCCACCATGTTGGTATAGGCCAGCGGCGTGCCGCTGCCTGCAAAGGTGAGCACCTCGCCCGTATCCGTCGCCGCGGCGGCCGCGCCTGTAAATGAGGCGCGGGGCGTTTCCGGCGGCAGCGGCTCTGCATTGTAAGCCAGCACAAAATCCCCGCTGGCAAGCTGATAGGCCCAGGTGCGCTTGCCGCCGCGCAGCGTTTCGGTGCAGGCGGCCACCGTGGCAACTGCGCCCTGGCGTACGGTCTCGCTGATGTTTCCGTCGGACGCGGGGTCATACAGCAGGCTGGCGATCCAGTTTCGGATGCGCACAGGCGTGCCCGGCTCCACTTCTGCAGTGTCGTCGTGGGGGACCTCCGTTGGGCCGCCGCTCCCGCCGCCTGCGGGCGCGGGCCGGTTCACGGTCACAGAGACGCTGGTTCCGCCCTGTGTGAGGGTATACACATTGCTGCCCTCTGCCACGTCCACCAGCACGCCGAAGGTTCCGCCCGGGCCGCGGCTCTCCACGGGTGTGCCGTTCAGCAGCAGCTCCTGCGCCGGGTCTGACGTGCCCATCACAAAGCAGGCTGAGGTGTAGACGGCCGCACCGTCCGCCGGATAGGATACCGCCAGTGTCCCGCCGGGCGTATACTCCAGCAGCGCAGGCCGCGCCGCACTGCCGTCCAGCGCGCTGGCCAGCACGCTGAAGGCCTCCGGCTGCGCCCGGCACCGCGCATAATCGAATACGGCGCCGTGGAAGCCGTCTGTGTCCAGCGAAGCAAGGAACAGGGACGACGGATCGTTGAAGGCGGCCTCGTCCGCGTAGAATACCGCCTGCCGGGAAATACTGTCGAACAGGGCGCTGCCTTCGACATACAGGCCTGCAACGGCATATTTTTTCTGCATGCGCGCCAGCGCTGCCTCCCAATCCGCATTGCCGGAGAGCTCGGGCGTCACAGCGTACACGGCCAGCCCCGCCTGGGACGCCTGCTCACACAGTGCGCGCAGCGGGTCGTATTTGTGAAACAGGCTGTCGTCCGCCGCCGCGCCGGGCCAGGTCTCATAAGCGCGGTCGCGGAAAGCGATGCTGGACAATTCGGCGTCCGCAACGTCCAGAAACAGCGCGTTCAGCCCATGGGCCTGGGCATAGGCCGCCGCGTCTGCGAACAGCGTATCCAGAACCTCCGGCCCGCCGGAGGAGAGCCCGCCCGCAGATGTTGGATAGCTCCACGAGAGCCGCAGTCCCCGCAGCGTGCCCTGGGGCGCCGCCGCACTGGGCATATCCCGGCGCATGGCACGGGGCCACAGCAGCCACATGCCGGTTCCCAGCGCGGCCAGCAGCACCGCAGCCAGAACAAAAAGCACCACGCGGCCCGCACGGCGCCGCCTGCGTTTGAAATGCATCCTTGAAAACCTCCTTTTTTTCCGCAGTTCACGGCAAAATAAAACAAAATACTGCCTTTACTATACCATAGCATACCCATTTTGTGTATCCAAATCGTATCCCGTGCAGACAGCAGGAGCCGCGTTTTTTCGCCCTCCTGTGAAAAAACGGCTACCAAACACGCCCCCCATATGTTATGCTATGGGAGTAGATTTGATTTTATGGCACTTTAAAGGAGACGATATTTTGCAGATACCCGATACCGCATTTACCCACGGCGGAAAATTTCACGCCGACGATGTGTTCAGCGCGGCGCTTTTGAAGATATGCAACCCCAACATTGCCATACAGCGCGGCTTTGCGGTGCCTCAAGGCTTTGCAGGGCTGGTATTTGACATTGGGGACGGCCCGTTCGATCATCATGCCAAAAACAGCCCTGTGCGGGAGAACGGTGTGCCCTATGCGGCTTTCGGCCTGCTGTGGCGGGAGCTGGGGCCGCAGCTTGTCGGCCCCGTGGACGCGGGCCGCTTTGACGAGAGCTTTGTACAGCCGCTGGATCTGGACGATAATACGGGCTGCGGCAACCAGCTGGCCAATATCATCGCCGCGTACAATCCCCGGTGGGATGGCGAGGACCGTCCGGACGACTGCTTTGCACAGGCCGTGGCGCTGGCGCAGGATATGCTGGCTCACAAGCTGGAGGCCATCCGCAGCGTGCAGCGCGCCGCCGCCGAGGTGAATGAGGCGCTGGGCCGCATGAAGCGGCGCATCGTGCGGCTCTCCCGCTTCGCGCCGTGGAAGCAGCAGCTCATTCCCAGCAAGGCGCGTTTTGTGGTATATCCGTCCCAGCGGGGCGGCTGGGCGGCGCAGGCTGTGCCCGCGTCCTTTGGCTCGCCCGCGCTGAAGGTGCCGTTCCCCGCGCACTGGGCGGGTGCGTCGGAGCAGGAGCTGCCCGGTCTTTCGGGCATCGAGACCCTGCGGTTCTGCCACGCGGGGCGGTTCCTTGTCACTGCGGGCACGGAGGAGGACGCTGTGGCCGCGTGTGAGGCCGCGATGGAGCTGAACGGATAATGGATTGGGTGTACATGCTGGAGTGCGGCGACGGCAGCCTGTACACAGGCTGGACGAACGATCTGGCCAGGCGCCTTGCCGTCCACCAAAGCGGGCGCGGCGCGAAGTATACCAGGGGACGCGCGCCCGTGCGTCTGGTATATGCGGAGCAGTGTACGGACAAAAGCGCCGCTCTGCGGCGGGAAGCCGCTGTCAAGGCACTGCCGCGGGCGCGCAAGCTGGAGCTAGCGCGGCAATGGGAAACGGAGGAAAAAGCAATGGCTGTTGCGATGGATTCACAGGAAGCGCGCAGGCGTATGGAGGAAGGCCGGCTTTATCTGCCGGGGGATGAGGCCATCATGGCCGAACAGATGGACTGTCTGGAGAAGCAGTATGATTACAACGCCACGCGCCCTCACGAGCAGGAAAGGCGCGCCGCCCTGCTGCGGGAAATGTTCGCCCAGATCGGTGAAAACTGTTATATCGAGCCGCCGCTGCACGCCAACTGGGGCGGCCGCCATGTGCATTTCGGCAGCGGGGTGTACGCAAACTTCAACCTGACGCTGGTGGACGACGCCCATATTTATGTGGGCGACTGTGTGATGTTCGGCCCCAATGTCACGGTGGCCACGGCGGGGCATCCCATTGAGCCGGGCCTGCGCCGTCAGGCCATGCAGTACAACGCCGACGTCCGCATCGGCAGCAACGTGTGGGTGGGCGCGGGCGCGGTCATCCTGCCGGGCGTGACCATCGGGGATGACACGGTCATCGGCGCGGGCAGCGTGGTGACGAAGGACATCCCGGCGGGCGTGGTAGCCGTGGGCTGCCCCTGCCGTGTGCTGCGTCCCATCGGCCCGCAGGACAGGGAGACCTACTTCCGGGGCCGGAAGATCGACGTGCCGCTGGAATAGCGGTGCGCGGCATCCGGCACAGAAGGGAAAGCATGTCAAAGTGGAAAAGGAATATCTGATCCGGCAGGCCCCGGCAAAGGCGCTGCTCGCGTTTTCAACGCCTATGATCATCGGCAATCTGTTCCAGCAGCTTTACACGATGACGGATTCTGTTATTGTGGGCCAGGCTGTGGGTGAAAGCGCGTTGGCGGCCGTGGGGGCTTCCTATGCTCTGACGAATGTGTTCATCTCCATCGCCATCGGCGGCGGGGTGGGCGCGTCCGTTCTCACCAGCCAAGCCTTCGGGCGGCGGGACTATCACAGGATGAAGCGCTTTATCTCCACGGCGCTGTTCACATTTCTGGCCGTGAGCCTGCTGCTGGGCGGGTTCGGGCTTGCCTTCAGCGGGCAGATCATGGCATGGCTGCGTACGCCCGCGTCCATTCTGGACGATGCGGCGGTCTATCTCAATATTTATTTTCTGGGCCTGCCCTTTTTGTTTATGTACAATGTGCTCTCAGCCATGTTTAACGCGCTGGGGCGTTCCAAGGTGCCGCTGTACCTGTTGATTTTTTCTTCGGTGCTGAATGTGGGGCTGGACCTGTATCTGGTGCTGACGCTGAGGATGGGCGTGGCGGGCGTCGCATGGGCAACGCTCATTGCCCAGGGAGTATCCGCCGTGGCTGCTTTCCTGTTGTTTGCGCGGGAGCTGCGGGCCTACGATGCCCCGTCGGCCGTGTGCTTCGATGTGCGGGAACTGAAAAACATGGCCCGCGTGGCGCTGCCGTCCGTCTTTCAGCAATCCACGGTGTCCATCGGCATGATGCTGGTACAGTCCGTGGTGAACAGCTTCGGCGCCGAGACGCTGGCGGGTTATTCCGCGGCCATGCGTATCGAGAGCATCTGCACCGTGCCCATGGCGGCGGTGGGCAACGCGATGTCCTCCTACACCGCGCAGAACATCGGCGCGGGGGAGTACAGCCGTGTGCGCAGGGGATACCGGGCGTGCTATGGCATTCTGGCTGCGTTCGCGCTGGTGATCTTCGCGGCGCTTCAGTGCTTTTCGCAGCAGCTCATTGCGCTGTTCCTCAACGCGGAAAGCTCACGCCTCGCGCTGGAGACCGGAACGTCCTGCATTCGTTTCCTGGGGTGGTTCTATATCCTCATCGGCCTGAAAATGGCCACGGACGGCGTGCTGCGCGGCGCGGGAGACATGGGCGCGTTTACCGCAGCAAATCTTGTCAACCTGACGCTGCGCGTGGTTCTGGCGGCAGTGCTGGCGCCCCGGCTGGGCATCCGGATGGTATGGTACGCGGTGCCTGTGGGCTGGGCGGCCAATTACCTTATCTCGTTTTTGCGTTACCGAACGGGCCGCTGGCGGGAGCGCGGCGCAGGGCTGCTGGCCTGACCGCGGCAGAAAAATTTGCTTGACAGCCGCGAAAACTTGTGTATAATATGGAATATACGCAAAAAACGATGACGAGAAGAGTAAGCTGCGCAGGCTTTTTCAGAGAGTTCCCGGTCGGTGGAAGGGAGCAAAGCGGGCATAGCTGAACATGGCCTCTGAGTTGCGTGCGCGAGCCCTTGGCAAGCGCATGACGGGCGCACCCGTTACAGTGCCGCGCTGTAACCCGTTTCATCCGCGGGCGCAGCGGCTGAGGCTTTTTCCGTGAGGAAAGAGCGAAACAAGGTGGTACCGCGAGCATTTCTGCCCGTCCTTGGAACGTAAGTTCCGGGGACGGGCTTTTTGTTTGCTCCGCCGCAGAGCGGTGCACAGGGGAAAAGAAAAGGAGAATCGGTTTTGATCACGATATCGCATCTGACGAAGATCTTTGAGGGGAAGGGCCCGCGCGTGACGGCGCTGGAGGATGTGAACCTGGAGATCGGCAAAGGAGACATCTACGGCATCATCGGCATGTCGGGCGCGGGAAAATCCACGCTGCTGCGCTGTTTGACGCTGCTGGAGCGCCCCACCTCCGGGCAGATCATGCTCGCCGGGCAGGACATCGCTTCCCTTTCCGGCGCGCAGCTGCGCGCGGCGCGCCGGGGCATGGGCGTGGTGTTCCAGGGTTACAATCTGCTGATGCAGAAGACCGTGGCCGAAAACGTTGCCTTCCCCCTCCGGCTGGAGAAGGGATACGACAAGGCGGCGGTGCAGGCCCGGGTGGCGGAGCTTTTGGCCATTGTCGGCCTGGAGGACCGCGCGGGCGCGTACCCGGCCCAGCTTTCCGGCGGGCAGAGGCAGCGCGTGGCCATCGCCCGCGCGCTGGCCACACAGCCCGAGATGCTGCTGTGTGATGAGCCCACCAGCGCGTTGGACCCGCTTACGACGAAATCCATGCTGGCCCTGCTGACGGATATCAACAAAAAGCTGGGCGTCACCATCATCATCATCACCCACGAGCTTTCGGTGGTACAGGCCATCTGTTCCCATGTGGCCGTCATCAGTGAGGGGCGTCTGGCAGAGTCCGGCGCGGTGGCGGATGTGTTCGGCAGCCCGCGCAGCGCTGTGACAAAGCTGCTGCTGGGCAGAGAGGAGTAAAGACAATGGCGGAGTTTTTCAACGAATACGGCGCGCTGCTGTGGGAGGGCACGCTGGAAACCTTATATATGACGCTGTTTGCCACGCTGTTTGCATATGTGCTGGGCCTGCCCATGGGCGTACTGCTCACAGTGACGAAGGCGGGCGGGGTGGCCCCCGCGCCGCGCTTCAACGCGGTGTTCGGATGGCTGGTGAACCTTCTGCGCAGCCTGCCGTTCATCATTTTGATGTTTTTCATCATTCCGTTTACGCGGCTGCTGGTGGGTACGTCCATCGGCGCCACGGCAGCGCTGGTGCCGCTCACGCTTTCGGCCGCCCCGTTCATTGCGCGCATGGTGGAGCAGAGCCTGGAGGAAATCGACACAGGCGTCATCGAAGCTGCCCAGTGCATGGGCGCCACCAGGTGGCAGATCGTCACGCGGGTGCTGCTGGTGGAAAGCGTGCCCAGCCTGCTGCGGGGGCTGTCCATCAGCCTTATCACCATTTTGGGCTATACGGCCATCACCGGCAGCGTGGGCGCGGGGGGCCTGGGCAACCTGGCGTTCCGCTTCGGCTATCAGCGGTACCAGAAACCCGTCATGTACGCCACCGTGCTGCTGCTGATCCTGCTGGTGTGCGTCATCCAGATCATTTTTGATCTTGCCGCCCGCAAAGCGGACAAGCGCACGCGCTGAACAGGGCGCCTCCGGCTTCGGCAAACACGCCGTTTGCGGCGGTTTGAGATATATTGGAAAAACAGTTGAGGGAAGGAAGTTTGTTATGAAAAAATTTTTGGCATTGGTATTGGCGCTGGTACTGGCGCTGAGCCTGGCGGCCTGCTCCGGCGGCGCCGGCTATCAGATCGGCATCCCGGCGGACGCCACCAACGGCGGCCGCGCCCTGCTCCTGCTGCAGGACCTGGGCATCCTTACGCTGAAGGAGGGCGTGGGCCTGGAGGCAACCGAACAGGACATCGTTGAAAATCCGCACAATGTCACCATCAAGGCGATGGAGGCGGCAAACCTGCCCGCCAGCCTGCCGGACTTGGATTTCGCCGTCATCAACGGCAACTACGCCTCCGGCGCGGGCATTGGGGATAAGGTGCTCACGACAGAGGACGCGGAATCCGTGGCGGCGCAGACCTACGGCAATGTCGTTGCGGTGAAGGAAGGCCGGGAAAACGACCCCGCCGTGCAGGCTCTGGTGGCCGTGCTGATGAGCGGGGACGTGCAGGCATGGATCGAGGAGAGCTACAACGGCGTTGTGATGCCCATGGGCGCACAGGAGCTGGATATTCCCGAGATTGCGGAGCCTGTGACGCTGAAGGTGGGCGCGTCGCCCAGCCCTCACGCGGAAATCCTGGAGCATGTGAAGCCCCTCCTGGCCGAGCACAATGTGGAGCTAGACATTGTGGAATTTGACGATTACGTCATGCCCAACACCGGTGTGGAAGACGGCTCGCTGGACGCCAACTACTTCCAGCACCAGCCGTATCTGAACGATTTCAATGCCGAGCAGAGCACGCATATCGTCAGCGTGGCCACCGTGCACTACGAGCCGATGGGCATTTATCCGGGCAAGACCGCAAGCCTGGACGTATTCGGCAAATAAGTTCTTTTCGCGCGCGCCTTTTGGGTGCGCGCATTTTTTGCGCGAAAGTGCGCGGTGTTTTCCGCAAGCTTCGCAATCAAAAAACACTGCAGACAGCTGTTTGCGCGCTTGCAATTTTTGCGCGCCGGGTGCAAAATAGAGGACATGGGTTTACACGGGCTTTACAATCACCGCCCGCGGCCCGAGGGAAGGAAAGCATGGCCGAAAAAGGCCTGCGGCTGTTTTAAATGAAGCGGACATCCGGCGGTCTCTCCGGGGACGGCGGCGCTGCCCGCGGCGCACAAAAAGGGGAAACTATGGCACAAAAAACATTCGCGCGCCCGCTGATGTTTACGCGGCAGGCGCTTTGGAGGCTGATCCTGCCTTTGGTGCTGGAGCAGCTTTTGCTTGTGACGGTGGGCATGGCCGATACGGTGATGGTCTCCACGGTGGGCGAGGCGGCGGTCTCGGGCATTTCTCTTGTGGACCAGGTGAACGTCCTGCTCATTCAAATATTTGCCGCGCTGGCCACGGGCGGCGCCGTGGTGGCAAGCCAGTATCTGGGCCGGCGGGACAGGGAAAATGCCTGCCGCTCCGCCAAGCAGCTGGTATACGCCACCTTCGGCATGGCGGTTGCCATCGGCGCGCTGGTGCTGGTGCTCAACCGGCACATCCTTCGACTGGTGTTCGGCAATGTGGAGCCGGACGTAATGCAGGCCGCCGAGACATATTTCTGGCTTTCGGCGCTGTCATACCCGATGCTGGCGCTGTACAACGCGGGGGCGGCGCTGTTCCGCAGCATGGGCAACAGCCGCATTTCGCTGTTCGCATCTCTTATCATGAACGTTATCAACATCGGCGGCAACGCGCTGCTCATCTATGGCCTGAACTGGGGCGTGGCGGGCGCGGCCACAGCCACGCTGGCATCCCGCACAGTGGCGGGCCTGATGATGATGCTGTTGCTGCGCAACCGGGACAACCCCATCTTTCTGGAGCGCCTGTTCCACCCGGAATGGAACGGCGGCATCCTCAAAAGCATCCTGCGCGTGGGCGTGCCAAACGGGCTGGAAAACGGCATGTTCCAGATCGGCAAGCTGCTGGTGGCGGGGCTCATCACCACCTTCGGCACGTCGGCTATCGCGGCCAATGCCATCTGCAACAATGTCGGTTCTATGTCCAACATTCCCGGCTCGGCCATCGGCCTGGCGATGATCACTGTGGTGGGCCAGTGCGTGGGCGCAAAAGACTATCAGCAGGCGCGGCATTATACGAAAACCCTTTTGGCGGCGGCCTATGTGAGTATGGGCCTGCTGAATATCGCGCTGTTCCTGCTGGCGCCGTACCTGGTGGGCTTTTACGCCATGCCGCAGACGACCACGGACCTTGCGCTTTCTGTGCTGCAGGTGAACTGCGTTGTGACGGTGCTTATCTGGCCGTCCTCGTTCACACTACCCAACGCGCTGCGCGCGGCGGGCGACGCCAGGTTCACGATGGTGACGAGCATGGTGTCCATGTGGGTGTTCCGCATCGGCATGTCCTATGTGCTGGGCGCGTGGCTGGGCATGGGCTTGTTCGGCGTCTGGACGGCCATGCAGATCGACTGGGCCGTGCGTTCACTGGTGTTCGGCGTGCGTTTTCTGGGCCATAAATGGGAAAAGGCGCGGGTCCTCGAAGGATGAGTGCCCCGCGGCCGGCATTGTGAAAATAAGCTCCCGCCTTACCGTTTTCAAGATGGTAAGGCGGGAGCTTTCTGCTTTTGAGCGGCAGACCGGTGTGCGGGGCCGTTTATACGCCCAGCAGCGCGCGGGCGTTCTGTTCTGTTATACGCAGCACTTCCTCCAAAGGCACCTGCTTGATGTCCGCCACTTTCTGGGCTGTGAAGCGGATCATGCCGGAATGGCATTCTTTTCCCCGGAACGGTTCCGGCGCCATGTAGGGGCAGTCCGTTTCCAGCACGATATTTTCCAGGCTGAGCGCAGCCACCGCCTCCACGGCGCGGCGCGCATTTTTAAATGTAAGCGCTCCTCCGAAGCCCAGCAGCATGCCCTGCCGGGCGATCCACAGCGCGTCGTCGGCGCTGCCGGAAAATGCGTGCAGAATGCCCCTGGGCCGGTACCTTTTCAAAAGCGCGTAGGTTTCGGCATGGGCTTCGCGGTCATGCACAAGAATGGGCAGGCTGTGCTCCTGTGCTGCGGCGAGCTCTGCTTCAAACAGCGCCAGCTGGGCGTCCTCCGGCACGGGCCAATGGTGATCCAGCCCGCATTCTCCAACCGCCACGACCCGGGGATCGCCGTACAACGGTTCAATGGCCGCCAGCTCGGCGCGCCAGTCGCCATGGAATTCATATACCGTGGAGGCGTCGTCCTCGATGAGGCTCTCCGGATGGACGCCGGCAGCGGCCCAGACCCAGGGCCGCGTTTCAGCCAGCGCCAGAGCGGCGCGGCTGGTGGCAAGGTCTACTCCGCATTCCACCACGCCGCATACGCCCTGTGCGGGCAGACTGTCCAGCACTTCGTCCCGGTGCCCGTCGAACCGGCGGCTCGTGTAATGTGCATGGGTATCGAATATCATGGTATCCCTCCGTTCAAAAACGCCCCGGAAGCCTCCGGGGCGCATGTGTATTCTGAAACCCGTTTAAAGTTTCTTTGCGGACTTTCTTTTCAAAGAAAGTTAATGGATGCGCATGCCCGTGGGTACGTCGTCGGGGAAGAACACCACGGACGCACCGCCGTCGGCAGTGTCTGCGGCCATCACCATTCCCTCGGAAACGTATTTGCCGCCCATCATGGGGCGCGGCGCAAGGTTGGCCACGATGCCCACTTTTTTTCCGGCCAGATCCTCCGGCTTGTACCATTTGGCGATGCCGGAAAGGATGGTGCGTTCACGTTCGCCGTCGAACACCGTCAGCTTGAGCAGCTTTTTGCTTTCTTTCATGTTTTCGCAGGCCGTCACCTGGCCCACCAGCATTTCCACACGGCAGAATGTTTCAAAATCCACCTCCGGCTCGTGCCGGATGGGCTCGGCCGCAGGCTCCGGTTTTGCGGGAGCCGGAGCGGGCGCGGCGGCAGCCTTCGCGGCCTCCTGGGCGGCGGCCAGCTCCGCCAGTTCCTTCGCGGCGTCGATGCGGGGGAACAGCGCCTCGCCCTTGTGCACGGTAAACGGCTCGGGCAGGCCGCCGAACCGGCCCAGCGTCTCAAAGCGCATGCTCTCGGCCGTCAGGCCAAGCTGCTGCGCCATTTTGGGCGTGGTGTTGGGCAAAAACGGCGTAAGCAGCACGGCTGCCACACGCAGTACTTCGCACAGGTTGTACAGCACTGCGGCAAGGCGGGGCAGGTTGGCCTCGTCCTTCGCCAGCACCCAGGGCGCCGTTTCGTCAATGTATTTGTTGGCGCGCTGGATGACCCTGAAAATCTCCGCCAGCGCGTTCGGCACTTGCAGAACGTCCATGCATGCCGTTACCTTCGCGGGCAGGGCCTCCACCATGGCGGCCAGCTCGTCATCCAGCGGCTCGGCTTTGCGCTGGGCGGGCAGAGTGCCGCCGAAATATTTTTCGATCATCGCCACACTGCGGGAGAGCAGGTTGCCCAGGTCATTGGCGAGGTCGGCGTTGATACGGTTGATAAGCGCCTCATTGGAGAAGATACCGTCGTTGCCGAACGGGATTTCACGCAGGAGGAAATAGCGCAGCGCGTCCACGCCGTAGCGGTCGCACAGGACCACGGGGTCCACCACATTGCCCTTGGATTTGCTCATCTTGCCGCCGTCCAGCAGCACCCAGCCGTGGCCGAACACGCGCTTGGGCAGGGGAAGATCCAGCGCCATCAGCATGGCGGGCCACAGGATGGTGTGGAACCGCAGGATCTCCTTGCCCACGATGTGCAGGTCCGCGGGCCAGAATTTGTCGTAATCGTGATATGTTTCATTGCCGTAGCCCAGAGCCGTGATGTAGTTGGAAAGCGCGTCCACCCAGACGTACATGGTGTGCTTGGGGTCGAACGGGACGGGAATGCCCCACTTCACGCTGGTGCGGGAAACGCAGGTGTCCTGCAGGCCCTGGTTGATGAAAGCGATCATCTCGTTTTTGCGCGTTTCAGGCTGAATGAAATCCGGATGCTCTTCATACAGCTTCAGCAGGCGGTCCGCATATTTCCCGGTTTTGAAGAAATAGGCTTCTTCCTCGGCCTCGTACACGGGGCCGCCGCAGTCCGGGCATTTGCCGTCCACAAGCTGGCTGTCTGTCCAGAAGCTTTCGCAAGGCTTACAGTAATGCCCTTTGTAAACGCCTTTGTAGATATCGCCCTGCTCGTAAAGCCGGGTGAAAATTTTTTGGCAGCTCTCCACATGGTAATCGTCGGTGGTGCGGATGAATCGGTCGTTGGAAATGTCCATCAGTTTCCACAGCTCTTTGATGCCGGCGACGATCTCATCCACATATTCCTTCGGCGTCACACCTTTGGCCGCGGCCTTGTCCTCAATTTTCTGCCCGTGCTCATCGGTGCCCGTCAGATACATCACATCATAGCCCTGCATGCGCTTATACCGCGCGATGGCGTCGCAGATGACGGTGGTGTAGCTGTGGCCGATGTGCAGCTTGTCGCTGGGGTAGTAGATCGGTGTGGTGATGTAGAAGGTCTTTTTATTTTCCATAGGTACCAGTCCCTTTCGGGGCGCGCGAATGAAACGCGCCCTTTTTATTTTGGGCCGCGCGGGCGGCCGGAAAACGGAAGATGCCGCGGCGCTTAACCGACCGGCATTTCGGCGGCGCAGGCGTCCGCCGTATTTCGCCTTTTGCGGGAGACACGGGCCGCCAGCGCCCGAGGCCGCATACCGGCCGCGCGCCTGCCTGCTCGGCGCATCCGGATGGTTCCGCCGCCCGGCATGACACAAAGCGGCAGCCGCTGCAAAGCCCGCCGGGCAGATGCCCGGCCGCGTGCGGCAAAATATGCGCCCAGCCTGCGAGCAGCATCCGGACCGCGCCGCCCACGACAGCCAGCGTGCAGGGCGGTGGAGCCCGGCGGCCTGCGGCATGCCGGAAAACAGCGGCAAAATGAACGCTGGCCCCACCGCCGCGCGCACCAGAAGCCGGGCGCTTCGGGCCAGAAACTTTTTGCTTTCGCTTCCGCGTTATTTCTCATCCACAAAGAAGCGCTTGTACCAAACCAGAAACGTAAATACCGTCCAGATCTTGCGCTGGTTGTTGGCGCGCTCGTGGAAATGGTCGTCCAGCAGCTTCATCAGCGCGTCCGGCTTGAAGAATACGGCTGCGTAATCGCTGGTGAAATATTCCTTCACGATGTTGTAGTATTTTTCCTCCCGCAGCCAGTAGCGGATGGGCACCGGGAAGCCCTTTTTCGGGCGGTTTGCCCACTCGTCCGGCAGCGTTTTATTGGCCGCGTGGCGCATCACGATCTTCGTGTCCGTGCCCTGGATGCGGTAATCCACGGGTACCGTTTCGGCGAATTCCAGCACCTTTTTGTCCAGGAACGGCACGCGCAGCTCCAGGCTGTGGGCCATGCACATTTTGTCCGCTTTCAGCAGAATGTCCCCGGGCAGCCACATGTTCATGTCCAGATACTGCTTCTTCGTCACTTCATCCTGTCCTTTGACACGGGCGTAGAACGGCGCGGCCAGCTCATGAGCCAGCGGCCCGTTGTCGTAAGCGGGCTGCAGCACGGCGCTGGCCTCGTCCTCCGGGAATACAAGCGCCTGGCCGAAGAAGTAGTCCTCGGGGCGCTCGGAGCATTTGAGCAGGAAGTTTTTGCCCTTGAAATAAGGCAGCTCTTTGGCGGCAGCCGCCGCCGCGCGGCGCACGCCAAGCGGCAGACGCTTAAATTTTTCCATGGCAGGCGTGTCGGCATACCACTCGTACCCGGCGAAGATCTCATCCGCGCCTTCGCCCGAGAGAACCACCGTCACTTCCTCCCGGGCCAGCTGCGCCAGGAAATACAGCGGCACGCTGGACGGGTTCGACTGCGGCTCGTCCATGTGGTACTGGATGTCCGGGAAAGCGTCGAAGCATTCGTCCGCCGTGATGAGCTTGCGGCGGTTGCGGATGCCAAGCTTGTCCGAAAGCTCGGCCGCGTAGTTCGTCTCGTTGAATTTGTTGTAATCAAAGCCCACGCTGAACGTGGTGTCCGGCATCAGTACAGCGGCAATGTAGCTGGAATCCACGCCGCCGGAGAGGAAAGAGCCGACCTTTACGTCCGCAATGCGGTGGGCGGCCACGGATTCGTGCACCACTTCGTCCAGCTTGTCCGCGCAGGCTTCAAAGTTCTGCGGCTGCGGGTCGAATTCGCAGTCCCAGAAGCGGCGCACGTCCATCTTGCCGTTCTCATACACAAAATAGTGGGCCGCGGGCAGCTTGTACACGCCCTTGAAGAAGGTTTCCTCTGTGGCGGAATACTGCAGCGTCAGATAGGGGCGCAGCGCATTCTCGTTGACGGCCTTGACGAATTTGGGATGCTCGAGAAAGGCCTTGATCTCGCTGCCGAACACCAGCCCCGAGCCGTCCGGGACGGGGTAATAGTAAAACGGCTTGATGCCGAAAATGTCCCGCGCGCCGAACATACGCTTGTTTTTGGCGTCCCACAGCACGAACGCAAACATGCCGCGCAGGCGATAGATCAGCTCCGTGCCGTATTCCTCGTAGCCGTGGATGAGCACCTCGGTGTCGGCGCCACAGTGGAACGTGTGGCCTTTGGCCTCAAGCTCCCGCCTCAACTCCATAAAATTGTAGATCTCGCCGTTGAATACAACGACCACGCTTTTGTCCTCGTTGGCCATGGGCTGTGCGCCTGCGTCGGACAGGTCCAGGATGGACAGGCGCCGGAACCCCAGCGCGATGCCGTCGTCTGTGTACATGCCGCCCATGTCCGGGCCGCGGTGGACGATACGGTCCATCATTTTCTGCAAGATTGCCTCTTTGTTATCAAGATTGCCGGAAAAGCCGATAAATCCACACATTCAGGTGTTACCTCCTGTTTGCCGCGGAGCAGGGCCGCGGTGCAAATAATGGCGGCGTTGGCCGCGCTTCAGTCGAAGCCGATGGGCGTTTTGCCGAACGCGAGGATCGCGTTTCTGGCAAGCACCTCCATGGAGTCCAGATAAAAAGCGCCCAGCCCCTCGTCGCGTTTGATGAGCGAAAGCTCGGTGCAGCCCAGGATGGCGCGGTCGCACCCTTGCGCGCGCAGTGAGGCCGCGGCCCGCTCAAACGCGGCCATGTCCGCGGGCCGGCCCTGCTTGATATCTCCGTAAATAACGTCCATCACGGCAGCCTGCGCGGCATCGTCCGGCACGGCGCAGGGCAGGCCGTGCTTTTCGCACATGCGCTGGTAGGTGCGGGTGCGCACCGTGCCTGTGGTGGCCAGGATGCCCACACGGGCGCTGCCGCCCGCCTTCGCGGCCAGCACAGTCTCCTCCACCATGTTCAGGATGGGGATGGGGATGGTCTCGTTGAGCCTGTCGTAAAAATAGTGGGCGGTGTTGCAGGGGATGGCGATGACATCCGCGCCGAACGTGACAAGCCGCGCCGCGTCCGCGGCCATGATGTCGAAGGGATTCTCCGCGCTTTGGCCCAGAATATAGCTGGTGCGGTCCGGCGTGGTGGCGCGGCTGTTGATGATGACGTCGATGTGGTCCTGGTCGCGCGCGGCCTGGGTATGGCGCGTGAGCATCTCGTAAAAATAAACAGTGGCCATAGGGCCAAGCCCGCCGAGGATGCCCAACACCTTGGGCAATGCCTGTTCCATACAGGAGCCTCCTTTCCCATGCGGTGCGCCCGGAGCGCAGCTCTATTTGTAATAGGTCTTGAATTTCTTGAAATAGCGCTGCATGTGCACCAGATAATAGGCGAAGCGTCTGGGATTCCAGCGCAGGTCGTACCCGCAGCCAAAGCTGGTAGTCTCCCGGCCCTCGCGCACAAGGCGGCGGGCCTTTTCCACAAAGGCGGGGTCTTTGACGTATTTGTACACCACGGCACGGGGCACGCTGTGCCAGAAGGTCTCTTTTTCATTCATCACACAGGGGCCGAGGTCGCTGCCAAGCACGCGGTCTTCCACCACATAGCGGGCGATGTTGAGCCCCGCACCCGTCACGTAATAATTGCTGCGGCCCTGTCGGAGATTGATCTCAAACACGCGGTAGCTGCCGTCCCGGCTGTCGTATTTAATGTCAAAATTGGCAAAACCCGTGTAACCGACGTCCTCCAGGAACGCTTTCAGTTTTGTCATCAGCGGCTCATTGTATTCGGTGATGATGGCCGCGTGATTGCCCAGCGCCTTGGGCGTGTGCTCCTCCAGGCCCACATGGCCCAGGCACATCATCTTCACGCTGTTGTTTTTATCGCAGTAGGCTGTCAGCACATGCATGAAGCTGTCGTCGCCGGGAATTCTGTCCTGCAAAATGACAATGTCCGGGTAGCCCGCGCCGTAGATTTGCGCGAGAATGGCCGAGGCCTCCTCCGGCGTGGCGGCGGTATACACTTTCTTCATGCCGTCGAAGGGGTGCTTCCAGTACAAAATGCTGCTGGAGGGCTTTACGATGACAGGGTACGCGAAGCCCAGCGCTTCGGGCGACAGGGCGGCGGCGTCCATGGGGCCTTCGGCGCAGAAGGTTTTGGGGTAGGGGATGCCGTACTTGTCGCACAGAGCGTAAAAATCCGCCTTGGAAACCAGCTTGTCCCGCAGCTCCGGCGTGATGTAAGGCGCGATGCAGTTCGCGGGCAGCTTGTCCCGGACGTCCATGAGCAGGCTGGCGTAATCGTCGGTACAACCCATGACGATGAGCGTTTTGTCCGCGTGTGCGGCGGCGAAATCCGTTACCGTGCGCAGCAGTGTGTCCGCGCTGTCGATGTCCGGCACGGCGGTGAAGCGGACCAGGCGGGAATACATGGTATCGCCCATGGCCCAGCGGCCAAAGGCGTAAGAACGCACGCCGTAGGCCTCGTGGAAGGCGCGCGCCAGCGTGTAGCAGTTCATGTCCGCGCCGATGAGCACGGGCAGGATGGTTTCGGAAACAGGCATCAAAAGGCTCCTTTGGACCCGGTGACCCGGGCAGATATATACTACTTTATTATATGCACAAACGGGGGCTTGTCAAGGCGAAGGAGCGGGGCGCGGGCGCCTGTGGCGTCCGTGCCGGCAGGCGTTTATAAAGCAGTATCGCCCGTTTGCGCCGCCTCATTTGCTTTTTCGGCTGAAATGAGGTAAAATATCAATACTTATTGCTTTGTCTCTGTCCGAGGGCCGGGCGGAAGACAGGCCGACGAGGTGCCGTATGATCAAACTTTCTCCTTCGATCCTGGCCGCGGACTTTGCGGAGCTGGGCCGCAGCTGTGAGGCCGTGATGGCCGCGGGTGCGGATATGCTGCATGTAGACGTGATGGACGGCGCGTTCGTGCCGAACATCAGCCTGGGCGTGCCGGTTCTGGCTGCTTTGGCAAAGCGCGTGCCGGCTTTTTACGATGTGCATCTGATGATCCGGCGCCCGCTGCAATATATAAAGCCGTTCTGCGCCGCCGGGGCGAACCTGTTGACGTTCCACATAGAGGCCGAAAGCCCTGTGGAACAGACCATCCAGGCCATCCACGACGAGGGCTGCAGGGCCGCGCTGTGCATCAAACCCGCCACGCCGCCCGAGGCCGTTTTCCCTTATCTGGACGCGCTGGAAATGGTGCTGGTGATGAGCGTGGAGCCGGGCTTCGGCGGGCAGAAGTTCATGCCCGCGGCGGTGGAAAAGATCGCGGCCATCCGCGCCGAGGCGCAGCGCCGTGGACTTTCGACGGACATCGAGGTGGACGGCGGCATTGACGCAGCCACCGCGCCGCTGTGTGCGGCTGCCGGGGCCAACGTGCTTGTGGCGGGCAGTGCCGTGTTCGGCGCAAAGGATCCCGCCGCCGCAATGTCGGCCATCCGCGCCGCGTGCGTATAGGCGGAAGCCTAGCTTTGTGCGGGCCGGCCCGGAAAGCCGGACGTCCGGAAGGAGCCTGCGTGCGGCCGCCGGCGGCCCCGTTTAACCCAAAACGAAAAGAGGCGACTTTTATGAGCCCTGAGACTGCGCTGCCCCTGCAGCCCCCCAGCGCCTATGAGGCGAACCGGGACATCGTGTTTATGACGCTGCCGCTGCTGGCACTGTCGACCTATTTTTACGGCGCGCGCCCTGCGGTGCTGTGCCTGACGGCGGCTTTCACGGCCATGCTGTGCGACCATCTGGTGGCCTGGCTGCGCCACCGTCCCTGCGACAAAACGGAAAACAGCAGCATCCCCTCTGCGCTGGTGCTGGTCCTGCTGCTGCCCGCCACCGTGCATTACTATGTGGTCGTCGTCAGTGTGGCGGTGGCCATCCTGCTGGGCAAGCACGCTTTCGGCGGGTACGGCCATTACCCGTTCAACCCCGCGGCCTTCGGCTATGCCGTCGCCGCCGTCAGCTGGCCGGGCGAGGTGTTTTTGTATCCCGTGCCGTTCACCACGATGAGCGTGCTGGACACCGGCAGCGCCACCGTGATGGAGAGCGTTTCCCACACGCTGCGCGCCGGCGGCGTGCCCAACGTGGATACGTTCGACCTCATCCTCGGCAATTATGCGGGGCCCATCGGCGCCACTTCGGTGCTCATCCTCGTGGCGTGCGCCATGTACCTGTGGATGCGCCGGGACATCACGCTGGGCATCCCTTTCGGTTTTCTGCTCTCCTGCGCGCTGGTGGCGTTTTTTTACCCGCGTGTGAACACGCTGGGGCTGGAGCTGCCCTGGCAGTATCTGGACATCCGCCTGCTCTCGCTCAAATACGAGATGCTCTCCGGCGCGCTTATTTTTGCGGCTGTGTTTCTGGTGAACGAGCCGGTGACGCGCCCGAAAAATACCCGCGCGCATTTTGTGTACGGCATGATCCTGGGCTTTATGACAATGATGTTCCGTTATTTCGGCTCGTATGACACGGGCGTGTGCTTTGCGGTGCTGGCGGTGAATGCACTGGCCGGCTACCTGGACCGCCTGTTCTCCCAGAAGATCTTCCGCAGGGAGGTGCGCTCATGAGCGAATTTATCGGCGAGACCCCGCGTCCCCACCGCGCGGATGTGGAAAAGCGCGCCCGGCGCGACCGTGTGTTTCTCAACAACCCGGTCATTATGCAGGGGCTTGGGCTCGCGCCGCTCATCGTGGCGGCTACCACGCTGAAAAACGGTGTGATGCTTTCGGTGGCGGTACTGCTGCTGCTCACACCTACGCGCGTTCTGGCGGCGCTGCTCAGCCGCTTTGCGTATTTCCGGTTCCGCGGGCTCACCTATGCGCTCACAGCCGCGGCCGTGTTCGTAGGCGTGCGGTATGTGATGGGCCTGCTGTACCCGGTGTCGGACCTGGCGCTGCTGGGCCTGTACCTGCCTTTGCTGGTGGCGGACCCCATCGTACTCAAACGGTATGAAAGGCCGCAGCGCGAGCGTGTGCGCACGGCGCTGCGCAAGGGCATCATCACCTCGCTGGGCTATATCCTGATGCTGCTGCTGATTTCCGGCCTGCGGGAATTTTTGGGCGCGGGCGCGCTGATGGGGACGCAGGTAATGAAAAATGTGCTCTTCCCCATGGCGCAGCTGCCCAGCGGCGGTTTTATCTTGCTGGCCCTGGTCATGTGCGTGTGGCGCGCCGCAGCTGCCAGCGTAAAACAACAAATGAGTCTGGGGGCGGAGCATCTATGATCGAAGTGCTGAAAGCCCTGAGCGTATTTTTTGCCTACGCGGTGATGGCGGTGTTTGCCCAGAACGCGGTGTTTACCCGCGCGTTGGGCGTATCCCGCCTTGTCAAGCTGGTGGACGACACCACTGTGGACTCCCTGACGTTCGGCGCGCTGCTGTGTGCTGTCCAGCTCATCAGCGCACCGCTTGGATACTTTGTCAACCTCTGGCTGGCTCAGTATCCATACCGCATGTATATCCGCCCGCTGGTGATGGTGCTGTGCAGCACGGTTGCGTTTTTTATTGTACTGCTGGTCGTGGTGGTGTTTTTTCGCCTGCACGGCGCGCGGGAGATTGTGGCGGTGCTGCCCATGGCCACATTCAATACCTGTATTCTGGGCACGCTGTTCATCAGCACCATCCAGAGCTTCAGCCTGGTGCAGACCATGGGCTTTGCACTGGGCAGCGGCGTGGGATATGTGCTGGCGGTGCAGGTGGTGACGGAGGGGCAGCGCAAGCTGCAGAGCGACGCGGTGCCGGCCACGTTCCGCGGGCTGCCCATCACGCTGCTGTATATCGGCATCCTGGCTCTGGCCATTTACGGCTTTACCGGCCATATGCTGGCATTTTGACCGCGGCTCCGGCTGCCTGCCGGGGAATGCTGCCGGGGGCCTGTGCGGCTTCTCCGGGCGCGTCCCTGCGGCGGAGGCCGGGGCTTTTTCCATGAGCGGCCCGCGCGCCGGCACAGCGGGCACGGCGGCGCGGCAGCGCCGCGGGAACGAACAGAAAAAGGGGGTCTGCGTTTATGATCCTGCGCAGCCTTTCCGCGCCCGACGCGGAAAAATTTTATACTCTGATGTGTACGGCGGCGGGCCGCGAGCTGCCCAGAGAGGCGTTCGCGCAGGCGCTGGCCCAAGCGCTGGAGCAGACTGGGCGGCGCATCGTGCTGGCCTTTGAGGGACCGGAGGCGGTGGGCTTTGCCGACACCGAAGTGCGTTTCCCTTTTTCGGAATGCGCGCCTGTGGGCGTCATCCATGAGTTTTATGTGCGGGAGGATGCGCGCGGCCGCAATGTGGGCAGCGCCATGCTGGTCTCGCTTACCACGCAGTTCAAGGCAGCGGGCTGTGTTTCCGTGCAGGCGTCCTGCGCCCGCGTCAACCTGAAAAGCCAGGAATTTTTGGAAAAGCGGGGCTTTGTAAAAACACGCCACGCCTTTTCCCGTCCGCTTCAGGGATAGGCGCCGCTGCTTTTTGCGAACACAGAAATGTGTATCAAGCCCGAAAGAAAAGGAGGCGTGCCGAATGCTGGAGGTGCGCGCTGCCCGCCACGGGGACGCTCCCGCGCTGGATGCGCTGGGCGCCGCGCCGGAGGCGGGTGTTTTTGTATTGGAAAAGAATGGGGCCGTCATCGGTGCGCTGACACTTCGGGCAGGGGAAATTTTCGGCTGCGCGGTCGCGCCGGAATGGCGCGGACGGGGCTATGGAACCTTCCTGCTGCGCCGGGCGCTGCGCGCCGCCGGGCCGGGGCCGGTTTATACTCAAACGCCGCCGGGCAATGCCGCGATGGAGGCGCTGCTGCGCCGGTGCGGGTTTCGCCCACAGGAGCAGGCATTGCCCGCCGCAGGGGAAGAGCCCGCCCGCGCGCGGGAAGCCGGCGCTGCTGCCGGCCCTTTGAGCCTCCCCCAAAAATGGGTGCGGGGCGCGCCGGACGGCGACGGCGAAAACGCGCTGGCCGTGGCCCACGCCTTTCTGCGGACGCATGTGCGGCCCGGCGCTTTCGCGCTGGACGCGACGGCGGGCAACGGCCATGACACACTGTTCCTGTGCCGTTTGGTGGGCGCTGCGGGACGTGTGCTGGCCTTTGACGTCCAGCCGCAGGCAGTGGAGAACACCAACGCCCGCCTGCGGGAGAACGGCTGCGGACAGGTAGGCCGCGCGGTGCTGGACAGCCACGCGAACCTGGCTGCCTATGCGGCTCCGGGCAGTGTGGACGCGGCGGTATTCAACCTGGGCTATCTGCCCGGCGGCGACCACGGAGTGTTCACCACGCCGGGCGTGAGCGTGCCGGCCATGCGCACGGCGCTGGAACTGCTGCGGCCGGGCGGTGTGATGACGGTATGCGTCTATTACGGCGGGCCGCAGGGCATGGCGGAAAAGGATGCGGTGCTGGCGTTTCTCACGGGTCTGCCGCCGGAAGGATACCGTGTGTCTGTGCGCGATTTTTCCGGCCGGCCGGGCTGTCCGCCCATCCCCGTTTGCATCGAAAAGCGGGCCTGGTGAACGGGCGGCGCGTTCCGTGTGACGCCGCGGCCTTTTTGTGCCGCGCGCCCATGGTTTCACCTTTTTTTCACACCCGTATGATAGTTCTTTCACACCCATGGCCTATACTGAAAGCAACATCAGGAAAGAAGGAGGATGTTGACTTATGAACAACAATTGGGAATTCGACTATTCCGAACTTTACAATAATAACAACCCCGGCAGAAATGCGCAGAACACGGCTGCACCGGAGGCGGAATCGCCCTTGCAGGGCGCGCCCGGCCCCGCCGGAATGCCCGGAATGGGTGTGGGCGGCGCGCCGGTGCCGCCCCATGCGGCACAGAAAAAACGCGGCTGGGGCAAGCGCGTCGCCGCGGGAGCGGCCGCCGTGGTGTTCTGCGGCGCCGTGGGCTTCGGCGGTGGATATCTGGGCTACACCTTCGCCAAGGGCGGCTCCACAGGCCCCGTCATTTATCAGGCGCCCGCGGCCTCGTCCGGCACAGGCAGCGCCGCGGGCGGCACGGCCAACACAGCCGACGCGCTTTCCGTCACAGAAATCGCCAGCAAGGTAGGGCCCAGCGTGGTGGAGGTGACCACCGAGGCCGTTACCACCAACGCGTTCTTTGGTCAGTACGTCCAGAGCGGTGCGGGCAGCGGCGTCATCATCACCGAGGACGGCTACATCATCACGAACAACCATGTGGTGAGCGGCGCCAGCCAGGTGACGGTGCGCACGAGCGACGGCACCGAGTATCCCGCTACGGTCGTGGGCGCGGATTCCAAAACGGATATTGCCGTGCTGAAGATTGAAGCCACGGGCCTTACACCGGCGGTCGTAGGCGATTCCGACAGTCTGCAGGTAGGCGAATTCACTCTGGCAGTGGGCAACCCGTTGGGTGAGTTGGGCGGAACCGTGACGGACGGCATCATCTCCGCGCTGGACCGTGAGGTGACCGTGGAGAATCAGACCATGAACCTGCTGCAGACGAACGCGGCTGTCAGCCCCGGCAATTCCGGCGGCGGCCTGTTCAACGAGCGCGGCGAGCTGATCGGCATCGTCAACGCCAAGTCCAGCGGCCAGAATGCCGAAGGGCTGGGCTTCGCGATCCCTGTCAACACGGCCATTCAGGTGGCCGAGGAGCTTATCAACAACGGATATGTTACCGGCCGCCCGGCCATGGGCGTCACGGTGCTGAGCATCAACGACGCGCAGACAGCGTTCCAGTATGGTGTAAACCAGGCGGGCGTGTATGTGCAGAGCGTCAATGAGGGCGGAGCGGCCGACAAGGCCGGCCTGCAGCCCGGCGACCGCTTTGTGAGCATCGACGGCACGGCTGTCAATTCCACCAGCGATATCACGGGCATCATCGGCGAACACGCGGTGGGCGATACCATCGAGGTGCAGGTGGTGCGCGGTACGCAGATCGTTACAGCGAACGTCACGCTGGAGGAATCCACGCCGCAGGCAAGCAGCACCCAGCGTACGGAGGGCTGATGCCCGGCGCAGACCGAACCGAAAACGCGCCCCGGCACGGGCGCGCGGAGGAGCAGCATGCTTCCCCGCGCAGCCCCGCCGGGGCGTTTTGCCGTATTTTAAGTCAAAGCGGTAAAAATTTCATAGAATGTTTGACCTTTTGACGAAAATGCGGTACTATCAGAATGGATAGAAATTTGCCGGAGGTGGCCCGATGCTCCAGAAGATCGCCATAAAAATGCTGGGAGACTTTTCCGTCGTTGCCGACGGGCGCTGCGTGGTGGACGCCACAGCCAAGCTGACGAAGCCGTGGCAGCTGTTCTGTTACCTTGCGCTCAACCGGGAGCATGTCACTCCGTCCTCGGTGCTGCTGCAGGAGCTGTGGGGCGGCGAGGAGCTGGCGGACCCGGCCAACGTGCTGAAAAATACCGTTTATGCGCTGCGGCGGGAGCTGGCCGGGCCGGTCAAGCCCGCTGAAAGCCCCATCCTGTTCCGTGCGGGCGGTTATTGCCTGAACGGGCATATCAAGTGGAGCGTCGATACCGAGCGCTTTGAACAGCTGTGCGAAAAGGCCGAGCGCTGCACCGGCGGCAGCGAAGCAAAAATGGCAGCCTGGCGCAAAGCGGAGGGAGCGTTCCGGGGAGAACTGCTGCCCCAGCTGGCCGGTGAGGTGTGGGTGATGCGCGCGGCACGGGGCTTTACGCGCCGGTATCTTGCCAGCGCCCGCGCCCTGTGCGCCTGCCTTGCCGGGGAGAACGCCTACGGCGAGCTGCTGGACGTTGCCTCCCGCGCATCTGTGACGGACCCGCTGGACGAGGATATCGCGCTGTGGACGTTCCGTGCGCTGGACGCGCTGCACATGCAGCGGGCCATTGTGATCGCCTACAACAAGACGGCGCGCTATTTTGAAGAGGAGATGGGACGCCCGCTGTGCGCGGAGATCGGCTCCATTTACGCCGCGGCAGCCGAGGCTGTGAATAAGACCGAGCAGGATTTTGCGGCCATTCGGGACGAGCTGTCCGACGCGCTGCGCAGCCAGCGCAGCGACCGCGGTGCGTTTTACTGCAACTATGAGGTGTTCAAGCGCATGTACGCCATCGTGGCCCGTACCGCGCAGCGCGCGCGGCAGGTGGTGGCGCTGATGCTCATCACCGTTCAGGGGCCGGACGGCGGCCGTGCACCCGAGGGGGAAGCGCTGGCCGAGGCGATGGACGATTTGAAACTGGCGATCGCCGGCACGCTGCGCAAAAGCGACACCTTTACAAAATACAGCCGCAGCCAGTATGCGCTGCTGCTGCCCATGGAAAGCGCGGACGACATGGCTGTCGTGGAGCGCCGCCTTTCCGCCGCGTACGAAAGCGCGCGCACCCAGGCCGCCGCATTTCTGGAATTCCGCGGAACGGTCTTGGAGGAACTGTACGGCTGAACGTCGGTTCAAGAACAGGTCCCGCGTGACGCGTCCGCCTGTGGTTTGACCCAAATGCCACTGTATGTACCTCTGGTGCAGGAAGGTATCGGCTTTGCCCCGACGGCTTGGCGCCAGGTGTATTTAAAACCCCGGCGATCCTCTTTGGATTGCCGGGGTTTTTTCGCGCACCGGGCATCCAAAATTGCCGGGGCATGTCCCTGGCGGCGAAGATTTGCCGCCGTCGCTTCGCGGCCGGACGGCTTATCCAAAGCCCATGGCGGATACCTTGAGAGATGTTTTCCTGCACGAAGGCACCTTTTCATACGCGGCATTTTTTAGTATAATAAAAGGGTTGCCAAAAGGAAAGGAACAGAGCTATGAACATCGAACTCATCAAGGCCATCCTCCACGTGCTGGACCCGGCCGTGGACGCGCCCATTTTATCCGAGGCCATCCTGCCGCCCTCCGAGGACGCGCTGCAATATCTGGCCGGCCACGCAGCCAAGTGCTTTGCCAGCGACGAGGCCAAGGCCTGCACGCTGGCGGACGATTCGGCCTTCCTGCCGCTCTTATGGAACATCGAGGATGATTTTGAAAAAAAGACGGCTGTCATTGCCGGAGACTGGTTCCGTGTGATGCAGGAAAATCCGGCCATCCCCGCGGGAGACGCGGCGTTTCTTCTGCTGGAGATCGACGGTGCGGAATATCTGGCCGCGCTGAAGCTGAATTACAAGCCCGGGTGGCTGCATTACTGCCGTATGGACGGCGGGCCCGCCGTCAATGAGGTAGTGCGCCAGGGCACGGTGCTGCCGGGCACGTCCGGTAAGGCGGACGAGGCGTTTTTTGTGGACCTGCGCACTAACGCCGTGCGCCTGCTGGAAAAAAAGTACGAGATAGACGGCCGCAAACAAACGTACCTGGGCAGCCGAATCCTGGGCTGTCGGGCAGGGCTGTCCCCGCGGGAGAAGCTTTCGGCCATCCAGGCGGTTGCGGGTGAGGTAAACCAGCAGTTCTACGGGAACACCGGCGTGGATGAGCCGGAGCTCGCCATGGCTGTGTGCGAGGAATTTTATGCGGCCCGCGCGGAGGAAAAATCCAGGGCGGGCAAGCCGGACCCCGTTCCCGTGCAGGCGATCTGCGACAAGCTGTACGGCGATATGCCCCACGCGCGGGAGGCTTTCACCAAGGCTCTGGCCGAGCATGATATCACGCTGGACGAGCCGCTGCCCCTTTCGGCCCCGGCGGTGCGCCGTATGGAAAAGCAGAGCCTGCGCAGCGCGGGCGGCGTTGAGATCAAGGTACCGGTGAATGTGTACCGGGACGAGAGCGCCCTGGAGTTCATCCGCAACCCGGACGGCTCCATGTCGCTGCTCATCAAAAACATCATCGTGTGACCTCTTTGGCACGAGCACCGCAAAAATGCGGCTTTTTTGGTCGTCCGCCTTGTTTTTTTGCGCGGAATATCATACAATAAATTGTATTTTCAACATGGATATCGGGTTTGGAGGATTTTTGTGGAAAACTTTATCGAACAGATCGATAAGCGCCGCACGTTCGCGATCATTTCGCACCCGGACGCGGGCAAGACGACGCTGACGGAAAAGCTGCTTTTGTACGGCGGCGCCATCCAGCAGGCGGGCATCGTGAAAGGCAAAAAGGGCGCGCGCGCCGCTGTGTCGGATTGGATGGAGATCGAAAAGCAGCGCGGCATCTCGGTGACCAGCTCTGTTCTGCAGTTCCGCTACAACGGTTATTGCGTCAACATCCTGGACACTCCGGGACATCAGGACTTTTCCGAGGATACCTACCGCACGCTGATGGCGGCGGACAGCGCGGTCATGGTCATCGACGCGGCCAAGGGCGTGGAGAACCAGACCAAAAAGCTGTTCAAGGTGTGTACCATGCGCGGCATCCCCATTTTCACTTTCATCAACAAGATGGACAGGGACGCGCAGAATCCCTTCGACCTTCTGGAGGAGATTGAACAGGTGCTGGGGATCGAAACATATCCCATGAACTGGCCCATCGGCTCAGGCAAGGAATTCAAGGGCGTGTACGACCGCAACAAAAAGGAGATCCTCGCTTTCCAGCATTCGGGCAAGGTGGGCCAGCAGCAGGCCGAAAAGATCGAGGCGCAGCTGGGCGACCCCGGCCTGGACGAACTGCTGACGAAGCCGCTGCACGACACTCTCAGCGAGGACATCGAGCTGTTGGACGGCGCGGCCTATGAATTCAATCTGGACAAGGTGCGCCACGGCATGCTGACGCCGGTGTTCTTTGGCTCGGCGCTCACGAACTTTGGGGTGGAGCCGTTCCTGGCGGATTTTCTGCGTCTTTCGCCCCCGCCCCTGCCGCGGGATTCCTCCGCCGGCCCCATCGACCCCAGACGGGAGGATTTTTCGGCATTCGTGTTCAAGATCCAGGCCAATATGAATAAGGCCCACCGGGACCGCATCGCCTTCATCCGCATCTGCAGCGGAAAGTTTGAGCGCGGCATGGATGTGTTCCATGTGCAGGGGGGCAAAAAGGTAAAGCTGGCCCAGGGCACGCAGCTTATGGCCTCCGAGCGCGAGATCGTGGAGGAGGCTTATGCGGGCGACATCATCGGTGTGTTCGACCCGGGTATCTTTTCCATCGGCGATACGCTCACCACAGCCAAAACGCCGTTTGCTTTCGCAGGTATTCCCACCTTTGCGCCGGAGCATTTTTCCCGCGTCTCCCAAGTGGACACCATGAAGCGCAAGCAGTTTGTGAAGGGTATGGAACAAATTGCCCAGGAGGGCGCCATCCAGATCTTCAAGGAGCTGGGCGGCGGCATGGAAGAGGTCATCGTCGGCGTGGTGGGTGTACTGCAGTTCGAGGTGCTGGAGTACCGCCTTAAGAACGAATACAATGTGGATATCCGCATGCAGAATCTGCCGTACAGCTTTATCCGGTGGATCGAGAACGAGGACTGCGACCCCAAGGCACTGAATCTTACCAGTGATACCCGCCGCGTAGAGGATTTCAAGGGCCGCAAGCTGCTGCTGTTCACCAATGCCTGGAGCATCACCTGGGCCGAGGAGCACAACAAGGAGCTTCGTCTTTCCGAGGTGGGACGCTGAGCGCCGGGCCCGTTTTGCAAATAGAATAGGCTCCCGTCCACAGCTGCAGGCGTTCCTGCGGCTGTTTTTTTATAAAAAACCACTCGCTGGGCGAGCGGTCCAAAAATGCTGATGCCGATAATGAAAAATCTCTGTAACAGGATAGGGAGTGAGGCCAGACGACGTACGAACTAAAAAACACAGGGAAGGCCATTCAGGTGAATGACGTAAATGGTTTATTGCATACGATTTGGAATTGCAAATATCACAATGTGCTTGCGCCAAAATAGCGCAGAAAAGTCATTTTCGGAGAGAAAGGGCGGGAGATAGAAGAAATGCTGCGGACATTGTGTAGCTGGAGGAAGACAGAGCAGGAGAGCAGCTGACGATGCTGAAGCAAGCCCGCTTGCGGGCAGACTGTTTTGTCCTTCCCGCGCAGAACGCCGCTGTGCCTTGGCGTTGTTTACCAGTACAACAAAAAATGTGCGGCGTGCCGGTGGCGGTACGCTGTGCGTTTTTTGTTTCAGACAGTGAAAAAAGGACGTCCCGCCCACCGCTGTTCCGCCGTCGTACAGTACCAGCGTCTGTCCCGGCGTGGGCGGTTATCTCCCATGCGCATTCGGCTGTTCCTCCAGCGGCACTGCCGCTTTCGTATTTTCTGCAAGGTAATGCATTTCCGTGTCCTTGTCAAAAGTTTTTGCCGCGTTGTTTCGGCTCTGTGAAAAATACAGAGAATTGCATTTTTTGTCTTTTTTATTATAATCCTCTTAGAAACGGACGGTTACCGTTTCCAATATAAAAAGTGGAGGAATCATGTATGTCTATGGATAACAGTATGATGGTGTTTTTCCTGAGCATGCTGGCCACATACTCGATCGTGGGGTTTGTGTGGTGGCTGCTCCATGTGGTTGCCGCATGGCGGATCTTTACCAAAGCCGGGGAAGCCGGCTGGAAATCCATCATCCCCATTTACAGCACCTACATCACCTATAAAATTTCCTGGAAGAAAAAGAATCTTTTCTGGGCCACTCTGGCGGCTACCGTTCTGGCTTTCGTGCTGTCTCCCTTCTCCATTCAGGCGGACGGCTCGATTAATTATGCCATGTTTTTCATCGCGATGCTGCTGCTGTTGTTTGCGTTCGTTGTCAACATCCTGCTTGTCGTGCGCAAGTGCCGTGCATTTGGCCATGGCGTGGGCTTTGCCATCGGCATGCTTTTCTTTGAGCCGATTTTTACGCTCATCCTCGGCTTCGGCAGCTCGGCTTATCTCGGCCCGCAGGATTGATGCCTTTTCAAATTACATACAAACGGCAAAAGGCCGCCGCGGGAACTCCCGCAGCGGCCTTTTGGTTTTATTCTTCCGTTTCGATGGGCGCATAAGCGATGGAAAGCTCACGCAGCTGCTTTTCCTCCACGGTCTCGGGGCAGCCGCTCATAGGCTCGCCCGCGTTCTGCACCTTTGGGAAGGCGATAACGTCGCGGATGGAATCCCGCTTCAGCATCAGCATCACCATGCGGTCGAAGCCGAAGGCCATACCGCCATGGGGCGGCGCGCCGTACTGGTAGGCGTCCATCAAAAATCCGAAGCTCTCCCGCGCGCGCTCCTCGCTGAAGCCCAGCGCCTTGAGCATGCGGTCCTGAACGGCCGGATCGTTGATGCGGATGGAACCGCCGCCCAGCTCACAGCCGTTGAGCACCATGTCGTAGGCCAGCGCGCGCACGCTGCCCGGGTCGCTCTCTACTTTGTCCAGGTCCTCGGCCCGGGGCATTGTGAACGGATGGTGCATGGCCATCCAGCGGCCCTCTTCTTCAGAATATTCAAAGAACGGGAAATCCGTCACCCACAGGAAGTTGAATTTGTCCGGGTCGATGAGGCCGCACTTATTTGCCACGGCAAGGCGCAGCGCGCCCAGCGCCGCAAACACGGTGCTGTTTTTCGCATCGGCCACCACCAGCAGCACGTCGCCGGTCTCTGCGCCCGCCGCCTTGTGCAGCGCGGCCTTTTCCTCCTCGGAGAGGAACTTTTCAAAGCTGGAGGTCACGCCGTCCGCCGTCAGGCGCGTGTAGGCAAGGCCTTTGGCACCATAGGTTTTGGCCACGTCCACCAGCTTATCGATCTCCTTGCGGGTGAGCGCGCCGGCAAGGCCCTTTGCGTTGATGAGGCGCACGCTGCCGCCCGCCTCAACGGCGGATTTAAACACTGCAAACCCGCTTTCCCGCAGCACATCCGTCACATCCTGCAGCTCCAACCCGAAGCGGGTGTCCGGCTTGTCGGAGCCGTAGCGGGCCATTGCCTCGCTGTACGGCATGCGCCGAAAAGGCGTTTCCACGTCCACGCCCAGCACTTCCCGGAACACGCGCTTTACAAGGCCTTCGTTCATGGCCATCACATCGTCTTCTGTAACAAACGACATTTCCATGTCGATCTGCGTGAATTCGGGCTGGCGGTCGGCGCGCAGGTCCTCGTCGCGGAAGCAGCGGACGATCTGGTAATATCGGTCAAAGCCGGAGAGCATCAAAATCTGCTTGTAAAGCTGGGGCGACTGGGGCAGCGCGTAGAAATGCCCCGGCTGCACACGGCTGGGCACCAGATAATCCCGCGCGCCCTCGGGCGTGGATTTGATGAGCATAGGAGTCTCGATCTCCACAAAATGCTGCTCGTCGTAATAATCCCGCACCACCTTGGCAATTTTGGAGCGCACCACGATGGGCTCGTGCATGGAGGGGCGGCGCAGATCCAGATAGCGGTATTTCAGGCGCAGCTGGTCGTTGACATTGATGCCGTCGCGCACCTCAAAGGGAGTTGTCTGCGCGCCGCTGAGCACGCGCAGCTCGGTGACGAACAGTTCCACCTCGCCCGTAGGGATCTTGTCCGTTTTCGCCTCGCGCTCACGCAGCGTGCCCGCGGCAATAACGACATACTCGCTTTTCAGGCCGGAGGCCTTTTCAAACACGGCCCGGTCCGTGGAATCGTCAAAAATAAGCTGCAGGATGCCTGTGGTGTCCCGCAGGTCCGCAAAAATAACGCCGCCCTTGTCGCGGCATTTTGCGATGGAGCCGGCCACCGTCATCTGTGTGCCCGCGTCCCTGGCGCGCAGCGTCCCGCAATAGTGGGTACGGCGCAGGTTTCCCATTGTTTCCATAAAAATCATCCATTCCGCCGCTTCGCGTCGGCACAAATTCAAGAGCAGACCCCGGCGCCCCGCCACGCGAAGCAAAACTGGCGGGGCATTCGGAAAAGGCCACGCGATACAACGGCGCGGCGGCCTTTATCTATAACAGTATAGCGCGTCCGGCCGCAATTTACAATGTCTGCGGCGCGATTTGGCGGCATTCCAGGTAGTATCGCTTTTCCTCGGCATGGCCCATGGAAAACGTCTTCTTGGGCAGCACGCCGCCCAGCACGACGCCCCGGAACAGGTCGCTCTTGGCGAAATCCGGAAGGATGACGCCCACCGCGCCTGCCCGCGCCAGTGCGCGCACATTGTCCGCGCCGTGGATGTAATCCACCTTCGCGCCCGGGCGCTGCGCCAGAAATTCTGTCAAAAATGCGTCCAGCGTACCCACGGCCAGGGGCCAGGGCGCATTTTTCAGGCACTCCACACGCTCCGCCGTACCCGGCCCTGCACACGTTTCGTCCACAAAGCAAAAGGTCTGCTGCGCCCCGGCCATGCCGCAGGCATGCGCGCCGTGCCGCGCCGCGAACGACAAAAACGCGCCTGCCAGCTCCGTCATGGAAACGCCGAATACCGCGCGGTGGATGGGCTCGATGCCCAGCGCCGGGCTGTGGACATTCACCAGCTCCACCAGACACCAGCGGGCGGGATGGCTTTGCCGCGCGGCAGGCGGCAGGGCCGCCTTTATTTCCTCCCAGTGCGCCTTGGCCGTGGCAAGGGAATGGTTCCCGTCGCCCACGGCGACGGCCAGCGGCGGCCGGCCGGCCGCGTCCGGGTATTTTGCGTCGAACGCCGCCTGTGTGCCCAGCGCCGCTACGGCGTTTTCCACAGCCGCAATGTCCGCAGCGTCCGTTACCGCCCAGCCTGCAATGTGTCCGCCGCCCAGCATCAGCTCCGTGTCGTACAGTTTTTCCAGCGCCGCCTTTTTTTTCGCGAACGGCTCCACCACGCCGCAGGCAGCGTCATCCAGCAGCATCATGATATGAGGCGTTTCCAGCGGCGCGCCCCGGCGCACGGCAAGGCGCGGCGGAATACGCTCCACAATGGTATTTTCGCTGGGACGCACCAGCGGTGCGGAGCCTTTTTCATAGCTGTAAGCCTCCAGGTCCACAGCGCCCACAAGGCCCTGCCGCACACCGCTTTGCGTCGCGCGTTCCACATATACAAAACCGTGGACACCGCGTGTGAGCACCCGGGCGCGGTAATCGGCCATGGCGGTGTGGATGGCCGCAATGCGACCGTCCACATCCGGGCTTTCCAGATATGCCTCCGGCAAGGTAATGTGCAATGTGCTGGGCGCGTTTTGAGTGAGCGCCTCGGCCTTCTGCCAGTATTCGGGCTGGCTTGTGAACTGGTCGCACGCCAGCGCGGGCCACAGGCCCATATCCGTTTGCGGTGCGGGCAGCAAAATATCCGCTGCGATAAATGGTTTCATTTTCGTCCCCTCCGTATATCAGACAACCCCTGCTTCATACCCTTGAATGGGCCGCCGCGCGCGGCGCCTGTTATCTTTTTATGATACGGCACAAACGCCCGCTTTGCAAGAGTGAAGCGGCGCATTTTTGCAAAGGGGGAAGCGGCATGAAACAGAAAAACGGCGCGTGGCTGCTGGCGCTGGCGGCGATGCTGTGCAGCATCGGCGGCGTGTGCATCAAGGGTGTGCCGTGGACGCCGCTGGCCATCAACGGCGCGCGCAACGCCATTGCGGCGTGCATCACGGGCGCGTTTTTGTGGCGGGCCGGGCGGCGCCTGCGCTGGAACGGAGCCGTGGCCTGCGGCGCGCTGAGCCTTGCGCTGACAACGAACCTGTATGTATTCGCCACCAAGCTGGCGGGCGCGGCCAACGCTATTTTGCTGATGTACACCGCGCCTATTTTTGTGCTTTTGTACCTGTGGCTGGCCAAGGGGCAGAAGCCGCCGCGCGCCGCCGTGGCCGCGTGCGTGCTGGTATTTGCAGGCATCGGCTGCTTTGTGGCGGACGGCCTTGCGGCGGGCACGCTGCTGGGAAACGCGCTGGGACTGGGCAGCGGCGTGGCTTATGCCGGAGTATTCCTGGTAAACACCGAGCCGGAAGGCGACGCGATGTCGTCTTATTTTCTGGGACAGGTGGCGGGCGCGCTGATCGGCCTTCCGTTCCTTTCGGGCGAGACGGATTTCAGCTTTGTCCCCATGGTATGTATCTTTGCGCTGGGTGTGTTCCAGCTTGGGCTTTCCTATGTCCTCATCGCCAGGGGCATCGCCACCACGCCGCCCATGACGGCCAGCCTGGTGACGGCCATCGAGCCCATCCTCACGCCTGTATGGGTGGCGCTTGCCTATGGCGAACGGCTTTCCGGCTTTTCGCTTGCCGGGGCGGTGCTGGTGCTTTGCAGCGTGGTATGGTTCAACACGCGCGGCAGAAAAGCGTTATGACCCGGCGGCCGACCTTCGAGACGCCGGGAAGAACAGCGGAAAACCCGCGTTCACGGGGCTTTTCTCATTCCGAGCCGGCAGCGGCAGGATTAAAGGCAACACCGCACAATTCTAAGAGTCGAATCGCGCCGGCAGATTTTTTGGCAGGTTAAACAAAAAGCGCAGCGAATACTTTGTGTATTCGCGAGCATTTTTGTGACAGTTGCCGGAAAATCTGCAAGCGAGGCGACGCTTAAGGCTTCAGCCGTGAATTGTGCGGTGTTGCCTTAAGAAACTTGTAAGCTCTGCTCGAGCCTATTTTAAGATTTGTTCTCTATAATAGGCTCACAGAGAGGATGGTTTCCCGTGAACGAACGTTTTGAAAATGATCTTGCATGTTATCTGCACTATGACGACGCGCCCCGCCGCCCTGCCCGGGCACGCCGCCGCAAACGGGCGCGAAAGCACTGCGCGCGGCGCTTTTTTGCGCGCTGCTGCGGTGTGCTCTGCCTGTGCGCCGGGGTGGTGCTGCTGGCTCGGGTCTGGCCCGCGCTGGTTTCCGCCACACCTTACAGCGGCGCGGGAACGGGCGGCGCGTCCGCATCTGTGAGCCTGGGCGGCGAATGGGACGCCCAGACGCGCTTGGCCATCGAGACGCTGGCCGCGGCGCACCCCGAGGTGCAGCCCATGCTGGACGAGCCCTCCCGCTGGCCCGCCGACGTGGCCGCACTGCTGGCCCGCAATGAGGAAGCGCTTGGCTTTGTGCTGGCGTATCCCAGCCTTATAGACGCCGCGCCGCCCGCCAGGGTGGAGGAGGCCGTGCGCGGCAGCTTCCCCACGCTGCTGCAATGGGACGCGCGCTGGGGCTGCACGCCTTACGGAGGCAGTATCCTCGCCATCACGGGCTGCGGGCCGACAGCGCTCTCGGTGGTGGCCTGCGGCCTGACGGGGGACGCTTCTCTCACACCCGCAGCCATCGCCGCATGGGCGCAGCGCCAGGGGTATGCCGGCGCGGACGGCACCAGCTGGGAGCTGATGCGCAGCGGATGCGAGCACTTTGGCCTGTACGCGCAGGAGCTTTCACTCACGGAAGCCGCCGTGTTCGGCGCGCTGGAAGCAGGGCAGCCCATCATTTGCAGCATGCGCCCCGGCGATTTTACCACGGCGGGACATTTTATCGTGCTGACCGGCACGCAGGACGGGCTGCTGTGCGTCGTAGACCCCAACAGTCCCGCCCGCAGCGCATCCCTGTGGGAGTACAGCCGTTTGGAGCCGCAGATCAAAAATCTGTGGGCTTATACCGCATGAAGCAGGGCCAGAACACAAAAAGCCGGAGAGTGATTCTTAATACTACTGGGCGTAGGTATAGGCAATGTAGACATATATATGAAAAAAGTATCCATCTCCATTTACTACAAACTGGAGTGGATACTTTTCTGTGCGACAGATAAGGGCTCTATAAGCATTCGCCCTTATTGTCGAAACCTCAATACAGTTTATTTTCAATTATCTTTTGCATTGTATCTTGTTTCAATCTTCTTCAACAAATCAAGTTCCACATATTTGTGATCTTCTGTCTGATGGAAATATAGGCTAATTGGTTTTCCACATTTATAATATTCCATAACAACCTTGTTCATTTTGCAATTTGTGCTTTGCCCGCCCATATAGCAATTCCGAGGAGAAATTTTTCCATATCCCACATTGAAGCGGCGCTTCAAATTAACTGTTTCTCCAATATAAATTATTTGATTATCGACTAACCACAAATACACACCGGAAACAGCAGGGGCATTAATACAGAAACGGCAAAATGCGCCCGACCCATTGGCTAGCAATGGCAAACCCTCCCGGTTGCTGTACTCCTTTTGCGGATGATACTCTTTTACTTGTTCGTTTTCGCATTCTGGAATAAGCTGTTGTATAAAATGAAATTCATACCCACAAACGCTTATAGAGATCTTGTCGTGTACAGGAAAAACAGTTTTTTAAAAGGCTTGCTAGAGCCCTCTGCTACAGAACATATTTGTTTCCATTCGGGTTGATTTGATACGATGGTCTTCCCTTGAATGGAGGGGAATTTATTGGGCTGTGATATGGGGAAAGATTTGCGATGCTCTAACGCCTCTTTTTTACAAAACAGTACTGTCTTTTGAGAAATATCTAACGTTTTTGTTATGAAGCCTACACCTACCCATGATTTTGCTTGAGCGTGACCATTGTTTGCCCACCATGCAGGATAGTTGTGTGCACTAGGGGGCAATTTAAAACCTAATATTTTTTCAATCTCCGAAAAAGACAGCTTAACTTCTAACTGTCCGGAAGAAGTTAAAAACGAGCCAAGTGCGCTATATTTAGTCATAGCTACCTCTTCTCATGCCCTTTATATTATTTCAAATAATAGTAATACGCCGCCTTTTAACGTTCAATATGGACCATTTTCACTACTTTTCGCAGACTTGTTGCTTGTTTGTATGCGCAACACTATGCATTGTCTACTTTTTATTGCTTCGCCTGTTCCCACAGCTTCAGCCGCCGCAGAAATGAAAGCAAAAACGGAAGGGTCACCGCGAAGGTACACAGGTCGGCTGCGGGCTGGGCGAGCTGCACGCCCAAAAGCCCTATGAGCTGCGGCAGCAGCAGAATGAACGGCACAAAGAAAATGCCCTGGCGGCACAGCGACAGGAACGTCGCCTGCCCGGACTGCCCCGTCACCTGCAGCAGCATGTTCGTCACCGTAGAAACGCCGAACAGCGGCAGAACCACGCACTGCGCCCGCAGCGCCAGCGCGCCGATGGCGATGACCTCCGCGTCGTCCCGGCGGAACAGCGCCAACGCGCCCGGCGCGGCCAGAAAACCGGCCGCCGCCAGCACGCTCATCAGCACCGTGCCCACCAGCATTGTGAAATAAGTGGCCCCGCGCACCCGGTCGTACCGCTTTGCACCGAAATTGTAGCCCGCAACGGGCTGGAAGCCCTGCCCGAATCCCAGCATGAACGAGAACACGAACATGAAAATGCGTCCCACCACGCTCATGGCCGCGACGGCCGCGTCGCCGTAAACGGCGGCGTTCACGTTCAGCAGCACCGTGGCCACACTGGCCAGAGATTGGCGGCAGAAGGACGGCATGCCCGTTTTGATGATGCGCGCGTACACCTCTGCCTTGCGGGACACCTGCCCGATGTGCAGGCGCACCGCGCTTTTGCGGCGCAGAAAGCACGCTAGAAGAATGGCGAAGCTGACGCACTGGCTGAGCAGCGTGGCAATGGCCGCGCCCGCGATGCCAAGCCTGAACGTATAGATGAACAGCGGGTCCAGCCCTATGTTCAGCACGCCGCCCAGGCCGATGCCCACCATGGCCAGCATGGCCTTGCCCTCGCCCCGCAGGATGTTGTTGAGTACGAAGGACGCGCACATGACCGGCGCGCCGAACAGGATGTAGCGCGCGTAATCCCGCGCATAGGGCAGAATGGTGGGCGTCGCACCCAGCACACGCATGAGCGGGTCCAGAAACAGCGTGCCCAGCACCGTGATGCCAAGGCCGAAGGCCAACGCCGTAAAAAATGCGGTGGACGCCGCACAGTCCGCCTGCCGCTGCTCCTTCGCACCCAGATAGCGGGAAACAAGATTGCCCGCGCCCATGCCCAGCATGAAGCCGATGGCCTGGATGACGGCCATCAGCGAAAACACGATGCCCACGGCGCCCGCCGCGCTGGTGCCCAGCTGCGCCACAAAAAACGTGTCGGCCATATTGTACACCGCCGTTACCAGCATGCTGATGATGGTGGGCACGGCCAGCGTAGCAACGAGCCTTGGGATGGGCGTCTGCGTCATTTTCCGGTATTGGGAGTCGCCCGCCCCGGCCGCAGCGCTCACGCGTTTTCCCCGAGCGGCTTTATCTCGGGATATTTTTCATAAAAGCACGCAGCCGCGCAGCCGCTCTGCTGCAAACGGTCCAGCTGTTTGCCCACTTTTTTGGCCGCGGCCAGCACCGTCACCGCGTATTCTCCGCGCAGCGCCTCTGCCTTTTGCAGCACGTCCGCGAAATCCGCGTCCGCACCGTACAGCAGCGCAAGGCGCGGCTTTTCGTCCGGCACCGCGTAGCCTTGGTCCAGCAGGATGGAGCAGATGCGCTCAAACCCGATGGAAAAGCCCACTGCGGGCACCTTTTGCCCGAGGAACTTACCCACCATGTCGTCGTAGCGTCCGCCGCCCGCGACGGCGCCGGAAAACGCGGCGCACGTTACTTCGAACACCATCCCCGTGTAATAGCCCTGCCCGCGCACCAGCGAAGGCGTATACTCGACGGCATACCGGCCGCCGGACAGCCTGCCCACGGTATCCAACACATAACGCACCGAGCCGCCCAGGCTCTTGTCCGCGCACAGCGCGGATACATCATCCAGCGAGAATGCGCCTTTTTCCAAAAAGGCCTCCAGCGCCTGCACCGCCGCGGCGGGCATCGCCTTTTCCTCAAGCTCCGCCGCCACGCCCTGCGGGCCGACCTTATCCAGCTTGTCGAATGTGACGCACACGGTGTCCAGCGCCTGCGGCGCGAAGCCGAAGCTTTCGAGCATGCCGCGCAGCAGGCGGCGGTCGTTGATATGCACGGTGAAATCGGAAAAGCCGATGGCCAGCAGCGCGCGGGCCGTCACATCAATCAGCTCCACCTCGGCATTGGGGCTTTCATCGCCCAGGATGTCGATGTCGCACTGCACGAATTCACGCAGGCGGCCCTTCTGCGGGCGCTCGGCACGGTACACCCGGTCTGTCTGGATGACCTTGAACGGCGCGGGGAGCTGCTCCCGGTTGGCCGCGTAGTATCGCGAGAGCGGCAGTGTCAGATCGTACCGCAGGCCCATGTCGGAAAGCTCTTTTTCGCTGCCGGAGGCCAGCGCCTTTTCCAGCTTGTCGCCGCGCTTGAGCACCTTGAAGATCAGGTTCAGGTTGTCGCCGCCGTCGCTTTTGTCCAGGTTCTCCATGTCTTCCATAATGGGCGTGGAGATGCGTTCGAAGCCCGCGGCGCGGTAGGTCTTTAAGATCTCGCCCTGCACGTAGTCGCGGATGCGCTGCTCGCGCGGCAGGATGTCTTTCATGCCTTTCAACGGGGTGGTTTTCATGTGGGATAAAGCTCCTTCTTCACTTCTTTTTGCCGGTTACCTTTTCCGCCTGCGCGCGCAGAGCGGCATTTTTTTCCTCGACCCAGCTTTTCAGCTGCTCCAGCGCTTCATGCTCGGCCGGGCGCATGTTGGGGAACGCCTTCAAAAGGCGGCGGGCCACGGCGTTGCGGTGGTCCAGGATCTCCGCTTTGGCGATGTCGATGCGGGCGGCGGCGTCCAGCTTTGTTGCATCCAGCTTGCCGTCCACGGCCAGCGCCGTGTCGCCCAGGCCCTCGGCCAATCGGTCGCTGCCTGCGTGCAGCAGGCGCGCCACCTCGGCAATATGCCCAAGGTCGCGGTTCAGCTTGAGGATGCCGGCCACCGTCACCGCCAGGTCGCACGCAAAGGCTGCGCCTGCCGCACACAGCAGCACAATGCCCAGCGTGCGGGGCACGGCGCGCACCAGTGCCGCCACCGCGGGCTGGACGCCTTTCATAACGGCCACCACGGCCACGCCCCAGGCTAGGCTGAACTTCAGGCAGATATACCCTCCCAGGTTGAACGGGACGTCGCTGTAATCCCACCAGCTGGTGTGGAACACCTTTTTCAATATCCAGCCGGCCGCAAGCTCCAGCGCGCTGGTGAGCAGCGCGCCGCCCACGAAAAGCACCGGAAGGCTGTGGGCCAGCGGTGTCAGAGCCACCAGCACGATCACCATGCCGAAGCCGTAAATGGGGCACACCGGCCCGTTCAAAAAGCCGCGGTTGACGAATTGGCCCGTATTGATGGTACAGAAGCATACCTCAAGGCACCAGCCCAGCACCGAGTAGATGACAAAAAAGCACAGCAATTCGTAGATCGTATACGTCATTTGTTTTCTCCGCCGCGCTTATTCCGCGGGCAGCTCCGCTTCTGCTTCCGGCTCCGCCGCGGGGGCGTCGGCGGCTGCGGGCTGTATTTCCGGCTCTGCCGCGGGCGCTTTCTCCTCCTTCGGCTCTTCCTCGGACAGGCGCGTGCCGCACACCGCGCAGAACGCGTCGTGCTCACCACAGATGCGGCCGCAGCACGGGCAGACTTTCTCGTTGCGGCACACGGTGAGCTTGTCGGTGATGACGTCCATCTCCTGCTGTACCTGCTCCGCCGAGACCAGCAGCGCGTCGATGACCTGCTGCGGGGACTTTTCGCCCTCGTCGCTCATTACCGTATCTTTAACGGCACCCGTATGCATGAGGAACAGCATGCGGCCAATGTCGCTGAATACGTCCTCCTGCTCGTCGGACAGGCGGGCAAGCTCGATGTTCATCTTCACTTCATCATATTTTCCGGCAACGGCCTTTCCGGCGCTGTGCACCGCGGCCTTTGCCTCGTCGGCGGCCAGGGTGGCGGTGTTCACGATATTCTGCAGAATTTTATTCACATTGCTGTCCATGTCAAAAGCTCCTTTCAAATGCGGCTTTTACCTGTTTTTTCCACGGCGCGGGATGCGCCGTTATGTATTTTGTATTATACTACAAAATGTTATAATAAGCAAAAGGAACCTGGGCCGGCGCCGCACAATTCGGAGCGCGGGACCGCACAGGAAAATTTTGCGCCGCACGAAACAAAAACCGCAGTCCGCGTCTTGGGCGCAGGCTGTCCGGCTCCGGCCGCCGCGGTTTGTGTATTGACGGGGATTTTTGTGAAGCAGAGCGGAAAATTTACAAGCGGGGGCGGGGAGGCACAGCCGCAAAGACGCCGCCCGTGCCTTTGGCCGGACGCACGGCCCTGCGCCTGCGCAAGGCGGGCGCGCAAACGGACAGCTGCGTGCTGAAGGTGCCAGCTGTGAATCGTCCAGTACTGTTCCTGAGAGGAGGGCGGCGGATTTGCCGGAAGAACAGCGCGTGATCTTTCACTGCGACTGCAACAGCTTTTATGCCTCGGTAGAGCTGCTGCGCTACCCGGAGCTGCGCGGCGTGCCCGTGGCCGTATGCGGCAGCCCGGACGACCGCCATGGCATCATCCTGGCGAAAAACGAGCCCGCAAAGCGGTACGGCGTCCAGACGGCCGAAACCGTCTGGAGCGCGCTGCGCAAGTGCCCCGGCCTGAAGCTGCTGCCCCCGCACCACGGGCAGTACCGGGAGATGAGCCGTGCCGTCAACGCCATCTATGCCCGTTATACAGACCGTATAGAGCCGTTCGGAATCGACGAAAGCTGGCTGGACATGACGCAGACCTGGCGGCTGTTCGGCAGCTCTCCCGCCGGAGTGGCCGACGCCGTCCGCCGGGCCGTGAAGGCCGAGACCGGCCTCACCATCTCGGTGGGCGTCAGCTTCAACAAGGTATTTGCCAAGCTGGGGTCGGATTATAAAAAGCCGGACGCTGTGACGGTCATCGACACGGAAAATTTCCGGCGTATCGTGTGGCCGCTGCCCGTAAACACGCTGCTTTACGTGGGGCGCTCGGCACAAAACACACTGGCAGGGCTGGGCGTCCGGAACATCGGGCAGCTGGCCGCGGCGAAGGACGAGGACCTGCGCGCGGCGCTGGGCAAGCTGGGGCCGGAGCTGGGCGCCTACGCCAGAGGGGAGGAGAATTCTCCCGTGCGTACCGCGGACGAGCGTCCGGAGATAAAAAGCGTGGGAAACGGCCTGACGTTCAAGCGCAACCTGGTGGGCGAAGCCGACGTGCGCGCCGGGCTTTATGCGCTGGCGGACGAAGTGGCCACCCGCCTGCGCGCCCACGGCCTTTACGCTGCTGCCGTGCAGGTGCTCATCAAAAACCCGGACCTGAAAAGCATCTCCCGCCAGAAGCCGCTGCCCTGGCCCTCCCATCTGGCGCGAGAGATCGGCGGGGCGGCCCTGGAGCTGGTAAAAGCCAACTGGAGCCTAGACGCGCCCATCCGCATGCTCACGGTTACGGCGCTGAACCTGACGGACGGACGCGAGGGACACCAGCTCTCACTGCTGGAGCCGGAGCGTCCCCGGAACGAAAAACGGGAACGGCTGGAACAGAGCCTGGACGCCATCCGCAGAAAATACGGCAAGACCTCCATCGCCCCGGGCAACGTCATCAAAAACGATATTGGCCTGGAGGACATTGAAATCGAAGAAAAACCGTGATATGCTGTTGAAAACAAACGCCGCACGGGCAGCGTGCAATAATTATACTAAAAGGAGAAATGAAAAGTGGTTAAACATATCGTAATGTGGAACCTGACCGACAAGGACAAGGTGGCGGAGAACGGTGCCATCATGAAGCAAAAGCTGGAGGCACTGGTGGGCGTTGTGCCCGGGCTGCTGCGCGCCGAGGTAGGCGTGGGCTTCAACGGCTACGACGTGGCGCTGTACACTGAGCTGGAGGACCGCGCGGCGCTGGCCGTATACGCGGACCATCCGGCCCACTGCAAGGTCAAGGAGTTCGTGCACAGCGTCATCTGCGAACGCGTGTGCTGTGATTACGAGGTATAAGGGTCCGCCCTCACATCCGGCCCGCCGCAGTTTTGACCAGATGCGGTAAAAAACATAGAACGGATAAAATCCCCTGAATGCAGGACGACGCCTGCTGCGGGGGATTTTATGTTTTCGCTCCCGCGAACAAAGGGGAATTCCTACCGGTTTCATTATCTTTATACTTTCTTAACATCTTTCGCCCTTTCCTTATGATAATATTAATACATATGGTATTATTCCCGGACGCATGGAAAGGTGGCGAGATATGAACAAGAAACTGAAACTCAAGATCCACGAATCGCTGAGCGCGGTCATCCCGATCACCCTGATCGTACTGGCGCTGGGCATGACGGTGGTGCCCATGGAGCTTTCCACGCTGATGCTGTTCCTGGCCGGGGCTGCGCTGCTCATTCTGGGCATGGGCTTTTTCACGCTGGGTGCGGACATGGCCATGATGCCCATCGGCGAGCAGGTGGGCACACAGCTCACGCGCTCAAAAAGGCTGTGGCTCATCGTTGCAGCCTGCTTTGTTATCGGCGTGATCATCACCGTGGCCGAGCCGGACCTGCAGGTACTGGCCCGCCAGACGCCCGCGGTGCCGGACCGCGTGCTCATCTTCACGGTGGCCGCCGGCGTGGGGTTCTTCCTGGTGGTGTCGTTCCTGCGCATCCTGTTCGGATGGAACCTTTCGTGGCTGCTCATCGGCTTCTACATTGTGGTATTCGCTCTGGCGGCGTTCGTGCCCGACGCGTTCCTGGCCGTGGCATTCGATTCCGGCGGCGTGACGACGGGCCCCATTACAGTGCCGTTCATCATGGCGCTGGGTCTGGGCCTGACAGCCGTGCGCGGCGACAAAAACGCCGAGAGCGACAGCTTCGGCCTTGTGGCGCTGTGCAGCATCGGGCCCATCCTTTCCGTGCTCATCCTGGGCATGATCTACAACCCCGAAGGGGCCGGCTATACGCCGCTGTCCATTCCGGACATTGCCAGCACGCGGGAGCTTTGGCTGGAATTCGGCCACGCCCTGCCGGATTACGCGAAAGAGGTCCTGCTGGCGCTGGCACCCATCCTCGCGTTTTTCGTGGTGTTTCAGGTCTTCTTCCTGAAGCTGCGCCGCAAGGCTCTGGTAAAGATCCTGGTGGGCATGCTGTACACGCTGGTGGGGCTGACGCTGTTCCTGACGGGCGTGAACGTGGGCTTTATGCCCGCGGGCAACTACATCGGAAAGCAGCTGGCCGAGCTGCCTTATAACTGGGTGCTTGTGCCGCTGGGCATGCTCATCGGCTATTATATCGTCAAGGCTGAGCCGGCTGTGCTGGTGCTGAACAAGCAGGTGGAGGAGATCACCGGCGGCGCCATCTCGCAGAAGGTGATGATGGCAGGGCTTTCCATCGGCATGTCGGTATCTTTGGGGCTTTCGATGGTACGCGTGCTGACGGGCGTTTCTCTGCTGTGGTTCCTGGTGCCGGGCTATGCGCTTGCGCTCGGCCTCAGCTTTCTTGTGCCCAAGATCTTTACAGCCATTGCCTTCGATTCCGGCGGCGTGGCCTCCGGCCCCATGACGGCCACGTTTCTGCTGCCCTTTGCCATGGGCGCGTGCGAGGCCGTGGGGGGCAATATTCTGACAGACGCCTTCGGCATCGTGGCCATGGTCGCCATGACGCCGCTCATCACCATCCAGATCATCGGCCTTGTGTACCAGTTCAAAACGCGCCGTGCGCCGGCAGCGGCCGAAGTGCACGCGGTGCAGGACGAGGAGATCATCGAATTCGGCGTATCGGCCGGGGAGGACGCAACATGACAGATTTCATTTCACCCGTGCGCTGCATGGTGACCATCGTGGACCGCGGCAAGGGCGACCGCGTAGTGGACCTTTGCCGGGCACGGCACGTGGCCGTGCAGCTGGTGATGCTGGGGCACGGCACCGCCAGCGCCGAGGTGATGGATTACCTTGGGCTGGACGAGCCGGAGAAGGACATTGTGCTCAGCCTTGTGCCGGGTGCTCTGGTGGCGCCGCTGCTGGCGGACCTGACGCTGGCGCTTGGCTTTTCCCGGCCGGGTAAGGGGATTGCATTCACCGTACCGCTTTCCGGCATCAGCGCGGCGGCAAACCGCCAAACAGACGGCGGCCGGGTGCGCGCCGAGATCAACGTGGAAAGGGAGGTTCCCCCGATGACGGAAAACAACCAGTTCGAGCTTATCATCTCCGTGGTGGAGCACGGCATGGCGGACGACGTGATGGCCGCGGCCAAGACGGCGGGCGCACGCGGCGGCACTGTGGCGCGTGCGCGCGGCCTGAGCAGCGAGGAAGCCGAAAAATTCCTGCACATCACCATCCAGCCGGAAAAAGACGTAGTGCTTATCCTGACGGCCGCTGCCCAAAAGCAGTCCATCATGAAGGCCATCTGCAACGAGGCGTTCGCCCGTACGGGCGAACGCGGCATCGCGTTCAGCGTGCCTGTCAGCGATGTGACAGGCCTGGACCTGGCCAGGCTGGCCGGGCAGGCCGAATAAAGGCGCGCCGCATTCCCGCGGAGCGGCGGGTGTTTTCCTTCGCTCCGGACAAATAGCCAAGAGCCGTCCCGGCAGTGTGTGCCGGGACGGTTGTTTTTTTGCCACTTGGCCCGCAGCCACGCCCCGGCTGAAGGGCAAGCCCGGGCCGGGCGCTGTTCACGCAGTGTGTGCAAACGCCTTGCTCCGCTTCAGCCGCACCAGCGCCAGCGCGCTGAAGCCCAGATAGACCGCAATGGAGGGAAGAGACGCTTCCACGCCGAAATCACCGCCCGTTACCAGCGGAGAAGCGGAGTCCAGCACATAATTGAGCAGCGCATATCCGTCGGGCTCCGGGCCGATGTGCAGCACGCCGCCGATCATTACCATATTCCATACGGCGTGCATGGCTGCGCCGCACCACACCGTGCCGCTCTCATAAGCCACCAGCGAGAACAGCACGCCCACCGCAGTGCCCGCCGCAAGAAGCTGCAGTATGCCCGCAAAGCTCAGCTCCCGCCCCAGGACGTGCAGCAGGGCAAACGCCAGGGAGGGGCCGAGCACCGCAGCCGTTTTGTTCCAGCGGCGCTCAACGGCCGTCATCAGAACGCCGCGGAACACGGCCTCCTCGACGATGCCCGTGCCCGCGCCGAAGAAAAATACCGCGCCCGCCGCCACCGCCGCGGCGTCCTCCGCAGACCCAGCCTGCCAATGTCCCGGTTGACACAGCAGCGCGCCCGCCGCCAGCGCGGGCATCAGCACCGCGCTCGCCGCCCAGACAGGGCGCAGCCGCACTGGTGCAAGACGGCATTCCTCCGGCGTCACGCGCAGGCCCTTTCCGCACAGCAGCAAAAGCCCCGCCACCCCCAGCGCCGCATACAGCACGCCGGCCAGTACATTGCCCAGCCACACCGGTGCGCCCACCATCAGCGGCAAGCTTGCCAGAAGCTGCGCGCCCAGCTGCGCCGCCGCCAGAATCACCAGCGCCAGAAGCCCCAGCGCCGCCCGCCCGTTTGAAAATTTTCCCGTTTGTTCCATCCGTTCCACTCCCTTTCGTGTTCTGCTGACGAAACGACGGCGGCGGCGCGGTTTCTTCAGCGGGCCGCCGATGCATAAAGCAGCAGCCGCGTGCCGAAATACACTTCCGGCATGCGGCTGCTGCTTTGCAAACGGTATCGCCTTAAATTTCAACACTCATAACGGCGCTCAGTGCGTTGCCCGGGGCCAGCGTCTCGTGTTCCGGGGTGGTAAGGCTGCCGGGGAATCCGTTCCACGGCTCCATACACACGAAGCCCAGCGGGCACTGGCTCCACAGCACGGCGTTTTTAAAGTTCCCGTCAAACTTCACGGTGACGGTGTGGCCCAGCTCTTTGTCTGTAAAGCGCATGGGGCTCTGCACGCCCTTATAATAGCGGGTGGTCTGCTCGTCGTCATAGGGGAAATCCACGCCTTCAAACGGCGTGTCTCTGCCCGTGTCCGGGTCGGCCGTCAGGCCGGCTTTGATATCCCACTCCAGGTTGCGCACATCGGAAACACGGAAATAGGGATGGAAACCGAAGGAGAACGGCATGTCCGTGCTGCCGGTATTCTCATAGGTCTGCTCAAAGCGCAGCTCGCCGCCCCTGAGCACATACCGGATGGTAACGCTGAACGCAAAAGGATAGCTTTCCCGCGTTTCGGCGTTGTCCGTGACGCGCACGGTGACGGATGCGCCGTCCGTCTCGCCCGTCTCCACCACCTGCCAGGGCATGGAGTGGACGATGCCGTGGATGATCATAGGATAGCTTTTGCCGCCGAAGATGTTCGCGTCCTGCGGCGCGCGCCCGCACATGGGAAACAGCACGGGCATGGCGCAGCGCGGGCGCTCCGGCTGAGAGAAGTTCGGCTCCCGCAGCCAGGAATATTCATCTCCGTTTTTGGTGAAGCTCGTCACCATGCCGCCCTTTTCGGGCACGACGGTGGCGGTGGTGCCGGCGCCGGTATCGGCCAGGACATAGGCTGTATACGCGCCCTGAGTGGTTTTTGTCACAGTAAACATTTTGCGTCAACCTCCAAATGTATTTTCATTTCCAGCCCGGCCCAGAAACTGTTTCGGGCTGATATGATATTCCGCTTTGAACGCCCGGTAAAAATTGGCGTAATCCCCAAAGCCGCAATGGCCGTATACGTCCGTGGGCGCCACGCCGTTCGCCAGCATCTGTTTTGCGATGACAAGGCGCTTCTGGATGATGTACCGGTATACGCTGGTACCCACCAGGCGGTGGAATTCGTGGGAAAGATGGTATTTGCTGATAAAAAATTTTGCGGAGAGCAGGTCTAACGACAGCTCATCCGGGTAATGCTCGTTGATATAGTGCAGCACCTCGGCCACGACAGGGCCCGCCTTGTCCTCCACCTCGTGACGGGCCGGGGCCGCCAGCGCAAAGCGGTTCAGACCGGCCAAAAGCTGCAGCAGGCACGCCCGCGCCACCACATCGCTGCCATAGGCCGCGGCCTGCGCACCCTCGCTCTCCGCCGCGAGGCGTTCCATCAGCGTCTGGCTCTCCGCCCGCTGGGCAGGCGGCAGGCGCAGCAGATTGGTGTGGCCGGGCGCGCTTGCGTCAAAGCAGCGCGTCAAGCTCGTCTGGGGGGTGCTGAGCTGTTCCAGATACCGCTTGTCCAGCCAGAGCACCATCCGCTCATAGGGGCCGTGGTCCTTCGCGATGCGGGGCTGGTGCAGCTCCATGGGGCCGATGAGCAGGATGTCGCCGGGCAGCAGGCGGTAGATGCGGCTCTCGATGCTGTATTCCACACTGCCATTCAGAAACAGGTAGATCTCGTAAAAATCATGATGGTGCAGCGAGACCTCGCCCAGCTCGGAATCGCAGTAGCGGAAAATCTCGTATCCGGGGCGCAGCATGTGCTGGCGCTGCGTAAAATTCTGTGCCTTGCCCGCCAACCGGCAGCCCTCCTTCCGCACCGCATATGGACGGTGCCGCCGCTGTCCCCCAGCGGTCCTTTGCTTTTAGTTTAAGACAAGTTTCGCAATGCGTCAAGCAATAATAACAATTTTTATTGTAAATCCGTATGGTACACTAAAAGTATCAAAATGCCGCGTTCTGCGGCTTTGCGCACCCCAGTGTATCGAAAACAAAACGGGAGGTTTTTTCTATGAAAATGTCATTCCGCTGGTATGGCGAATCCGACCCCATTTCTCTGGAGTACATCTCGCAGATCCCGGGCATGCACAGCATCGTTTCCGCTGTGTACGATGTGAAGCCCGGCGAGGTGTGGCCCGAGGAGAGCCTGGCCAAGATGAAGGCCCAGTGCGAGGCCCACGGCCTTGTGTTCGATGTTGTCGAAAGCATCCCCGTGCACGAGGACATCAAACTCGGCCGCAACAATGTGGACGAACTGCTGGACGTGTACTGCGAAAACATCCGCCGCTGCGCCAAGTACGGCGTAAAGTGCGTCACGTATAATTTTATGCCCGTGTTCGACTGGACGCGCACGCAGCTGGACAAAAAGGCGCCGGACGGCTCCACCAGCCTGGTGATGTACTGGGACCAGATGAACGGCCTTGACCCGCTGAAGGACGACATCCATCTGCCCGGCTGGGATTCCAGCTACTCCCAGGAGGAGGTGCGCGAACTCATCAACGCCTACGGCGCCATCGGTGAGGAAGGCCTGTGGAAAAACCTTGAGAAATTCCTCAAGAAGGTCATTCCCGTGGCCGAGGAGTGCGGCGTTGTGATGGCCATTCATCCGGACGACCCACCCTATCCCATCTTCGGCCTGCCCCGCATCATCACCTGTGAGGAAAACCTGGACCGCTTCCTGGCTCTGGTGGACAGCCCCGCCAACAGCCTGTGCCTGTGCACCGGAAGCCTGGGCTGCGCCAAATCCAACGACGTGGCCAAGATGGTGCGCAAATACAGCGCCATGGGCCGCATCGGTTTCATGCACATCCGCAACGTCAAGATCATGGACGACGGCAGCTTTGAGGAGCGCGCTCATCTGTCCGGCTGCGGCAGCCTGGATATCTACGAGATCGTCAAGGCGCTGGTGGAGACGGGCTTCGACGGTTATGTCCGCCCGGACCACGGCCGCATGATCTGGGGCGAGACGGGCAAGCCCGGCTACGGCCTGTTTGACCGCGCCCTTGGGGCCACTTATATCAACGGCTTGTTTGAAGCCTGCGAGAAGGACCGCAAATAAGGCGGCTTCTTCGGATGTTTTCCGGCCCGGCGGGGCTTGCACTCCCGCCGAACCGGCGTACAGGCCGCGCGGCCCGCTGCGCCAGCAGGTTGTCTGGAGCCTGCGGAATGGGCCGCAGGAAACCCGCAGCTTTTGCTGATTCCGCCAAAACGCCGGGCGGCCGCATGCCGCCCGCCATTTGAATTTTGAAAGGAGCGTCATTCCCATGAACAAAAATGTACTGGATACCGATCTTTCCGGCAAAGTTGCCGTTGTCACCGGCGCGGGCGGCGTGCTGTGCAGCGCGTTTGCCAAAACGCTGGCCCGCGCGGGCGCGAAGGTCGCCCTGCTGGACCTGAACGAGGAAGCCGCGCAGAGCTTCGCGGATGAGATCACCGCCGAGGGCGGCGTTGCCAGGGCTTACAAGTGCAACGTGCTGGACAAGGCCGTCTGCTATGAAGTGGCGGACGCCGTGGAAAAGGACTTTGGCAAATGCGATATTCTGGTGAACGGCGCGGGCGGCAATAATCCGCGAGCCACCACCGATAAGGAATATTTTGAAGAAGGCGACATCGACGCCGACACCAAAAGCTTCTTTGACCTGGACGCTTCCGGCGTGGAGTTCGTGTTCAACCTCAACTTCCTGGGTACGCTGATCCCGACGCAGGCGTTCGCGCGCCAGATGGTGGGCCGCGAGGGCTGCAACATCATCAACATCAGCAGCATGAACGCCTACACTCCGCTCACGAAGATCCCGGCGTACTCCGGTGCGAAGGCCGCCATTTCCAACTTCACCCAGTGGCTGGCCGTTCACTTCTCCAAAGTGGGCATCCGCTGCAACGCCATCGCTCCGGGCTTCTTCTCCACCAAGCAGAACGCCGCTCTGCTGTGGAACGCGGACGGCACGCCCACGGCGCGCACCGGCAAGATCCTTGCCGCCACCCCGATGGGCCGCTTCGGTGAAAGCGAGGAGCTGGACGGCGCGCTGCTGTTCCTTTTGAACAACAAGGCAGCCTCCTTCATCACGGGCGTCGTCATCCCCATCGACGGCGGTTTCTCCGCCTATTCCGGCGTCTGAGTCCGGCTGGTTATTTTTGCAGCGCCAGTGCAGTTTATTTCTGCGCTGGTGCTGCTTTTTACTTTTTCTATATAAAAAAGCTGCCAATTGCTTGTCTTTTTGACTGAAATATTATACAGTTATAGTATATTCGGCGCTGCGCCGTTGCTGTATATTTCAGGCCGTCGGCCAAAGGAGGTTTCACGATTATGGGGCGTCAGAGCATGCCTGTCCGGCACAATTCCCGTAATTGGCTCCGCCGTTCGCTTTATGGCCTGCTGATCGTATTCCTGGCGGTGCTCATCGCCGCCGTGTGCATCTTCTCTGTGGTAAACGCCAACGGCCTGCAGACTGCCGTGGACCGTAGAACAAAGGCCTATGTGAGCGATGTGACTTTCCAGATGGCTCAGAATATCGACGCACAGCTTGCCAATGTGATGCAGACGCTGGAAATGTTAACGGACAGCCTTGTGCGGATAGACGGAGCTGAGCATCGCATGGATTTTTTAAAGCAGAGAGCACAGATGCTTGGTTTTACGCAGCTTGTTTTGTGCGATGTAGAGGGGGAGGGCATCTGCACCGATGCTTCCACGCATAATTTCAGCGGCCTGCCGGGCTTCGAGGCTTCCGCGGCAGGGGAACGCGGCGTTTCCTTTCTGGAAAACCAGCGCATCCTTTATACCGTTCCCATCGTCTACGAGGGAAGCATTTTCGGCGTTTTGGCCGGAGAGCGCGACAAAGCCAACATGCAGGCACTGATCGCGACCGACGGCTTTGACGGCAACAGCGTTTCCTGCATTATTGATCGCGACAGCAACGTAGTCATCTCTCCCACAAACCTGGACTTTTTCTTCGCCCTGGACGACCTGTTTGTCGCAAACAAGGATCCGGAGCTGGCCTCTGCCGTAAGAGAGATGCAGGCCAATATGCAGGCAAATGTGAGCGGAGTAATCGTATTTACCACCCCGGACGGCGTGGACGTGATCATGTCCTACGATCCATTGGAAACGTTTGACTGGGTGCTTCTCACAATCCTGCCCGCCGACATCATCTCCCATGATACCGATGCATACATCCAGCATACCTTCCGGCTCAGTACCGCGGTCATCGTACTGTTTTCGCTCATCCTGGCCGTTATGTGCGGCATCTATTACAGCCACCGCCGCCAGCTGGAGCACATCGCCTTTGTGGACCCGGTGACGGGCGGCATGAACAACGCGCGCTTTCAGTATTCCTGCCGCCGTGTTCTGGATGGCGCAAAGCCTGGCGCCTTCACCGTTGTTTCGCTGAACCTGATGGACTACCGCCTCATCAATGAGATTTTCGGCCCCAAAGAGGGCAACGATACGCTGCGCCATGTGATGCAGGTGCTGGGACGCCATATCCGGCCGGACGAGGCCGCCGCGCGCGGTGAGGCCGGACACTTTTTCCTGTGCCTGCACGAGCACCGGGAGGACGCCGTCATTGCCCGGCTGGAGGAAATACGCGCCGACGTCAACGCTTTCAACGCCCAGCGGGAGACGCCCTATTATCTGACGCTGCTGGCGGGCGCCTACCTTGTACAGGAGCCAGGGCTCGATATCACTGTAATGCAGGACCGCGCGGACGCCGCCCGCAAAAGCAAGCCCGCGGAGAACGGGCGCTGCGCGTTCTACGACGCGAGCATCACCGCGCGGATGCATCTTGAAAAGGAGCTTGTCAACCTGCTGGACAGCTCGCTGGCAAACCGGGACTTCAAGGTGTATTACCAGCCGAAGGTCCGTCTGCGGGACGGGCAGGTAGCCAGCGCCGAAGCACTGGTGCGCTGGCAGCATCCGCAGAAGGGGTTTATCTACCCTTCGGATTTTATCCCTGTGTTCGAGCGCAGCGGCGACATTTGCCGGCTGGATCTGTATGTGTTCGAGGAGGTCTGCGCCATGCTTGCGGGCCGCCTGGCGCAAGGAGCGCCGGTGTTTCCCGTCGCGGTGAACCTCTCGCGCCGGCATTTCCAGACAACGGATTTTCTGCAGCGGTTTGCGGATATCCGGGACCAGTACCAGATCCCCGGCGGCCTGATCGAGCTGGAGCTGACGGAATCCATCTTTTTCACTGTCGGCGATATCCTGAACGTAAAAGAGGCCATCCGGCGCATGCATGAGCTTGGCTTCCTTTGCTCGCTGGACGATTTCGGCGCCGGGTTCTCGTCGCTGGGGCTGCTCAAGTCCTTCATGGTGGATTCCGTGAAGTTGGACCGCAGCTTTTTCCTGGACGATTCCCAGCGCGCCCACGATGTGGTGGAATCCATCGTGGAGCTTGCCCGCAAGCTGGGCATTGAGACGGTGGCCGAGGGCATTGAAGCGCCGGAACAGGTGGATTTTCTGCGCAGCATAGGCTGCGACCTGGTGCAGAGTTACGTTTATGCGCGCCCCATGCCCGCCGAAGAACTGGAAGCGTGGATGCGCGCGCGGCACGGCGGCGAAGTCACGCAGATCTGATCCCTTTCAAAACAAAGCGCCCCGGCACACACATGTGCCGGGGCGCTTTTGTTGAGTAAGGAAACCACCGGCTATGCCGGTGGAGGAACCCCGTAAAAAGGCTTTAGCGTCAAGCGTCGAGTGAAGCAATCGGGAAAGCGAATTGCCCGTTTACGGGCGGCAGAGCGCGAGATGCAGACGAAAGAGGATTCGGTGCGTCTTGAGACGCCTGCCGGTAAGAGGCTCTTATAGAGCCTGCTCAAGCCACCAGCTTAGCTGGTGGTTATGACTCTGCCGTGTCTGATTCAATTCCAGTAGTCCGCCGCAAAAGCGTCCAGATGCTCCTGCGTCCACAGAGCGGGCGTGCCGCCCGTATGTACAAATATGGCTCCGCCGTCCAGCTCCCGCGCAATATCGCAAAAGCCCCGGAAGGACTTGGCCGTATAGCACGGGTCCAGAAAAATGCCCTCCGTGCGGGCCAGCAGTTCCACGGCCCCGCGCGTCTTTGCGTCCGGTACGTTGTAGCCCGGGCCTGCGTAATCGTGCGCCGCGTCGGCGTAGATGATATCCATATCCTGCGGCGCGGCGGCAATGTCCAGCCCGTAGGCCGCGCTCATCTCATTCACCAGCGCCGCGGCCTTTTCCCTCGTGTATCCTGTTGTGGGGTTCACCGCCACGCCCGTGACGGAAAACGGCGCGCCGAAGGCTCTGGCTCCCAGCCACAGTCCCGCGAACGTCCCCAGGCTGCCCATGGTGCACACCAGCCGCGCGGGGGGAACCGGCAGGCTGCCCGCCTGTGCCAGCAGCTCGGGCACCATGGCAAGGTACCCGGCGCTGCCCACGGCGTTGCTGCCGCCCTCCGGGATGAAATAGGGCGCTCTGCCCGCGGCCCGCAGCGCAGCCAGCGTTTCCTCTATGACCGCCGATGTGCTCCGTCCGTCCGTGTACACCAGCGACGCGCCCAGCAGGCAGTCCAGCAGCAGATTGCCGGAGAGCTTTTCCGGCCGCGCGCCGTCCAGGACCAGCGTGCAGGCAAGGCCCGCCTTCGCTGCCGCGGCGGCCGTCAGACGGCCGTGATTCGTCTGCACGCCGCCCACGGTCACCAGCGTGTCCGCGCCCCCGGCCAGCGCGTCTCCCAACAGAAATTCCAGCTTGCGCGTCTTGTTGCCGCCCAGCCCCAGCGGCGTCAGATCATCCCGTTTGATGTACAGCGGGCCGCAGCCCAGCGCCTGCTCCAGATTCTCCATGCGCTGCAGCGGCGTAAAGCCGCACAGCAGCGGATAACGCGGCATCTGCTCCAGCTTCATCTCAGCGCGCCTCCCGTTTTTTATCAAAAAGCCTGCGCCGCGCAGTGGACTGCACGAACAGCCGTTTCAATTCCGTCTCGTCATTTTCCACAAGCGCACGTTTCAGCCCCTCCAGGCTGGCGGAAAACTGGTCGATCTCCGCGATCAGGTTTTCCTTATTCAGGAAAAACAGCTCACTCCACAAATTTTCATTGATCTTCGCGATGCGCGTCAGGTCCCGGAAGGAATCTCCGGTGTACTCGGCCAGATGGGTGTTGTCGTTGGCGTTCATCAGGCTGACGGCGATGGCGTGGGTAAGCTGGCTGACATAACCGATCATTTTATCGTGCTCGGCGCAGGTGAGCTGCGTGATGTGGGCAAAGCCCAGCGTCTCGGCCAGGCCGCGCGCAAAGGCAAGGCCCCGGGGCGTGTTTTTTTCCGTGGGCACGATGATGAAATTCGCGGGTTTGAAGATCGCGCAATCCGCGTGCTCCACGCCGCTCACTTCCTTGCCCGCCATGGGATGGCTGGCAATAAACTCCGCGTCCGGGCGCAGAAAGCCCTGGATCTCCTCCACCACACCGCTCTTTATGCCGCACACATCCGTGAGCAGCGCGCCGGGCTTGAGGTGCTTCTGGTTGTTTCGAAGCCAATCCACCAGCGCGTGAGGGTACAGGCCCAGCACCACCGCATCGGCCCCGGCCAGCAGCGGCGCAAAGTCCTCCACCGCGCCCGCGGCGATGATGCCCTTTTCCAGCGCGTAACGGATGGCCTCGGGCCGCACATCCACAGCCGTGACGGTATACCCGGCGTCCGTCAGGCCCATGGCGTAGCTGCCTCCCAGGAGCCCCAGGCCCACGATGCAGATATTGCGCTCTTTATTCATCCGTCAGTTCCACCTTTCCGCCCAGCGCGCGGACCGCTTCAAAAAAGTCCGGCCAGCTCTTGTTTACCGCCTCCGCCCCGCCGATGGCGGCGGGCACGCCCGCCGCATACGCGGCCACGGCCAGCGCCATCACCACACGGTGGTCGTTGTGGCCGTATAAACCGTCCGCTCCATGCAGCGCGCCGCCGCGCACGGTCACGGTGTCCTGTGTGGAAAACAGCTCCGCGCCCATTTTCCGCAGCTCCTGCTCCATGGCGGCGATACGGTCGCTTTCCTTCATGCGCAGGCGCGCGGCGTTGCGGATGACCGTCTCGCCTTTGCACAGCGCGCCCAGCACCATCAGCACCGGCCCCAGATCGGGACAGTCCGCAAGGTCGATCTCCGTCCCCCGCAAGGCGCTTTTTTCAAACAGCGCCGCGCCGTCCGTCCGGATGATGCGCGCGCCGCAGCGCGCCAGGATATCCAGTATGGCCCGGTCGCCCTGCAGAGAATCCTCCCGCAGGCCCGTGACGGCCACGCCGCCCCGGGCCGCGCCCAAAACCGCCAGAAACGCGGCCTGGGAATAATCGCCCTCCACCGTGTACGCGCAGGGGAGATACGTCTGCCCGCCGGGCACGGCGATGGTGTTTTCATCCGTGAACGCGGCCCGCACGCCGAAATCGGCCAGCGCACGCAGCGTCAGGTCCACATAACTGCGGCTCTCGAACGGAGGCGTGATTCGAATGACGCTGGCGCCGGAAAGCAGCGGAAGAGCAAACAGCAGCCCGCTGATGAACTGGCTGCTGATGTTTCCCGCCAGCGTATATTCCCCGGCGGACAGCGCGCCGCGCACCGTAATCCCGTCTGCGTCCTGCGCAAAGCCGAGGCCCCGCTCCGCAAACATCCGCGCATATACGCCCTGCGGACGCTCCATCAGCCGCCCTCGCCCGGTAAAGCGTACCGGCGCGTCCGTGAGGGAAAAGAGTGGGATGAGAAACCGCAGCGTGCTGCCGCTTTCGCAGCAATCCACCGGGCCGGACACCGGCGCAAAGGGCAGGCCGCCCGTTCCTTTTAGGATAAGGGAGCCCGGGCCGGAGACAGTGCGCTCACCGCTCCAATGGGCATAGGCCGCCGCGGCGCCGCGCCTGCACTCCGGCGCGTCCATATCCGCCGCGGACGCACCCAGCAGGCGCATGGCGGCAAGCGTTGCCGTGATATCCTGCGAGGCGGAAAGGTTCAACACGCGGCTTTCGCCTTTGGCCAGCGCCGCGCAGATGAGCGCACGGTGTGCCATGCTTTTGGACGGCGGCGCGGCCACGCGGCCGGATATCTCACTTGGATACAGAATCGCGCGCATGGGCAAACCTCCTGTTTAAAATCCGCCGCGCACGGGGCGGATTTATTTTAAATGAAAAAGGGGTTCGCCACCCCTTTTTGGCGGCATTCGCCGCGTGGCTTGCACTTTGCTGCGCAAAGATGCATGGCTTTGCCACCGCCAGCTTTTCCCCGGACTCTTCTTTTGCTTCTTTGCCTTTTTCGACAGTCTGACGCCGCGCCTGAGGCGCGGCGGGACTGTTTCGGGCTGTGTCGTTGGCAATGCGGCAGAGCAACCCCACGACGCTTTCTCCGGGCCGTTTAAAAACGGGAATTCAAAGCGTTTCTTCCTTATTCCAGAAAAGCGTACATTCTCCATCGGCTTGAACAAATCTGGTTGCAACACGGTATCTCTTCATTTGATCCGTCTCGATAACGGCACGCGGGTTATCACGATCCAGCGTTGCAATAACGTTCCTCTCTCTGCCCTGAATTTCAACAAAAACCGTCCCTTTTGTCGTGCTCGACAAAAAGGTGAACGAATAACGCCCCGCCTTCCGAAGGCAAATCACCCTTTTGACGACTCCGCTGCAGGATGAAAATTTCGCTTTTGTGAAATTCCGTCTCATTCCGAACCGGGGCGAACCGATATAAAGCAGCGCTGTCTTAGCATTTATTACCAAAAATCCGTTCAGATAAAGGAAATAACCCAATCCGCCGGCCATTGCCCCAAGCGCAAAGAGCCCGCACAGCTTTCCCACGAACCCTGCTCCCTTCGATAAAATTTCATTCCCGCGCAAAGATCTTCATTCCAGAGGCGGTGTTTTTTACGCCGGCGCGGGGCCGCGGCAGGCGCAGGCCTGCCGGGAAGGCGCGCGCATTGCCTCCAGCAGGGGGCAATGTCTGCGGGCCCGGTTTTGCGAAGCAAAACAGAGGCCGGTTTAAGGCCGACAAGGACGCGGCGGAAAACCAGCCCTTATTTGCCGTTGAGGAGCTTAGGGGGCTTTCCGTGTTTACATATCCCGCCCAATGACCTGGGCGATTTTACGTCCCTTTTCCACCACGGCGCGGAATTTTTCCGGCTTCAGGCTCTGGGCACCGTCGCTCCAGGCGGCTTCGGGGTTGTCGTGCACTTCAATGATCAGGCCGTCCGCCCCGGCCGCAATGGCCGCAAGGCTCATGCTTTCCACAAGGCGCCAGTCGCCCGTGGCGTGGCTGGGGTCGATGATGACAGGCAGATGGGATTTCTGCTTGAGGATGGGCACCACCGAAAGGTCCAGCGTGTTGCGGGTGTATTTTTCAAACGTGCGGATGCCGCGCTCGCAGAAAATGACGTTTTCATTGCCGCCGGCCATGATGTACTCCGCGCTCATGATCCATTCCTCGATGGTATTGGCAAGCCCGCGCTTGAGCAGCACAGGCTTTTTCATTTTGCCCACGGCCTTCAAAAGCTGGAAGTTCTGCATATTGCGCGCACCGATCTGCACAAGGTCCACATATTCCTCAAATTCATCGATCTTGTCCTCGCTCATCAGCTCGCTGACGATGGGCATGCCGGTCGCTTTACGCGCCGCCGCCATGGCCAAAATGCCCTCTGTGCCAAGGCCCTGGAACGCATAGGGAGAGGTGCGCGGCTTGTACGCGCCGCCGCGCAGCATGCAGCCGCCCGCGTCCTTCACTTCGCGGGCAATGCGCACGGCCTGCTCCTCGCTCTCGATGCTGCACGGCCCGCCGATGACGGCGATCTTTTCGCTGCCGCCCACCTTGATGACGCCCACATCGATGATGCTGTCCGCCTCGTGAAACAGGCGGTTCGCCTTTTTGTAAGGCTCGGACACACGCTGCACGTTTTCCACATACGGGTTCGCCCGCACCTGTTTTTCGTCGATAACCGTCGTGTCGCCCACCAGGCCGAACACATTGTAATCCGTGCCGCGGATCATGGTGACGGACAGGCCCTTCGCCTCAAACTCGCGGATGATCTTATCCAGTTCCGCCGCCGGAGTGCCCCGTTTTGTGCTGATGATCATTGCTTTCTTTCCTCTCTGCTTGTTGGATTACCGCGCGCCGCGCGGCAGGTGCGGCCCAGCGCCGCCGCGTGCCGTTTCCGTGCGGCACGCTGTATGATTTTTTATACTCTAAGTATTTTTGCTTCTGATTATTTCAATTAGTTTCTCTATGGCGTGAACATAGCCCTGCTTGCCCTCGCCCGCGAATTTACAGCAGCAGGCCATGCCCAGATAACTCACCTGACGGAAATCCTCCCGTTTTGCCACGTCGGAGATATGCACCTCGGCGGCAGGGACGGACACAGCCTTAAGCGCGTCCAGAATGGCGATGCTGGTATGCGTATAAGCCCCGGCGTTGATGACGATGCCGTCCATGCGCCCATACGCCTGCTGAATGGCCGTAACAAGGTCCCCCTCGTGGTTCGACTGGTAAAACTCCGCTTCCACGCCCAGCCGCCGCGCCTCGGCCGCAACGTATTCCACCAGGCCGTCATAGGTCAGCGTGCCGTACAGGTCCGGTTCGCGGATGCCCAGCATGTTCAGGTTCGGCCCGTTAATGATCAAGAATTTCATAAAAACGCTCCTTTATGGCTTCGGCCACGCTTTCAAAGGGGCCGTCGTTTTCCACACGCGCATCGCACGCCGCGGCGTACAGCGGCGCACGTGCCGCATGCATGGCGGCCAGCGCCTCCGCACTTTGGGAAAGGGGCCGCGCCCCTCCCACCGCGAGCTGCCCGAGCGGCCTGTCGATGTAGACCACCACGCCGTTCTGACGCAGAGCGCGCACGTTCTGCGCCCGCAGCACCGCGCCGCCGCCGGTGGCGATCACCTGGCCGTTTTCCTTCCCCAGCTCCGCCGCCACAGCGCTTTCCAGGTTGCGGAAGGGCGTTTCATTGCCCGGGGAAAGGATGCTGCTGATGGGCCCGCCGATGCGTTCCACCAGAACGTCGTCCATATCCACAAAGCGCTTGCCCAGCAGCTTGGCGCAGGCTTTTCCCAGGCTGCTTTTGCCGCTGCCGGGCATGCCCACCAGGACCAGATTGGACAGCTTTCCGCGCAGCTCCCGGTCGATGCGGTCGATCTCCGCGTCCGGGAGCGGCCTGCCGAGAAAATGCTCCGCCGCGTACTTCGCCTGGGCCACCAGCATCAGCATGCCGTTGACGGCGGGCAGGCCGCGGGCTTCGGCCTGCTGCAAAAGAGCGGTGCGGAACGGATTGTAAATAACGTCCAGCACAGCTTCCAGCCGTGGGTAATTCTCCAGCGCCACAAGGCATTCGCCGTTGTTCGGATACATGCCCACGGGGCTGGTGTTTACGATCACCTGCACGTCCGCGCGCCGCGCGGCCTCCTCGTAGGTGATGGCGTTCCCGACTCTGCGGCGGCTGACGAGCACGGCCTGCGCCGCCCCCTCGGCCCTTGCCACAGCCAGCACGGTCTTCTGTGTGCCGCCCGTACCCAGCAGCATCACGGTTTTCCCCCGCAGTGAAATGCCGTTCCGCCGCAGCAGACAGGTAAAGCCCGCAAAATCGGTATTGTGGCCCTCCAGCCGTCCGTTTTTGTTGACGATGGTGTTCACCGAGCCGATGGCCCGGGCCGCGTCGTCGATGACGTCGCAGTAGGGCATCACAAGCTCCTTATAAGGGATTGTGACGTTGATCGCCTTAAAATCCCGCGCGCGCATGAACGCGTGGGCCTCCTCCGGCGTAGGCAGCGGGCACAGGCGGTAATCGTAGCCCGCCAGCGCCTCGTGGATGGGCTTTGAATAGCTGTGCCCCAGCCGCCCGCCGATCAATCCATATTCCATGCCGCGCCCTCCTGCCATGCCGTGCCGAAGTGCTGGCCGCACAGGTCCGCCAGGCCGAAGGCCACCAGACTGTCCTGCACCACACGCGCCCGGTGCAGGATGCACGGGTCGTGCCGGCCGCTGATCTGCAGCGTGGCATTGCGCTTTGCGGCAAAGTCCACGGTCTGCTGCACCTTGTAAATGCTGGGCGTAGGCTTTACCACCGTGCGCAGCACCAGCGGCATGCCGTTGCTGATGCCGCCGTTTACGCCGCCGTTGTGGTTGGTAGCCGTGACGACGCGGGTTCCCTGCATGCGGAACGCATCGTTGGCCCTGCTGCCCGTCAGCCCCGCAAAGCCGAAGCCCAGGCCGAACTCCACACCCTTGACGGCGGGAATGCTGAACAGCAGCGCGGCCAGCGTGCTTTCCACACTGCCGAAAAACGGCTCGCCCAGGCCCGCGGGCAGGCCCAGGACAACCGTTTCCAGAATCCCTCCCACGGAATCGCCCTCGACGGCGGCCGCCTCAATGGCCTGCGTCATGGCGCGGGCGCGCAGCGGGTCCAGCACCGCAAGATCCGCGGCGTTCAGTGCGTCCAGCTGCTCCTTCAGCCGCGCCGGGTCGCCGGAAAAGGGCGCGTCGTCAATGCCCGCGCATTGCGCCAGATGTGTGGCGATGGCGACGCCCTTTGTTTGCAGCAGTTTTGTGAAAATGCTGCCCGCCGCCACAACGGGGGCCGTGAGCCGTCCGCTGAAATGCCCGCCGCCCCGCGCGTCCTGATGGCCGCCGTACTTCATGTGGGCGGTGTAATCCGCGTGGCCGGGGCGCAGCAGCTCCTCTGTTTTTGTATAATCGCCGCTGCGGGTATTGGTGTTTTCAATCACAAGCGTCAGCGCCGTACCCGTGGCCGCGCCCCTGTATACGCCCGAAAGCACGCGCACCGCGTCCGCCTCTGTGCGGGAAGTGGATATTTTTCCCTTGGCGCGGCGTTTTTCCATCTGCCCGCGCATGAATTCCATGTCCACGGGCACGCCGGGCGCAAGGCCCGTCACTGTGGCGCCCACAGCGGGGCCGTGGCTCTCGCCGAAGATCGTGAGCGTGACGCTTTTGCCGTACGTGTCGCTCATCGCACGCCCTCCCCGATGATGGCCTTCAGATCCTCCAAGGGAACCTTGTCCAGCCTGCATTCGCCCAGGCGGGGCACCTTTACCACGGTGATGGCGCCGTCCGGCCCGGTCTTTTTGTCGTGACGGATAAATTCAAATATTTCATCGCCATCGTAGCGGATACGGGACGGCAGGCCCAGCTTTTTATACACGGCCCGCGTGCGGCGGCGCAGCGAGGCGTCCTCGATCATGGGCAGCATGCCCAGCGCCACGCATTCCCCGTGGTACAGCCCGCCCAGATGGTTTGCGCTTTCAATAGCGTGGCCCAGCGTATGGCCGAAGTTCAGCGTGGCGCGCAGGCCGGCCTCCCGCTCGTCCCGCTCCACCACGTTCTTCTTCATCACCAGGCTGCGGTAGACGATCTCCTCGATCTTCTCGTGGGCGTCCTCTGTTTCGAACAGCTCAAACAGGCCCTCGTCCGCGATCAGCCCCGCCTTCACGGCCTCTGCAAGGCCGTTGATGAAATGGCGCTCGGGCAGGCTTTTCAACGTGTCCGGGTCCGCCACCACAAGGCTGGGCTGGTAAAAAACGCCCACAGTGTTTTTGGTGCCCGCCAGGTTGATGGCCGTTTTTCCGCCGATGGAGGAATCGATCTGCGAAAGCGTCGTGGTGGGGCAGTTGATGAACGTAACGCCCCGCATATAGCTGGCCGCGGCAAAGCCCGCAAGGTCCCCTACAACGCCGCCGCCAAGCGCCAGCACCGCGTCGCCGCGGGTAAAGCCGTGCTCCAGCATCACGGTGAGCAATTGGCCGAAGCACTCCAGGCTCTTGGTCCCCTCGCCCTGCGGCAGCACTACGGGCACGCCCTCCCGGCACTGGGCCAGTACGGTTTTCAGGTATGCCTCCGGAACTCCGGTGTCGCTTACCACCAGCACGCGGCGGTTCAGGTTGATCAGCTGCCCCACGCGCGAAAGGCCGCCCTGCTTGATAATGATGTCATAGCTGCGCACGCCAAGGCGCATCGTCAATTTCATACTCATATCCTCACACCCGCGTTTTTCTGCGCCGCGCTGTGCGCGGCTGAAAACTGTTTTCCCGCTGTTTTACCGTGCCGCCTGGCGGTCATATACGCCAAGCACACGCACGGTCCTGCACACGCCGGACAGCGTGTCCAGCAGCTCTTTCGATTTTTCCGCCGAAAGGTCGCCCACGACCTCCACATAAAAATAATATTCCCACGGCACATTGGGCATGGGACGGCTCTTGATGCACTCCAGATTGAAGCCCATCGCACCGATGAGCTGCATCACACGGGCCAGCCGGCCCGCCCGGTGGTCCACGGTGAACAACAGGCTGAACCGGTTGCCCGCAGCGTTCATCCTCCTGCCGATGACGATGAAGCGCGTGGTATTCGTCTCGCTGGTATTGATGTTCTCCGCCAGCACCGAAAGGCCGTACAGCGCCGCCGTCTCCAGCGAAGCGATGGCCGCCACGCTTTTATCTCCCGCCTCGGCTACGCTTTTTGCCGCGGCGGCAGTATTTTGGAAGGCCTGCGTTTCCAGCCCCAGGCTGCGGATGAACTTTGCCGACTGCTGCAGCGCCTGCGGATGGGACACAGCCTTTTTCACGTCCGACAAATGCGCGCCCGGAACGCCCAGCAGATTCTGGCTGACGGGCAGGTCGTATACGTCGCACACGCAGATATCCCTGTGGGCATAGCACAGGTCCAGCACCTCGGAAACGTCGCCCGCATGGCTGTTTTCAAAGGGCAGCACGCCGTAGGCCGCGTCGCCGCCGGCCACAGCGTCGAACACCTCCGCCCAGGTGGGATACGCCTGCGCCCGTACATGCTGGAACAGGCGGGTGAGGGCAATGTGGCTGAACGCGCCCTCCACGCCCTGATAGGCCACGGTCCCCATGCCCAGCACCGCGCGTTGGAACGCGCGGGACAGGCCCATGGTGTGGCGGATGAAATCCTCGTAATATTCAGCGTAGGCCTCGTCCGGCAGCCGGGCGCAGTTTTTGGCCACGACGGCCTCCTCCCGGGAAGCGTCCAAAACAGGCAGGCCCCGGGCCTGCTTGTATGCGGCCACCCTGCGCACGGCGTCCATACGGCGGCAGAACAGCGCCGCCATCTCCGCGTCCACCGCGTCGATCTCTCTGCGCGCCTGTTCCAGCTCGTTTTCCTGCTGCTCCATGGGCAGCACCTCCCCGTTGCTTCGATTTTTCGGGTAAAATCCAGGTAAAAACGGATATAAAATGTCCGGCGTCCTGCAACCCGTAAAGCGTATATACAGATGTATTATAGCATTATCCGCCCGGCAGCGCTATACAAACCACACAAAAAACAAGATTTTATCCCGGCAATTCGGCAATTTTTCAAACGGCCAGGGCGGCGCCGCCGACCGATATGCTATAATGATCTCAAACCCACGCGATCATGAAAAAAAGGGGGAACGGAAAGAATGAAGATTCGTCTTGCAAAACACACCCGCGCCCTTGCGGCGGCGCTGGCGTTCTGTGTGCTCAGCGCGGTGCCGGCTTACGCGCAGGAGGACGACACAGTGGAGGTTCCCGGCGTGCCCGTCACGCTGTCGCTGCCCGCCGGCAGCCTCATCCTTACGCGCGAAACACCCGTGGACGACGCCATTTTCGAAACGTTGAACGTAGATGGCGCAGCCATACTCGAAAACATGAATAAAAACGATCTGTATCTGGACGCCGTTCTTTTTAAACCTCCTTTGGAGTTTACCCTTGTCCGCGTTCAACTCCCTTCCAACAGCCTGATCGATTGGGAAAACTCCGAGGATGCGCAATTGTGCGCTTTTGTAGAATCCATCTACGAACAACTGGATAATATTACGGCCGACGATTGTAGCGTTTACTCCTCTGAACAGGGCATCCGCTTTGTCCGCGCCAATATCCTAGGTTCCAAGGATGGCATAACAACGCATTCCTGTCAATACATCACCATTCGCGGCGCCGATGTCTATTACTTAACAGGAATTGCCCTGTACGGTGACACGCTCACTTCTTCGGAATACGATTTTGTTGAGAAAGTCGCCGGCGGCCTGCGCTTTACCGGCCCGGCCCCACTTCCCCGGACGGCTTCCGCCGGGCTAAATGGGGACGACCCGCTCTACAAAGTGCTGGTCGGCGTGCTGTCGGCAGCCTGTCTGGGGCTCATCGCATGGGTAATCCGTAACATGCGCAAAAAAAGCGCTCCTTGCGTCCCGGCGCAGGCCATGCCGCCGGCGGCCGAGCCCTTTGGGGCTACCACGGTGGGAGCCCCCCCGGTTCCCACCGCTTCGGCCGGGCCTCCGGGCACCGAGCGCTCGGGAGCCGCGCCCGACGCCGTCCCCGTCTTCTGCCCGCTGTGCGGCCAGCGCCTGCCGTCCGGCGTAGCGTTCTGTCCCGGCTGCGGAACCCCAATTTCCTGACGCCCGTACTTCATGCATCTTGCAAGCGCCCCCGCGCGGCCGTTTTTTACGGGCCGCGCGGGGGCGCTTTTGCTTTATCTCAGCGGCCCTGCAGCATGGGCATCTGCGCCATGCGGCCGAAGGCCTCCTCCATTTTGTCCAACCCCACGGTGCAGGCGATGCGCAGATACCCTTCTCCCGCGTCGCCGAAGGCCGAGCCGGGCAGCATCAGCACATGGGCTTCTTCCAAAATACGCTCACAGGCCTCGGCGCTTGTAAGCCCTGTCGGCCCCACACCGGGGAACAGGTAAATGCCGCCCCCCGCCGGGCTGAGCGTGAACCCCGGCAGCTCCCGGATGCGCTGTGCGCCATAGGCCATGCGCGCGGAAAATTCCGGCACAATCTGCGCAGCAAGCTCTTTGCGGCGGCGCAGCGCGTGCAGCGCGGCGCGCTGGGAGGGCGCGGGCGCGGAATATACCACGCTGTCGTTGATGCTTTTCACCGCCCGCGCAATGGGCTCCGGCGCTACAATGTTGCCCACGCGGAAGCCCGTCATCACAAAATTCTTGCTGAAGCTGTTGATGGCCACCGTGCGCTCTTTCATGCCCGGCAGCGTCAAAACAGGCAAAAATGGCTCGCTGTAACAAAAGCTGGTGTAAATATCATCCGCCACCACCAGCAGGTCGTTCTTCCGGGCAAAGCGCGCCACCGCCTCCAGCGTCGGTCGGGAATAACACACACCCGTGGGATTGTTGGGTGTATTGATGACCAGCGCCTTGGTGCGCGGCGTCAGATACTGCGCAGCGCGCTCCATATCCGGCTGCCAGCCGTCCGCTTCGCGGCAGGGCACGAACACCGGCACGCCGCCGCCCAGCCGTACCTGTGTGGCATAGGCTGAAAAGTACGGGTCAAAAATGAGCACCTCGTCGCCGGGGTCCAGGATGGCCTCCATAACAAGGTACATGGCAACGCACCCGGCCGTGGAGACAAAAATTTCCCGTTCACCCAGCGCCACGCCGTATTCTTCGGCGTAAAACCGGGCAATCTCCTCCCGAAGCTCCGGGTCCCCCCAGGGGTCGGTGTATTTCGTATGGCCCGCGCCCGCGTCTGCAAACGCCAGGTCGATGATTTTCTGCGGCGTTTTCAGGTCCGGATCGCCGATGGACAGGTCGATGATATCAGGATATCTGCCCGCCTTCTCAAATACTGTCATCATGGGGTTGCGGTCTTCCTGCTGCCAACGCCGCGCTCTGAAATCTTTCATGCTCTCTCCACTCCTATTCCCCGGGGGTCCGGCCGTCCGCCGGGCCAATGTAGGCGAACCGCCGAGACGCTTTGCCGTCCCGTTCCACCGTTTCATTCCACATAGCGGCCGGACGCACCCAAAGCCCGCGCTCACCATACAGCGCACGGTATACCACCATTTCCTCTTGCGTCTCGCTGTGGCGGGCACAGAACAGCACCTCATACTCGTTTCCCTTGAAGTGCCGGTAACGGCCCGGTTTTACGGATGGCTCCATATCCGTCCCTCCCTTTTTTGCGCTGAAGATATGCCAAAAGTATAGCACAAAGCCGCCGCCCGCGCCATTCTTTTTGCTTTCACTGCAGGAATATGGTATAATAACCCTCAAAGCTGCCGCTTACGCGGCTGCGCGTGTGCGTTGCACACGCCCCTGTGCCGGCGCACAGAGCTTTGAGAACATTGAACCATGCAAAACCGCAGCAGGTGCGGTTTTGTTGAGGCCGCTTCGAACCCCCAAAGCTGCCGCTTACACGGCTGCGCGTGTGCATTGCACACGCCCATGTGCCGGCGCACAGGGCTTTAAGAACATTGAACCATGCAAAATTTCAGCGAGTGAAATTTTGTTTGAAGCCGCCGGCGGCTTCAACGCCATCTTTCTAAGCGGCCAAGCGCGATAAGTGGAGCGGCGGGCTTTAGAAGGGCGGCGGAACGTCTGTTTATCCGGACTTTCCCCGCAACAGGAGGACTGATCATGCGCGTACTGAAAAAAATCCTTCTCTGGCTGCTGCTCGTGGCCGTACTGGCCGCGCTCATCGTGGGCGGGGCGGTGGCTTGGTTTTACTATAATACCGACCCCGAAGTATTCGACGCTCCTGCCGTTACCGCGGGCGGCACGGCGCTGGCCGTCAACGGCTATGAATGGAACGCCCCTGTGATGGGCGGCGTCCTGTTCAAAAGCGCGTCCGCGCCCGCCACGCTGGAAACGCAGGATCTGGGCACCTGGGAGCAGGCCTCGCTGGATATAACACTGCCCGCGGACCGGCCCACGCATCTTGTGGTGAAGGAAGCATCTGGCAATGTGCTGCTGGACGTAAATAACGAGGCTCAGGTGACCGTTGCGTTCCCCGCCAACGGCAAGTACACGCTGGAAGCGGACGTAACGGTTCCCCGGCACAGTTCCGCCGATAAACCCGGCGCGCCCGCCCACGGATACGGCGTGTTCCGGTACAGCGCCCGCGTCAACGTCAGCGCACAACCCAAGGTGGAATTTTCCTCCACACGGGTGGAACAGGGCGCAGTGGTCACTGTGCTGCTCACGGGCTTTCTGGACGGGCCGGAGCCATCCGTCGAAACAGATCTCAGCCTGGCCCAATTCTGTGACGTGCCTGGCGGAAAGGCCGCGTTCATCGGTGTGCACTACAACCGGGAGCCCGGCGATTATACCGTGCGCGTAACGTGCGGCAGCGTCGACGTGACGCAGACTGTGACTGTCGTTCACCGGGATTTTCCCAAGCAGAACATGACCATTGACCAGAGCGTGGCCGACGCCACGGTGAACAGCGCCGCCGCCAATCAGGAATGGAAAGACGTAATGTTTCCGCTGTACGCCTCGGCGGACGCGGAGATCTACTGGAGCGGCACGTTCATCCGCCCCTGCGGCACCACCGCCCAGAACACCCAGTACGGCCTGTACCGCTACACCAACGGTTCGCCTTACCCTGAACGACACGCAGGCATCGATTATGACTGCGACCTGGGCGATGCGGTCTGGGCTCCGGGCCGGGGCAAGGTGGTCTATGCCGGCTTTTTGCAAATGACGGGCAACACCGTTGTCATCGAACACGGCGGCGGCCTCAAAAGCTATTTCTTCCACCTGGATTCCCTTGCCTGCAAGCAGGGGGACATCGTGGAAAAAGAACAGCTTATCGGGCAGGCGGGCAGCACGGGCTATTCCACAGGCCCGCACCTGCACTACGAGGCGCGCATCGGCAACCAGAGCATTGACCCCGACCAGCTTTTCAACGGCAGCAGCGGGCTGTACTTTGCCCGATAAACCGCCGGAACAAGGAGATACCGGATGGAACCGAACGAACCCCTGAACGCGGCCCCGCAGCCGGACGCCGCGCCTGTTACAACACAGTCTCCCGCCGCAACACAGGAGCGCCCGGCCGAAAAGCCCCGCGCCGCCGTCCGCGTGACGCAGCAATTTGTGGTGCGCATGCAGCGGGGCCAGAACGAGGCCGCGCTGCCCCCCAAGGGCGGTAAACCGCCCCTGCGTGCCACCTACAATGCAGTGGGCCAGCTGCTCTACCGCGTGGGCACGCAGGCGGAATACACCTGCATCCGGCTGGGGCGCGGCATACGCGGCGCGTTCCGGCTGGCGCTGCGCGCCGCGGCCACGCTGCTGCGCTTTGTGGGCGGCCCGCTGCTGGCGCTGTTTTCCAGCATCTGGGACGACCTTACGGCCCCTGCGCGCCGTTTTGCCAGCGGCGTGCGCCATATGCGCGACGCCGCGCGGGCGGAAGCCCAGGCGGGCGGCAGCGGCAAGCGGGCCGGTTTTGCCTATTTTAAAAACGGCGTCCACGCCTACCGGCATCTGATCGGCGGCGCTCTGCGCTACCTGATGCCCGCCGCCGCGCTGTGTGTGCTGGTTTTCACCGTGCAGGAGGTGCTGGGCTCCAGCTTCTCGCTGGGCGTGAGCTACAGCGGCGACTTTCTTGTATTCATCGAAAATGAAGGCGTTTGGGATTCCGCCGAAAAAATGGTGCAGGAACGCGTGATGGCGTCCGAGGGCGCCAAGGTGGAATGGGACGAGCATCCGGTGTTCGAGCTTCGCATCGTGGACCCCGCCGCCCGCACCAGCGCCAGCGACCTGGTGGACAAGATCATCGCGGCATCCTCAGACAAGATCATGAAAGCCGTGGGCATCCGCGTGAACGGGGAGCTTATCGGTGTTGTGGAGGACGGACGTGCGGTGCAGCAGCTTTTGGACGACACACTGGCCGCTTATAACGACGGCACCCACGAGCGCGTGGAATTTTTGTACCCCATCGAGCAGGTGCCCGGCACCTATTTCACAAACTCTGTGCAGGATACCACGATGGTGCTGCAGGCTTTGCAGTCCAGCGACGTGCTGAGCGTAAAGGTGACGGACCTCATTGAATATGACGAGACCCTGGAATATACCACAGAGGAAGTGGAATCCGACCAGTACAACAAAGGCGTGCGCTTTATCTCCCAGCGCGGGCGCGACGGCACCCAGCATGTGGTGGCCGAGCAGACCAGCGTCAACGGCAGCGTCATCTCCACCGTTCCCGTGGAAGTGACCGTCACCGAGGAAATGACACCGCGCATCTATACCATCGGCACGCGTGAGGCACAGTACGGTGTTTCCACAGCCGCCGGCGGAAGCGTCGTGGGCACGGGCTCCATGACGTTCCCGGTGCCCAGCCTCTCCTATATCACCACGCGCTTTGGCAGCGGCCACCGCGGCATCGACCTGTGTGCGCCCAACGGCACGCCCATCCTTGCGGCGGATTCCGGAACGGTCATCGAGGCCGGCTACCACTGGAGCTTTGGCAATTATCTGCTTATTGACCATGGCAACGGCATCACCACGCGCTACGCTCACTGCTCGGCGCTGCTGGTGGGCGCGGGCTCCACCGTTACGCGCGGCCAGCAGATCGCCACCATCGGCATTTCCGGCGTCGCCACAGGCTACCATTGCCATTTTGAGGTAGCAGTGAACGGAAGCCTGGTGAACCCCGCGCCTTATCTCGGCGTAAGTTGAACCTCCGCCTTTCCGTTTGCGGAAAGCGCCTCGCCCTTGGCCGCGGATGAACTCCGGACGCGGCCAAGGGTTTTTTGTATGGAATTTGAAAAGGGCTCGATGCTGCGGGCCGAGATAGGCCGGGGCGGCCGAAGCCGGGGATGGGCGTAAAGACCGGCGCAAAGAAAAGCATGCTGACGGCAAGGCAGACGCATTGCCCGAATGCGCGGCACTTGCACACGACAAGCAGGGCAGAGCTTGTCGAACCGTCCGCCAGAACCGGGAAAGGGAGACTGTACGGAAGCCGGCGCAGCATCCGCCACACAAACCCTACGGTCGAGTACTTGGCCAACATACTCGGGAAAAATACCATCCTGCTGTTATCCGTAGGCATACATGTTCCCTCCGCTTTTCCTATTGGAAGCGGGAACCATCCGTTTCCAGGAGGGTTATAGTGAAAAAGGGCGGAAAGGCAACCATCTGTATTTTTCACGGAACGTAAAAATTGCGGCCAAAACGCTTGACAGAGGCGGAGAAATGCATTATCCTATAAAACATACTAAAATGATAGGAAATGGAGGCGCAGGGCATGAGCCGGGATACCATTCAGCAGCGGCTGTGCCGCTGGCGGAACAGCCGAATGTGCATGGGAGGATGACCGCCGCACACCCGCCCGCGCCGTGCGGCGCGGGCCTGCACAGAAAGAAGGCTGTTACCATGTCTGATTTTAAAGGTTTGAACGTACATTTTGAAACGCTCCAGCTCCACGCGGGGCAGGAAAACCCGGATCCCGCCACGGATGCCCGCGCCGTGCCGATCTACCAGACCGCCTCGTATGTGTTCCACAGCAGCGCCCATGCAGCCGACCGCTTCGGCCTGCGGGACGCGGGAAACGTCTACGGCCGCCTGACGAACCCCACGCAGGATGTGTTCGAGCAGCGCGTAGCGGCGCTGGAGGGCGGCGCAGCCGCGCTTGCGGTCGCTTCGGGCGCAGCGGCCATCGCTTATGTGTTCGGGGCGCTGGCGCCGGCTGGCCGGCATATCGTTTCCTCCAAGACCATTTACGGCGGCACATACAATCTGCTGGCTCATACGCTGCCGCTTTCGGGCGTAACGGCCACATTTGTGGATATTGGCGACCCGTCGGCCGTGGAGGCCGCCATCCGGCCGGAAACGCGCCTGCTGTTTGCCGAGACTTTGGGAAACCCCAATTCCGACGTGGCGGATGTGGAAACGCTGGCCGCCATCGCCCACCGTCACGGCATACCGCTGGTGGTGGATTCCACCTTTGCCACGCCCTACCTGCTGCGCCCCATTGAATACGGCGCGGATGTGGTGGTGCATTCGGCAACAAAATTTATCGGCGGGCACGGCACGTCGCTGGGCGGCGTCATTGTGGAGGGCGGCAGGTTCGATTGGGCGGCCGCGGGCCGGTTCCCGGCCCTCAGCGCGCCCAACCCCAGCTACCACGGCGTCAGCTTCACGCAGGCTGCGGGGCCCGCGGCGCTGGTCACCTATATCCGCGCGGTGCTGCTTCGGGATACGGGCGCGGCCATCTCGCCTTTCAATGCTTTTCTGCTGCTGCAGGGGCTGGAGACCCTTTCCCTGCGTGTGGAGCGCCATGTGGAAAACGCGCTTCGTGTTGTCGATTTTCTGGTGAACCATCCGAAGGTGGAGCGGGTAAACCATCCTTCTTTGCCGGAAAATGGATACCGCCCGCTGTATGAAAAGTATTTTCCCCGCGGCGGCGGCTCCATCTTTACGTTTGAGATCAAAGGCGGCGCGGCCGAGGCGCAGGCGTTCATTGATAAACTGCGCATCTTTTCGCTGCTGGCGAATGTGGCGGACGTCAAAAGCCTGGCCATCCACCCGGCAAGCACCACGCATTCCCAGATGACGCCGGAGGAACTGGCCCAAAGCGGCATCCGGCCAAACACCATCCGCCTGTCCATTGGCACGGAACACATCGATGACATTCTGGCGGACCTTGCCGCGGCGCTGGAGGCTTGAACCGGAAGCGGCTCTATGCCGCGGAGGGCTTCAAAGAAATACGCAAAGCGGCGGCCCTAGGCCGCCGCTTTTGCCTTGCGGGCACAGCCCGCGGAAGGGAGAACGCAATGGAACAGGCAACGGGCGCGCGGCGTGCCGCTGTGGCTATGAGCGGGGGTGTGGACAGCTCTGTTGCGGCGCTGCTGCTGGCACAGGCGGGCTGGGCCTGTACGGGTGTGACGCTGCGCCTGTATGCGGGTGCGGATGCCGCGCCGGACGGCGCGCGCACCTGCTGCTCGCTGGAGGATGTGGAGGACGCGCGCGCCGTGGCACGACGGCTGGGCATCCGGCACTACACCTTTAATTTCACAGAAGCTTTTGAACGGGATGTGATCGGGCGCTTTGTGCAGGGATATCTGGCGGGTGAAACGCCCAACCCCTGTATCGACTGCAACAAACACATCAAGTTTTCCGCGCTGCTGCGCCGGGCTCAGCTCATGGGCTGTACCCATGTGGCCACGGGACATTACGCACGCATTGTCCGGGGCGCCAATGGGCGGATGCTGCTGCAGACAGGGCTGGACGCGGGCAAGGACCAGAGCTACATGCTCTACGGCATGACGCAGCGGGAGCTGGCGCACACGCTGTTCCCGCTGGGCGCGCTGACAAAAGCGGAGGTGCGCGCGCTGGCACTGGAAAACGGCTTTGGCAACGCCCGCAAGCGGGACAGCCAGGACATCTGCTTTGTGCCGGACGGCGATTATGCCGCCTTTGTGGAGCGGCACACGGGCTGCCCCTGTCCGCCGGGGGATATCCTGGATGAAGCCGGACGCGTCGTGGGACGCCACAGGGGATATATCCGATACACCGTGGGCCAGCGCAGGGGCTTGGGCATTGCTGCGCCGCAGCCGTTGTATGTGCGCGGCGTGTGCCCGGCGCGCAACACCGTTACAGTTGCCGGGGCCGGTGCGCTGTATACCGACACCGTGGACGCGCGGGAGCTGAACTGGATCGCCTGCGACGCACTGGGCGAACGTCCGGTGCGCCTGCTGGCAAAGCTGCGCTACCGCCAGCCCGCCCGCCGGGCCACTGCGTGGCAGACAGGCCCCGACACACTGCGCGTGCGCTTTGACGAGCCGCAGCGCGCGCCCGCGCCGGGACAGGCGCTGGTGCTGTACGACGGAGGAACGGTGGTGGGCGGAGGCGTTCTTTTTTCCACGGTCTGAAACAAAAAACGCGCGGCGTACCGCACTGGCACGCCGCACGTTTTTTTGTTATACTGGTAAACAACGGCGGGGCGGAGCGGCGCCCTGTGCGGGAAGAACAAAACAGGCCGCGCGCAAAGCGCGCGGGGGAGGGGGAAACGCCTTGGCGTCCGGCGAGAGGGATCTGACGCGCGGCAGCGTATGGCGGCAGGTGCTGGCCTATGCGATGCCGCTGGTGGCCAGCAGCCTGCTGCAGGCGCTGTACAGCATGGTGGACACGGTCATCGCAGGCCACTTTGCGGGCAGCGCGGCCATTTCAGCCATCAACAATTCGGGACAGATATTAAACATCCTTACTAAGATCGCCATCGGCATCACAACAGGCGGCAATATCATCATCGGCCAGTATTACGGCGCAAAAGAGCAAGGGCGGCTGGGCGAGGCGTCGGGCACGCTGCTCTCGCTTTCGCTGCTGCTTGGGGCGGCGACGGCTGTGGGCCTGTACGCGGGCGCATATCCGCTTCTGGGCCTGTTGGGCGCCCCGGCCATGGAGCAGTCTGTGGCGTATTTGCGCATCTGTGCGGTGGGCATGGTGTTCGTATTCGGTTACAACGCGCTTTCCGCCGTGCTGCGCGGCGTGGGCGATTCCCGCACGCCGCTGCTCATCATCGGCGTGGCTACGGTGGTGAACACCGTGCTGGACCTGTGGTTCGTGGCGGGGCTTGGCATGGGCACCGCGGGCGCCGCGCTTGCCACAACTGCCGCGCAGGCCGTCAGCTTCGGCATGGCGCTGGTGCTGGTGGCGCGGCGCACCGGGCTGCTGCAGCCGAAGCTGTCGTTTTTCCGTATGCACGGCGCGCTGCTCCGGCTCATTCTTCGGCTGGGCATCCCCAGTGCACTGCAAATGACCATTGCCGGGTTCAGCTGGCTGGTGGTAACATTTCTTGTCAATCAGTACGGAGTGAATGTTTCGGCGGGCAACGGCGTGGCCATCAAGATCAAGGACATCTGCCAGCTGTTCATCTCCGCCATGGCCAGCGGTGCGACCACGATGATCGCCCAGAACCTCGGCGCATCCAAGTTCGAGCGTGCAAAGGATGTGATGTACACTGCCATGAAGATCACATGCGCCATGGCTGCGGCGATGATTGTTCTGGTGGAGCTGTTTGCGCCGCAGATGGCCGCCGTGTTTACAAATGAAGCCGCCGTGCGGGATGCGGCGGTGCTCAACCTGCGCATCGAGATCCTGGGACAGATATTCTACGCAGTGTTTATGGTATACCACGCGCTGGCCATCGGTGCGGGGCATTCCACCTTTGCCATGCTGTCCAGCTTTGCCAACTGCATCGTGTTCCGGGTGGTGCTCAGCCTGCTGTTCAATCATTTGTGGGGCATCTACGGGCTGTACGCGGCCTGTGCCGTAGCGCCTTCCATCTCGGTGCCGCTGGGCTGGCTGTACACCCGCTCGGGCGTTTGGCGGCGCAGTTTGGCCAAAACAGAAAAGTAACCTCCCGCACCGGCCCTTTCAGGCCATGCGGGTGCAGAAAACGGCGGGTGCTTCCGGTAAGGGAAGCGCCCGCCGCGCTGTTTTACATTGTTTTCCCGGGAAAACTCAACCGGTGATTTTTTCAAATACTTCCGCACCCTGGCCGCAGATGGGACATTTGTAGTTGGCGGGAAGGGTCTCGCCCTCATAGATATAGCCGCACACCGTGCAGCGCCATCCCGTCACCTTTTCTTCGGGCGGACGGTAGCTGGAGGCCTTGGGCGGTGTGAGGCCTTTCTTTACCGCGTGGTAATAATCATAGGTCATCTGCGGAACATCGTCCAGCACGGCCCAGTCATCCACGCGCGCCACGAACAGGATGTGTGTGCCGAGGTCCACCTCGTTCACTACGGTGCAGGCGAAGCGCGCCGCACACTGCTCTGTCACATAGGGCACGCCGTTTATATCCCGCGCCCAGGCAAAGCCCGCGAACTTGTCCACATCCCGGCTGCACTGGAACCCGAACCGGCCGATCAGCTCCATCGAGGCGCTCTCGGCCAGCACAGTGGCCGAGAATTTGCCGGACTCCAGAATGGTCCGGGTGGTTTGATTCTCCTTATTGATGGTCACCGCCACCTGCACCGGGGAAACGGTCACCTGCCCCAGTGTGTTGACGATGCAGCCCGCCGCTTTTCCGCCGGCTTCGGAGGAGACGATGTACAGCCCGTAGCTGAGTTTATCGAATGCGTGATAATCCATAGATGGGCCTCCCTGAAATCATTATTGATAATAGTTTTCATTATAATGCGAAAAATTTTTCCGTCAAGACGCGGGGCGCATTTCCCTGTTTTTATTATGGCACATTTTTGCACAAAAAAGAAGCTGTGGGCCAAACGAAACTGAAAGTGCAAAAAACGAATACGGCAAGCGCAAGAAAACCGCGCGCGTCTGTGTTAAAATGAAAGCAAACAATCGCGGCCCGGCGCTGTTTGACGCGGGCCTTTCAACAAAAAAGGAGTGTGCGCGCATGAATTTCCTGAATGTGGACATCCCCGTCAAAAACGTGCCGGAGCTGGACAAGGGCTTTGTGCCCCTGGGCCTGTTCTTCAAAAATTACCAGAAGGGCGCGGCGAAGCCCCTGTGCATCGCCGTGGAACGCTCGGGCGGCCAGATCGGTACCTACGAGACCAAGATCTACGGTACGCCGGAAATGGAGCAGGCCGACGCGTATTATGTGGACCGTCTGGTCAAGTTCCTTTTGTGGAGCTGGGGCGGCTTCAAGGTGAGCATCTGCGGCGACGACAACGTGGCCGCAGCCATCCGCGCCGCGTACAGCGAGGGCGGCTCCCGCGCCTTTGACAAGGGCTTTATGGAGCAGGTGTACGAGACGGAGTTCATCGTCGAGAGCCTGCCCTACGACAAAAAGCCCGAGGCAGTGCAGCGCGCCGAATCCATCGGCCGCCACTTGGACGGCGGGCGCATCGGCTTCGACGCCGGCGGCTCGGACCGCAAGGTGTCCGCCGTGCTGGACGGCGAGCCCATTTACAGCGAGGAAGTCGTATGGTTCCCCAAGACGATCTCCAACCCCGATTACCACTTTGAAGGCATCATGGCGGCGCTGTCCACAGCCGCGGCCAAGATTTTGGAAAAGGGCGGCCATGTGGACGCCATCGGCGTGTCTTCCGCGGGCGTGTACATCGACAACAAGTGCATGGTCGCCAGTTTGTTTTTGAAGGTGGGTAAGGACGAGTTCGACAAGAAGGTCAAGAACATTTACACCCGTGCGGCCGAGCAGCTTTCCAGCCAGCTTGGTTATCACATCCCCGTGGTGGTGGCCAACGACGGCGACGTCAGCGCGCTGGCGGGCGCCATGGGCTTGGGCGAAAACGGCATCATGGGCATCGCCATGGGCACCAGCGAGGCTGTGGGCTATGTGGATACCGAGGGCAACATCTGCGGCTGGCTGAACGAGCTTGCCTTTGCTCCCGTGGACGGCCAGCCGGACGCCATGGAGGATGAGTGGAGCGGCGACATCGGCTGCGGCGTGAAATACTTCAGCCAGGACGGCGTCATCAAGCTGGCCCCGCGCGCGGGCATCGAGCTGACGGGCGCGTCTCCGGCTGAAAAGCTCAAGGAAGTGCAGGCCCTGATGGCCGCGGATGACGCCCGCGCCAAGGCTGTGTACGAATCCATCGGCGTATACCTGGGCCACACGCTGGGCCTGTACGCCATGTTCTACGACATCCGCCACGTGCAGATGATGGGCCGCGTGATGAGCGGCAAGGGCGGCGACATCATTATGGAAACGGCCTCCCGCGTAATGGACGAGGAATACCCGGACGTGGCCTTCCGCCCCGAAGCACCCGACGAAAAAACGCGCCGCGTGGGCCAGAGCGCCGCGGCTGCCAGCCTGCCGGAGCTGAAATAATTCCGGCTTGCCGCATAATAAAAACCGCGCGAAGGATTTATTTCCTCCGCGCGGTTTGTTATAATTGGGAAAAGCGGATGTGAAATGCTGAAGGAAGCGCCGGCGGCCGCTCCGCCGTTCAAAAGAAAAGAGGATATTTATGCTGTACGATACGCTGGAAAATCTGAACCAGTACACGGGCCTGTTCCCAAACCTGGACAAAGCCATTGATTTTATTGAGGACAACGACGTTTCCGCGCTGCCTTTGGGCCGCACGGAGATCGACGGGGACGACGTGTACGTCACGGTGATGGAGGCCGAGCCCACGCCCGGCGAGGGACGCGCATTCGAGACGCATTCCCGCTATATGGATCTTCAGATGGACCTGGAGGGTGCGGAGCTGTGCGAGGTGGCGCTGGGCGATGTGGAGGAAGCAGAGCCCTATGACGAGGAAAAGGATTTTGCGCTATGGAACGGAGCCGCCAGCGCCGCGTTGGTACTGGGAGAGGGCCGGTTCGCAGTGTTTATGGTGGAGGAGCCGCATAAGCCTGCCATTAAGGCGCAGGGCTGCGATAAGGTGAAAAAAGCGGTGTTCAAGATCGCATACTGAACCGGAGGGTGCAAAACAGCCGCAGGTTGTTTGGAGCTGGTCCGGCGGGGCCGCCGGAATGGCGCTTGGCGTGCGGCACGAAAAAGAACGGGAGGCATTGCGGGATGGAGAGCTTTATCATCGGCATAGCGGGGGGCACGGGCAGCGGCAAAACGACGCTGACAAAGCGGCTGAAGGAGCGCTTCGGCGACGACGTTTCGGTCATCAGCCACGACAATTACTACAAGCGCCACGATGAGCTGCCCTATGAGGAGCGCTGCAGGCTGAATTACGACCATCCGGACGCATTCGATACAGATCTGATGGTGGAGCAGGTTCAGGCGCTGCGCCGGGGCGAGACGATCGCCTGCCCGGTGTACGACTTTACGGTGCACAACCGTTCCGAGGACACGCTGCTCATTGCGCCCACAAGCGTCATCATCCTTGAGGGCATTCTCATTTTTGCGGATTCCAAGCTGCGGGATCTGATGGATGTGAAGATATTTGTGGATACCGACGCGGACGTGCGTATTCTGCGCCGCGTGGTGCGGGACGTGAAGAAGCGCGGCCGCACGCTGGAGAGCGTGGTGCAGCAATATCTTACGACCGTCAAGCCTATGCACGAGCAGTTTGTGGAGCCGAGCAAGCGCTGTGCGGACATCATCGTGCCCGAGGGCGGCAAAAATCTGGTTGCACTGGATATGATCATCCAGCGGGTGGAACACCATATCCGCGGCCAGCAGGAGCCTTGAACGGGACAGGCCGGGACGGATTTTTTCCGCCCCGGCAAAATTTTTGCTTGACTCTGACGGTGCGTCATAGTGTATTGTAGCTTTTGGGAGGCATGGATGCGGCGGCACACCGCCGCCTGCCTCCCGGACAGAAAGGAGGAACAGCCATGGAATACACCGTAAACGGCCTTGCACGGCTGGCGGGCGTGAGCGTACGCACGCTGCACTGGTACGATGAGATCGGCCTGCTGCGCCCGGCCCGCGTCACCGAAGCGGGCTACCGGATGTACGGCCCGGATGAGGTGGATGCGCTGCAGAGCATCCTGTTCTACCGGGCGCTTGGCGTGCCGCTCAAACAGATCGGTGCGCTGATGGCGGACGCCTCCGCCGGACGGCTGGCCGCTTTGCAGAGCCATCGCGCCGCGCTGCTTTGCCGGCGCGCGCAGCTGGACGCCCTGCTGGCCACGCTGGACAAAACCATTTTGACGGAAGAAGGGAAATGTGCGATGACAGACTCAGAGAAATTTGAGGGCTTCAAACAGAAGCTCGTGGCGGAAAACGAGGCCGAATACGGCGCAGAGGCAAGGGGCAAATACGGAGACACGGCCGTGGATGCCTCCAACGCGAAGCTGATGGGGCTTTCGCCCGAGCAGTACGGCGAGATGCAGAAGCTGAGCGCGCGGATCAACGCCGCTCTGGCCGCCGCGGTGCGCGCGGGCGAAGCGCCGGACGGGCCCGAGGGGCGGCGCATCGCCGAGCTGCATAAGCAGTGGCTGTGCTTCACTTGGCCCAAGTACACGCCCAAGGCACACCTCGGCCTGGCAGAAATGTATGTGGCGGACGAACGCTTCACTGCCTACTACGACGCTGAAACGCCGGGCTGCGCGGCTTTTTTGCGGGACGCGGTGGCGGCTTTCACGGGCTGCTGAGACGGTGCGGCCGCAGAGGCCGGCATAAAAGCAACCGCAAAGCGGCAAAAAACGCTCCGGGCGCCCGGCTGAACGATGCCGGCCGCGCCCGGGGCGCTTTGTTTGAAAGCACGGCGCGTCTGTTTACATGGAGGCACCTTTGCCGTGCAGGCTTTTTGTTCGTATGCAGTCGTAAATAAAAAAGCGCATGGAAGCGGCTTTCCCGTTGATGTGGAACAGATGCTCCCTTTCGCAGCGGCGCCGCATGCCCTGGTGTTCGTAAAAGCCGTAGTTGCAGCTTGTGTCGGTGAACAAATAAATTTCGTCTAATTTTTGTTGGCCGGTATAATCGAGAGCCGCCTGAAACAGCGCTTTGCCTACGCCTTGTCCGCGGCACGAGGGACTCACCACAAACAATGCAAGCTCCGCCGGATAGTTCTTGCCGCTTTCGCGCAGCAATTCTCTGTCTATCCCCGTGACGTTTTCAAAAATTTTGGATACGGCCCGGCCCTCTTTGGTGAGATAGAGCGACAGAACGGCCCGAAGCTGCCGGAATCTGTTTGGAAGCGGACACGTGTGACGCGCGATATCCTTTACCAGAATAATGCCCACGGGTTTACCGTTCAGCACGGCCACCCGGGAGAATGTGTAATTGGTCAGACAACTGCGCAAAAATACGTCTGCCAGCCTGGACGCGGTTTTTGGGCTGCTGAATTCGTCGTAGCGCCAGGTTTTGCGGATGATGTTTTTTAAAGCGATAAAGTCATTTTTTTGATATTCTCTCAATTGCAGCGGCATGAAGGGCCTCCTTGTTTTATATCTCGGTATCCTATAAGATAAAGGATACAGTAACTGTAAAGTCAACAGGGAGAGCTGCACAAATGAAGAAAAGTTTTAAAAGCCTGACAACGGCCCAGTTTGCAAAGCTGCACGGGGTGAACAAGCGCACGCTGCACTACTATGATGACATCGGCCTTTTCAGCCCGCGCGCAAAGGGAGAAAACGGTTACCGCTTTTACGACGCCGCCCAAAGCCTGGATTTTGAATACATCCGCATGCTCAAGGAGCTGAACATGAGCATCGATGAGATTGCAGCGTACTGCAAAGCGCCCACACCCGCCCGCTTTCTTGAAATAGCGTCCGCCAAGGAAGAAGAGATCGGCCGGCAGATCAAAAAGCTGCGGCACGCCCAAAAGGTGCTGCGCGCAAAAAGGGAACAGGCCGCTTTTTGCGGAGAGCTGCGGGAACGGGAGATCAGAATAGAAGCGTGCAGGGCCGAGAGGCTTCTGGTACTGCCCTATGACTTTGCAGAGGACGACATGCAGCGGGTGTTCGCCCATGCCAAAGAGAAATGGAGCATAGAGCAGATCCGTATGGGCATCGGCGGTTTTATTTCGCTGGACAAGGTGTACAGTGGAAACTTTGAGGCTTATGATGGAATCTATACGCCCGCGCTGAGCAGCGCGTCTGCGGCGGACAGCCTGACGCGCCCAAAGGGGAACTATTTGTGCGGATATCAGAAAGGCGTTTGGAGCAGGCTGCCGCTGCTGTACGAGGCAATGACCGAATATGCAGAACAAAATGGCCTGAGGCTTTCCGGATATGCCTACGAGGTAGGGATGAATGAATTCATGATCTCAGCCCCAGACGAATACATTACAAAGGTCATGATTTTGATACAGGAAAATGTATAACCGCAAGGCGGCAAAGCGGGGCTGGAGCGCTATTCCTCCAGCAGCGTGACCGTCTGCGCGTCTGCATCCAGCCGGACCTTTGCGCCGATGGGGACCGTGAGCATGGGGTGGGTATGGCAGCAGTCAAATTCCGCCAGCACGGGAAAATCTACATCTCCCATCACCTCTTGAAGAATCTCATAGGGCTGGCGGCCCGTGCCCATATCGTCGAATTTTTCATGCTTGCCCAAAATAAGCCCGGAGATGCGTTCAAAAACGCCGGCGCATTTCAGCAGTGAAAAGCTCCGCTCCACCGTGGCCGCGTCCTTGAGGGAATCTTCGATCATCAGGATCGTTCCGTCCGTGATCTCCGGAAAATATTTTGTGCCCCAGATCCCCTGCATGGTGTTCAGATTCCCGCCGATGAGCGTGCCTGTCGCGGCTCCCGGGTGCAGCGTCAACAGCGCATTGACGCGCCCTTTTTTGGCTTTATCCTGGGAATTCCAGTCGATAAATTCGTCGGTCCACTGCGGGGGCGTGGGCAGGGTGTGAGGAAGGGTGAGCCGTTCTGTTACAATGTCGGTAAAATATGTATAGGTCTCATCCACAAACGGTGGGAATTCGCCGAAGGAGGCCACCACGGCGGGGCCATAATAAGTCGTGAGCCCGGTCTGGGCATAAATGCCCAGCAGCAGCGCCGTCACATCCGAATAGCCGACGATGATCTTCGGGTCTTTGCACAGGCCCTCATACTCCAGATACGGCAGCAGGGAGTTGGAATTGTTGCCACCGATGGCCGCCATGATGCACCGAACGTTCGGGTCGCGGACCAACGCGTTGAATTCCTCCGCCCGCTCCCGGATCGTTCCGGAACGGTAAAAATCCCGCCGACCTGTCAGAGAACCCTCCAAAAAGCGAAAGCCTTTGGCTTCCAGATATTCTTTGCCGCGCCGGTAGCGCGCCGCGGCCGTCGCCGTGGCGGGGGACGAGGGGGAAAACACCGCGATGGTGTCCCCCGGGCGGAGCTTTGCGGGTATCATGAGCATTCCCTCTCTTTCGGTAAAATGCAATGTGTGCCGCGCCGACGGCAGGCATCAACCGGTATATTATAGCACGGGGAGCTTTTGAGCGGCAAGGCGGCCCGGACGCAGGGGGTCACGCGGCGTCATCTTCCGGCCCCGCTCCGCCGTCCGGCGGAACGCCCGCTGCTTCTTCCGGGCCGGGGCCCGCCGCCGCGCTGCCGGAGCCTGTCCCGCCGCCTGCCGCAGACGGAGAGACGGGCTGTCCGTCTGCGTCTCCAGCCGCGCCCTGAGGCACACTGTCCGGGGCGGCGGATACGCCGTCGCCGCTCCACGCACTGTACGAGGAGGCGCGCTTGAAGTAGGCCGCCGCGACAGTGACGGAATTTTCCGCAAGCTCATAGCGCCCGTCCGCCCATGTGCCGGGCAGTACGCCCGCGCGGTATTGGGGAGGCTCCTTGCGCAGGAAACCGAAAATACGCTCATAGTCGAAGATCTGGGTGGCCGTCAGGTTGGTGGAGCTCTGCGCCAGAACCGCGCGCACGGCATCCGGTACTGTGTCTGCCAGCGCGTCGCCGCCGATGCGCAGAAAGGCAAGATACCCCTCCGCGCGCAGCAGTGCCTGCATGTCCGGCGTAGCCGCGCCCGCAGCCAGCACGTCTGCCAGCATCTGCGGCGTCAGCGAGACCGTCTGTACCCCGGGGATGTTCAATTGCAGCTGCCCCAGGGCCTCGGACGTCATGTAATTGGCCAGCGGGATGCGCGCGGTACCGAAGCCCGCCGCAAGATCCACCAGACGGTCCGCGGTGCAGTAAAGGTAATTGTCGATTTCAATGTCCAGTGTTTCCATCAAAGCCGCCGCGGCCTGGGCCGGGCCCGCCTGTTCGGCCGCATCTGCCAGCGTGGCGGGCCGCCCGTTCACAAGCACCACGGTCTCGCCGGGGATGGCCACCGAGCACAAATTGCCCTCCAGCGCATCGAAGCGCAGCAGCACAAAGGTCTCGGGCTGCTCCGGCCCGGTCATCAGCAAAAAGTTTTTTTCATCGCCCAGCGTGGGCTGCGCAATGGGCACGCCGCTTTGTACAGTGTCGGCGGGCGCGCTGCGCGTAAAAATGACGGCGGCTACCGCCAGATAGATGGGCAGCAGCACGGCCAGCGTGCAGCCCAGCCCCAGCCAGAACGCTTTTGCTCTGCTCACGTGCGTGCCTCCTTCCGTTTTTTGTATATATCTTGGGCGTCCGGCGCACTTTATATACAAAAAGCGGGAGGGAGAACGGTATGGAAAAGAACACGCAGCCCCAGCGGGACGCTGCCGCGCGCATCCAGAACCCAACGGTGCGGGCCATTGTGCTGCAGCCGCCCAGCGGGACGGACCCCAGCGGCAGCTATACGGGCAAGCCGCTGGACGAAACGGAAAGGCCCGTGCAGGACGCAGACGATTTGTAGCACAGGCAGAAAACCGCGGGCGGTGCAATGCGCACCGCCCGTGGTTTGTTTGGTACTCGGCAAAAAGAAAATTGCATTTATTTCAATTTGTTCTTATTGACTTTTGGAGATTTTAATAGTATAATTTCAGCGTCGAACAGCGAAAGAAGCGTAGAATCACCGACGATTCTACGCTTCTATTTTTTTGTTCTTCGTAGTTTTCAGGAAGCTTTTCTCCGATAAAGACTCCCAAAATACAGCGTAGGAGCCAAGGAGGATGTAATGGAAAACAGTAATTATCTGGGCAATGAGAAAGTGGGAAAGCTGCTTCGGCAATTTTCTATTCCCTGTATCTGCTCGCTTATCATTTCGTGTCTTTACAACATTGTAGATCAGATTTTTGTCGGAAACATGATCGGCTATGTGGCCAACGGTGCAACGGGAATTATTTTCCCGATTACAGTTGTAGGCTGGGGCATGTCGCTGTTCTTTGGTGATGGCGTTGCGGCTTCTCTTTCTGTTTCCCTTGGAAGAAATGAAACAAAGAGCATTCATCGGAGCGTGGGAAACGGATTGCTTTGGACTTTTGTTTCCGGCATTGCCATTATCGCCATAAGCTATATCTGTGGAGATAATTTGTTGTGGCTCATTGGCGCAACGAATGAAAATATACAAATGGCACATAACTACGGGTTTATCATTTATGCAATGATGCCGCTGGCCATGGTACAGAACGCTTTGGCCGCGATCATCCGTGCAGATGGAAGCCCGCGATATTCCATGCTTGCCATGACTGTCGGAGCGGTTATCAATATTGTCGGAGATCCGCTTTGCATTTCCGTTTGGGGCATTCAAGGCGCGGCGGTCGCAACGGTTTTCGGTCAGTTTGTCAGCTTTATTATCTGTATTTCTTATCTTAGAAAAAGCAAAACATTTAAAATTTCTCTTGACAGCTTTAGGCCTGATTTCAAACTTACCCGAAAAATGATGTCCCTCGGTACTTCCAGCTTGCTCACACAGTTATTTATCGTAATTGTTACGATTATCAACAACATTCTGCTGGTCAAGTATGGCGCACGATCCGTTTACGGTGCGGATATTCCATTGTCGGCATTCGTTGTCATTATGAAACTGTTTCAGATCGTTCTGAATATCGCTATTGGTATTGCGGTGGGCGCACAACCGATTGTCGGTTACAACTACGGCGCAAAACAATATGACAGAGTAAAACAGCTTTTGAAGCTGGTTTTAAAGTGGACTGCAATTGTCGGTACTGTTTGTACGGCTCTGTTTGAGGCAGCCCCCAAAATGTTCATTCTTATGTTTGGTGCGGACAGCGAACTGTATTTGGATTTTGCCATTAACTGTCTGCGGATCTATCTTTCGCTCATTCTGTTTACCTGCCTGCAAAAGGTTTGTGCGATCTTTCTTCAGTCTATTGGTCATGCGAAAGCGGCGGCTCCTTTATCTGCGCTTCGTGATGTACTGTTGATTTTGATTTCCCTGGTTGCGCCCCGTCTTCTGGGGGTTACCGGCGTATTCTGGGCCGCTCCGATTGCGGATGCTTTGGCAATGGTCGTGACGGCGATCGTGATGCTCCGGCTTTGGAAAAAGATAAATCAGATGGAGCAAAATAATGCTCAACAATTTACACTTCCCCAAATGCCTACTCAAAAAGGTACTGTTATTACGATTTCCCGCGAACATGGCTCCGGAGGAAAGCTCATAGGACAGCTGCTTGCCGATAAGCTGGGGATACCCTGTTACTATAAGGAAATGGTAGCGGTAGCGGCAAAAGAAAGCGGTCTTGCAAAGGAGTTTATCTCAAACATCAATGCGGATGAAAACGCTGTAATGAAAGATCTGTATCTCTCCACCGAAATCGTTCAAAATGCAATCACTGCACAGGATAAGGCGATCAGGAAAATCGCCGACAGCGGAAGCTGCGTTATCGTTGGCCGTTCTGCGAATTATGTCTTACAGGAATATCCCAATGCCATTCACGTCTTCATTTACGCGCCGAAAGATTTCCGAATAAAGCGTGTGATGGAAACATATGGAGACAGCCCTGAAAAAGCGGAAAGCAATATCCGCCGTGCCGATAGCGCCCGCGCCAATTATTACAAGAATATTTCCGGAAATACTTGGGGCGAGCGACATAACTACGATTTGCTCATAGATAGTTCTGTCGGCATTGAAAAATGTGCTTCAGCCATCGGCGAATTCATTGGAAAACGTCAAAACCAATGAGCAGGTAAGTACGGCTGGACAAGCACAATGGGTCCTGGTCATCTTGTTTAATCCCAAACGTAAATCTCTACGGTTTCTGGTACAGTAGAGCCACTCATTCCTATTTATGCGGCAATCAGGACAGCGCAAGCAAAAGTATGCTTGCGCTGTCTGTTATTATAGGGTCGTGTACCACGCTTTTAAGCCCAAAAAATTCTGGTCCCGAAGGGATTTCTGAATGGGGTTCTTATACGAAAGGCGGCGGGCCAACGGTTTTATATTCCTGCCCTAAAAAACAGCGTTTGGCTTTGGGATTTTTCGCTTGTCTGTAAGGATATCCGGGACATTAAGAGCCCTGGCCCGATCCGCTTCTGCAGGGAATAAACAACAAAAGGAATATCTTTACCCCAAAGCGGAAAAACGCTGTCTTGAATGGTCGCCGGGCATGAGGGAAAAGCTGCTGCCCTCTTAGCTTTTTTGTTTTGCAATTTGTTTGCCGACTGTTAAGCCGGGTTCGTTTTTAACCCTTTCTTATCGGCATTTGCCAAATGGCGGCAAGCTGCTTTTTACAGCTTTTCGCAGTGCTCCCGAATGATGGCGCAGCTTTTGGCAAAGCCCTCCGCCTCGTCGCGGCTCAGCGTCAGTTCGATGACCTCTTCCACACCCGCAGCGCCCAGAATACAGGGAACGCTGGCGTACACGCCGTGCTGGCCGTAAGGTCCGTCCAGCAGCGTGGAACAGGGAAGCACGGCCTTTTCATCGTGCAGAATGGCTTTGATGACCGCCGCAGCCGCCGCACCAATGCCAAATTCTGTGCAGCCCTTGCCCTGCACGATGTCCCAGCCGGCCGCCACGGTAGAGCGCCAGGCTCCGTACAGATCCGCCTGGCCGCGGGTGTCCGGCTGCTCCGCCATCCAGTCCGTCAGCGGCTTGCCGCACACAGTGGCGGCGCTGAACGCCGCGATTTGGCTGTCGCCGTGCTCGCCCAGCTCATAGGCGCAGACGCTGTGAGGCGAAACGCCCAGCATCGCCGCCAGACGTCTGCGCAGCCGGGCGGAGTCCAGAGCCGTGCCCGTACCCACCACGTTCAGCCCGGTGATGCGGGCAAAATACTGCGCGATGACATCGCAGGGGTTGGAGATGGAGACTACGATGCCCGAAAAACCACTGGCGGTAAGCTGCGGGGCGATCTCCGCAATGACCTTGACCGTCGCGTCCAGCTCCAGAAGGCGGTCCTGTTCAAAAATGGTGCTGCACGCGCTGAGCACCACGATATCCGCGTCCACCAGCGCTTCATAGCCGCCCGCGTATATTTTTGCGGGCAGCGGCATATAGGCCACGCTGTCCGCGATGTCGTCGGCATGGCGGCGCGCCTTGCCCTCGTCTGTGTCAAGCAGCACGATCTCATCGCACAGGCCCTGGGTCATCAGGCTGCTGGCCACGTGGCTGCCCACATGCCCGGCCCCGATGATGCCGATTTTCGTCGTTTTTTTCATATGTCCCATCCCTTTTTCTGTTATGAAAAAATCTTACACGCAAACCGGAGCCTCGTCAAGCGGAGAAAAGAGAAATAATCCCCCGGGCCTGTGCGCATACTATCCCGGAGGCGGGGCCGCGTGCGCCGCCCGCAAAGGAGTTGGAATAATGCAGGCGTTTTTAAAGCAGCACAGATGGGTGATCCTCGCCGCGGGCGCGGCCATCCAGGTCCTGACGGGCGTGCCCGCGGCCTGGGGCGTGTTTCAGCGCGGCGTGTGCGAGGGCTATTCCCTTTCGCAAGAGAACGCGGCCATGATTTTCAGCCTCACCATTTGTTTTTTCGGCATTGGGTGTATCTTGGGCGGCCTTTTACAGGACAAAAAGGGGCCGCGCACGGCCGGGCTTGCAGGCGCGGTGCTGCTGGCGGTGGGCTTCTGCGGCGCGGGCTTCATCCCGGGGGAAAATCCGTGGTTCTTTTACGGTGTGTTCAGCGTGCCTGTGGGGCTGGGCTGTGCGTTTTTGTATCCTTCGGTCATGTCCTGCGCGCAGAAGTGGTATGCGGACCGCAAGGGCCTGGCCACGGGCGTCATCGGCGGCGCGGTGGGCGCGTCCGGCGCGGTGCTCACGTTTCTGGGCCGCTTTCTCATCGGCACCTGGAGTATCCGCACCGCGTTCTGGGTGCTGGGCCTTCTGATGCTGGCGGTGTGCGGCGCGGGCGCGGCTATTTTGGAAAACCCGGAGCAGCCGCCCCGGGAAACAGCGAAGCAGAAGCGCGGCGGAGGGCCGGCACCCAAAAGGCCGCGGGACTACAGCGTAAAAGAAATGCTCAAAACAAACCAATACTGGCTGATGTTCGCCGTAGTGGGGCTTGCAACGCCGGCCGTGCTGCTGTTCAGCCCCATCATCGTGGAGCTGGCACAGGAGCGCGGGCTTTCGCAGACGGCGGCGCTGGCCTGCATCGTGGTGGGCTCGGTCTTTTCGGCGGCAGGACGGCTTTTGATGCCCTGGCTCAGCGATAAGATCGGACGGCGGTATACCGACATGCTTCTGCTGGCTGCGCTGTGCGGATTTTCGGTGTGGTTCATCTATGCAGGCAGCTGGTGGGTGATCCTGGTGTACAGTCTGCTTACGTTCTGCTATTCCGGCGAGGCCGCTGTCATTCCCGCGGCCGGAACAGACCTGTTCGGCCAGAAGAACGCGGGCATCAACTACGGCTTTCTGGCGCTGGGCATGAGTGTGGGCAGCGTAGGCTTCCCGTTGCTGGCCCGCTGCTTTGAAGGCGAGACCGTGCGGCATTTTATTGCCATTGCAGCCACGGCGGCGGGCTTTGTGTGCCTGTGGTTTTTAAAGCCCACCCAGGGCGAACGCCTGTAAGAGCGCCTGTAACGGGAGAGGGGAAAAAGGGAGATGCCTTTTTTTGCCCTCCCTTTTTTTTAATGTTTTGCGGCGCCGCGTTCAGGCATGGGAAAGCAGCGGCAGCATCACGCGGTCTTCCGCAAAAATATTCGCTCCGCCCGCCAGCACGAACAAATGGTCGTCGCCCTGCACGGGCGCGCGGGCGTATGCGGCGGCGCTTGCGGGCGTGAAGCCCAGTTCGGCCCGCGCCGCGCCGGGCGAAGCGGCAGAGGCAGCGGCGCACACTGCCTGCTCCAGCGTGCAGCGGCCCGTGCCGAAAAAGTCGCAGCAGGTGAAAACGCTGTCCTCCTCCGTGGCCACACAGGCCAGATCATAAGCGGAAGAGTAATAGACGCAGTCCTTCAAAAAGCCGCTGCAATAGAACATCAGCAGGCCGGGGTTATCCAGCATGGGCAGAGCGGAGAAAGGGTTGGAGCGCTCATAGCAGCGCAGCAGCAGCGCCCGCCCGGCCTGCGTGTCCATGTCCAGCCGCGCAAAACCGCCCTCCGCCGGAGCGGCGCCCCGGGCGGGCAGCGGCAGTGTGCAGACATGCTCCCGCGCGGGGACGAAGCCGAATTTGGGATAAAACTCCAGCACCGTGCCGTTGGCATAAAGATAAACGCCGTCGCAGGTGCGGCCCCAGTCGTCCAGTACGGCTTCCATCAGACTGCGGGCAAGGCCCTTACCGCGGTGCTCCGGAGCCGTCATCACCGTGCCCAGCTGCACCAGCCGCAGCGCCTCGCCACGCCACACCGTGTCGATGCGGTTGACCGAGACGTTGGCTGCCGCGCTGCCGTCCCGGTATACCATCGTATAGGGAACGTAGCGGTCCGTCCACCAGCCCGCGCGGTGCCATTCCTCGAACGAAAGGCCGAACACACGCCGGGCCAGTGCGAAAAAACTCTCCCGCAGGGGAGCATTGTCCCGCACCTGCTTGACGAGCGTATAGTCCATGCTCCATTTCCCCTTTCCCCGGCGGCCCTGTGCGCCGCTGCCTCTTCTGCGGGGCATTGTACCATATTTCCCCGCAGGAGAAAAGAGCGGTAAGAAAAAGCGCCGCCCGGAAATGCGCAGAAGCGCCGGGCGGCGGAGGGATCTACAGCTTTGCCGCGGGCTTTGCGGCCCTGGCGGCGGGAGCGCGGAAGCGCACAAGCAGAGAGGCGCACACAGAGAGCGCCATCAGCGCGATGGGAAAGACGATCATCATAAAGCGGGCGGCAGTGCCGGGCATTGCGCCGGGGTTTTCGCCGGATTCAAAGCCGAACAGCGTGAACAGCAGAAGAAAAACGCCGCTGCGCGTCAGGCTGGAAAGACGGGTGATAAAGCTGATGCCCGCGAAGAACGTGGCCTCGCGGCGCACGCCATAGCGGGCCGCGTCGTCCTCGATGAGCACGGAATTCACCATGTCCAGGTTGGCGGTCACGCCCGCGATGCCCACACCCACCAATACGCCGGCAAGGCATGCGGGCAGCAGGCTGTGCACAAAGTACATCGGCACCAGCGAAAGTCCCAGCCACGCCAGCGCGATGCGCCAGCATTTAAGCGTGCCCAGCCGGTTGATAAGGCGGTACCAGAGGTACATCGAGGGGATGGCGCTGACGAACACGGCCGCGGAGAGAAATGTGGCGTTGCTGTCCGGCAGCTGCAGCGCGTACTTGATGTAGAACGGAATGCCCGCCAGCAACAGCCCGCTGGTGGACTGGTAGAAAAAGTGGGAGACGGACACAAGCCAGAAATTGGCGTTGGTGGCCAGAGCTTTCAACGAAGCCAGCAGGCCGGGCTGTTCGCTTTGGCTGAATTCACTGCGCTCCCGGCACCCCAGTATGGAATAAAGGATGAGCGCGCCGCTGAGCAGCCCCAGCGCCAGCGCCGTGGCGCGGTAACCGATGGCCGCAGTGATCATGGGCACCAGCGAAACGCCGATGATCATGCCCACCAGCTGCATGGCCTGCCGCAGGGCGTTCGCCTGGTTGCGGCGCTTTTCATCGCGGTACAGCTCGGGCAGCAGGGAGTGGTAGTTCACGGTGGAGATGGTGTTGCCCGTCTCTGTCAGCATCAGAAATACCGTGAAATATACGGCCAGCCCCACGCCCGTGCCCAGGGATGCGGGCGGGCTGAAAAACAGGATGGACGAAAGCACGAACACAGGCACGCTCACCAGCAGCCAGGGTTTGCGCCGTCCCCAGCGGGTGCGTGTGCGGTCCGACAGATAACCCGCGATGGGGTCGTTGAAAGCGTCCCAAACCGCATACAGCACATTGCCCAGCGCGATCAGCTTCATGGAAAGGCCGATGGTCTCGGTGTAAAAAAAGGTGCCGTAAGTAACGTACATGTATCCTGCGATGGACAAACCGAACATCGCCAGAGAATAGCGCCAGGGGCGGTTGCAGGTCTTGTTCTTTTCCATATTCTCGCCTCTTTCGATCGTATTCAGATGCGCGCGGCATCCACAAAGCAGTGCGCGTGCAGCGGAGAGAGAACTTTCAGCCCCTCGCCCAGCGCAAAGTTCTTACCCGCGGCCAGTTCTTTTCCCTTCATGCCGAAGTAGACGCGATACATGGCCAACGTCTGCGCATCCATCTGGCTGTCGTGCAGCGCGATGGCCTCGAACTTTTTTTCGAATACGGCGGAAATATCCACAACGGTATTGGGCTGCGCGGTAAAATAATAGCCGATGGCAGACGCGGCGTGCGGCTGCGTGTCCCCGCCGCCGGGAATGGCAGCGCGCCCGCTCATCAAAAAGGCGTTGGCTGCCGCGCGCCCTGTTACAGCATGGTCCAGGTGGCTCTCGTAGGCCAGCCAGGGGTCCGGCGCGAAAATAGCGTCCGGCCGCACCTCGCGGATGACCCGGGCGATCTGTGCCGAAAGGCCCAGCACATCGTCCAGCGTGCCGTCGCCGTGGTCCAGAAAGTGGAACTCCTTTGCACCGAGGTGTGTTCCGGCGGCAATGGCTTCGGCGCGGCGCACACGTGCGGTCTCCTGCGGGGACGCCGTGCGGTTCTTATTCCCTTGGTCGCCGTTGGTGACGGTGAGGTAATGCACCGTGCAGCCCGCCTGCGCCAACACCGCCACGGTGCCGCCCATGCCGATCTCGTTGTCGTCGGGATGGGGCTGGATGCAGAGAGCACATTTGCTTTTCAGGATATCCGGCGGCGCAAGCAGCGCCGCGACGTCAAACGCGGGATTTTCCATAAACAGCCTCCTTCATATTGATGCTAAAACACTAAATTAATTTAATTATAAAACAAAAATTTGTGAAATCAATCCAAAATGCGGGGAATATAAAATAAATGGCAAAAGACAAATGGAGGACTTTCGGGCTCTTCGGTACCTTGCGGAAAAATTTTATCCGGAAATTCCACAATTTTTTTATATTTCTGTGCTAGTATCAGTCTACAAAGGAAACAACGCGCCCGGCGCGGGGAGGCATTACAGTGAAGCACAGCTTTTCACGCAGAAAAAAGATATTCTTATCGGTAACGGCGGGGGTCGTGCTGGTTGTATTTTTGGCCGGCGCGGCGGGAGCCGCTTATATCAGCGGAAAAATGGACCTGCTGTCCCGCCCTTCGGCGGGACAGGGCGGCAGCAGCCAGAGCGGAACGGACCCCGGAGATGCAGTGCTCTCCTTTGACGGCATGGATCTGAGCGGCATCGACGTGATGGAAAACGGCGGCAGCATCGCGCCGCCGGAGGGCGGGGTTAACATCAACAGCGGCGTCATCAACGTTCTGCTGATCGGCTCCGACGAACGGGAAAACAGCGCCGACGGCAGCGCCCGCGCGGACTCCATCATGATGCTTTCGGTGGACAGCAGAAAGAACACATGGAAGCTGGTATCCTTCGAGCGCGGCGTGGGCGTTTCCATTCCGAACCGCGGCGACGACTGGCTGACGCATACCTACGCCTACGGCGGCGCGAACCTGCTGATGAAAACGCTGCAGGAGTATTTCAAAGTGGATGTGAGCCGGTATGTGAAGATCGATTTTTCCCTGTTTGAGACCGCCATTACCGACATTGGCGGCGTGGTGGTGGATATGAGCCAGGCGGAGGCCGATTATATGAACGGCATCGCCGGGGAGCAGAAATGGACGGCGGGCACGGCGCGGCTGGATGGCCCCACCGCGTTGGTGTATGCGCGCATGCGCAAGCTGGACAGCGACTGGGAGCGTGTGGAGCGCCAGCGTGAAGTTGTGCAGGCCGCGGCGGACCAGGTGGCCACGCTGAGCCTGCCCAAGCTGGACCTCATTGCAAACAAGCTGCTGCCCCGCATCGAAACGAACCTTACCAACGGTGAGCTGTGGCAGCTTTTGTTTAAGATGCCCGTGCTGCTGGGAAAGCAGGCACAGCAGATGACAGTGCCCGAACGCGAGGAGACGTGGTCCATCTCATCCGGCCTGCAAAGCTCATTGATCGGGTGCGATTTTGCCGCCGAGGCCGACAGACTGGACCGTTTCCTACGGGGGGAGTCGTCCGGAGAAGGAGCGGACCACGTGTCTGCGGCAGCCCCGTCTGCATAAAAAATGAGTGTATGGAAAACCAAAACGGGAGCTGCTTTTAAAGCAGCTCCCGTTTTGGCTTTTGTGCCTGAAGCTTCAGCCGCCGCCATGCAGCTTACCCACAGCGTCCTTGATGGCCGCTGCCACCCGCTCATCCTTTTCCACGCCCAGATGATGCATAAGAAGCGTATGCGCGCGCGGGTCGCCAAGATCACCCAGCGCGGAAGCGCTGGCGGAACGGATCTCGGGGTCGTCGTCCAGCAGCAGGGTGATGAGGACGTTGCAGGCATTGTCCTTTCCGGCCCTGCCCAGCCCGGCAATGGCGGCAAGACGGACGTTTTTGTCGCGGTCATGCACGAGCTTGACCAGCTCATCCTCTTTCCCCTTTTGAACACATTTTTCGATTTTTTCCAGTTTCCCCATACAGCATCGACCTTTCTAAGGTACGTTCCGAAAGCGGACGTATTTTTTCCTTGCATACAATGATACGAGCCATATTTGACAAAACACCGGAGAAAAAGTGAGCAAATTGTGAATAAATATTACAAATTTGAAATCGCAGCACGAAGCGGCGCGGATGCCGGACGAAACGGCATATTACGGGGCGCGGTTTTATTTCATTTGGGGAGGGCGCCGTTCGGCCTTACAGCTTTTCGCAGCCCAGCGCGGTAAGAAAACGGTCGAAGGCGGCAAGACCGTCCGGTGTCAGCTTGAACACGCCCGCGTGCTCCAGGCACGTTTCAAACTTCGCGCCGATCTCCCGTTTCACAGCGTCCTGCGCCTGCTCGGGGGAGAGCGCCGTGCCGTATTTTTTCACCAAAAGGTCCAGCCAATCTGCGTGCTCCGGTGCGGCGGCTCTGCACGCTTTTGCGTCCGTTTGGCCGCACAGCACCGCCGCGATGGCTTCGCTCTGCTGCGCAAGGCGGCTGGGCAGGATGGCAAGGCCCATCACCTCGATGAGGCCGATGTTTTCTTTTTTGATGTGGTGGATCTCCCGGTGCGGATGGAAAATACCCTCGGGATACTGCTCTGTGGTGCGGTTGTTGCGGGGTACAAGGTCCAGCACATAGCCTTTTTTTTCGTCATAATGCAGGATAGGCGTGACGGTGTTGTGGGGCGTGGGGCTTCCGTTTTCCATGGTCTCGGCCAGGATGTCCGCCTCTGCATCCGAATAGCCGCGCCAGGTTTCCAGCAGCCTGCCCGCAAAGCCGATAAGCTGGGCGGCGTCCCGGCCGCACGCACGCACGGTGCTCACGGGCCAGCGGATGGTCTCGACGGAGATGTCCGGATACTCCGGCACACGGTAGCGGCACAGCGTTTCGGCGCTTTGCATGGGAAAGGCATAGCTGCCGCCCTGGAAGTGCATGTGGCTGAGGATGCTGCCGCCCACAATGGGCAGGTCCGCATTGCTGCCGCAGGTGTAGTGGGGGAACTGCGTCACAAAATCGAACAGCTGCTCAAAGGTGCGGGGCGTGATGGCCATGGGCGCATGCTCATGGGCGAACACGATGCAGTGCTCGTTGTAATATACATAGGGGCTGTACTGCAGATACCAGGTCTCTCCGCAGAGCGTCAGCGGCACCACACGGTGATTCTGGCGCGCGGGAAAATTCACGCGGCCCGCATAGCCGATGTTCTCGATGCACAGCATACATTTGGGATAGCTGGCTGCCGGCTGCAGGCGCTCCAGAGCGATGGTCTTGGGATCCTTTTCCGGTTTTGTGAGGTTGATGGTGATCTCCAGCCTGCCGTATTTGCAGGGATAGTCCCATTTGATGTTTTTGGCGATCTGCGCGGTGCGGATATAGTTGGATGCGATGCACAGGCCGTAGAAATAGTCCGTGGCCGCGCGCACGCCCTGCGTTTGCCGCAGCTGCTCGAACCGGGCGGCCGTCTCGCTTTCCCGGGGCATCACCGCGCCCATGATGCGCGCCTCAAAATTTACGCGCAGAGCGGGCACCTCCCCGTCGTACAGGCCACGGGCCGCCGCGTCATCCAGCAGAGCGTCCAGCAGTACGGTGGGAACGTCCAGATGCTCCTCCGGCACGCCGTCCGCCCACGGCTCAGACAGGCCGAACAGGTCCAGCAGCGTGTTGCGCGCCACATAGGCGTCCAGCTCGCCGATGAGAGAATGTTGCAGGCTGAATTGAAGCAGCCGTTCGATTAAAAGCGCGGTGTGGGCCATGATTTTCCCTCCAAAGTCGGATAAAATATCGTTTCGTACATTTTAATTATAGGAGAGTGGCAGCGGGATTTCCATGTAGTTTTGTTGTATAAAACGGCGATTCTGTCGCGAAACGCGCTCTGTGCCCGCGGACGGACCCGTCTGCGGCTTGACAAGCGCCGTCGGGGATGATAGGATAAATACAATTCAAAGGCAGTGACGGAGAAAAGTAAGGCGGAACAGCCGGAAAAGCGAGCGGGGGAAGGTGGAAGCTCCGCGCCGCGCCCCGCCCGAAAGAACACTTCCGAGCCGCAACCCGAACGCCGGGCATGCACCGGCCGTAGGCACGCCGTGGGCAGCGCGTTAAGCTGCGGGCGCTTTTTGGCGCAGAAAAGTGGCCGCGCAAGCGGTAATTTAGGTGGCACCGCGGATTCGACAGCAATTCGTCCTAAAGGTTTGGGACATTTGGCTGTCGATTTTTCATTTTATGAAGGAGGATATCTCATGAAAAGGACAGAGATCCGCGCGCTTTTCGCATCCGCGCCTGCCGACGGCGCCTCCGTAACCGTGTGCGGCTGGGCCAAAACGGTGCGGGATTCCAAAAACATCGGTTTTATCGAGCTTTCCGACGGCTCCTGCTTCAAGCCGCTGCAGGTGGTGTTTGAAGCCGCCAAGCTGGAAAATTACAAGGACATTGCCAAAGCGGGCGTGGGCACCAGCCTTGTGGTGACAGGCCGCGTGGTGCTTACGCCGGGGGCCAAGCAGCCGCTGGAGGTAAACGCCGATTCCATCCGCGTGCTGGGCGCGTGCCCGCCGGAGTACCCGCTGCAGAAAAAGCGCCATACTGTGGAGTTCCTGCGTACCATGCCGCATCTGCGCCCGCGCACGAACACGTTCAGCGCGGCGTTCCGTGTGCGCAGCGTGGCGGCTTACGGCATCCACAAGTTTTTGCAGGAAAACGGTTTTGTATACGTGCATACGCCGCTGATCACCGGGTCGGACTGCGAAGGCGCGGGCGAGATGTTTCGCGTTACCACGCTGGACGCGGCCCAGCCGCCCCGAACGGAAGAAGGCGCGGTGGATTTTTCCCAGGACTTCTTCGGCCGCGCTACGAACCTGACGGTCTCCGGCCAGCTGGAGGGCGAGGCGATGGCCACGGCCTTCGGCAAGATCTATACCTTCGGCCCCACCTTCCGCGCCGAGAATTCCAACACACCGCGCCATGCGGCCGAGTTTTGGATGATCGAGCCGGAGATCGCCTTCGCGGACCTGGCGGATGAGATGGACCTCTCCGAGGCAATGGTGAAAAGCGTCATCGCCTATGTTCTGGAGACCTGCCCGGACGAGATGGCTTTCTTCAACCAGTTTTTCGACAAAACGCTGCTGGAGCGCCTGAACGCTCTGGTAAACAGCGATTTTGCCCGCGTTTCTTACACGGAGGCCGTGGAGATCCTGAGCAAGCACAACGATTCGTTCCAGTATAAGGTGGAGTGGGGCACGGACCTGCAGACCGAACACGAACGCTTCCTCACCGAGCAGATCTATAAAAAGCCCGTATTTGTGACGGATTACCCCAAGGAGATCAAGTCTTTCTATATGCGTGTGAACGGCGACGGAAAGACCGTGGCTGCGGCGGATATGCTGGTGCCCGGCGTGGGTGAGCTGTGCGGCGGCAGCCAGCGTGAGGAGCGGCTGGACGTGCTGACGGCGCGTATGGATGAGCTGGGCCTTTCCCGCGCGGATTATGAGTGGTATCTGGAGCTGCGGCGCTTCGGTACTGTGGAGCACGCGGGCTTCGGCCTGGGCTTCGAGCGCCTGATCATGTATCTGACGGGCATCCCCAACATCCGCGACGTACTGCCGTTCCCGCGTACGGCCGGCGGCTTCTGAGTATTTGAAAAGGAAAGCGGCGCCCCGTACCAACAGGTGCGGGGCGCCGTGTGTTTATGCTGCTTCGTCGCAGTTGCGCGTATAATCGTCGAAATGCCGCTCGTACGGGGGCTCTTCCCAAGCGGGTACATAGAAATCCTCTTCCTCAAACACGCCTTTCGGCGCAAGCGCTGCCATTTTAACCATACCAAAGGCACTCCTTTCAAACATCGTGGTTTCTTTCGGTGTCTTTAGTATAGGATATTATATGTCCCATAATCAGGACTTTTAACGCTTATTCGTACTGCGCGAGCATCTCCCGGCAGAAGGCGGTGTATTCCCGCACCACGGCAGGCGGCCCAAGCAGCTTTGCGTCCGTGCCGAAGCCGGCCACCCAGCCCATGAACTGGGGACTGACGACGGCCTGCACATGCACCCGGAAAAAGCTGCCGCCGTCGGGCAGCAGTGTGACCTCCTTGCCGAAGCGGTCCAGCACCACGCCGGCCAGCCGCGCGGCGAACCGCAGCTCCACGTCCTGCTGCGCACCGCCGAACATCCCGAACATCTGTTTGGCGTACTGCGCCATGTCGAAGCATTCGAATGTCGCCTTGCCCAGCCTAGACTCTTCCAGAACGGACAGATTCGCCATTTTGTCCACGCGGTAATGGCGGATGCCCGGCGGCGACGCTGTGTGGTCGTAGGCCACAAGATAATAGTTCTCATCGTCCCACACCAGCGCGTAAGGCGAGCGCTCGTAGAGCTGGCCGTCCCGGCGGTAGCGCACGGTTTTTTCCATAGTCCATTCAAAATAACGGAACGCAATCTGCCTGTCCTGTGAAATGGCCGTATGGATGGTGTCGATGCTGTAATAAATACTCTCGTTCATGCTTTTTACGCGGCCCACCGCGTACACCTGCCGCTGCAGCCTCTGGGCCTCCCAGCGGGAGGCGAGGCCCTCCAGCTTGCGGATAAGCTCACGGCTTTTTTTGACGGAGAGGAATTTGGAGGACTGTACCGCGTCTACCAGCAGCTTCAGCTCCGGCAGCTCGAACTCCCGGTGGGCAAGCTGGTAGCCACCCGCTCGGCCGCGGGTGGCGATGATATCCATGCCGTAATCCTCCAGCGCACGGAGATCATCGTAGATGCTTTTGCGCTCGGCGTGCACGCCCAGTTCCTCCAGCCGGGACAGGATGTCGCTCATAGAAAGCGCGTGGTCTTCGTCCGTTTCCCGGCGCAGCAGGTCGGCCAGGTACAGCAGCTTCAGTTTTTGTCCTTCGCTTTTCGGCATCCTGCACATCCTTTACAATGCTTTTTTGTGGAAAAAATTGAAAATTTTTTCAATCTGTTTTATACTGGTATCATAGCATGTCCCATGCGGGATGGCAAGGAACCGCCGTCCGTGCGCGGGCGGGAAAAAGAGGGGGAGCGTTGCCTTGATCACCGATATGTCCCAGGGGAGACCCGCCGCCATCCTGTGGCGGTTCACCATCCCCATGCTGCTGAGCGCGGTGTTCCAGCAGCTGTATAATGTGGCCGACAGCGTGGTGGCGGGCCGGTTTGTGGGCGAAGATGCGCTGGCTGCCGTGGGCGCGTCGTTTCCCATCACAATGATCTTCATGGCCGTGGCGCTGGGCAGCAACACGGGCTGCTCGGTCATCATCAGCCAGTTGTTCGGCGCGAAGGAGACGGCCCGCATGAAAACTGCGGTGTCCACCTCGGTTATTGCCATTCTGGCACTTTCGGCGCTGCTTACGGCCGGCGGCTTTCTGTTCTGCGAGCCGCTGATGCGCCTGCTGGGCACGCCGGAAAATGTGTTTGCGGATTCCCAGCTCTATTTGAATGTCTATATCGGCGGGCTGACGTTTTTGTTTTTGTACAATATTTGCACGGGCGTGTTCACGGCGCTGGGCGATTCCCGCACGCCGCTGTATTTCCTCATCGCTTCGAGCCTTGCGAACATCGTTATGGACGTGGTGTTCGTGGTGTGTTTTCACATGGGCGTTGGCGGCGTGGCCTGGGCCACGTTTTTGTGCCAGGGCGTGGCCTCCGTTCTGGCAGCATGGACGCTGTTCCGGCGGCTGCGGGGCGTGCCCGCGCCGGAGCGGCATCCGCTGTTTTCCTGGCGGATGCTGGGGCGCATTGCGCGCATCGCCGTCCCCAGTATTTTACAGCAGAGCTTTATCTCCGTGGGCAACCTGTTCATCCAGAGCCTTGTCAACAGCTTTGGCTCCGCTGTGGTGGCCGGTTATTCCGCGGCGGTGAAGCTGAACACCTTTGCGCTGACGGGCTTCACAACGCTGGGCAACGGCCTCTCCAGCTTCACGGCCCAGAATATCGGCGCGGGCCGTCCCGAACGTGTGAAGCAGGGGTTCCGCGCAGGCGCGGGCATGACGCTGTGCGTGGCCGTGCCGTTCATTGCGGCGTTCGTGTTCGCGGGGCCGCAGATGGTACGCCTGTTTTTGAGCGCTCCCAGCGCCGACGCGCTGGCACAGGGCACGCTGTTCCTGAACATCGTGGCGCCGTTCTATGTGCTCATTTCGCTGAAGCTGGCGGCGGACGGCGTGCTGCGCGGCGCGGGCTGCATGGGCCAGTTCATGACGGCTACGTTTACGGATCTGATCCTCCGTGTGATCCTGGCGTTCCTGCTTGCGCCGCGCTTCGGCGCCGCGGGCATCTGGATGTCCTGGCCGCTGGGGTGGGCAGTGGCGGCTGCGCTGTCGCTGGGTTTTTACTTTACAGGAGGCTGGCGCAAGCGCGTGGGCAGCATCGACAAATAGAAAAAACAAAGGGCGCGGCCATCGGCCGCGCCCTTTGCAGAAGGCCCGCTGTGCTCTGAATGGATTTATGGGAAGATAAAGCTTTTACCGCCCCGCCGCCCGTGCACCCGGCGCTGCCGCAGGGAGCACGTCAGCGGTAGATGCAATCTTCTATATGCGGGAGCAGGGTATAGATGGAATTCCCAATGAGCGCTTCAAAATATTCCTTATACTGATACGTTTTATTCCACCGGTCGATGGAAAACGGGTATATTCCATAGCGCCTTGTTGTGTCGATGAATCTTTTTTCCAAGATGCAAAAACCACTGGCGTCGGCAAGTGCATCGCAGAGAATGATCAGTTTGTCATAATCGTCATAGTGGAGGCCGTTCAGGAAATCCCGGATGAAGGCGTACTGCGCTGCGCTGATATCCTTCTTTCCGATGTCGGCTTCAATATCCTTGACGGGGAAGGAATGCGTCAGGCAGATCCTTGCGACCTCGTCCCATCCCCGCGCGGCGGCGTAATCGTATCCGTCGATGATGTGCCTGACAGCGGCCACTCCGGTCCTTCGGCCTATGTCGTGCAGCAGCCCGCAGACAAATGCCTTATCGCTGTCCATTTTATCGCAGCGCCCGGCAATCAGCTCTGCCGCATGCGCCACATTTCTGGAATGTTCCCCCCAGGGACCGGGATTCAGTTCCTCGGCCTTTGCCAGTTCCTGGAGTGCGGTTTTTCGATCCGGAAACATATCGGCTCCTCCTTTTGCACAAATGCATTTACAGCCCCGGCAGAGCCATGGGCGCTGCTTGGCGTATTTCAGACGTCGTTATTCCGCGCGCTCTTCGTTCAGCAGCCGGGCGGGTACGGTGATATCCCGCCGGGGCACCTTTTCCCAGGAAAAGCATGCGGCCAGCGACCGGAGCGGCACCGGTTCCGGCGCGGGCTGCTGTCCGGCCAGAAAGGCTAGCCAGCCCGTCAGCTCCGCGGGCGTGAAGCGGGCGCGCAGCGCACCCATGTCCAGGCTTTTTTCCCGCTTGGAGAGCCGGACGCCCTCCGCGTTCACCAGCAGCGGCAAATGGTAGTATTCCGGCGTGGGCAGGCCCAGCAGCCGCTGCAAAAAAATCTGGCGCGGCGTGCTGGAGAGCAGGTCCTGCCCACGCACCACCTGCGTCACGCCCATGCGCGCGTCGTCCACCGCCACGGCCAGCTGGTAAGCATAGATACCGTCCGAGCGCCGCAGGATGAAATCGCCGCATTCCCGGGCGAGGTTCTGCGAAAAATGTCCAAGATGTCCGTCTGTGAAAGAAACGGACTCTTCCGGCACGGCAATGCGCAGAGCGGGCGCGCGCCGCCTGCGCAGAGCGTCCGCCTCGGAGGGAGAAAGCCGCGCGCACCGTCCGCCGTACAGTACGGCGCCATCGGAAAGGTGCGGCGCGCTGGCGGCGTGCAGATCGGCCCGGGAACAGAAGCACGGGTAAACGCGGGCATGTTCTTTCAACATCTGCAGGGCCTGTGCGTACAGTTCGCTGCATTCACTTTGAAAATAGGGGCCGTCCGGCCCGCCTCTCCGGCCGCCTTCGTCCCAATCCAGCCCCAGCCAGGCCAGGTCCTCCTCCAGAAGGCGCGCGTGCTCCGGCTTGCAGCGTCGGACGTCCAGATCTTCGATCCGCAGTAGGAAGCGTCCGCCCCGGCTGCGGGCGGAAAGCCAGGCCAGCACAGCGCAGAACACATTGCCAAGATGCATCCGGCCCGAGGGGCTGGGCGCGAAGCGCCCGCACACGTCAGTCCGTTCCCGCATGGCTGTTCTCCGTCCTCCGGACGCCGCGCGCGTTTCCTTCCTCCGTGCCGGGCGTGCACTGCGCCGAAAAGGCGCGCAGGTATACCGCGGCCGAGCGGGACATCTCCCGTGAAAAAACGCTGTTGTATTTGCGCGCGCAGAATGCCTGCATCCGCGCGGCATAGTCCACGTCCGCGCGGCCTTCGGCGGCCTCGCGCGCGCGGTACATGGCCTCGTGTTCCTCCGGCGTCATGCGGCGGTAACGGTTTTCCCGTACGATATACCGTGCGTCGAAGCGGGCGGGCTTGCGTCGCTCCCGCTGCTGCTGCGTGGGCCGGCCCAGCACCAGCATGGCAGCGGGCACGGCGTAGGGCGGCAGAGCCAGTGCGCTGCGCACATCCTCGCAGTTTTCCAGAATATCCCCGATGTAGCAGCTGCCAAGGCCGAAGCTTTCGGCGGCCACCACCGTGTTTTGTGCGGCGATGGCCGCGTCCGCCGCGGCCAGCAGCAGGTCGCCCTCCCGCGGCGGACGGGGTGCGCAGCCCGCCGCGGCAAAGCCGTCGTACCAGCGCTGGCAGTCCGCCACGAACACCAGCACCACGGGTGCGTCCGCGATGAAGGGCTGGTGGTCGCACAGGTCGGCCAGGCGTGCCTTCAGCGCGGCGTCGGTGATGTCGAGGATGGTGTACAGCATCTGGTTGCCAGCCGTGGGGGCCTGCATGGCCGCCTGGAACAGCGCGTTTTTAACAGCCTGCGGCACAGGCTCCTCTGTGAACACGCGGACGGATTTGCGCGCGCAAAGCGCATCCAGTGTGGGATTGCGGTCAAATTCCATTCAAAGCACCTCCGGCGCGGGACGGCACAGGGCTGCCGCGTCGCGCAGTGATCGTTCCGTTTCGGCGGCGCCCAGCGCGCTCAGCGGCACAGGCGGCACGGGCACGGCAGGAAGCGGCTGCAACGTGAGCTGATAATAGGAAAGACCCAGCCACCGGCCGTCCTTGTAGCCCGCGTGGGGCAGGCGCGCGGCTTCGGCAAAGCCCATCCGCTCGTGGAAGGCGGCGCTGGCCGGGTTGGGGTGTGTGATGAGCGCAAAGCAGTTGACGTAGCCCTGCCTGCGCAGCAGAGCCAGCAATGCGGTGTACAGCGCGGTGGCGGCGTGCCTCCGGTGTGCGGCGGCAGACAGGTATACTGTGACCTCGGCGTCCCAGTCGTAGCCCCGGCGTGCGGCGAAGCGACCGGCGTAGGCATAGCCCAGTACCGCGCCGTCCTCCTCCGCAAGCAGCCAGGGAAAGCCCGTGTCCAGATGCTCCCGCAGCCGTCCGGAAAATTCCGCCAAAGACGGCGCCTCGTATTCCCAGCTGGCGGTGGAATGCTCCACATAAGGCGCGTAGACCGCCAGCATGCCGCCCGCGTCCTCCGGGCGCGCCATGCGCAGTGTGATGCCAGGCATCGTATCCCTCCCGTCCCGGCCGTGGCCGGGGTCATGCCGCCGGGCGGCAGAGCCGCGGCGGTTCAAGAAATATTATACGGCAAAGCCCCCGCCGGCGCAATGCGCAGGCGGGGGCTTTGTAAAACAGACCGGCTGCCTCACCGGAAAGGCCCGCCGGAGCCGGAAAACCGAACAGGCTCTTGCGGCGAATTGAAAAAGAAAGGCTTTAAATAAAATCCTGCGAACGCAGGTCTCCACCCGGAAGGCACAAACGAAAGTATGATCAGTGAGTGTCCTGCAGGGCGGCCACGCCCTCCTCACCGGTGCGCACCTTCACAACATTTTCCACATTGTAGACAAAGATTTTACCGTCGCCGATGTGTCCGGTATACAGCACCCGCTTCGTGACGTCGATGACGCTGCGCACGGGCACCCTGCTCACGACGACCTCCACTTTCACCTTGGGCAGCAGTGTCACGTCCATGGGCACGCCGCGGTAGAATTCGCTCTGTCCCTTCTGCACGCCGCAGCCCAGCACCTGCGTCACGGTCAGGCCCGTCACACCGATGGAGGAAAGCGCCTCTTTCAGTGCATCAAAGCGGCTCTGCCGCAGCAGGATGACCACTTTGCTGATACGCGGCCCGGATGCGGGAGCGGCGGTGACGGTGGTGGTTTCCACCACAGGAACCGCTTCGTCGGCGCTTTTTGCCGGGACAGCGCCCTCAACAGTCTCCTGCACTTCAGGGCTTACCATGCCCAGCGACATGGGCGCAAAGTCCGCGTAGGCCGAGATGAGCCCGTGCTCGTGGATGTCCAGGCCGTCGATCTCCTCCTCGCGGGAAACGCGCAGGCCGATGGTCTTTTTCAGCAGGAAGAACACCAGTGTGATGGCAACGCCGACCCAAGCGCATACAGCCAGCACGCCCAACATCTGTACGCCCAGGAAGCCGAAGCCCCCGCCGTAAAACAGGCCGCCGTCCGTGGCGAACAGGCCCGTGAGCACAGTGCCCAGCGCGCCGTTGACAAAATGCACGCCGATGGCACCCACAGGGTCGTCAATTTTGAGCTTCTGGTCGATGAACTCAACGCCGAACACCACTGCGAAGCCCGCGATCAGCCCGATAATGGCCGCGCCGAACGGGTCCACTGCGTCGCAGCCGGCCGTGATGGCCACAAGCCCGGCCAGAGAACCGTTCAGCGTCATCGAGACGTCTGGCTTTTTGTAACGGCTCCAGGTAATGATCATCACCACACAGGTTGCCACAGCTGCGGCCAGGTTGGTATTGACGAAGATGAGGCTGGCGTTCACCAATGTCTCGTCCCCCGTCATCGAAACGGTGGAGCAGCCGTTGAAGCCGAACCAGCAGAACCACAGGATAAAGCAGCCCAGCGCGGCCAATGTAAGGCTGTGGCCCGGGATGGCGTTCGCCTTGCCGTCCTTCGTATATTTGCCGATGCGCGGCCCCACCATCTTTGCGCCGATGAGCGCGCACAGGCCGCCCACCATATGCACTGCCGTGCTGCCCGCAAAGTCGTGGAAGCCCAGCTGGCTCAGCCAGCCGCCGCCCCAGACCCAATGCCCGCCGACAGGGTAAACGATCAGGCTTATGGCTACGCTGTAAATGCAATAAGAAAGGAACTTGGTGCGCTCCGCCATCGCGCCGGAGACGATGGTGGCCGCCGTGGCGCAGAACACCGTTTGAAAAATGACGAACGCCCAGGACGGGAACGTGCTGCTGTAATCGCCTAGGATGAACGGGTCGAACCCGCCGATCAACGCGCCGTCCCCCGCGAACATGATGCCGAAGCCTGCCAGCCAAAAGGCAACGGTGCCGAGGGCAAAATCCATCAGGTTTTTCATGATGATGTTGCCCGCATTTTTGGCGCGTGTCAGGCCGGTCTCCACCATCGCAAAGCCCGCCTGCATGAAGAATACCAGCGCCGCGCCCAGCAGCACCCAAATAGTGTCTACGGATGAATACATAATGACCCCTCCTCAATTTTTTACGCTTTTCAACCGCGGAAATACAACAAAAAAGGCGCCGCCGGATGTCCGGCAGCGCCTTCGCTGTTGTTGCATTCAGTTTACGCGCCGGGACGTGGCATGTCAAGCCCGCGGCGGCAAAATTGCGCCTTTGTACAAGGCGCATCCAAAATCAGACCGTAAAGTTTAGAATATATGCACAAGACCAAACAGACAAAAAGCGCGGATAAAAATACAAATATTGGCGGGCCGTATAACAAAAAAGGAAAAAATACGATTTTTTTCCCGCTTGTTCACAACTCTGCCACTTTTTTTGTGTAAAATCGGGCTATACTAACAACAGAGCAGCACCGAGGCCATGCTGCGCGGCAAAACTGTTTGCGTATTCGCCCGGTTTGCGGTATCATAGAAAAAGTATGCAGGCCGCCGGACGCGGAAAGCCCGGCGCGGAAAAGGAATGATACCGGTATGGCAATATTGCGGACGATCGTGTGGTTTTTCTATTTCTTCGGCGCGCTCATCGTGCTTACGCCGAAAATGAACGAGGCAAAGCGGCGCAAGGCCGCGGGGGATGAGAGCGGCTGCCGGGCCATCGTGGACAGATATGTGCCCATGTGGATGTCCACTCTGATGCGCATTGCCGGATGTACCGTTACGGTGAACGGGCTGGAAAACATTCCGAAGGACCGGGCCGTGGTATTCACGCCCAACCACCAGAGCGATTATGATATCCCCATCACGCTGGTGCATCTGGACAGGCCCCACGCGCTGGTGGCGAAGGTGGAGACGTTGAAGATCCCACTGGTGCGCACCTGGATGAAGCTGTTCGACTGTGTGTTCATCGACCGCAAAAATCCCCGCCAGGCTGTCACGGCCATGAAGGAAGCAGGCGCGCTGCTGGCGCGGGGCGAAAGTGTCATCGTGTTCCCCGAAGGCACGCGCAGCAAGGGCGACGCCATGGGCGAGTTCAAGCACGGCGCGTTCAAAATGGCCTTTGCGGCGGGTGCGCCCGTGGTGCCCGTCGTCATCGACGGGAGCTATAAGATCATGGAGGCAAACCACAACCTGATGTGTCCCGGCCATGTGACCATGACCGTGCTGCCGCCCATCGAGACCGCCGGGCTGGACCGGGCGGCGCAGAAAGCGCTGCCGGACGAGGTGGCCCGGCGCATTGCCGCGCACAAGGATAAAGCCACAGCGCACTGACGCCGCGCAGCGGCGTATGCATAAAAGCGTGCGGGCAGGCCCGCCGCGACACATATAACAGAAAGAGGGAAACACGTGTATGGCAAGCCCGCGCTACACACTGAACATCAAGCCCGAGGACCTGCAGCCCGAACAGCCGAAGCATGAGATGACCGGCAAGGAAAAACGGGAAAATTTCTGGTTCTATCACAAATGGCATGTGATCGTCGGCATCGTGGCCGCGCTGATGGTCTTTTCGTTCGTTTGGGAGATCGCCACCCAGGTGCATCCGGATTATACCATCGGCATCCTCACCACGACAGGTGTGCCCATGGGCACCGGCGAGGCACTGGCCGAGCAGCTCAAGCCGTATTTTGACGACCGCAACGGCGACGGAGAGGTCGTTGTGAGCGTGATGGAATACACCATCGGGAAAGACGCGGATTCCATCGCGGACCCCAACGTCCAGATGGCGAACATCACGAAGTTGTCCGGCGACATCGACGGCGGCGAGAGCATGCTGTTCCTTGTGGACGATATGGAGTATTTCCAGGAGCAGTATATGCTGTTCGCCTACAACGACGGCACATCTCCCGCAGAGGGCGAAAAGCCGGACTATGCGCGCATGGGCGTGCGCTGGGGAGACTGTCCGGCGCTCACGTCGCTGGAGCTGGGCGCGTCGGAGAACTTCGACGGTTCGCAGGGGTATGATTACCAGACATTTTTGCAGGACTACAAGCTGGTGCCCCGCGTTTATACGGGCACCAAGCTGGAAAAGGATGAGGACGCCGCCGCGTATTATGAAAAGGCGATGTCGGTGTTCCATACTCTGACGCGGCAGTGAACGAACGGAAAAGGAGGAAGGCATATGCTTCCCTGGCAGTGGATCCTGATGGCTGCGGTGGCCGCGGCGCTGGTGATTCTGGGCGTGCTGGTGCTGGCGGCAGTGGCGGCCAGCCGTTCCAGGCCGCGCCCGGAGCAGCTTACGCCCACCCAGCGCACGCAGAACCCGTACCGCCGCTTTTACGGCGGTAGAAAGTAGGCGCGGCGCGCGCTGCTCTCTTGGAGCTGAGATAAAAAAGCCGGAGCCCGGCGGGATTTTCCCGCCGGGCTCCGGCCTCTTTTTATCGGTTTGCAATGAAGCTCATTCGATGCTTGGCTGTTTTTTGCGTCAAACAGGCTGCGGAGAGTCGTGCCGCCCGATGGAAAGCACCCCCGCGCAGTGGGAAAGCCGCGCGAAGGAAAGGCGCAGGCTGGGCAGAGCACCGGCAAGCAGCTGCGCCACGGCATAATCCTCGCCGCAGTCCCAGGCCGTCCCGGCCGCGGCATGGCAGGCATCCAGCTCGGCCTGCGTTTCAAAAGCCACGTCTCCTATCAGACATTCGCCGCCGGGGCTGAGACGGCGGGACAATTCCAGCAGGAACGCGGGTTTCCCGGCGTCCGGCACATGGTGGAAAGCATAGGTGCTGATGATAAAATCGAACATCCTGCCCTCCAGCGCGGGGGCAGGCCCCGTGTGAAATCATACAGATACAATTCCGCGCAGGGCATCTTGGCGCGGGCGGCGTCCAGCATATTCTGGGAAAAATCCACTCCGGCTACCGGATGGCCGGCCGCGTACAGGCGTGCTGTCAGCATGCCTGTCCCGAAGCCCAAGTCCAACACATCGGCGCCGGGACGGCTGTTCACACGGGCCTCGATAAGAGACAGCACCGCATCGTAGCCCGCGAAGGGATATTCCCCCGCATCGTGGGAATGGCGGACGCTGGCGTCATAACCGGCGGCCCATTCGTCGAAACCCTTGCTGTTGAGCATAAAAAACCTTCTTTCTGCCTGATAGAAAAAATGAAAGCCGCCCGCCACAAAAAGGGCAGGCGGCGAAAAGCTATGCGGCAGGGGCGGGGATAGAGGTAGTTGCGGGAGGAGCCCAGTTTGGATCCTGTCCACCGGCACCGCAGACTGTACAGCTGCGGGCGCCCGTGCTTGGATCCGTCGTCCCCCAAGTATGGGGCTGCAGTTCCGTGGGTGCAGGGCACCCGGCGGCGGAGCAGGTGCGCTTGTGATTCGCGCCGTCACCCGCATCCGTCCAGCCGCTCCAGGCATGGACATGTTCGGCGGGCGGCGCGGTCCAGTTGGGGTCCTTTCCGGCCGCGCCGCAGACAGTGCAGGTGCGCATACCAGTAGCCTGGTCCGTTGCGCCCCAGGAGTGGGCCTGTGTTTCCGTAGGGGCGGGACATCCGGCAACGGAGCAGGTGCGTTTGTGGTTTACGCCATCGCCGGCGTCCGTCCACCCGCTCCAACTGTGGGTATGAGTGTCAAGAATGGCGTGACATGTGGGCTGTGTACAGTAAATGTGCATTTTGGTGGCGTCGTTGGGGTCTGCCGTCCAGTTGCCTTTGATATGGTTCTCCGTCTCGGTCTTGGGCGGGTTGGTGCAGCCGCTGGCCGTGCAGGTGCGTGTATGCGTGCCGTTGCCCGCGTCCGTCCAGCTGCCGAAACTGTGCGTGTGCTTATTTTTGAACGTCACCCACACACTGATGGATTCCAGCTTTGTATTTGCGGGCACGGTGAAGGTCAGCGTGCCGTTGTTCACATTTTCAATGCGTCCCTCGGTGCAGCCCCATTCCAGCGAATAGCCTTCCTTGGCGGTGGCCGTCACGGTGGAGCACGTTTCGCCGGGCTTCACCTTCTGCGTCAGCGTGCCAGACAGCGAGCCGCCGTCTTTGCCGTCCTTGATGGAGAACGTGACGGTCACGCCCTCGGCTTCGGAGCTGGACGAGCTGGAGCTGCTGGACGCCGCCTGCGGGTTGAAGGTCTCCTCCGGCGTGGCCGTGTGCGTGGGGATGGTGGTCAGCGCCGGGCGGCGGTCCTCGGTCTCGTAGGTGTGCGTGCGCACATAGTCGATCAGCGCTTTGGCGCCCTGCTCATTCAAATGCAGGCCGTCCTCGATCATATACGAAGCTCTGGCAAAGCCCGTGGCGGGGTCCTTCAGGGCCTCGCTGCTGTTCAGGAACCGGTAGCCGTCCTCCTTGGCAAGGTCCGCCAGAGCTTTGTTGAATTCGTCGATGGCCTTCTGCGCGGCGGCCGCGCCCGTGCGCGTCTGCGCCACGGGCGGTACGGCGTTGATGATGATATCCGCGTAGGGCCATTCTTTTTTGATGGCCTCCAGAGCACTGCGGTACTGGTTTTTGAATGTGTCCGCAGTGGAATTGGTGTTGTTGGTGCCGTATGTGATGACGATGCGCCGGGGCTGCATCATGGAGACGGCCTTGGCGACATACACCGGGCTGGATGAACCCTTGAAGTACATGCACGGCGTGCTGGTGACATGCTGGATGCCCATACCCACGGCGCTCAGGTTGTTCTGCCACGTTGTCAGGCCGTAGGCCACCAGGCGGTAGGTGTTGGAATCGCCCAGAAACATCGTTTCGTCAATGTACGTCTGGCCGCCGTCCGCAGTCTCCGGCAGGATGGTGCCGTCGTAGGCCTGTTTATCCAGCGCGTCCGCGTCCGGGTCATAGCTGCCGCTCTGGGAAGCGGAGACAGACGACGAAGACGGTGCGGACGAGGAGGCATCCACGGGCGCGGCGTCGGGCAGCAGGGACATCACAAGAATAGCGAGCAGCGCGATGATGAGCGCGGCGGCGCATACCAGGATGGCGATGTCGATGGGGCTGCCTTTCTTTACGCGGCCGAAAAAGCGCGCCAGCGCTTTGCCGGCCTTGCGGAAATATCGTTGGATCTGTTGCACGGCGTTTCCTCCTAAGATGGCCCGTTCGTGTACAATACGGGCATTCTAACGTTTCCATTGTACACGATTGTAACGCGGAAAGCCACCGTTTTCTTTCAAAAAGAACGGTGGCTTTTCGGGGTTTTCTTCCTGTTTGTGCGTTTTTTGCCAAAAAACGTCCGGTTCGGGCCTGTGACCCGGCCTCAGCGGGCGCGGGCCAGCACGTTGTTTTGCTGGCGGCGCAGCTCGGCCAGATAGGCGGGCACCAGCATCACGGCTGCGCCCGTCCAGGCCACCGGGTTTGCCAGGCACACGCCGACATAGCCCAGGAAGCGGGAGAGGAGGATGGCGGCGGCCAGGCGCATGGCGAGCTCCACACCGCCGGAGATCAGCGGCATCACGGCGTTGCCCAGGCCTTGCAGCGCGTTGCGGTAAACGAACAGCACGCCCAGGGCCAGAATGAAAACCGCTTCGATATTTAAAAACTGTACCGACGCGGCGATGACAGCCGTCTCACCCGGGTCCACGAACCAGGTGGTGATGGGCGCGGCAAACAGCCATACCACCACGGCCGCGGCCAGCCCGGCAATGAGGTTGAGCACCGTGGCCTTGCGCACGCCGTCCTTCACGCGGTCCAGCTTGCCAGCGCCCGCGTTCTGCGCGGTAAAAGTGGCTGCGGCCAGCCCGAAGGTGAACGTGGGCTGCGTCGTCAGCTGCTCCACCTTGGAGGCGGCGGTGTATGCCGCCACCACCGTGGAGCCGAAGCCGTTGATGGTCACCTGTAAAATCATGCAGCCGATGGCCGTTACGCTGTTGGACAGCGCCGTGGGAATGCCCATCCGGGCAAGGCGGCGCACCATCGGGCCGTGCCAGGCCCAGTCGGCCCGGCCTGTGCGCAGGATGGGGAATTTTTTCAGCATATAGACTAGGCACAGCAGCGCCGAAACGCCCTGAGAAAGGATGGTGGCCCAGGCGGCGCCCGCCACGCCCATGGAGAACGTCACAACGAACAGCAGGTCCAGCACGACGTTCAGCGCGCTGGAGAGGCACAGGAAATACAACGGCGTTTTGCTGTCGCCCACGGCGCGCAGCAGGCCGGAGAACAGATTGTAAAACAGGCTCGCGCCCAGCCCCAGAAAGATGATGCCGATGTATGCGGCGCTGTCGCTGAAGATGTTTTCCGGCGTGTTCATGGCGCGCAGCATCGGTTCTGTACCAAGAAAGCTGGCCGCCGTAGCCACGGCGGTGACGATGAGGGACAGCAGCATCGTCATGGCCACGCACCGGCGCAGCCCGGCCTCGTCCCGCGCGCCGAAGCGCTGTGACACCACCACGCAGAACCCGTTGGCAAGCCCGATGACAAAGCCCAGCACCAGGAACGACATACCGCCCGTGGCGCCCACGGCGGCCAGCGCGTCCACGCCCACAAAGCGCCCCACGATCATGGCGTCCACCATGCTGTAAAACTGCTGGAAGATATTGCCCACCAGCATGGGCAGAGAAAACCGGAGCAGCAGCCGCATGGGGCTGCCCGAAGTCATATCCGTAACCAAAAAAGCACCTTTCCTTTCCCGAAAAGCGGCGCTTCGGAGCCGTGTGCCCCGCGCCGCGCGGAGCTGAAAACAGCCCTGCACAAAACGCTATTCTAGCCCATCCGGGCACCGATGAAAAGCCTTTTTTTGAAATTTGCGATATTTTTCCGAATTGGACAAAAAAGCACGGCCCGGAAGGCTCCGGGCCGTGCTTTTTGCCTGTCTGCAGAGCTTATTCGCTTAGAATGCCCGCCTTGCGCAGCGCGGGTCGCACGGCTTTTGCAAGCAGCACGGACACCACCACGGCCAGCACCGCGTTGATGAGGGACGTGACGCCCTTTGTCACGAGCTGCGTCTGCACCGCGCCCAGAGCCTGCCCCTCGATGTAAAACTTCATGATGAAGGACTTCAGCAGGTACAGCGCCACATACGTCACGCTGCCCACGGACGCGCCCAGCACGTCCCGTCCCAGCGAGATATTACCGCTCCGGTGGGCGATGAGCCCGGCCAGAAAGCCGATGAAAAATTTTGTGATGAATGTGATCCAGCTTTCCGCGATGTACAGCGGATTCGTAAAGTCGAACAGCATACTGCCGAAGCCGGAGGCAAGGCCGCCCGTCAGGGGCCCGAACAGCAGGCCGGACAGCGCGCAGAACACATTGCCCAGATGAATGCGCGCTACCTCCCCGATGGGGATCTGTATCCAGCTGAATACGAATACCAGAGCGCTCAGCAGGCCCGTGACGGCCAGCCTGCGCACGGTGAACCGGTTGGATGTTTTTTCCATGAATACCACTCCTCTTTGTTTTTGCCCTGCGCCGCGAATTTCCGGTTGACAGGGCCGCCGCTTTCGCTTATCCTCAATTATAGAAGATTGTGAACTGATTAAAATACTCAATTTATGAATATTTTATAAGGTCAGATTGGAGGGCAGGCATGGAAAGCTTTACGCTGGGACTGATGCGCGGGGACGGCGCGCCGCTGTACCGTCAGCTATACCGCCATATCGTGGAGGAGATCGCTTCCGGCGGGCTGGCGGCGGGGGAAAAGCTGCCCAGCAAGCGCCGCCTGGCAGCGGACCTGCGGGTGAGCGTTTCCACCGTGGAAACGGCCTACCAAATGCTGGTGGCGGAGGGCTACATAGCGGCCCGCGCGAAAAGCGGCTTCACGGTATGCCGCATTGAAAAGCTGGACGCACCCGTCCGTCCGGCTCCGGCCGCGCCGCCGGAACCGCCCGCAAAGCGCTGGGCCTATGATTTCGGCACGGGCAGTGTGGACACTGCCCTGTTTCCGTTCAAGACATGGGCGCGCATCCAGCGCGAGACAGTCACCGCCCATCCGGAGCTTCTGAACCATGGCTCCCGCCAGGGCGATGCATCCCTGCGCGCGGCCATTGCCAAATATCTGCATGCTTACCGGGGCGTGGTGTGCGCGCCCGAGCAGATCGTGGTGGGCGCGGGCATCGAATATCTGGTGGGCCTGCTGGCCCGGCTGTTCTGCGCCAGCACCTTTGCGGTGGAAAATCCGGGCTATCCCCGCACGGCGCAGGTGCTGCGCAACAACGGCGTGCGCACGGTGTTCGTGCCTGTGGACGGGGACGGCATGACGCTGGATGCTCTGCAGGCCGGCGGCGCGCAGCTTGCGTATGTCACGCCCAGCCACCAGTTCCCCACGGGCGCAACGATGCCCATTGCCCGGCGCACGGAACTGCTGCGCTGGGCGGGCGCGGCCCCGGGACGTTATGTGGTGGAGGATGACTACGACAGCGAATTCCGTTACGACACCCGGCCCATTCCATCGCTGCAGGGGCTGGACCAGGCGGGGCGGGTGATCTATGTGAGCACCTTTTCCAAGAGCATGGCGCCGTCCATGCGCATCGGCTATATGGTGCTGCCGGTGCCTGTGCTGGAGATGTACCGTGCCGAATACGGCGTGTATTCCTCCACGGTGTCGCGGTTCGAGCAGCAGACGCTGTGCCGCTTTATGGATGAAGGGCATTTCGCGCGGCATCTGAACCGCCTGCGCGGCGCCTGCCGCGCCCGCCGGGACGCGCTGCTGGAGGCGCTGTACGCCGCTTTCGGCCGGGATGGCGTGGCGGTGCGGGGCAGCCACACCGGGCTGCACCTGCTGGCCGCGGTGCACAACGGCATGACGGAACGGGAGCTGGTGGAGGCGGCGGCGCGGGCCGGCGTGCATGTGAACGGCCTTTCCGCCTATTATATGGGGCACCCGGAGGACTGTCCGCCCGCCACCGTGGTGCTGGGCTATTCCGATATGGACGAGAGGGCGCTGCGGGCCGCTGTGGACGCGCTGCGCTGCGCGTGGGGCGCGCGGCCTTCGGAATAAAAAGCAAACCGCCGTTTCCACCGGACTTCGTGTCCGGGGAAACGGCGGCTTGTTCATTTGTATCCGTACGGTTCAGATGCCTGCGGGCAGAGCGCCGCCCGTCTGCGGGGCGCTTTGCGCGTCTGCGTCCGGCGCGGCGGGGAGCGGGAGTGTTTCCGGCTGCTCGGGCTGGTTCGTGTCGGGCAGCGTTACCGTGGCCTTGAACAGGTCGCCGTCCACTGTGATGGAGAACGTTCCGCCCTGCAGTTCGGCAAAGCTCTTGGCAATGGCAAGGCCCAGGCCGCTGCCCTCGGTGTTGCGGGAACGGTCGCCCCGCACAAAGCGGTCGGTGATCTCTTCCGCGCTGAAATCCAGCTCGGTGGCGGAAATGTTTTTGAACACCACCTGCGCGCCGTGCTCCTGCGGCATCAGCGTGATATAAGCCCGGGTGCCGGGCATGCCGTATTTGGTGATGTTCACCACCAGGTTCTCAAAGATGCGGCAGGTCTTTTGCCCGTCCAGCACCAGAGGCATGCGTTCCTCCGGGAGCTGCCAGCGGAAATCGATGCCGCTGGCTTCGGTTTTGTCGGCCAGCTCGTACTGGACCTGCTTGAGCAGTGCGGCCAGATCTACTTCAGCGTAATGCATGGCCACGTTCCGTGTGGCGGCCTTGCTCACCTCAAACAGGTCCTCGATCAGCCGCTTGAGCCGCTGGGATTTTTTGTCCAGCGTTTCAATGTATTTGGCTCGGTCTTCGGCAGAAAGGGCGGGATCCTTGAGCAGGTCCACATAGGTGATGATGGCGGTCAGCGGCGTTTTCAGGTCGTGTGAGACGTTGGTGATCAGCTCGGTCTTCATGTTCTGGCTGCGCACTTCGGCGGCGACGGCCTTTTCAAAGCCCGCGCGCACCTGGTTCAATTCGTCCTTCAGCGGGTCGAACAGGCCCATGTCTCCCTCCACAGGCGTGGCCAGGTCTCCGCCGGCCATGCGCCGGGCGGCGGCCAGCAGGGCCGCGTAGTCCTGCTGGATGCGGTTGGCGCGGCGGCGCAGCAGGAAGAACAGCACCACCGTGTAGATCACGGTTCCAGCAATGCCCAGGAACCAGAAGCAGCAGATGAACGTGACGATGGCGAAATTTACGGCCAGCAGGCGCAGCAGCGTTTTTTCAGCGGGGTCCCGCAGGTCGATGGCGGTGAGGGCGCGCCACATGCGCCCCAGCGTGCCGCTCACGGCACGCCAGACGCGCCCCGCGCCCCGCAGCAAAGCGCGCACGGCCCGTGCGGCCAGGCTGCGGTTTTTCAGATAGCCCAGCCAACCGTCCCGGGCCAGGCCCTGGCGCAGCGCGAGAACAGACATAAACGTCACCTCCAAAAACAGGAACAGAAGCCCCGCGCACAGCAGGTTCGCCATGGTGTTGGCCGCGGAGGGCAGGTCCACGCTGAATTCGTCCCGCAGCACGGCGGCGATGCTGCCGTCGAAATTGCTTGTTACAGCGCTGGAGGGGACGCCGTTCATCAGCACCGCGCAGCCGAGGGCCAGCAGTACCAGCTCCAGCGGCACACGGCACAGCCAGCCGCCGCCCAGCCCGCTGCCGCGCCGGCGGCCGAACCACAGGGCCAGAAGCGCCGCAAGGGCCAATGCAGCCGCAAACAGGGGATCGAAGGCGTGGCTGATGAAGGAGCGCTCCTGAGACGTTGCGATATACCAGCTGATGTCATCCGAAGCCGCGAATACCCGCGGGACCCCGTAGACGAAGGTCACGCTTTTGGGAGCGGAAAGATCGTAGTAGGACAGAACGTCCAGGTCAAGATGCCGGCGTATGGCGTCGGTGCCGTAGGCCTGCATATCCGTGTTCCAGATAGAAGCGGAAAAGTCCTGCTGGCCCTCCTCGCCCAGATAGGAGGCTGCATAGGACATATTGCCCTGCGCGTCGAAGCGGAGCGCCAGCACATAACGCCACTGGGCGGCGTCGAAGCCGTTTTTGGCGGGGTCGTCCGAAAGAAAGCCGCCAAGCCCGGCTTCCGTGTTGGTGTATGTTTTGCCCGTTGCGTCGTCCGTCACGGCGTAAAACAGATTGCCCCAGCTGCCCGCCAGCTCGTCGGCATGGGCTTTCACGCTGGCGTTGAAAGCGTCCAGCGCGGAGATGGCATCGGGCGCGTAAACGTCCAGTCCGCCGTAGGAGGCGTTGGTGCCGCCGCTTTCGTCACCGGCCGCGCCGGTGTAGCCCGGCACGAAGTCCTCCCCGGCATCCCGTGCGGCGTAAACAGCGGCGTTCGCGTCGCTCAGCAAAAGCTCCGACGGCTCAAACTCCTTGCCCTCCCACTGCTCGCGGGCCCGCCAGTACAGCGTATGGTTGGCCGTCTGGATGTTTTCCACAAAGGGATCGTAATAATAAAACAGGACGCCCTGTTCCTGAGCGCGGGCGTACAGCGGGCGCAGCCCGGCCAGAAGCCCCACGGCCAGCGCCAGCAGCAAAAGTGCGGAAAGCAGCCCCGCGGCCGCCTTACTTTTCGATCTTGTACCCAATGCCCCACACCACTTTCAAATATTTCGGTTCCCTGGGATTGTATTCTATCTTTTCACGGATGTTGCGGATGTGCACCATGATGGTATCCGTGCTGACGGCGCGTTCGTTCCAAACGCGCTCGTATATCTCCTCGGCGGAGAACACGCGCCCAGGGTTTTTCATCAGCAGCGCCAGAATTTTGAACTCCAGCGGCGTCAGCTTTACGGGCGTGCCGTCCACGGTCAGCTCCGCGGTGTCCTCGCACAGCTCCAGCCCGCCGATGACATAGGTGCGCAGGGCGGGCGCAGCGGCTGCGCCCGTCGCCCGCAGAAATTTTTCGTACCGGCGCAGGTGGGAGTGCACCCGGGCCAGAAGTTCCATGGGCACGAAAGGCTTGGTGACGTAATCGTCCGCACCGATGTTCAGCCCGGTGATCTTATCAATGTCCTCGGATTTGGCCGACAGCATGATGACGGGGAACTCGCAGCCCTCGTCCCGCAGCTTCATCACCATGGTGATGCCGTCCATCACGGGCATCATCACATCCACAACGGCCAGATGGATGGGCAGCTGCCGGGCAAGCTCCAGCCCCTGGGCGCCGTTGGCCGCACCGTGTACGGTATAGCCCTGGTTTTTCAGGTAAATGGCGACGCCCTCGCGGATCTCGGCGTCGTCCTCCACAACAAGAATATGCGTTTCCATGCGTTTCTCCTTTTGTCCGGCTGCGATGCGGTATGCCGCGCGCCCGGCGGGCGGCTGGGCGGCATCGTGCTTCGTATATCGATACTATTTATTTAATATAGCACAAAACCCGGACAGAGAGAAAGAACCTTCTGCGCCCGTATGCGCTCAGCCCACCGCCGCCAGCTCCCGCCGCAGCATTTTTTTGGCGCGGTAAAGCTGGGTGTGCACGGTCTTGGGCATGCGGCCCAGCTGCCGTGCAATGGCCTCCACGGGCCATTCCTGCATGAAATACAATACCGACACCGTGCGGTACGGTTCCGCCAGGCCCTCGATGCACTCCCGCGCAAGGCCGGCGTCGGCGCGTGTTTCGCACTCAGCCTCCAGGCTGGGGGCGTTCTGCGCGGCGGCCAGCGCCGGAGCGGTGTCGCCGGGGGCCTCGGTCACGGCCATGCGGCGGCTGTAGGCGCTTTTCAGATGATCCTTTGCCTTGTTCACCGCAATGCGGCACAGCCAGGGCTTTTCCGCGCCCGGCGGACAGCTTTCCATATGCAGATAGGCCGAGACAAACGTCTCCTGCGAAAGATCCTCGGCCAGCTGGTGGTCGTGCACCAGCTGGCAGCACACCGTATATACCAGCTTTTCATATTGCCGTACCATCGCTTCAAACGCCTGTTCCGTCATTGGAAACCCCTCCCGCCTTTTTGCCCCGCCCGGCGCGCCGGGCGGCTTGTCTTCAACGTGTTTTAGTATAGGACCGCAATCTAAAAAGGCGCGGGGGGAAAATCCAAAGAATTTCTAAAGATTTGCTGTAAATTTTATAAAACCGGGAACAAAAGGCTGCCGGAAGGCGGGTAATATTTCTGTAAAACAGCGAAACTACTTGTGATTTGCCTGCGGGGATGGTACACTTTTCTATGTGATATACTAACCTTAAAGCCGCCGCCGCTTGCGCGGCTGCGCGTGTGCGCTGCACACGCCCCTGTGCCGGTGCACAGGGCTTTGAGAACATTGAACCATGCAAAACCGCAGTAGATGCGGTTTTGTTGGGGGCGCTTTGCGGCGTCATGGTACAGTAAGGTTTTTTCGCGAATCTGAATAAGACGAGGTGCGTACCGATGCTGAAAGGGTATACCAAGGAAGAAAAAAGCTGGATGATGTACGACTGGGCCAACAGCGCCCATTCGGTGATCGTTGTCACGCTGCTGCCGATCTTTTTTTCGTCGGTGGCGGGCTTTATGCGCAACACCACGTCGGCCATGAGCATCTGGGGCTATGTCACCAGCATCGCCATGCTTATTTCGGCGCTGCTGGCGCCGGTTATCGGCGCGCTGGGCGATTTTAAAGGCATGCGAAAAAAGATGTTTTTTGTTTTTCTGGCCGTGGGTGTGCTGGCCTGCGCGGGGCTTGCCGTTACGCCCATGACGGGCTTTGCGGAAAATACCGGGGTGGCCGAGGCCGTGGGCACAGCCATCCTGATCCTGTATGTCATCAGCCAGATCGGCTTTTCGGGCGCGAACCTGTACTACGACAGCTTTTTACCCGACGTCACCACCGAAGAGCGTATGGACCGCGTCTCCACCATGGGCTACGGCCTGGGCTATATCGGCGGCTCCACCATCCCGCTGCTCATTTTTCTTGTGATGAACGCCGTGGGCGTGGATATGCTGTACTGCCTGTCTTTCATCTTCGGCTTTACGGCCGTGTGGTGGGCCGCGTTCAGTTGGCCGCTGCTGAAAAACGTGGAGCAGAAAAGCTATCAGCCCCACGAAAAGGGCGCCATTCGCAAGACCCTGCGGGGGCTGTGGGCCACGCTGAAGGACATCTTCGGCCATAAATCCATTTTTGTGTTCATGCTCGCCTATTTCTTTTACATCGACGGCGTGGGCACCATCATCCACATGAGCACCTCCTACGGCGCCCAGCTGGGTCTGGGCGACACCGAGATGATGCTTGCGCTGCTGCTGGTGCAGATCCTGGGCCTGCCGTTCTGCCTGATGTACATCAAGCTGGCCGGTAAATTCGGCGCGCGCGTGATGGTGGGCGTGGGAATCTGTATCTACATGGGCATTTGCGTGTTCGGCTTTTTTGTGCGCGAGACCTGGCAGTTCTGGGTGCTGGCCATTCTGGTGGCTACCAGCCAGGGCGGCATCCAGGCACTGTCCCGCAGTATGTTCGGAAAAATGCTTCCGGACAAGAACCGTTCGGGCGAGTACTTCGGCTTTTTCGATATCTTCGGCAAGTTTTCGTCCGTCATGGGCCCGGCGCTGATGGGCTTCGTGACGCAGATCGCCACCGTGGTGCTGCTGGGCAGGCAGAGCCTTACGCCGGAGACGGCCCCCGAGGCCGTGTTGGCCGCCGCGCAGCAGGAGGCATCGCCGTGGGGCGTATTGTCAGTTCTGCTCATCTTCCTGGTGGGCGCGGTGCTTTACTTCGGCGTGCTGCCCCGCATGCTGAAAAAAGAGGGCGCGGAGAAGTAAAAAATCCGTACTGCCCATGTGCGGGAGGGGCGGGGCCCCGCCCGAAGACCCCAACGCGAAAGGTTTTGATCGATATGCCCGAAGCATATACACATATCCGCATCGCCCGCGCGGCGCTGGCACAAAGCGGGGAGCATGCGCCCAGTACGGCGGCCTATGAAATGGGCGCCAACGGGCCGGACCCGCTGTTTGCTTACCGTGTGCTTTCCGCCAAACGGCCCTGGCCGCTGCCGGAACTGGGCGGCCGCATGCACGACGAACAATGCGGCCGGTTCCTGCGCACAATGATCTTCGCGGTCTCCACGCCCGCCCAGCGCAGCTATGCGCTGGGCTTTCTGGCGCATTACGCGGCGGATTCCGTGATGCATCCGTATGTGGCGTTCCAGTGCGGGCCGCAGGGACAGTTCAACATCCCCGAGGGGCACGGCTTCTGCGAGGTGGCCATGGACAGTATGTTCCATGAGCAGGACTGCGGCTCACCCGCCGTTCCGGCGGGAACTGCCGCTCCGGGGCTGCCGCCTCAGGAGCTGGCCGAAGTGACGCAAATGCTTCATGACGCGGTGGCGCAGGTCTACCGCATGGACATCCCGCATGAGGCGCTGGCGGATTCCTTCCATGATTTCCACGCCCTGCACAGGCTGTTCCTGTCGCCTCACGGCGGCAAGCGGGCGCTGGTCTGGGCGGCGGAACGGCTGGTGCTGCACAAGCCCGGCTACGGGCTTTCCCACATGACGCCCGCCCGGCGCCCGGCGGACGGCTTTGCGGAGCATTGGGAAAACCCCTATACGCATGCACAGATGGACGCGGGCCCCGAGGCGCTGTGCGGGGAATCGGCCCGGCTGGCTGCAGGATACCTGAAGGCAGCGGCCGCTTACTGGGAGGGCCGCAGCACCAAGGAGGTGCTGGCCGCGGCTGTGGGCGACCGCAGCTACTCCACAGGCCTGCTCAGTGAACCGGCCCCGGCCGGGGTGTGAAGGCCCGCCCTGCCCGGGAAATAAAATTGGACTGCAAACGCGCCGCGGCGAAAGGCATATCTTTCGCCGCGGCGCGCTTTTTCGCTCCTTTTCGCAGACGAGGCTTTGAAAAAAATACGGAGTATGCTATACTGATATCATCTGTACAAAAGAAGCTCCGGCGTTTTCACAGCGCACAGGCCGCGTGGCGGTACGCCGGAAAGGGAGCATATATTTATGAATATCACGCGCAAGACATTTTACGGCATCGGCATTCTGTCGGCAGCGCTGAATATTTTGGGCGGCGCGATGCTGCTGTTCAGCATCCGGGCGGACCTTGTGTTCAATATCGCGACCGTCGCGGCGGGCGTGATGATGCTGATGCTGGCCACAAATCTAAAAGAGGACCCCCGCGGCCGCAATTTCTGCCTGGCGGCCGCGCTTCTGACGGTGCTGGGCATGGTGCCGGGTATTGTGGGCATCGTGTGTGCGGCCGCGTCGTGGCCTGTGTTTGCATGGCCGTATTTCAAGGCTTCCGTTCCGGAAAACGGCCTGCATAAGGCAGCGTTTCTGGTGATGGTGTGCGGGCTGGTGCTGCTTGTGGGCAGTTTTCTGCCCGTGCCGCAGATGCTGGCCGCGTGCATCATCATTGCGGTGGCGGCGGTGCAGGGCCTTCTGGCTTTTTTGCTGTATCAGGAGGCGTGACCGCGCCGTGCGGGCCCGGGCAGACATATTCCGGCGGGCCCCATGCATACGATGATGCATGTCCTGCCTTTTGGGAGCGGGCACAGCGTTATGGGGAAAGGGAACCGAGAGCATGAAAAAACTGTTGAGAACCGCTGCGGCAGCCGCCTGCCTGTGTCTGCTGGCCGCATGCGCGCCCGCGCGGCAGGCGGGCGGCGGGGAGCCCGGCGCGCCCCGGGAGGATTTTACCTCTGTGCCGTCCGGTATGCAGGCGGGGGGCGAGCCGGAGGCCATGGCCGCGCCCGTGGCGTACCGCGCCATGTGGGTGAGCTATCTGGAATGGCCGATGTTCGATACCTCCGGCGCGCAGGGCTTTGCCGCGTCGGTGGGCTCGCTGCTGGACAACTGTGCGGCTCTGGGGCTGAACACCGTCATCGTGCAGGTGCGCCCTTTCGGGGACGCGGTGTACCCCAGCGCAGTGTATCCCTGGAGCCACCTTGTAACGGGCGTGCAGGGGCAGGACCCCGGCTATGACCCGCTGGCCATTTTTGTGGAGCAGGCCCACGCCCGCGGCCTTGCCATCGAGGCATGGGTGAACCCGTACCGCGTGCGGCTCAACGACACCATGCCCCCCGGCGAGCTGGCGGCGGACAACCCGGCGCTTCTGCACGAGGGCTGGGCGCTGGAGGCGAACGGCGGGCTGTACTACGACCCCGCTCTGCCCGAGGTGCAGGACATGGTGGTGCAGGGCGTAACAGAGATCGTGCAGAATTATGACGTGGACGGAATTCAGTTCGACGACTACTTTTATCCAACCACAGACGAAGCGTTCGACACGGAGAGTTACGCGCGGTACGGCGGGGGACAGGACTTGGCCGAATGGCGGCGCGCCAACGTCAACACGCTGGTGCAGAAGGTATACGCCGCCGTCAAGGCGGTAAAGCCGGAGGCGGTTTTCGGCATCAGCCCGCAGGGCAACAACGACAACAACTACAGCCAGCAGTATTCGGACGTGGCGCTGTGGCTTTCCACGCCCGGTTATGTGGACTACATCATGCCGCAGGTCTACTGGGGCTACAATTATACGCTGCAGAATGGCTCGGCCCGGTTCGCGTTCGAGAATATCGTGGACGAATGGCTGGCCATGCCCCGGGACGATTCGGTTTCGCTGGCATTCGGGCTGGGCGCATACCGTATCGGCGCGGGGGACGGCTCCGCCACAGAGAGCGGGGAGTGGGCCAGCGGCCATAATCTGGCCGATATGGCGCGCACGCTTTCCGTGCGCGGCGCAGACGGCTACGCGCTGTACCGTTATGCCAGCCTGTACAGCGGCGGCGAATATGCGGCACTGATGCAGGCGGAATGTGCGGCTCTGGCCCAGGCCAACGGCATCGGGCAGACGGAACCGTAACGCGGAGAATACGAAAAAAGCGCCCTCTTTACAGAGGGCGCGGCAGATGGTTGAAGAAGGCAAAGAGGTAAAAGAAATGTCCGGGGAAAAAGCTTGAAAAAGGGGTGGAGAACTCCTTTTTCATTTAAAATAACCCCGCGCCGTGCGCGGCGAACGGGGCCACAGGCCCTGTTCGTAGGCAGCTTTTGCGCCAAGCTAAAGCGCCCTCTTTACAGAGGACACGGCAGGACGGATGAAACGCGGCATTCCGCCAGAGTGTCAGAACAGCCCCTTTTTCCATTCCCGGCAAGGAATGCCTGCGGCTGTGAGCGCGGCGCACAACCGCGCCCCGTTTTCCTTTGTGGAGGGTGCGTCTACGCCGTAGTGGTACGGCACCACAAGCCCGGGCAGCACGTCCATGGCCGCCACTTGTGCGGGCACTGATTTTTCATAGTCCGGCATGTTCCAGATGCCGTCGCACACCACAAACAGCACGTCGCATTGGACATTGTCCACCAGGACATCGGTGTCGCCGGAGAGGTAATAGGTGAACCCTGCGAACTCCAACACAAGGCCGAAGCCGAAGCTGACGGGGTGGTTTTTGTTTTCTGCGGCCACCGGTTCCAGCACCGCGCCGCATTCAAAGCCGATGCGGGGCGCTTCAAAGCTCAGTTCGCTGATATAATCGTCGTCGATGCCGAAATCACGCTCCAGCAGGCGCGCCACCTCCGCCGTGGTGGCAAAGCAGGTGTCCTCTTTGCGCACCCGCTCGATGTCCTCCGGCGAATAGTGGTCGCCGTGGCTGTGGGTGATCACGATCAGGTCCGCGTCGTGGGCGTCGTCAGGCACCTTATATGGGTCTACATACACTACGGCGTCGTCGGATTCAAAGCAAACGCATCCGTGCTTTACAAACCGGACAGGTTCAAGGGGGTCCATAGTACAACTCCTTATTGTTTCGATGTTTATTTTTTGTGGCTTCACCGCATACTAACTGTATTCCAGACGCAGAGGCGGCATGAAGGAAAGAATACAACTTTCTTTATTGTAACGCCTCCCGCGCCAAAAGTCAAAACCGGAGGGATGCAGATGAAGCCCCAGAAGATAAAATATGCGCCATTGTTCGCCGCTATGCTGCTGTGCGTGGCTTTGGCAGGCTGCGGCGGAGCGCCTCATGAGAGCGGCGAAGGCCGTTTTTCGCAAAGTGAAACCCAAGATGGAACCCGGGCGGCTCCGCGCGCCGATGCCGTGCGCGCGGCCGCGGGCGGCGATATCGCACTGCCCGCCACGCTGGCGGCGCCGCAGACGGACAGCACGATCAATACGCTGCTGGACGCGGGCGTGCTCTCCGGCGCGTTCACGACGGTAAATTCCTGCCGCACGCGGGATCTTTGCACGGCAGGCGAAATCACAGTCCGCGTAAGGGCAGAGTTGGACGCCCAGACCTCCCGCAAGGACGCGAAATTCGCGTTGTGGAAACTGGCGGACGGCAGAGCGGAATATCTGGAAACCGTGTATTTCACCTGCGACGGTACGGTGCAGAGCTATACGTTCACAGGGCTGGCCGCGGGTGCGCGGTACCGTGTGGTGTTCAGCTATACGGAGTCCGGCGCGCGGCGCATGTCGGGCGCGTTCAACGTGGAGGGCGTGACGGCCGAGATCGAAGAGGAAACACAGGAAGAGGGGGCGGTGGCCGCCGGCGCACAGCCGGGAAGCTGACCGCGTAAAAGGGGGAGGATGTCATTGATCGAGGATTTCAAGCATATGAAATGGCTGCCGCTGGCGGGCGGCGCGCTGCTGTGCGTGCTGGGGCTGACGGCGCTGGTCTGGCCGGGCCGGGTGGCGAAGATACTGCCTCTTTGCATCGGCGCTGCAATCCTGGGGCTGGGCCTGTGCGAGGTGGCTTCAGGTTTTCTGGCAAAGAGCTTTTTGCCAGAGTACATACCCGGCATGCGCAAACTGCAGGGCTTTGTGAATGTCGCGGTGGGGCTGGTATTCCTGCTCAACCGCACGCTTTCGCTGATGTTCATCGCCGTGGTGCTGGGCGTGTGGGCAGTGGCCTTCGGCGCGCTGCGCCTGAGGGACGCGCTGCGGCGGCGTGCGTCCGGCCAGCCATGGGGCTGCTGTGCGGGTGACGCTGCCGTAAAATTCGCGGTGGGGATATTTATGCTGGCCAGCCCGCTGGGCAGCATGGCGGCCTGGACGGTGATGGTGGGGCTGTTTTTCCTGTTCGTGGGCGCATCGGTCATTTTTTCTGCGGTATATCTCGACCGGCTGCCCCATGATTTTGAGGATTTCTGACCCCGCGCGGGCAGATTATAAACAAAGTGTAAAAACCGGGCCGCATGCCCGGTTTTTCTTGCATTTTAAGCCGTTTGAATGTAATATAAATAGTAACATTCATGCGCATAAAGCGCTGTGGCAGGGAGGCCGCTCGATGGCAGGAAAAATGGTGGAAAAGAAAATACGCTCCGCGCTGCCGCTGTACATTGCGGCGGGCGCATTTCTGGTGTGCGCGGCTGTGCTGCCCGTATACAGCCTGCCGGGCTTTTTGGGCGCGTGTGCCGTTGCGGCGGGCGCATATTTTCTGTCGGACAAAAAAATCCCGCCCCGTGTGGTGATGGTGCCCGCGCCGGAGGACCCCTTCGCAACGGGCGAGGAGGCGCTGGACGCCGCGCTGGAAAAGGCGCGGGACGATCTGGAGAAGCTGGAGGTGCTGAACGCCCGCATTCCGGCCGCGGCGCTCTCGGCGCAGATCAGCCGCATGGAGAAAGCGGGCGCGGCCATTTTGCAGCAGGTGCGCGAACATCCGGAAAAAGGCCGGGATATCCGCAAGTTCGTCACCTATTATCTGCCCACGGCCGTTAAGATATTGACCACCTATGCCGACCTTTCGGCCAGCGGCGCGGGCGGCGAAAACGCTAAAAGCCTGATGTCCGACGTGGAGAAGAACGCCGGAACCATTGCCGCCGCTTTTGAAGCGCAGCTGGACGCGCTGTTCGCGGGCGAGGTACTGGATGTTTCCTCCGACATCGCCGTGCTGGACGGAATGCTCTCCGGCGACGGCCTTTCCGGCAAAAATAATTTGAAATTGTCATGACCCGGGCGGTCCCGATACCTCATTCAGAAAGGAACAAAACGATCATGGAAGAAAAACAAACCGCACCCGCGCTTACCCTGGAGCCAGACCTCTCTGTTCCCGCCGTTCCCACACTGACGCTGGACCCGGAGCCCGCCCCCCCTGCGCAGGAGGAAAAGAAACCTGCAGTGGAGCCGGAGCCCATGGACGCGGGCCTTTCGCCCGAAGAGAAAAAGGCAGTGGACGAATTCGCGGAAAAAATCGACCTGCGCAATTCCACGGTGGTGCTGCAGTACGGCGCGGCCAGCCAGAAAAAAGTGGCCGATTTTTCCAGCAGCACGTTGGAAAATATCCGCACCAAGGACCTGGGCGAGGTCGGCGAGATGGTCACGGGCCTGGTGACGGAGCTTAAGAGCTTCGACGCCACCGAGGAAGCGCCCAAGGGCATCATGGGCTTTTTCCGCAAGGCCACCAATTCGCTGGATACCTTTAAGGCGAAGTATGCCAAGGTGGAGACCAACGTGGATAAGATCGAGGCTGTGCTGGAGGGCCATCAGGTACAGCTTCTGAAGGATATCGCCATGCTGGACAAAATGTACGAGATGAACCTTGTGTATTTCAAGGAGCTGACGATGTACATTCTGGCCGGTAAGAAAAAGCTGGCGGAGGTGCGCGCAAACGAATTGCCCGCCCTGATCGAAAAGGCGAAAAAATCAGGCCTGCCCGAGGACGCTCAGGCAGCCAAGGACCTGGACGATATGTGCACGCGCTTTGAAAAGAAGCTGTACGATCTGGAGCTGACGCGCAACATCTCGGTGCAGATGTCCCCGCAGATCCGCCTGATCCAGTCCAACGACACGATGATGGCGGAAAAAATCCAGACCTCTATCGTCAACACCATTCCCCTGTGGAAGAGCCAGATGGTGCTTGCGCTGGGTCTGGCCCATTCCCAGCAGGCCATTGAGGCGCAGCGTGCCGTTACAGACATGACCAACGAGCTGCTGAAGAAAAACGCGGCCACGCTCAAGCAGGGTACCATCGCTGCGGCAAAGGAATCTGAGCGCGGCATCGTGGACATCGAGACGCTGCAGCAGACGAACCGCAGCCTGATCGAAACGCTGGACGAGGTCGTGAAGATCCAGAACGAAGGCAGAGAGAAGCGCGCTGCGGCCGAAACGGAGCTGGGCCGCATCGAGGGCGAGCTGAAAGCGAAGCTGCTGGAGATCGCCCGCTGAGTTTGTACTTGTGACGGGAATAAGAGAAAATGCGGGAGGATAGCGTGAAAAACTGGAAAGAAAACCGTGCGCTGGCCTGCGTGGTGCTGGCGGCTGCCATTTTGGGCGGTACTTTCGGCATCGGCGGGGCCAAGCTGAGCAGCGCGGCCCGCAGCGTGAATGAGGCATACGCGCAGAATATCGCGGGGGACCTAGCGCTGCGCGCCGCCGCCGCGCAGAATATCATCGCCGAGGGTGAAGCGGCGCTGGGCGCGGATGCCGCGTCCGTGAAGACGGCAAAACGGGCCGTGGAGGCGCTGGAGGCCGCGGAGGGGCCGGCACAGGAATACGCCGCAAACGCGGCCCTCACCGCGTCTGTCGGCATGCTGTATGAGGAGACGCGAAAGGTCTCCGGCGACGATAAGGGCAGCGTGCTGCAAACACAGTGGTCGGAATTTTTGAGCCGTGGCAATATCATCGACAATTCGGCGGACGCATACAATGAGCAGGCCCGCGCTGCGCAAAAAAAGCTGTCCGGCTTCCCGGCGTCGCTCATCGCCGGCCTGACAGGCGCACAGGCGGAAGAATTTTCCGCCTGAGTGCGGCCCTACATTGAAAAGGAGCATCCATGAAGAAAATCCAACGATTTCTGCGCGGTACGGCGCTGCTGGCCGTGCTGTCGCTGCTGGTTTCGGCCACGGCATTTGCCGCGTCGGTTCCGGACCCAACATCTGATTTTTACGTCAACGATTACGTTGGTGTGCTTTCGGGTGATACTAAGAGTGATATTGTGAGCAAAAATGACGGTTTGTATAATGCTACGGGCGCGCAGATCGTCGTGACGGTGGTGCAGGACACAGGCGGTGTTTCGATGGAGCAGTACGCCTATGACATGGCCAACGCCTGGGGCATTGGCAGTGCTGAAAAAAACAACGGCGTTTTGCTGCTGCTTTCCGTCGGGGACGACGATTACCAGTGCATACAGGGCAGCGGGCTGGAAACGCTGCTGCCAACCAGTACGCTCAGCCGCATTTTACAGGAGGACCTGGAGCCGGATTTCGCGGATAAAAACTATGACGCCGGTGTGAAAAAAACATTTGCGTCCCTGTATGACGCTGTGAGCAGCATCTACGGCTACGACGGCAGCACAGGCGGCGCGGCGAATCCGTCTCCCGTGCCGCAGCCGGACTACGACTATGGATACGGATATGGCTATGACGACGGTTACCGGGACGACGGCGGCTTCAGCATTTTTGGGATGATCGTGTTCCTCGTGATCGTGCTGGCGCTCATCGGCGCGTTCAGCGGACCGCGCCGCCGGCGCGGCGGCCGTTACAGCACTTATTACAGCGGCCCTTCGTTCGGCACGGGCTTTTTCCTGGGCAGTATGATGGGCGGCCATCATCACCACCATAGGGGCCTGCCGCCCCCGCCGGGGCCGCGTCCCGGCCCGCGCCCGCCCCGGCCTCCGCGCAGCGGCGGCGGATTTGGAGGCGGCAGCTTTGGCGGCGGAGGAAGCTTCCGCGGCGGCGGTGGCGGTTTCGGCGGCTCCCGCGGCGGTGGCGGCGGCGGCTTTCGCGGCGGCGGCGCCGGGCGTGGTCATTGACGCTGCCGTATTTATCAAGACGACACAAAAAGTATGAATCGGGGCGCCTTCCTTGCGGAGGGCGCCCCGATTCGTATTGTTGGAAAAAGACGGGAAAGCAGAGGCCGCAACGGGGAGGGCGCAGGCAGCGTGCCAGCGCGTGTCGGGCGCGCTGCGGCCTCCCTGCGAAGGGCGGCGCCGAAAACGTGGCGCTCCGCACGACGGCGATTTCCGTTTTTAGGACCATCCCCTTAAGGCTTGGGCTTTCAGCTGTCTTTTGCAGCTCAGTCCTTTTTGTAAAATACCAGCGTCATTTTATCGGTAATAACTTCTGTTTTTCCCGTCTGACGGTAACCCATTTTTTCGTAAAGACGGCAATTCACCTTTTCTTGTAAAATCGTACTTAATTCCCAATTTGAACTGCCATGCAGAGCTTCAACCATACGGATGGCTTTTTGTGCAATGCCGAGCCGTTGATATTGAGGAAGCACAAAAATAGGAGATATTCTTTTAGCTGTGTCTTTTTCTCCTTTGTCAACGACCCGTACTGCGCCGACGTTTTCATCGAATTCCTGAATAAAATAGTAATAGGTGAAGGGCTGCTGCAACCTCATAATGGTTTTATCAATATTTTCAGCCGCAGGGCTGTTTTCCGTGTCTTGGTACTTTTTATATAAATCCTGAAATGCTTCTGTCTGCATTTGCCACAATTTGCGAGCATCTTCTATGCCGATTCGGATCAGATTCAAATTCTTCCCTCCGCTCTTATTTCTCAATAAATCCCGCGTTATCATCAAATCCGTTTTTTCATTTGTGTTCTGATTCTACATCCGTCCGGTCTGTTGTGCCGATGCATTCATGAGCGGGCGTTTTGCCGTCCAGCACGGTGAAGATCTGCTCCACAACGCACATGCCAACACGCAGCAGCGCTTCGTCCGTGGCTGCACCGAGATGCGGCGTCGCCAGAAAGTTGGGCAAACGCAGCAGCGGCAGGCCGGGCGCGGGCGGCTCGTGGGCGAGCACATCGCAGGCGGCAGCTCCCAGAGGGCCCTGCGTCAGAGCGCGGTACAATGCATCCTCGTCCACCACGCCGCCCCGCGCCGTATTGACGAGCAGCGCGCCGGGCTTTGCCGCGGCAAGCTCCGCCGTACCTACAAGCCCGCGCGTCTGAGGCGTGAGGGGTACGCCGATGCTCACAACGTCCGCCCGGGCAAATACCTCGCGTACACAAGTGCAGCGGGCTATACCCAGGCATGCCGCGCGTTCCTCTGTCAGAGAAGGCGAATACCCTACAATGCTCATGCCGAACGCACGGCGGAACATCTCTGCGGCACGTCGGGCGATGCTGCCCACGCCCACAAGGCCCAGCGTTTTGCCGTGCAGCTCCATGCCCGTCAGCCGTGCATCTGCTATGGCGAGGGCTTCGCCGGTTTGCAGCATGCGGTCCGCCAGATATACCCGCCGCGCCAGAGCGAGGGTCAGTCCTACGATAAGCTCCGCCACAGACTGCGCGTTTTCGCCCGGGGCATATACCACACGCACACCGCGCTGCGCTGCCGCAGCCAGGTCCACTCTGTCCGTGCCCGTGCCGTGTATGCCGATGACCTTCAAAGCCGGGCACTGCTCCAGAAAAGCTGCGTCCATGCGCAGGTTTCGGCTGATGGCTGCGTCGGCCCGGCCCAGACAGGCGGGGTCCGAAAAAACCTCAGCCCTGGTTTTAAGCAGCGCCAGCGCGCGGGGATGGATGGGTTCACACAAAAATATTTTCAGCATATAGCCTCCCTGGATACGGTGTGTGGTATGTTCGATGCCTTGCGGTCAGCTCAGCTCCTGTCTTTTCAGGCAAGCTCCCTGTCCGCGGTGGCGTGAAGGATGAGCTCCGGCGCCAGCGGCTCGGGCGCCTTTCATGATACCGTTCCTCTCTTGACATTCTTTGGACCGTTGCAAGATAAAGGGCGGAAACCAATACGGCAGACCATAAATCGGCCACGGGCTGCGCCCATGGCTTAAGGGACCGCAGGCAGAAGTGACACGGGCGCAGCGGACAGGGGAACTGTCTGAGGACATTCGTGCCTTACAGGAAAACCCGGACTGCACCAAGGAGCCGCTGTGCAAATATATTTTTAGTGTGGACGTATACGAAGACCTCATTGGCATCCGTTCCACGGCTGATTGGGCCAAAGGGAATGCTGATGTGCCGTTTATGAAGGAAGTAAAAACGAACTACGCCGCCAGCAACGAAGCTGACGGCGTAATCATAGATGGCATGGGTTAACAGAATAGATACATTTGGCAATTCTTGGAAAACCGGCCTTTTTGGAGTAATCAACTGTTACCAGGCATCCTCCGGCCAGATCCTCTGCCAAAATACCTATTCTTTTCATCTAAATTATAGCATGCACAAGGAGAAAACACAACACTTTTACTTCAAGTTATCGTTCTCCACGAGCCCTTTTTTTGCTGGGCTGCTGACTCTGCTTCCACTTCCCTTGGAAGAGTTCTTCGGTAGTACATTCTTCAGGGTAATAGAAGTTTTTTCGCACCCAACCGTTTTCTTGGTAGACTTCCGTAATGATACGATCGGATAGAACCTCAATAATGATATCCTCTCCGATTGATGTTTTCCCAAGGAGCGGTACAGGGTACTGCTCGTGATTCTTACACAGTTCACGCATCGAGGCCCAATCGCCCGAATCAAAGACCACTTGCTTCAGCACTTCATCCGATATTCGCAATCATCCTTTCCCATCTATGATGTTTTTCATTCAGCAAGATGTAAAGCACATCGGAGGGTCGGGAACTCCGTCTGTGATTATTTCCTTGGCCATCTCAAGTACAATCTTTTCCTTGAGATAACTGAATTGGCACTCGCCGTCTTCGTTTATGTTGCGTTCCAGCAGTTCCTCGATTTCTTTCAGGAGCTGCCGCAGGGTTTCCGCTTGATCCATATTATTTTTCACCTTCTTTTCAGGTGCCGGCCACAATGAAGTCATATAAGGCTCCTGGCTCCTTCAGGCACCATTCTTTTGTCCCATCCTCAGTCCAGACCTTATAGTCTGGAGAGGCATCATATAGCCACCAGTCGATGTAATCATACTGGTCGTTGACAGCCTCTTTCAAAACTAGAAGGAGCGCAGTCAGGTATCGGTTCTTACATCCAAATACAAAGTGACCGTCACCTACAGATTCGAGCGCCGCACCGACCTTCTCGTCGATGTCCCGTTGCTCCAGAATCTGGCCCAACGCCGCACAAAAGGTCTCTTTGGTAATCATTGCTGTCCACCCTTCTGAAGCTTCTGTACGGGCTTTATTTCGCCCTGCCAGCGCCGTAAATTGGCCATGGCCTCGCCTTGGGTCTCAGGATTCGCACAGTACTCCATGAACCTGACAACCAATTCTTCCGGCGACAAACCCAATGGAGCAATGAGTGCTTTTACCTGGTCGAGCAGCTCGGAATCAACTTGTATTTCAATGAGGTCTTCATCTTTGTTCGCCATCGTTCTGGACTCCTTTCCGATATTTCGCTGCTTGAAGATCCTTCAGCCATACAGACAGAAGTTCTTTGATTTCCAGCCAGGATTCTGAGCTGCTCACTGGGAAGAGCGGATAGTCCAGGTCCCTCTCGATATCAGAAATCGCAACCGCCAGTGTCCGTTCATCGAACAATTTATAGTTCTTGAGAACGAAGTGGAGCACGCCGGAGCTGTCAGAGTTATCTGAGCGCAAGGCGTGACGAATGGCGCTGTTGACAACGCACCCGAATTCATCATCAACCATTGGGCTGACCCAAGACTGTGGACAAAGAACAAGATCGTCTTTTCCATCCTTGGTGATCACAAGCGCAATGTTTTCTTTTCGTACCCTGTCGAGCGTTTCATCTAAATGCTCTGCCAAATACTTTTGATCGATTCGTTCCAATGTTTCAATTTTAGGCAAAGTCATCATGGCTGAATCACTCCTTGAGCTTTTCTCGAGAATCCATCTGGACAACGTGTGCAAAAGGCTATACCACACTGAAATCTCGGGATCCTGAGGCTCTCCGTTAAGGTATTCCCGGACGATAGAAATGACTCTATTCAGAGTCTCATCATCAAGCTGGGAAATGTGTCGTTTGATGAAATCGGATACAACGCTCGGCATATAAGTCCGCCGACCAAGCGAATATCGGGTCGCATTCACAATTATAGAACACAGGTCTGCATCAAAAGCCGGCGCCTGACTCGAACAGACACTCCTGAAAACCTCATAGCTTTCGAAGGGGATCGCTTTCATGACCGTACCATCCTTCCATAGTTCAAGCACTTGAGCAAGACCTGTAAACATTACTTTATCTTTTCAAGTTGCTGACTGAAATCTTTTGCCAGTTGCAATAATTAGCAAACGGCTCAGATCGCTCGGTAGGCAGGTTCATAAACGCAATAATGTCTTGACCTGGAAAGTAGTGGTGGCAATAAAACGGAGCAACGCCTGTCGGCACAATTCCAATCATTTCTTTGCCTGTTAGGCGATTTTTCAAGGCATTTGCCTTGCGCATACACACAGGAAGACCAGCCCGATGTAAGGCCAAGTAGAACTTGATTGCCTCGACTGTTCTGCTTTCTGACGCACCGGCAACCATCAAGTAATATCCGTCATCAGCTTTACAGACATAGAGGTCAATGTGTGTGCTATTTCCTCCACGACATACTTCCCAGGGATGTCCTATCTTGGGACGTTCCTCGTACCAGACAGAGAATTCTGCAGCGGACTCTGGATTGATGGATTTCAGGCCCTCATCCCGGCCATCCGCATGCTTATAATACTGCTCTTTAGGTGATAGGTCTGAGCCTTCGTATTTCATTGCTCTATATCCTAAAGAACAGAACATGTAAAAGTCGCTTGCTGTCATTTCGAGCAGTAGTGGTTTCTGTTCTGGTAGCACCTCTACAGCTTCATCAAGAAACTCTTTAACATCTGATGGTGCAAGGTCTTCCAAGAACTCGTTTCGCCACTCTGGAAACACTCTCCAGGCATCACATCTTTGAATTGTACCTGTGCGATGCTTGAGTGGCAGTTCTCTTTCCAGATGGCGTAAGTATTCGCCGGCTTTGATTTCATGGATAACTTCTTCTACAGCCTCTACAAGCCAGCCAGTAAACTTAGAAAGGTCATGCATAGGATTGGGTTGCTGATGCGGATCCACTTCCAATACAAGCCGGTGATCCAGTGTTACTGCACGAAACCCAGTCAATGGGTCCTCGACCGCAGTGAAGTGATGCCACTCTGTTTCGTCAGGGAATTCTGACACCCATAATTGTTCAAATTCGGCATAGGATTCCACCTCGCCCGCGTCACGGTATTCCTCGAAATCTCCAAAGTCTTCGAGACGTCCACGATTTGCCCGTAGCCAAAGTTCGTAGACTCCATTATCATTTACAGGATCTAAACTTTGAAGCGTTTTGAACAGGTCATTCAGATGGACGTGTGATTTCTCATCGAACAAGAACTGGGAGCCAACGCCATGATGCTCCATATTCCCCAACCAGTGAATGTACGATTGAATTTCTGGAGCAAACATATCAGAGGTCATGGATTTCCCACCTCCTCCGAATAGAATTCCTTCTCATCCTCCAGTCGGATGCAAGCAAGGCGTCCGTCAACATATCCACTCCCGCAGTCAATCCCAAGAAGCCGTTTGCCCCTCCAAATTTTCAAAGGCTCGTCATCCTGATAAAACTTCGTAGGTGTATGCCCGAACACGATCGTATAGTCATTTCTGTTGTAAAATGTCGAATTTAGTCGCATCCAGACTGCAAACTCTTTTTCGCTTCGATAGCGGACACCATACTCCCTGAACAACTCACTTGGGGCAGCATGGACTAGTTTATACTTTCTCCCGTTTACCTCAACGTCAAAAAACAACGGAAGCGAAGCAACATACTCCAGCAGAGATGCCCGATCTGTTTTCCGCAGATGTTTGAGATAACGGTGAGTTACTTCCCCTCCATTATCATACCAAAGCCACAGATTTCTGGTAGACAACATCTCCGCAGGTTTTTCAGGCCGAAGCGCATCCAGCATCATCAACTCGTGGTTGCCAAGAAGCACTTTAACATTCGACATCTTCATTATTTGCCGGAGCAGCCGCCCGCCATCCGGGAACCGGTCAATGATATCACCAAGGATGTAAAGAGTGTCTTCAGGTTGTAGATCGATCTGAGAGAGGATAGATTGAAACCGCCGACTATTCCCGTGGATATCTGAAAGAACATAAGTCATTGGGTCACACCACCTCCTTATAGACAGTATCTAAGGAATCTCTGATTTAATCCGGGCTACCGCGCATGCGCGAGAGATGGTAAAATAACACCATCAAAACGATGGAGGAACAAGGAAATGAAGCAGGAAACATTTACGGACATCGAATACAGCTACCGCAAGAAGAAAACGAAGCGGGAGGAATTTCTGGAAA